>Ga0194111_10008306_pt1 | contig 11461 bp, 7 predicted proteins | sample TA2KigC300mmetaG_FD_146194 | JGI IMG/M metagenome (GOLD analysis project Ga0194111, IMG submission 146194) | Freshwater microbial communities from Lake Tanganyika, Tanzania - TA2015033 Kigoma Deep Cast 300m | ecosystem: Environmental > Aquatic > Freshwater > Lake | place: Tanzania: Lake... | reverse complement strand
CGCTGGCTCCTCCGCTCCTCGAACCGCTTCCTGAGTTCCGCGCGCTCCTCGGCCGGGATCTTGTGCCACCGGATGCCGCGGATCGCGCCCTCGAGCCCCGAGAGCTTGCTCGTGCAGACGTCGATCCCCGCGCGGTCGAGCTTGAGCGCCGCGCCGACGCTGCCCGCGCGCTTGAGCTGCGCCGGCGTCGTGATACCGACGCGGGCGAGCTCGGCGATGACGGTCTTGCCGAGATTGGGGAGATCGGAGAGAGATGGCATTCGCTAGCACCTCCGTTAGGCGCCGAGACCCAACTCACGCCCCGACCGCAGGAACCTCTCGTATCGAGCCTCGAGCCGCTCGGGGCTCGGCCGCTGGCCTAGTGAGCGGGGCAGCAGGATGCGCGCATCGTGTAGCCCCTTCAGTCCGTGAGTCAGCATCGGGCCGTCATCCTCGGTGAGGATGTCCTGCCGCACCTCGATGGTGTAGTCGGGCCGTATGCCCAGGAAGAAGCTGTCGAACGCAGCGTGGTGGAGCTTGCAGAGTGCGATCCCGTTCTCGAGTATCGGGTTCCGCGTCGTGGCTCATGTGAGCCTCGTCGCGGAACTCCTGCTGCGGCAGGCGACAGACAGTGCGCTGCACGTCCAGCCTCCCCCCCAGCTGCTGTAGCTGCAACGGCGGCGTCGTATGCTGAAGGCATCCCTCGTTCTGCGGCTCGATTCTGCCGCCGGAGCCACTCAGAGGAGACTGAGTGTGGTGCGGATACGCACACGGAGCTTGGCTAGCCGGCGGCCCTGATGGAGCGCTGGGCATCAGCACACTCCGGCTTGCTGCCGCTCTCCCACTCGGCTACGCACATGACGAGCAGGTTCAACGTTGCGCAGAACCCCGGCCCGACCTAGGCAAACCGGTGCCGGCTGTCCTCGCGCGTCCGTTCCTCACTCGAGCAACCACGATGGCTGCAGCACGAGTTGGATCCCTAAGGACATCTTTTTCCCAGAGTCGCACTACATCCCAGCCCTCCGCGCGCAGCCGCTGCGTCGTAGCGCGGTCCCGCAATGCATTGCTCCTGATCTTGCTCATCCAGTACGGGGCGTTGTGTCCGCCCTTGAGGCGCCTGAGGCGGGCCTCCAGGTCGCGCCCGTGCCAGAAGTCACCGTCGCAGAAGACCGCGACTCTCTCCCGTGGGAAAACAACATCAGGGCGACCCGCGGGGCCCGCGACACACGTCCGATAGCGGAGTCCCTCAGCCCAGAGCGCCCGCCGGAGCACGAGTTCACACATCGTGTCCCGCTTCTTGCTCGCTCCCCGAGCTGCATGGCGGGCCCGGTCGGACGCCGGCCCCCGGCCTGAGAAGGACGGAGTAGATCGTCTCCTGGCTGCCATCTAGCTCCTCAGCATCCGCGCTGCATCAGATGCGTGTGTTCTTGAGGACCCTACGCAAGCCCTCGGGAGTGAGCGGCGGTCGCCGACGGTGCAGCATCGCATGGCAGTTGGGGCAGACTGGCCGCAGATCCTGGATCGGATCAAGCTCGTAGTCTGGCCCCAGTTCTGACAACGGCACGATGTGATGGACATGAATGAACCCTGCCCCAAGCGGCCCGTAGCGATCCTCGAAGAGCAGCCCGCAGAGCGAGCACGCTAGTCCGTGGGAGTCGATGCACGCCTGCCGCGCACTCCGATCCCTCTCATATGCGTTCACAAGGACCTGGCGCACCGATCCCTCGCGATAGACCCCACGGGTAACCTGCTCTGGGCTTTGGATGAGTGGCTCGGGACGCTCCAGCGTGGACGCCTCGAGCGACCAGAGGATCTCAACGGGCGACGTGTCGGCAAGTTCGACAACACACCCTCTCCCAGCATACTGGAACGGCGCCTCGTTCGAGGTGCGCCAGAACACATGGACGCTGGCGCTGGGCTCGAGCAGCTTCTGCACGCTGGGCCATCCGAGATGAGAGCCACGCTTGTGGTACCAGCGAAGGCAATCCCCTTCCCAGCGATTCCCGTAGTCATGCCCTGTCCGACCCCTTGTGCCAACATTCGCGAAGATGACGAACTGGCCCGCGTGCTCCACGACACCGGTGTCCCAGACTCCTCCCCTCGTTCCACGGGGCACCCCCGCCCGTTCCTTCACTTCAGCACGCGTGTACTTCGCTCCCCGTTCGAAGGTCAGCATGAGGCATCCTCGAGGATTCTGTTCTCGACCAGATAGGAGAATACCTTGCGGGCCTCCGCAGCGGGAGCGCCGCTGAGTCGAACGCCAATCTCGATATTCCCACGCAGACCGTGGAACGTGAAGTTCGCTGACGTCACGAGCAGGTCCTTGCCGTCGATGAGAAGGCACTTCGCGTGCATCGACGCATGCGGCGCTCCACTCACACGTTCGCGGTCATGGAGGATCCGTGGCGCTGGCGTACGGAGTGGCCAGGCGTCCCGGACTCGCTGCGCGACGCCTCTGCCGCGGTCACAGATCATTATCACGTCGGCCCCCCGACCCGCTGCAGCTGCCAGTAGCCCGAGTAGACTCCGATCGGTCAGCTCGTAACCAAGGAGGACAACCTCTGTCGCGGCACCGTCGATCATCTCCCTGACCACTCGCTCGGTCGGCCGCGCGATCCCCGGGGTCTCTGGAGGTAGTGTCGCGACCAGCTCGGCATCCATCAGCCGCGGTTTGAGTTCCTCATGTTGGATTCGCAACGCCTGGAGGCAGAGGCGCATCACGGATGCGGGGTCAGCGAGTCGGATCCGACCAAGCACGCTCGCACATTCGGGCGTCGCCAGCAGACCACTGCCTTCGACGGGAGCGAACAGGTCGACGTCCTCCCGACCCCGCAGCCTCTCCTCGAGTTCGACCAGGTCTCGCGCGAGTGCCATGTCGCCTATCTCCGAAGCTCGCTGAGGAGGTCCCTGAAGAAGCCAAGCTCCGGCTCAGCGGGCGTTCCCACGAGAAGACCGCGATCGAGGAATGCGTTGAACTCCTCGCAGGAGGTTTCGGCAGCGAGCAGACAGGCGTGGCACGCCGCCCCGTTCGCAGGCTCCGAGCGCGAGTGCACGCCTTCGATGCAGAGGGGATCTGATGCGCACCACGTCATTGATGAGAGCGCATCTTCGAATACCCGCACGATGTTTGCGCTCTCCCCCTGCCGCGCGAGCCCTCCCAGAGTTCCGTCGGCATCCGGCGAGGACGTGAAGATCAGAAGCCCAGCCATGTCCCAGACGGGCCCGGTATCCACGTAGAGACGCTCCCTCAGAGATGCGCTGCTGTAGCCGCAACTGAGCGACAGCTGACGAATGAGCGCGTGGGCGAGGCTATGAACCAGAAGCAACCTTGGTGTGACGAGCTTCGGCGGTGCACTAGGTCGTCCCCGGTGCCGCCATGCCTGCTCGTACGCCCTTCGGAGCGCGGCCACACGGCTGACAACTGCCTTACCGCTCTCCCAGATCCGAACGCGATCGAGTCGGAACTCGATGAAGACGCCCTCGCCGCGGTTCTCCACGGCGGGCAGCCAAGCCTGCCGATTGAGCGAGATCTCGGCGATCCGGTCATCGTCACCTGCAACTGGTGGGAAGACGCGGGTGAATCCACGCAAAGCCCTAACCTCCCTCAAGCGGGGTGCGCGAGTGACGGACTTGAGCCACCTCGCGAGTTCCGGTGGGGCTGCGGCCGGGCGGATCTCGAACTCCGTGTCCTCGCCGAACGGTCGCGTGTGCTGGACGAACTGCTGATACTCCTCCCAGCGAAGGTTCCGATCCGGTGAGCGCAGCCTCTGAATGCGGTCTTCGATCGCGGCCACAAGTTCCTCTTCCGGCTTGCCAGTGATCTCGGCGAGCCGCATAGCCCGAGCGAGTAGCCTGAGCGAGTCCCGGTCGGGAGCCTGCTCAAGCATGGCCCATCGAGTGCCGAGTTTCTTCTGGAGTTCATCGGACCAGGGGGGGATGTCAAGCGCCGACTCGATGACCGAGAAGTACAAGTTGGAGGCTCCCCGCTGGACGACGCGAGGCTCTGCGTCGCACTTCTCGTCGGCATCGCTGCCGAGCCACGGGCGCCGGCCCTGACACTGCCTCGGAATGGCATCGGGCCCGAAGCAGCCCTCCATGGGACGCGACGCACCACATCCAAGGCACGACAGAATCAGACCTGCCAGACCAGCAGCGGCGCTGCCCTCGAGCTTGAGTTCCCTTCTGCGACCTGGGAGCGGGCAGTGCTTGTCATGCCTGACCCACCAGTCCCATGGAAACTCGTCAAGGTGGCCGTGATCGCAGATTACGATGAACCGCACAGGAACGACGTGTACTCGGTTGCGACCACCCGCCTTCGCCGAGCAGTCAGCGCAGTAGAGGGCTGGATCGCCGGCATCCTCGGCCCAGTACCGGGGCTGGCGGATTACGTGGCACCGCGGGCACTGGAGCCAGCGTGGGAAGCGAACACCGACGAGCTTGCCTGTCCTTGCATGGTACACGCCGGGGGCTACCTGAGGCGCTACCGGCGGGAGCCTGAAGCCGTCAACTCCGAGCTGCTTCTGGAGCCGTGGCTCGTAGACCGTCTGTGGATGACCCAGCCCCGGAGGAGGCGCCCACCGATCCCACGCCTCAAGCCCGGCTGCAACGACTGAAATGCCGGCCCCGCCGTAGCCTCCTGCGCGGAAGTCAACGATGGAACCCGGCCCGTGTGTCGTAATGATCTGGCTGCGCCTGACGTCTCCCAGTTCGTAGCGCATCTCAGCTCCCTTCCGTCCTCAGGATGCGGCGCAGCACAAAGGGTGCTCCCGCCTCGACCTCTCGCATCGAGTTGGGTGTCGGCCACAGCGCGCGTCGGGCACCCTCTGGGTCGAGGTCAGGATCAACATCCGCCTTGGCCGCGAACTGCTCGGCTGACATCAGCAGGCTGGTGCTTCGGTTGTAGTCGTCCCAGTACTTCTGGAGATCAGGTCGGCTAGCCCATTGGTCTAGGAGCCGCTGCAGCTTCTGCGAGATGGCGGCAAGCTCTGCTGGATCGACCCTTGCCACGCGAGCCTCTATGGCTGATGTGAGGCGCTCAACATCCGCCCGATGGGAGTCATCCAGAACCGGACAGCGATCCATGTCAGGAATGAGATGGCGCACCAGTGCTACGAGCACCGCGTGGAGCGCCTTGTCCTGTGCTCGTGACGCGAATGGCGTGACGCTCGTGGCCTCGACATCGCGGTAGAGGCAGCGGTGCCACGTCTCGAACGTCTCGAAGTGGGAGCGGTCACGAGCACGCATGCTGTTGTACATCGTGATGACGAGCCCGGGAACAGCGCCTCGCCCCACGCGGCTGGTTGCCTGGATGTACTCCGAGAGGGTCTTCGGCTGAGCGTTTACAACCATGAGCCCAAGTCGGGGGATGTCCATACCGACGGAGATCATGTTGGAGGCGACCAGCAGGTCAACAGCCTCTGGATCACCGGCACTCTTGCCCAACCGCTCCAGCATGTCGCGGATCTCATACGAACGGACGCGGCTCGTCAGCTCGGCAGGAGCGTCGATTCGACGCCCTCGCTCTCCACGCCGCCCAGCGAATTGTTTGATGGAGACCGGAACGTCATCCTGCATCAGGACCAGCGCGCGTCCCAGCTCCCGCAGCGAGTTGAAGTACGCCACGAGCGTCCAGTAGTGGTCCCGCTCGGGAGCTGATGCACCGGGCGCCGTTGCCGCCTGGAGGAGCGACGCAACCAGCGCCTGCAGCATGTAGGTCGCGGATCGGCCTGCCGTTGTGAGGCCGACGTAGAGGCGACCGGGGCCGGCGAGATCGGCCACAGCGAATCCTGAGTTGTCGGCGTCGAGACCGGGCGCTGGGAACTGGTATGTTCCCCGGTCGAAGAGCGCGCGAATCTGCTCCTCGGCCCGGCGGATCGTGGCAGTCGAGCCGATCACCTTCGGCCGGACCGAATCGACGCGACACAGCTCATCAATGGCCACCTCGTACAGCCCAGCCATCGAGCCAAGGGGTCCGGAGATCAGATGCAACTCGTCCTGAATGATAAGGTCGGGAGGAGCGTGGGGAGTACGACGCCCGAAGATCACAGCCGTGTCGGTCTTGCGGACGACCTGCGCGAACTTGTCCACCGTGCCGATGAGCAGCGATGGCTTGTGACGGTACACTTCTTCGTCAATCGTCCACACAGGTAGCCGCGATCCGCCCCGCGCCAGCTCGCACGCATCTGGATCTGAGGGACACTCTACGGTTGACTCTCTCGGTGAGAGCGTCCACCTGAGCCTCCCGCTGCAGCACGGGCAGATCGTCAGCTGCTCGGGCGTGCTGGGATCACCTGGGGATCGACTGAGGGCCTCCTTCAGCGTGAGTGGAGTCGCGGCGGCACCCACCCAGAGGCCGATGCCGATGGGCGTCGTACCCAGGGTGGGAAGACCCGTCCCCGTGCCAGCCGAGCACCTTCGGAGCCCTTCGCACGCGAGGATCATGGCAGCGGCCCGCTGGAACTGCTGTACTGTGAGGAGGCGAAGCGTGTATCGCATCAGCACCGAAACGCCTGCGCCGTCGTCTCTCTCGGTGCCACGGAGCCTCCGAAGCATGATGACGAACGCCGTAAGCGCAAGATACGCCTCGGTCTTTCCCCCACCCGTGGGGAACCACAGAAGGTCCATCACATCTCGGTCTGCGTGGGACCGCTCAGCGAGCGACGGGATGACGAGCAGCTGGAAGGCGAGCTGGAAGGGGCGCCATGTGAGCGACGCACCATCGTGAGACCAGCCGAACTGAGTCGCCATCGCCGACTGCGCGAGTTGAAACGCCGTGCGCACGTCGTCATCTGTGCGAATAGCTACGACCCCTTCCGACATCCGCTGCGCGCCGAGCCGACAGCGGTCAATGTGCTTCCGTGCCTGCGCCTGGAGTTCCACAGGCAGGGTGGGAGCACGTGCTGCCTCGCGCGCGATCCACTGCTCGTACGCGGCGACGAGGCGTTCGAGTCCCGTGACGAGATCCGGCTGTGATGCCCCAGCCAACCACAGGGCTTCCAGCGGACGTCGACCATCGCTGGGTTGATGCAGGCTGTCGAACACCTGATCGCCCCGGTCGGACACTCGCAGTGAGGTGACTGCCGGTACCCACTCGATTCTGAGCTTCGTGACCAGCCCGCCGTCCAAGACCGCACATGCAGAGCATGTATGCCCAACGACGTACTCCTTGACATCGCGATAGATGAGCGCAGCTGTTCGGCTGTCTTCGTCGGTCTGGGCGCGGCGGGACGGGCGCGGCGCGAATCGACCATTCGCCACCGCTGTGACTTCGAGGCTCACCTGGAAGAAGTGCTGCTCCTCGTCGAATGCCGATGAATCGCCACGCGAGCGCTGGCTCGCGAGGGCCAGTGTGACCGTTTCCAGGCCAGCGTGCTGGGTCACGAGGGCGTACAGCTCCAGCCCCTCAATCCCCTGCGCGGCGAGATCGATCCTGGCCTCGCCCGGCCGCAACTCCATATCGATGGTCGCGCTGAGAGGGATGCGCCGCCACCGTTCGTGTCCGCGGCCCGGGGGCCCGCCTTCGAGATTACCGCTGGCGCTGCCGGCAGCGAACCTCTTGTAGACGGCGCAGGCAATCTCGATGCGGATCACCGGAGGGTCACCGCTTCCTGAAGCTCCGAGCGCGAAAGAGAGCCCCGCAGTGGCAGGCTTAAGCGCAGCGTGAAGCGAGACGCCGGCCTCCTCGGGCTCAGAGGCAGCATCCTCGGGTATGTTCACCGGTAGACCACCGTCTTCGTCCTCCTGAGGCCCGATTCGGGCGTCGCGCGGATACAGAATGCCCGTGCTGTACCGTTGCGTCGGCCGGTCTGAGAGAACCTCATCGGGATCGGCCGGTCCCACGAGATCCTCAACCAGGCGCGTCACGATCTGATCTCGGAAGAGGGGACCATTCATCGTGCGAACCTACCTCCCCGGCGGAAGAAGAAGGGGATCATCGGAAAGCCCTTGACCACAGGTGCCAGAGCGAGCGCGCTCTGGCTGAGCGGTGGCTTCACGGCACACCTCTCGTGCTCCGCGAGCCCCACCGTCCCTACGGCCACGAGATACAGGTGCTGGATCTCCCCGGCTGGCCTCAAGACGCGGTCCCGATCGACCCTGCTCCAGAGACTCCTCAGGTCTGCCTGGAAGGAGGCACTGAACTGACCGATCTCGCGCATGCGAGTCACGCCGTCGTCACCCTTGTCCTCCAACGTGATGCGAAGCACGTAGTCGTCCTCGGGCACCGCCCGTGCTTTCACCTGAACGGTTCGTCCGACATGCGCAGCCAGCGTGCGCTGCACATCCGCCGCGTTCCACCATGCCAGGTGGGCGAGTTTGTCGATGTCGCCATCCCGGCCGACCTCCAGCTGTGCCCTGTTCCTGCCACAGAAGTGGAAGACACGACCTGAATCGAAGTAGCTGACGCGCGCTCCAGAGTTGTCAGCTGTCACCAGCATCCTGCGCGCTCTTGTTGCCCCCACGTAGTAGACACGTCCCTCTTCGAAGATCGCGGCGTTGTCCGTGCCCTCCTGTGACCCGTCTCCTCCACCCCGGTGTCGAGGCATCACGAGGACAACGGTATCTGCCTCGCGTCCCTTGGATGCGTGAATGGTACCGAGGATCGGCCCGTTGCCGCCGAGTTCGGGGCAGCAGAGTTCGACGGGCGGGCGTGCGCGAGCGACGATGTCGCGTAGGTGCGCAAGATCCAGCGTACGCGGCCGGGAGCCGGCGGCAAGGCGATGGAGCAGAGCCCAACAGCCATCGCGCTGCTCGCCCAGCAGCGGGGCCTGACACAGAGTCCCGCGGGACTCCCAGAGCTTGTCGAAGTCCTGCTGACCCAGGATCGCCTGCGTCGTCTCACCAAGCAGCCAGCCAAGCCAGGGCCGCACCACGACCGGTAAGTCGGACATCCGGAGGCGGTGCTCAACACCAACGTTCGAGCAGTACGAGGACGCGAAGAGGACATCGGCTCGGCGTCGGAAGAGGATGAGCATCGATCGGTCTTCGGCCTGGTCCACGAAGTCTGCCAGGTTCTCGAACGACTTCACGCCGATGTCGTTCCCGCATGTCTGCCGGATCATCCGCTGCACGCGAGTCACGTGGCCGTTGGCGTCCTCAGCAGACTCAATCTCCTTTCGCGTCCGGAGGAAGAGGTCGACGAGCGCGCTGTCCTTGACTCGATGGATGCTATTGAGTGCCCGTTGCAGAAGGGGTCGCGGGCACTCAGCGGGCAGCCGTTCGAGAAGCGACTTCTCGTGCTCCGGGTCATCTGAGCCGTCCGTGGTGAAGCCGTAGATCGCCTGTGCGGGGTCAGCGAGTATCGTAACGCCGCAGGTCGGGGACAGGCTCCCCAACATCTGAATCACGAGGTCGGCCCGCACGCCCATAACGTCCTGCGCCTCATCGATGATGAGGTGCTCGAGGCGGGACATGAAGTCGATCAAGTCCGCATTCTTGCTCTTGAACAGCCCCACGGTTCGCTCGATGCTGAGGTCGTAGGAACCGTCACCAAGCGACTTCGGAAGCGGCTCGTCATCGAAGCCGACGCGGAGGCTCCACGCGTGAGAGTCGATTGTGGAGATGCGGACGCTGCATGCGTCGACACCACCAACCGCGTAGGAGACGATGCGATCCCGGAGTTCCGCAACCGCCGTTCGTGTGAAGCTCACAAGGAGAATCCGTGCCGGCGGAACCGCCTCGTCAACTAGATACGCAACGCGCTGGCAGGCCACGGCGGACTTCCCGGCACCGGGACCTGCGACCACCAGCTGCCAGCTTGTGGGAGCGTCGAGAATCACCTCGAGCTGGTCGAGATCCCAGTCTGGCACATGAGTCTCGTTGGCACTCACAGCACCGGCCCCCATGGTGCGCGAGCGGAAACCCGCGGATGACCAACCAGCGCAGCAGCGCACCTGGCTCTGAACCGACCGCGGAAGCACATGTCGGCCTATCTCCGCTCCTTGAACTCCCTCTCGCGCAACCGGGCGCCAGGCCCGAGGCCCTTTCCCGGATGGTCGCGATGACGTCCGCGCAGGTGGAGGTACTCCCTCGGCACGCGGGAAGGACGCATGGGCGAGGGACAATCGGAACGCTGGGACGGAATGAGCCGCAGCTCGCGCCGCACCCTATCGCCGAGCAGCTGGCGACGGATCTCGAGCCCCAGGAACTCCGCAAGTGCACTTGGAACGGCGTTGCCAACCTGACGATGGGCGGAACGCCGTGTGCCAATGATCCTGTACCCGACGGGGAAGGTCTGAAGACGACAAAGCTCTTCAATCGAGAGAAGCCGACTCCGCCAGTGGAACGGGCCAGTAGCTGGTCCAGGCTCCGCTTGAATGGTCCACGAAGGCCTGGCCTTCGCGAGCTTCAACAGGAATGACCAATACCGAGTTCTCCATCCAAACAGAGGCTCGCTACCATTCCTCCCTGTACGTTGAGTGTGCCAAAGGTAGTTATGCCCCTCGGGAATGCTCGGGAGTAGAGCCGCCCATTGCCCGGTCGGGTCCAGTTCCGGGGACCATGCCTCCTGATCCAGATGGCCAATCGCGTCCCAAGCCGTACGACGTCGCTCGGGGCAGCCGACGTCCCCGTGGGTTGGCGACGGGAGTTCGATACGGCGCCCGTCTATGCTAGCGACGAGGAAAAGGCGCTCGCGGATCTGCGGTACCCCATAATCCGCCGCATTGAGGTGGATCTTCTGGAGTGCGTAGTGGGTCCGGTGGCGCCGGTTGACGTCCGCGAGTTCGCGTCTCAACAGCCTGAGGCCCTCATCCCCACTCCTGTAGGCGAGCCCACTGACGTTCTCAAGGAGCAGGACCTCTGGGAGTGCGGCGTCCACCACCCGGATGTACGCCCGAAGCGTACGTGCACGCGGGTCTCGCATGTGGCTTGCCTTACCACTCGCCCAGAAGGCCGACTTCGAGAAGGGTTGGCACGGTGGCCCGCCAGCGAGGAGACGGAGTTGTCGTGGCTTGATTCCTGCCTGCCGTAGGATCTTGTCGGACTCCAGCTCGTGGATGTCTCCCGGGTCTGCCAGTCGCCATGTCGGCCGGTTCTGTCTCAGGGTAGCCCGTGAGTCCTCGTCGACCTCAACGCAGAGCACGGGCTCGAACCCCGCGGCTTCGAGGCCGACGTCCATGCCGCCCGCACCCGTGAACAGAGAGAGAACGGAATGCCGCGACACTACGCTGCCCCCCCACTCACTACCTGCCCGACTCGGCGACGGCCGACAGTGGCGGCCGCCCTGACCGTCGCAAGCCCATCAGCCTCCGGACATCTCCCCGCAAGCCCAAGGGGTCCGGGCCTCCCCTGACCCGCACGGCCGCAGCGTGCACTCCCCACGGTCGTTCACGCACCCCTCCTACCGTGAGGAGATTCCTGCGTTCCGGCGAGTTGCCTCACTGGTGGCTGCCGCACATCGGATCACCGCGCGGCTCTCACTCCCCCCACCGCCCTCGCCGACATCGCCTCGCCCGTGCCCTCCGGCCCCATCCCTTCCGTCGTC
>Ga0194111_10008303_pt1 | contig 11463 bp, 12 predicted proteins | sample TA2KigC300mmetaG_FD_146194 | JGI IMG/M metagenome (GOLD analysis project Ga0194111, IMG submission 146194) | Freshwater microbial communities from Lake Tanganyika, Tanzania - TA2015033 Kigoma Deep Cast 300m | ecosystem: Environmental > Aquatic > Freshwater > Lake | place: Tanzania: Lake... | reverse complement strand
CATGAGGATTGCTGCCGTAGCCGGAAAAACTACCAGGTTGGCCAGAATATTCAATATCCAGCCGCTGAATGCTGATCTGCCGGGAATGGCTTCCGTCAGCAGCTGAATTGGCCCGATGATGACCGCTATCAGTACCTGCATATAGGAGTTAAACAAAAGCAAGAGCAGTCTAATAAAGGTAAAAAGCAGTCCCAAGACCACAATCAGCAAAAAAAGCAGCGAAATAACCGCGCCTCCGACAAAACCACCCCAACCCATAGACATTCTCGGCAAAGCGCCAATTATAAGTCCGATGCCTGTGCCGCCCGGAATAATCTTCCAGAATGCTTTGAAAAAATCATCAAGAGCCCTGAAGCCGCCGGAAAAGATTGAACCGATAAGTATATTCCATCCCCCGGTCATGTATTGAGTTTGTAATTTATCTACATTTTTGGCAAATTCTCCACCCATGCCGTTGGCCATAATACTGATGATAATAGCCATAGATAAATACATAACATCCACCAGGAATCCCACTATGGCATAGGAAAAGGTGATTATCAATAGCGTTAAGATAATTTTAGGTAAGGCTGCCTGGATGGAAATTACTGTTTTAGGGTCAATTTTCATCCGGAAAATAATCATAAAACCGATGGCAATCATGACGATAATCAATACAGAGTAAGCAATATTGCGAGTAGCTTTCCATAAAGGCAGAAATGGAGAAAGGGCGATAAAACCGATCCCTTGAGCCTGGACCGGTTTTATCAAACCGGCATTAGCTAGAACATCTCCGGCATACCAGGCAAGACTGGCCGGCGGATTTTCATACACACTGGCCATTAAAGAAGTGATATTACCCATAGCGGTTTGGTTTGGATTACAGTATTTTGGATCCGGATCAGTACACACAATAGTATTAATAAGATTGAACATTGCAGCTTTTTGTCCATATGCACCTACTGATTGGCCAGTGAGGACAGTTTCGCCATTTTGGGCAGCATTCACAACTTCTTGTCTGGCTTGGTTGCCTTCCTGCAAAGTAAAATCTTCAACATTTTCTCCTTCCGCATGGACTATCTGTGGGGACAGCATGCCCGATAGCACAAGGGAAATAAATATAAAAGCGGCAAAGATTTGTTTTTTGGGCAGAGTCATATCCTTATTACATTATTCTTTTTTTGAAAGCTGCTGTCAAGTTGTTTTCTATTACAGCTGGGGTATGACGAAATTGGTGACGTTAACTCCGGTAAATTGTTCAATCAGGCGAAAGACCAGAAATGCCAAAACCAGAAGGACTAGACCTACAACAGCAAAAGTCAAGGTTTGTTGAGCGGAAGCGGTTGCTTTCTGATCGCCGCCGGAGGTAAGATACTTGAAGCCGCCGACTATTAACATAATAAAAAGAGCTAAAACTGCCAGTGAAACTGCCACAGTCAGGATGCGGGCAAAAACCACCTCTAGACATTTTAATGTGGGGACTTTGATACCTTGGATATCGATACTGCAGTCGTTCCAGTCCATAATAAATATTATCAGGTGCCAGCAGGTGAGGGGAGCGTAAGGTTGAAGGGGTTAATACCCAGGAATTGACCGAGAACAGCAAAAATCGCCCAGGCACAAAAGACAATGATTAAGCCCACGATGGCAGCCTGGATGCGGTGCTGGGCTCCTTCAACCGCTGTCTTGTCTCCGCCGGAGATAATCCACTGCACTCCTCCCCACAGAAGATAAAAGAATGCCGCCAAAGTTGCTACTACCAGTATGACAGAAATAAGGCTACTTATAAGCTTGCCTAAATTGGTAATCGGTCTAATATTGGAAGGTGGAGAGATTATTATAGTAATCTCCTGTGCCCATATAGGAGCTGCCGAAAAAAGATAAATACTTAAAGCGGTAATTGCCGCGGTTATTTTTTTCATTTTCAGGCTTAGTTGTATTATGAACAGATTTTTTTGGCTTGTCAAGCCGTCAAAAAAGAGTGTTATTTTTCTTCGAAAAGTGAACTCATTTTTCCTTGAAAAGTGAACTGTTTATAGTACAGTCCTCTGGTTATCAATTTTCGGAGGAGGACTGTATGAAACATATTCATAAACGGATCACAGTTGATCAGGTTAAGTTGTTATTATCTGCCTATCTCAAGAGAAGAATAAGCCGTGAAGAAGTAGAGAATGAGTTGGGAATCGGCAAGACAAGGTTTTTCGCTATTCTTAAACGCTATAGACAAAACCCTGATAGTTTTTCTCTTGATTATCACCGTCATACTCCAACCAGACTCACCTATAAAGCAGAATGCGCAATACAAGATGGGCTACGTTTTGATAGGCAGTTAATTGAAAATCCGGCTATCCCTATTACCATATACAACTATTCAGCCTTACGGGATAGATTACGAGAGAAACAAGGGATTACTGTTTCTCTTAAAACTATCATTAACAGAGCAAGAGTTTTAGATTGTTATCAGCCCAAAAAACCAAAGAAAGCTCATGACCGCGAAGTATTAACTACAGCCATAGGAACGCTCATTCAACATGATGCCTCATACCATCAATGGTCTCCTTATATCAATGAGAAATGGACGTTAGTTACTTCCCTTGATGATTTCTCAAGAAAGATTTTATACGCTGATTTTGTGGTTTCGGAAACCACTTGGGTTCATATTGAGGCGGTAAAAGCTGTAACGATGGAATATGGTTTCCCTCTGCGGTACTACGTTGACCAGTTAAGAGTATTCAGATTCGTACAAGGAAGAGACAGCATCTGGAGAAGACATATTCTCCAGACAGATGATGCTGATCCTCAATGGAGGCAAGTGATGAGAATATCAGGAATTGATGTTATCCATGCTTTATCACCACAGGCTAAAGGCAAGATAGAAAGACCTTATAGATGGTTACAGGACAGGATTGTTAGAACCTGTGCTATAGAGCATATTACCAGTATCAGCCAAGCAAGGGAAATCCTCAAATACGAGGTTGATCGCTACAACAATCATCAGATTCACTCAACAATCAAAGAAATCCCATCATACAGGTTTGAGAAGGCAAAGAAAGAAGGAAACAGTTTGTTCAGACCATTCTTAATTCCCAAACCATATCTTTCAACCAAGGACATCTTCTGTTTACGGGAGAAAAGAATGGTAAATGCCTACCATAAAATATCCCTTTGGAATAAAGAAATCTTTGTACCAAAAGTACCTTTAAGAGATTACGTAGAGATTTTTATTGTTCCTGATAAGAAAAGAGGAATTGTTGATTTGAGATTCTGGTGGAATGAGCAGCTGGTACATACACTTACTTACCCTATCAGAGATTTCTCATCGGTTCACTTTTGAAGTATTAAGAGTTCACTTTTCAAGTATTCCTAACAGTCCCACTTTTTTAACCAAACTATCTTTTCCTAACTTTTTTCCACATTAATTACTCTCCTTTTGAAAAAGGAGCTGTTGCTTAGCTCTCTATCACACGTTACTGTTTGTATTCTCCTTTATGCTTCATCATGCCATAGATAATTGAGCTGATTCTTTTCATCACACATCTTCTGGCTTGTTTTCCGCTTTTCCCTTCAGAAAGTTTCTTTTGATAGTAAGCTTTTGCCCGGGAACAAACTCTAAGCTGGGTAAGCATGATGGAATATATTGTGTGATAGAGTTTTCTATTGCTAATCTTGGCTCTCTTATGACGAAAGATTAGACCAGAGGAATTCTGTTCAGGTACACAGCCAACATACCGTGTGAATTTATCTACAGTAGTAAACCTGTCTATATTCCTAACATAAGCTAAAAGCCTGGCAGCATTGATGCTGTCTATTCCCGGCATGGTAGTGAGCTTTTGCCCTGACTGAAAGATCAGTATCTTTATCACTGCTTTTAGGTACTGCATCTGCTTTCCCACCTCAAGTAATCTTTGTATTTTCCAGAGGATGAGCTTGGTTAGATCTGGAGATTGTTGACTGTTTGTTTTCCGATAACAAATTCTGCGCCACAGTTTAAGCGCCTTCTTAGTAAACACTCCTCTATGCTTTTCCCTGTAGCTTGGATCTATCTGATGAAAGAAGCGGTGCAGCTGATTTTTCAGCCTGGTTCTCTCTTTAACCAATTCTTCATATGAGGAAATCAGGGAATAAATATGTAGATAGTAAGCATCATGTGTATAACAGTTTGATAATTTTGGCAGAGAATCTAGCTGGCGTGTAAGAATAGATACTATTAATCTGGCATCTATCCTGTCTGTTTTTTCTCTTTTAGTGAAGTATCTTCGCCTTGATTGAGTTAGGATTGGATTTACTTCATAAACCTGGGTATAATTACCAATGAGGCGTTTGGTTAGTAACATACCATTGCCACCCGATCCTTCAATTCCGAAGATCGGTGATAGGCTTTTCTGGTAAGCAAGCGCCTCAATTTTTTGGATAAATTCATCGATAGCTGATGGTTTATTGGCAAATCTGAAACACTCCAGTTCTTCCTCAAATCTATTAGCTGCTACTGCTGTATATTCATACTTATGGGCATCTATACCAATAAAAAGAGAGCTGTTGAGCTGTTCACTGGATATCATTTCCACCTCCTTTCTTTTGTAGATGATGATTTGTCTATGCCAATCAGGATCGTTTCGTAAAAGGCATAATCCCGATAATCATCGGAATTGCATCACTCTATTTACCGGTTGGCATAAATGTGGCAAGAGAAGGTAGGATTGTCCCTGAAAGCATGATAGAATACTGCGCGGTCCTATAACCTTAACCTTCTCTTACTATGAGGAGTATAACACGAAACGGTTAACTCAATGGGGCTACGCATATATAAGGTACTTTGTGTTTAAAATCGTTTTTTTGCAGTCGAGTAATTACACTTTCAACTATTTCTTCTTTAAAACCAACCTTAATAATCTCTTCTATAGACTTATGCAGATCAACATAAAGGTAGAGAATTTTATCAGCGTCTCTGTAAGTGAAGCCCATTTCTTTTTCATCTGTCTGCCCCAACCACATCCCGGCAGTTGGAGCTTTTTGAATAATTTTTTCAGGAATACCCAAAGAGGCAGCGAGCTGGCGTACCTGGGTTTTATATAAGCCTCTAATTGGCTGCAGATCTCCCGCTTCATCGCCAAAACGGGTAAAATATCCCAACAGGTATTCAGTTTTATTCTCTGTCCCTAAAACTAAGGCGTTTAGTTTTTTGGACAGGTCATAAAGAAAAATCATGCGTAATCTTGCCATAATATTTCCTGCCCGTAATTTATCTATGGAAGGATCTTGTCTGATTATCTGATCTACAATAGATTTTATATCTGCCAGATACACATTTTGTCCGGGAATTCCCAACTTCTCGATAATTGATTTTGCATCCTTTAATCCACTCTGATTTAATCCGCTGTACGGCAAAAGCGCTACAAAGAGGTTTCTTGCTCCAATAGCATGCACTGCCAGAACACAACAGGCGGCTGAATCCACACCGCCAGAAAGTCCTACTATTAATTTAGAAAAACCAGTCTTACGAACTGTCTCTTGTATAAATTTAACAATTCTGTTTGTTTCTCCTTGAGGATTAATGGAAAAATCAAATACCATATTTCATTGGTTTATTGGCTTATTGGGTTATTTATATAAGTTTCTTCTTCTTATATAATCTTCTACCTCCGGAAAAACCAGCCCTGAAACTGTTAATCCTTTTTTAATCCGTTCACGGATGAAACTAGAAGAGATGCTAGACAGTAGAAGGTTCCCTTCTACCTGATGGAATCCGGCCGGAAGATTTTTGACAGGATAATCTTTTCTGGGAAAAATTAAAAATTGGATCAACCGGGATAGTCTCTGATAGTCTCTCCAGCGGGTAAACTCGGCAGCTGCGTCTGAACCAACCATCCAATAATAACGATTGTATGAATCGGCAATCAAGTCTTGCACGATATCAATAGTATAGGTTGTTGTTTCTTTAGCAATAGCTATTGTTGACAACCTTAGTCTGCCTGTCTCCAGGAAATGCAGCATTTCTACCCTGTCTGCTGGCGGAGCAACCATTGGTTTAAAGGCGTTGCTATAATCAGGCATAAACCAGACCTGGTCGATCCCTTTTACGTTCTCAAGCGCCTGCTGGGCCATCCAGAAATGCCAGATATGCGGCGGATCAAAACGGCCGCCCAAAATTGCTATATTCATAACTATTTAACAACAATACCAAAACAGGTGTTTTTTTGCTTAGATTGTGCAACTCTTATTAATAATTCATGATAAATATCTATTTCTCAACTAATCCTGTGTTCCAGTTTCTCTGTCAACCGCTTGACATATTCCATCAGGCTTATAACAATTGGAAAAGACAAAGCTCCTTCACTGCCTACCCATTGCCAAAAACTGCCGCAACCCGGACAGTTTCTAGTTGCAGCATAAAAAGCAAGGTCCAAAAGTAAAGTTAAAGGCAGGATAAAAAGGAAAAGTAGTATTTTTTTTATCATTAAATCTATTTAGCTTTCAATAGTCAGTTTACGAATTTTGAGGCAAAAAGGCAAGCCCTACGCTGTACGGTATAAGGCAAGCGAGGCAAATATAGCAAAGAGCAATTGTCCCTGCTGAAGGGTAAAAAGGTAATGATCAAACAAGCCCAATAAACAAAGCTGAATAAAAGCTAATATAACAATAGGCGGCGACCTAAAAGGCTGGCGCAGAATCTTTATCAATATTATCAGGAAAATACAAAAACCAATCAGGCCTGTTTCCGCCATAAGCAAAAGATAGATATTGTGTACCGGCTGGAAAATATAGAGCCCATAAGCATTAACAACAAAAGTTCTTAAAAGAAGAATCGAATTATTCAGGCCTACGCCAAAAAGCGGTGCTTGATTTATCATGTTTAAAGTTGCGTTAATCAATTCTCCCCGTTCTCTCCAGCTTTGTTCGCCAAATGGAATTTTGTACATAAAAAGGGGCACTGCTACTGAAATTAGAACTAATATGTAAAAAATGATTAAAAATAAATTGAGATTTCTCTTTACCCGATCACGCAATATTTTTTTCCAAAAAATTACCATGATAAAACCGGTAAAACCAACTAGAAAAGCAGCCCGGCTGAAAGAAAGGAGCATTGCTAGTAGTCCAGCCGAAAAACAAATTACAAACCAACAATAAAGAAATATTCCTCTTTGTTTTTGCTGGCGGCTAAAAGCAGCAATCTTATAAATAAGAAAAAAAAGCAATATAGGCAGCCCTACTGCTAGAAACCCTCCAAGAACATTTGGGTGAGGAAATGTAGCGTAAGGCCGCAAAACAAGCCTTCCGAATAATGAAAAAGTTGCTATGCCAGGAGTATTGGCATAAAAAGTTCGTTCGCCAAACCACCAGAAAACTCCCCCTATGGATCTTTGTATAATAAATTGCCAAATAGCAATAAGTGAAGTATAAAAAATATCAATAGAAACAACAGTGACTGCTGTCAATATATTTGGCCTAATATATGAAATTATCCGACCCAAAAGAATAAATTCCAAAATTTTTATCAATTTATAAAGAGCTATCCAGGTATTTGCTGCAATAAATATGCTGGAAAATAACAGATAACAGACAACGAGTAACAAAATAAAAGGTGCTGCTTTTAATTGCATACTTTTAATTTTTGCCTGTCCTGACAACCGGGCCAGGGACTTTTGACTTTTGACTTTTTCAACTATCCATATTGCTGCAATAAGCATAATAATAATATCAGTCAAAAAAACCGTTGGAGTAAGGTAATCATTTCTAATTCCCAAAATATGGGAAAAATCGAAAAAGAAATGACGGCCTAGCTGTGTTGGAAGCGTGAGCAGGAGAAGATAGAAAAGAGGAGATATAAATCTCACATTTTTCCTTGAGCTCAACGTAGTTTTAAGGTTATTCTTCTATTGCGTCCTTCACCGGACGATTCTGAAGTCACTTTTTGATGATCAGACAACATTAAATGGACGATCCTTCTTTCCAAGGGAGATAGATAGGGCAGAATAACTGGTTTGCCGGTAGCATCAACCTCGCTGGCTATTCTATTTACCATTTCTTTGATATCTTCTTCTCTTGCCTGCCGATAATTACCAACATCCAAAACCACACGAACCCAACTTTTCAATTTTTTATAAAGAATAACTCCCAATATCAATTGGAGGCTGTTAAGTGTTTCTCCGTGCCGGCCAATCAGCAATCCTGACTCTTGCGTTTCTATTATAGCTTTATAATGATCAGGAGATTCTTTTGTTACTGTACAATTTCCCTCCACTCTAAGCTTTTCCAGCAAAGATGCAAGGGTGCTTTTTACTTCTTTGGCAATACTGTCTTCAGATTTTGTTTTCCTCATCTTCTTTATTTACTTGTCTATTTAGCTGATGCTGTTGGATTATACCAAAAATTGTAAAAGTGTTCCAATATAGAGAAAGGCCCAAAGGGAAAGAATAGGCAAAAAATCCGATCATGATGGGCATCATCACTGACATTTGTTTTTGCATGACTGTACTCATATCCTCTTCTTCTTTTTTCTCTTTTTTAAATGATGAGGCTTCCTGTTGTTTCTGACTGATATCTGATTGTGGGGTTTTTACGCTAGCTGCCACTGGCATCATCATCTTCGTCTGCCAATACTGCAAAACAGCAGTTGCCACTGGTATCAAAAGTAGCCAAATCCCGTATTTTTGCCACTCTGACGGTTTATACGCCAGATTAAAACCAAAAAAGGAAAGCTCTAGAGAGGAAATTTTCAGGAAGGAAAAATATACCACTTTATTAATTTCTTCAATTATTTGACTTAAATTGCTGCCGGTCAGAATTTGGAAAAAAAGATTATATAGGGCAATAAGTATTGGCATTTGCAGAAGTAAAGGGAGACATCCGGCAGCAGGATTAACTCCGGCTTGTTTATAGAGGTTTAACTGCTCTTGGTGTAATTTGGTTTTGTCATGCTTATATTTTGCCGTTATTTTGTCAAGTCCAGGTTTAAGCTTGCTTAATTTCTGGACATTTCTTAACTGAGACATTGTCATCGGATAAAGAAGCAATCTTACGATCACGGTTAAAAGTATCAAGGCAAAGCCTAAAGCTCCAGGCACTTTAACAATCAGCAACAGTTTATACAAAGCAATCAGGATATTTAGGATTGGTATAATAAATACCGCATTAAAATAATTGTTTGGATCAAACATGTTATTTTACCGGATCATACCCGCCAGAAGAAAATGGGTGGCAGCGAAATATTCTTTGCAAACTTAATAACAATCCTTTGATTGTACCATATTTTTCTACTGCTTGATAAGCATACTCCGAACAAGTTGGTTGAAAGTTGCAGTTTCCTCTCAAAAAAACGATAGAAAGTATGTTATGAGAAAAAACAGATTGGTAAAAACGGATTATGCCCAACACTATACTTTTCACCAAAAATTATAGCAGTCTGCTCCTCCCAATAATATTTATATAAATTCCGCTTTATGGAATACCGTCTGGACTTCTCTTTCTACTTCTGGACGGTCCTGTTTTGCTAATATCTTTCTTGCTTTAATTAAAACCTCAACATTTTTAATAAAATCCGGTATACAGCTTCGGACAGCTTCAATTATAATCCTTTTTGTCCGATGACGGCAGGTTGTACGCTTATCCAAAGCTGAAGGCACTACAACAGCGAAACGGGACGGCTGTTTGTTTACCAATCTGAAAAATACAGTACCAAAAGAGGCTTTTAACTTATTGCTTTTTTGAGAATTCCGGTAAAATTCCAAGATATTTAATCTGAATTTTCTTGGCAACATTAAATTAAACACTCAAGCGCTGCCTGCGTTTCAGTCTCCGTTTTACAAGCACTTTTCTTCCGCCTTGAGTTTTCATTCTCTGTCTGAAACCATGCTTCCTGCTCCTGCTTCTTTTTTTGGGTTGATATGTTCGTTTTGTCATTTTTCAGTATTTGCTATAATAGCACATTTCATCATTATAAGGAAGATATTTAATAATAGTTTATAGAAAGTACCACTTTTCCTCTATTGACAATTGTGGATAACATTCATAATATGTGGATATTTTCACTAATACTCAAATAACTTATGGATATACAAACACTTTGGCAAATTGTTCTTGCTGACTTGGAACTTCAAGTAAGCAAGGCGGTATTTCAAACTTTTCTTTCCCAAACAAAACTCATATCTTTAACTGGTCAAACTGCCACTATTGGCATAAATCAACCTATGCTTATCAGCCTGATTGAAAAACGTTATTATCAGATTATTAAAAATACAATCGACAGCTATACAAAAATTGACTCAAAATTAGTTTTTGCGCCAATATCCTCCCAGGCAAAAAAGTCTTTGGAAGGACCGTTATTTGCCATAAAACTCCCAGACAAAAAACCTCTTTCTTCCATCAGGCTCAATCCAGAATATACTTTTGAAAATTTTGCTGTGTCTTCTTCCAACCAAATGGCTTATGCTGCGGCTACGGCTATCGCAAAAAAACCTGGCACATCATACAATCCTCTTTTTCTTTACGGTGGTGTCGGTGTAGGAAAAACACACCTGATGCAAGCTATTGCTCATCTTTTATTAACAAGCAGGCCATCAACCAAGCTTATCTACTGTACCGGGGAAGAATTTACCAATGAAATTATTGAGGCTATCAGCAATAAAACTACCCTTGCTTTCAAAAAGAAATATCGCCGTTTGGACCTCCTGCTTATTGATGATATTCAATTTATTGCCGGCAAAAATGCAGTACAGGAAGAATTTTTTCATACTTTCAATGCCATCCAGCAAACCGGAGGACAAATTGTTTTAACTTCCGATAAACCTCCTGTTGAGATTAATAAATTGGAAGAACGACTCCGTTCCCGTTTTGAAGGCGGGCTTACCATCGATATTGGCCCGCCGGATTTTGAATTAAGATGTGCCATTCTCTTGATTAAAGCCAAGCAAAAAAGTGTCGATCTTCCCATAGATCTGGCTAAGCTTATTGCCGCCAATATTGACAACCCAAGAAGTCTTGCTGGTGTATTTATAAGGATTCTTACCGAAGCGCAAACAAACGGGGTTGCTATCAATGAAGAACTGGTAAAAAAAATTTTAGGCAAAATCATTAGAGAGATTCCTAAAAAAAATCTCATTAAGCCGGAACACGTATTAAATGCAGTAGCTTCATATTACAATTTAAAATTGTCTCAAATTAAAGGTAACAGACGGGATCGGTCTTTAGCCAGACCGCGTCAGGTCCTTTATTATCTCTTAAAATCAGAGCTTGGTATGCCGTTAATGGATATTGGAAACTTATTAGGCGGCAGGGATCATACCACAATTCTTCATGGTGTCAGAAAAATCGGGGATTTGGTTAGCGAGGATGAAAAAATCAGGGGAGATATTGTGGGGATAAAAAACAATCTTTCTGTATAAAATAAGGATTTATCAACTTATCAACAATTTAAAATTTTTTATCCACATTTTGTTCAATATTTTCGCCCATCGTTATTCACATTAAAATTTTATTGTTTTTTTCGAT
>Ga0194111_10008302_pt1 | contig 11464 bp, 10 predicted proteins | sample TA2KigC300mmetaG_FD_146194 | JGI IMG/M metagenome (GOLD analysis project Ga0194111, IMG submission 146194) | Freshwater microbial communities from Lake Tanganyika, Tanzania - TA2015033 Kigoma Deep Cast 300m | ecosystem: Environmental > Aquatic > Freshwater > Lake | place: Tanzania: Lake... | reverse complement strand
GATTGGCTGATTTGTAATTCTAATCATCTAATATAAAAAAGAGGGGGCTGCGCCCCCTCTTCGTCATCCCTCACCGATTTTAATCGGAAGACGCCGGTGTCTGCTTGGGGACAAGGCGGGGCACCAGGGGAGCCTTCTGTGGCTTGGTCGCCAGCGTGGTCTCACCGACCGGCTCCACCGGCACCGGCTTGGCCTCCAGTTTTACCTTCGCCGACGGTTTCGGCCTGGCTTCACCCAGGATGCTCTCCAGGGCATCTCCCTCCAGCGTCTCCTGAGCCATAAGTCTCTCGGCGAGCAGCACTAATTTGGCCTTCTGCCCGGTCAATATATTCTTCGCCGTTCCATGAGCTTCCTCAATAAGACCATGAACCTCTTCATCAATCTGTTCGGCGATTTTATCGCTGTAGTCCTTCTGTTCCGAAATTTCACGGCCGAGGAAGACCAGTTCCTGCTTATCACCGAAAGTTCTCGGGCCGAGTTTATCACTCATTCCGAGGCTGGTTACCATCCAGCGCGCTAGCTTGGTCGCCTGCTCAATATCCTCGGCGGCACCGGTGGTTATCTCACCAAAAATAGTTTCTTCAGCGGTACGCCCACCAAGAAGGGTGGCTATTTTATCCTTAATCTGGGCTCGTGTCATTAAGTACCTGTCCTCAATGGGCAGCTGGCGAGTATGACCGAGCGACATGCCCCGCGCCACAATTGATATCTTGTGCACCGGGTCGGCATTGGGCAGCATCCTGGCCACCAGAGCATGGCCAGCTTCATGATAGGCGGTTATCTCCTTTTCCTTCTGGCTTATCTTGCGACTCTTTCTCTCCGGCCCGGCAATCACCCTGTCCACCGACTCTTCAAATTCCTGCATACCGATGGCGCTCTTGTTCCGACGGGCCGCCAGGATAGCCGCCTCATTGACCAGATTGGCCAGGTCCGCACCGCTCAAACCCACCGTGCCCTTGGCCAGAACCTCTAAATCCACGTCCTTGTCCAGTGGCTTGCCATTGGTGTGTACTTTCAGAATGGCCACGCGGCCATTAATGTCCGGTCGGTCCAGAACCACCCTGCGGTCAAAGCGGCCCGGCCGTAAAAGCGCCGGGTCAAGGATGTCCGGCCGGTTGGTGGCCGCCATGACAATCACGCTGGTGCTGGTATCAAAACCGTCCATCTCCACCAGAATCTGGTTTAGGGTCTGTTCCCGCTCATCGTGACTGCCGCCCAGACCGGCACCGCGATGGCGACCCACCGCGTCAATCTCGTCAATGAAGATGATACAGGGGGCATTGCGCTTGGACTGGTCAAAGAGGTCGCGTACCCTTGAGGCGCCAACGCCAACGAACATCTCCACGAATTCACTGCCGCTGATGGAGAAGAAGGGTACATCGGCCTCACCGGCCACGGCCCTGGCCATCAGTGTTTTACCCGTACCCGGTGGCCCGACCAGCAATACCCCTTTCGGGATGCGGGCGCCCAGCGCCTGGAACTTCTCCCGCGATTTGAGAAATTCCACCACCTCCATCAGCTCCTGCTTGGCTTCCTCCACACCAGCCACATCAGCAAAGGTTACCGTGGGCCGATTGGCCGGGAAAAGCCGGGCGCGGCTGCGACCAAAACTCAACGCCTGATTATTCGCCCCTCTCGCCTGGCGGAAGAGGAAAAACAGCAGGCCGCCAAAAATAATGAGCGGCAGGAAGTTGAGCATCAGGCTGCCCCAGTTTATGCCTGAAGACCCCTCAACATTCACCACCACGCCGGTCAGGTCCAGCCCCTCTATTTCATATATGGTGGCGTTGCTTTCCTTGAAAGCCCGCACTTCCTTACCATCAACCGTGGTGATGGTCAGCAGGTCGTCCTTCACCGTGATTTCGGCAATTTTCTTGTCCTGCGACATGGCGATCACTTCACTGAGGGGCACTTCCTCAGGCTTGTTCGCCGATGGCAGGAGGTAGGAGAACAGTGCCACCGCGGCCAGCAGAATGGCGATGTAAATCAGACTGCTACGTTTCCAGCTAGGTTTCACACTTCACCCCTGGGCTAATCTCCCCCCATCACACTCAATTATACCACATAATAATATCCGGCAATAATCAAAGATTATTATAGAACGCCTGCAGCAGCCGGGCGTCACCCTCCAGATTCGGGCTCTCACATATCATCATGCCCTCAACCTTATAGTCCTTGAGCGCCCGGAGCAGTTCCTTATACTGAAAATCAGACTCTTCCAGGTTGAGATGGTTCATTTCGCCTTTTTTACCATAATTGATGCCGGAAACGTGAATATGCATGTCCGCCAGTGCCTCATCGCCCAGGCGCTGTCTTACCTGAAGCAGGATAGCCTCAAATTCGGGATAGGAATTGAATTTGCCGGTCCGGGCGTGCCAGTGGGAGAAATCCAGACAGGGAGCCACCCCTTTCAGTTCGACGCTGAGGTCTATCAGTTCCTTAATAGTGCCGAACTGGCTGCTTTTGCCGGTTACCTCCGGCCGGAGGCTTATTTTGATGTTTTCACGCCCAAGCTGGCTCAGAACCTCGCCAAGGTATCTCTTCACTGCCTCATATACGGTCCCCGGCGGCTGCCCCATATAAAAGGCGGGGTGAAAAACCACGCTTTCGGCATGACAGAGTGAAGCTATGCGCGCCGTCTGCAGTATACGGCCCTGGCTGGCCCTTATCTTTTCCATATCCGGCGAGTTCAGGTTAATGAAATAGGGAGCATGCGCCGATAACCTGACGCCGGTGCGGGCAGATACCTCACCAACCTGCCGGGCGGCCGCCTCCCCCATCTTCACCCCCTGGACAAACTCCATTTCCATGCAGTCCAGCCCCAGCTCAACAATGCGCTCAATGCCGCTGATGGTTGAGGGTTGTCGGGAGCTGCGCGGAGCCCCCGCCGTGCCGAAGAGCAGACCGGTCATCTCTGCCGCCCCTTAATATCCCCGAGCCAGCGGTCAGATTTGAACTGACGACCCGCGGTTTACGAAACCGCTGCTCTACCCCTGAGCTACGCTGGCCCAAGGCAAAGTATAGCATAAATACGACCGACATGAAATCTCATCATGTATAAGGTTTTATTCACATATGGTTGTTCTTTCGCTCACCCCATTGCTCCCCCTCTCCAACAGGTTTGTCTTTGGCACTCCTTTTCACTAATGTTTGAGAGGGGTCAGGGGTGAGGCGTCAACTGCCAACCAACGCAAACAAAATAATGTATAAATCTTACCGCCACCCCCGCTGGTTTGACACATCAGAAAGGGCAATGCTATGATTTCCCTTTGATGGCTACTTTCAGCTATTATACTTATAGAGGTCAGTTATGATTACTGATTTGGTCTACGAACTGGTGCAAATTCCGGGCCCTTCAGGCTTTGAAGGTCGGGTATCCGGTCATTTAAAAGAGCTGCTGGAGGGCCATGTTGATGAGCTCTACATTGATAAGATAGGCAACCTCATCGCCAGAAAAAAGGGCACCGAGGGCAAGCGCTCGCTGGCGCTGGTAGCTCACACGGACCAGGTCAGCATGGTGGTGCAGAAGGTGGATGAATTTGTCTGGTTTGATAAGCTGGGCTGGATTGACTTCAATAACCTGCCCGGAACCCCGGTGCTCATCATGGGTGCGGAGCAGGATATCCCCGGCGTAATCAGCGCTACCAGCACCGTTGGCCGCCGTGAACTGGGCACCTTGTGGATAGACGTCGGCGACCGGCAGGAATTGGTCTCGGCAGGTGACCCCATTGTCTATGACCATCCGCCGCGCTGGCTCAACGACCAGAAAACGATACTGGCCAGCCAGTCCATCGATGACCGCGTGGGCTGTGCCGTTCTGGTTGAGGTAGCCCGAAAACTGACCAGGCCACCACGCCATGATATCTATTTCGTGGGCGCGGTCCAGGAGGAGATAGGTTCGCAGGGAGTCCGCCATTTCCTACGACAGGTCACGCCCGATTGGTTTATAGCCCTGGACACCGGCTTTGCCCAAGATGCCGTGCCCGATATCCAGCGCACGGTGCCGATGAACACCGGGCTGGGGGTACGCCGACTCTCCTTTACTCAGCCTGCGGCCCCCTACCCCGCCACCTACAACTTCGCCAGCCCCCGTTTAAACCAGCTCCTCATCAATGCCGCCAAGAAGAAGCATATCCCGTTCCACGTTGACGTCAGCACCGGCATCTGGTCTGACCATAGTATTGCCTATGAGGTAAACCCGGAGATTGAGTCGACATTTATGTTCGTCGCTGCCAGGAGGTACAGCCACTCCTCAATTGAAGTGGCCGACTTGAGCAACGCCGGGCGGGCGGTGGACGTCTTACGCCAGGCGATAACCGATATGGACGGCTGGGACAGCTGATGAAGGGTGGCAGAGGCAGTGCCGGTTTAAGGACAGATTCAGAGGTAAACTTTAAGGGGGGCTAGATATTAATGGTACCGGTAAGTTCAAATGAACTGGAAAAGGACGGTGTCCTCACCGCAGCCAGACTCATGGCGGTCGCCGCCCGGACTGCCCCCAAAACGAGGGGCCTGGACTCGGTCAAGACCATGATATTGAAAGAACCAGATGAGCTGGAAAAACTGGCCGCGGCCATGGAGGGAGTTTCCCGCGAGGACCCGGAAAGGCTCGCCTTCTTCCGCCGCAACGCCGATGATGTCCGGAAATCGGCTGCGGTGCTGCTCATTGGCGTAACCGGTGAGCCAAAGCGCCTTGAATCGCCGCTGAACTGCGGCGCCTGTGGCATGGACTGCGCCGCCATGTCAAAAGCGAAGAAGAAGGAGCGCGGCACGGCGCGCGGCCCGATGTGCCACATGCAGAGCATTGACCTTGGTATCGCTCTCGGCGTGGCGGTGAAGGCCGCCAGCGATTTCGGCGTGGATAACCGCATCATGTATTCCGTGGGCACTACCGCCCGCATAATCAAACTCATGGATGCCGACCTGGTTATTGGTATCCCGCTTTCGGTGACCGGCAAAAATCCGTATTTCACCGGCCGATAAGCTCACATAATAATATAAAATGTTATGCTGGAGAACAGGAGGTTATAATGCCCAAGGTTTTCATTACCCGCCGGATTAGCCCGCAAGCTGTTGCTTTGCTCAAGCAGCATGCCGAAGTCGCTGCCTGGCAGGAGGCAAAAGCGATGAGTCGCCAAGAACTTTTTCGGCGCATCGCCGATGTCGACGGCCTGCTTGTCTGGCAGGACAAGGTGGACAGCGAGTTTCTGAACCATGCGCCGAAAGTAAAGGTTATCGCCCAGCGCGCCATCGGCTTTGACCTGATAGATGCTAAAGAGTGCGCCCGGAGAGGCATCAGGGTGAGCAACGCGCCCAGCGGTGTTGACGATAGCACCGCCGATTTTGCCATGGCCCTGCTGCTGGCCTCGGCGCGACAGCTTGTGGAAGCCGTCAACCTGACGGCAAAGGGCGGCTGGGAAAACTGGGATGTCATGGGCAACCCGTTTCTTGGCCTTGATGCTTACGAGAAGACGCTGGGCATCGTCGGCCTGGGCAGGATTGGCACAAAAGTCGCCCGGCGGGCGCGCGGCTTTGATATGAAGATTCTCTACTATGACATCGTGCGCAACCCGCGGGAAAAAGAGCTCGGCGCCCAGTATATCCCCGACCTGCATAAAATGCTGGGCATGGCTGACTTCGTCAGCATCCATGTGCCGCTGAACGATAAGACCAGACACCTGATTGGCGCCAGAGAATTGGCCGCCATGAAGCCCACGGCGATACTCATCAATACCGCCCGAGGAGGGCTGGTTGACCCGAAGGCGCTGTATGAAGCCCTGAAAAGCAAACGGATACAGGCTGCGGCCATTGATGTCACCGAGGTGGAGCCAATCGCCCCCAATGACCCGCTGCTCACGCTGGACAATATCATCATTGCCCCCCACATCGCCGGCGGTTCGGTGACGTCACGACTGAAAATGGATATGCTGGCCGCAGAAAACGTCATCGCCGCCCTGGAAGGCAAACCGATGCCCAGCTGCGTCAACTGCCATTTAATCAAATAAGTGGTTTACGGTGGTTGAGTTGTTGTGGAGAGCAAGGTAGGTATAATCGCCAATCCGGCTTCAGGCAAGGATATCAGAAGGCTGGTTGCCTATGCCAGCATCATGGACAACACGGAAAAGACCAACCAGCTGCGGCGGATTATCCTGGGCATTGACGCCACTGGCGTTGACCGGATACTGATTATGCCTGATTACTACGGGCTCGGGCAGAGGGCACTGGACGGCATCGGCAGGCAGAAGCTGAAGGCTGAAGTCTCCATCATGGACATGCCCATCAGCTATACCAGTGAGGACTCCACCCGCGCTGCGGAGCTTCTGGTCAAACAGGGCGTGGGCTGCATTGTCACCCTCGGCGGCGACGGCACCAATCGTGATGTGGCCAAGAAAAGCGGGAAAATACCGCTGGTCCCGATTTCCACCGGCACCAATAACGTCTTCCCCCAGATGGTTGAGGCCACCATGGCCGGCCTGGCCGCCGGCATCGCCGCCCGGAAGCTGGTCAAAAGCAGGGGTTTAATCAAGACCCATAAACGCCTCACCGTCATCCAGGACGGACACATAATTGACATGGCTTTGATAGATGCCGTAGTGTTAAATCAGCTATTCGTCGGGGCGCGGGCCATCTGGGAGCTGCCCGAAATAAAGCAGATAGTCTGCACCAGGGCGGAACCGACCAACCTGGGTATGACGGCCATTGGCGGCAACCTGCACCCGGTGGGACCTGACGATGCTCAGGGAATGTACCTGAGACTCGGCAACGGCCACCTCAAGGTAAAGGCAGCCGTGTTGCCCGGGGTGATACAAGAAGTCAGCATTGCCGAATGGAAACTGCTTGAACCCGGCGATGAAGTGCCGGTTAAACATAAGCCCTCGGTCATCGCTCTGGACGGGGAGCGAGAGGTCACCGTAAAAGCCACTGACCAGATTAAAATCCGACTCCAGCGCGATGGCCCACCGGTGGTCAACATTGAAAAGACCATCCGGGCGGCGGTGGCGCAGGGCTTTTTCAAAGAATAAGATACAGAAGGGGAGAAAGATGGCCACAGAAATCAAGATACCGCGTGTGGGCATGGCCGTTGCCGATGCCACCATTATTGAATGGCAGTTCAAGGAAGGCGACAAGGTGGAAGGACGCCAGGTGGTGGTGGTTATTGAGACGGAGAAAGTCAGGACCGAGGTTGAATCTCCGGCCACGGGCTTCCTGCATATCATGTTGAACGAGGGTGAGGCTGCGCCGGCCGGACAGGTTATCGGTCTGCTGGCGGCAACCAAAGATGAGCTGGCCAGAGTGCAAAAAGAGACGCCCGCCGGGAAACCGGCCGCAGCGGCGAAGGCGACCGAACCGGTGGCGGCTCAGTCGCCAAAAGCCGAGGTGGCAACTCCTAAAGAAGCCGTGTCTGCGGCGGGGGAGGGAGAACGCATCCGCATCTCGCCGATGGCCCGGAAACTGGCCGAGGAACACGCCGTTGATATCACCAGAGTCACGGGCACAGGGCCGGGCGGCAGAATCGTCCGCGAGGATATTGAGAAAGCCATTGCCACCAAAGGGGCAGCGCCGGCACCGGCCCCTGCGGCACCGGCCGCAGCCCAGGCCAAAGCCATTGGCGAACGAAAGGCCAGACAGACCATACCGCTTACCGGCATGAGGGGCACCATCGCCGAGCGCATGCACCAGAGCCTGGCCATATCAGCCCAGCTCACCACCATGGGCGAAATCGATATGAGCGAGATTGTCCGGCTGCGCAACAACCTGGTGGCGCAGGAAAGCACCCTGGGCACCCGCATTACCTATACTGACATCTTGGTCTTTGCCATTGCCCGCTTGCTGAAAAACAACCCGAAAATCAACGCCAGCATCGCCGGCAAGGAGATTGCCGTCTGGGAAGACATCAACGTGGGCGTGGCCACCGCCCTGGAAGACGGGCTCATCGTCCCGGTGGTGAAGCACGCCGACCGGAAGTCGCTGGTGGAGATAAGCCAGGAGATAAAAGCGCTAGTTGAGAAGGCCAGGGAGAACCGGCTGGGCAGCAATGATATCAGCGGCGGCACCTTCACCCTGACCAATCTGGGCGCTCTCGGCAGCGGCTGGACCTTTGAGACCGCCATCATCAACCAGCCGGAATCGGCTATCCTGCGTGTCGGGGCAATCACCGACCGGGCCGTGGTCAGGGACGGGCAGATAGTGGCCCGGCCCATCATGACCTACAGCCTGACCTACGACCACCGCGTCATCGACGGCGCCGTGGCCGCGAAATTCATGTCAAACCTTATCAGCGCTCTGGAAAACCCGACGCTACTTCTGGCCTGAGCGTATATAACATATATTAAGGAAGGCAAGAACCAAAATGGAAAACATGAAGGAAGTCGCCGCAGAGTTTGACGCCAACATAGCACGCTGGACAAAGGAATGGCCACAGCAACGGCAGGGCTTTGCGGCCCTGACCCAGGCCGCCAAAGCGCCGGGGGCACTGGAACAGAAGTACAAGTACCTAATTGCCGTGGGCATCGCCGTCAGCCAGCACTGTCACTGGTGCATCGCCGCCAACGTGAAGGGTGCGCTCGCCCACGGCGCTACCAAAGAGCAGGTCATGGAGACCGGCTGGGTGGCAGTGCAGATGGGTGGCGGGCCGTCCCTGGCCTATCTGCAGCTGGTGCAGAAAGCAGTTGATGAGTTTGCCGCATAGGACTGAACAGAACTGAATCACGTTATTCACGGGAGGTATTGCGTGGAAGAAAGAGGGCTGGTTATCATCGGTGGTGGACCGGCAGGCTATGTCGCCGCCATCAGGGCGGCGCAGCTCGGCGGCCGGGTTACCATTATTGAGATGGATGCTCTCGGCGGCACCTGCCTCAATCGTGGCTGCGTGCCGTCTAAAGCACTGCTGCACAGCGCCGAGCTCTATGAGACCATGCAGAAGTCCGACCAGTTCGGCATCACCGCCAGAGATGTCCGCGCTGACCTGACCAAGATGCAGGCGCGCAAAAATATGGTAATCAAGACCCACGTCTCTGGCGTAGAAAGCCTGCTGAAAGGTAATAAGGTAGAAATTATCAAAGGGCAGGCCAGGTTGCTGCCTTCCCGACAGGTGGAGGCTCAAAGCAGCGACGGCCAGAAACAGGTCATCCAGGCGCAGAAAATAATACTGGCTACCGGCGGCAAACCGATATCCCTGCCCATCCCGGGCGCGGACAGCCCATCGGGCATCATAAATGCTGAAAAAATCCTCAGCCTGGAAAGCGTCCCCAAAAGCATGATAATTATTGGCGGCGGGGTCATCGGTATCGAGATGGCCACCATACTTTCAAAACTCGGCTGTCAGGCAAGCGTGGTGGAGATGCTGCCCCATATCCTGCCACTGGAAGATGCTGAGCTCACGTCAATACTGGCCAAAGCACTGCAAGATGACGGCGTTCAAATATATGAGGGCACCAAGGTATCGCAGATTGAGGACAGTGCCGGCGGCAAGACCGCCGTAATCTCCGATGGCAAAACGGAACGGAAACTGGAGGCGGAAACGGTGGCCATCGCCGTGGGGTACCGCCCCAATACTGACGGCCTTGGTCTTGAGGAAGCCGGCATAAAGCTAAATAAGAGCGCCGTTCAGGTCAACGAGCATATGGAGACCAGTGTTCCGGGTATATACGCCGCAGGCGATGCCACGGGCGGCATCATGCTCGCCTACGTGGCCATGGAAGAAGGAAGCATCGCCGCCGAAAACGCCATGGACCACCGCGCCTCCATAAATTACGATGTCGTACCGCGTTTCGCACACAGCCGGCTGGAACTGGCCAGCGTCGGCCTGACCGAGGCAGAGGCCAGGGCGCAGGGGTACAAAGTAAAGGTTGGCCGGTTCCCCTTCGCCGCCAACAGCATCGCCACCATACTGGGCGAGCGGCGCGGCCTGATTAAAATCATCTCCGAACCGAAGTACGGCCAGGTCCTCGGCATTCACATCCTCGGGCCGCGGGCCACGGAGCTAATCGCCGAGGCCACGCTGGCCATGAAGATGGAGGCCACCGTGCCGGACATCGTCGCCACCCTGCATGCTCACCCCTCGCTCTCCGAGGCCATGTATGAGGCCGCCCTGGATGTCACCGGTGAGACGATACATTACCCCTCAAAGAACCGACGGTGAAGAAAGTGGAGCAGAGTATGTGGTGCCAGGTCCGCCAGCTCGGGCAGATTGAATTCAACGAGGCTTATGAGCTGCAGAAAGAACTGCTTCAGCAGAGGTTTGACGGCCAGATAGCCGATACCCTGCTGCTGCTGGAACATCCGCCCACCATCACCGTGGGCAAGTCGGGCAAGCCGGAGAACATTCTGGAATCGCCGGCAGGACTGGCCCGCGCTGGCGTGTCTTTAATCTTCACCGACCGCGGCGGCGATGTTACCTACCACGGCCCGGGACAGATTGTCGGCTATCCCATCCTGGACCTGCGGGAACGGGACCGCGATATCCACCGGTATGTCCACAACCTAGAAGAGGTGCTCATCAGGACGCTGGCCGACTATGGTATAAAGTCGGGACGCGACCACAACCACGCTGGCGTCTGGGTGAAGGATATGGAGATAGCCGCCCTAGGCTTGAGCGTCCGCAAATGGATTACCATGCACGGCTTTGCTCTGAATGTTAACACCGACCTTGGCCATTTTTCCCTGATAAACCCCTGCGGTTTCACCAGTAAAACGGCGACCTCTATGGCTCAACTTCTCGGCTACGAACCGCCGATGGATGAAGTAACGGAACGTTTGCTGGACCGCTTTGCCGAGGTTTTCAAAGTAAAATTGAGGTTCACCGATGAATCAGACGACAGGAACCGTTACGAAAGGAAGGCTGCCTCCCTGGTTTAAGCAGAGGCTGGCCGAGCCCGGCGTCATGTCAACCATGCATGACCTGTTGGGCAGGCTGGGCCTGCACACCATCTGTCAGAGCGCCCTCTGCCCCAATATAGGCAGGTGCTTCACCTCGGGCACAGCCACTTTCCTCATTCTGGGCGACGTGTGTACCCGGCGCTGCACCTTCTGCGCGGTAAAGAAAGGACACCCTGCCCCGGTTGATGAAACCGAGCCTCATCACCTGTGCGATGCGGTGGCCAAGCTGGGGCTAACCTACGTGGTCATCACGTCGGTCACCAGAGACGACCTGCCCGATGGCGGTGCCAGTCAGTTTGCCCAAACGGTGAATCTGCTTCAGAAAAACATGGCCGATATCACCATTGAGGTACTCATCCCCGATTTCCGCGGTTCCAAGGAGTCCATCCGCACCGTGGTTGAGTCCGGCCCGCAGGTCATCAACCACAACCTGGAAACAGTCCCCCGCCTCTACCCTGAAGTCAGGACAGGGGCGGATTACGCCCGGTCGCTGGAACTCCTCTATACGGTGAAAAAGTTGAACCCAGACATTGTCACCAAGTCCGGACTAATGCTCGGGCTGGGCGAAAGCCGGGATGAGCTCATT
>Ga0194111_10008290_pt1 | contig 11469 bp, 9 predicted proteins | sample TA2KigC300mmetaG_FD_146194 | JGI IMG/M metagenome (GOLD analysis project Ga0194111, IMG submission 146194) | Freshwater microbial communities from Lake Tanganyika, Tanzania - TA2015033 Kigoma Deep Cast 300m | ecosystem: Environmental > Aquatic > Freshwater > Lake | place: Tanzania: Lake... | reverse complement strand
AAGTGTCGTCGCGGCCCAGACCGACATTTAAGCCCGGCAGATATTTCGTGCCGCGCTGACGCACCAAAATTTCCCCGGCATTAACCGTTTGCCCGTCCTGTCTTTTAACGCCCAACCGCTTTGATTTAGAATCGCGGCCTAATTTAGTTGAACCGCCGGCTTTGGTATGCGCCATAAATCGATGCAAATATACGAATGAATACTAATTATACTAATATTTTAAAATATTGTATAATTAATAAAATTCGTATCATTAGTATGTTGTTAGTATATTAGCATTGCATTATTATGTCAACCTCATTTGGCCGGCAAAAATTGATTTTTGATATTGAAACCATCGGCGTTGATTTTGAATCACTGGATAAAATTTCCCAGGAATATCTTTTGCAATATGCGGAAAGCGAAGAGGAGGAGGAGGAAACCAAGGGCCGTTTGGGATTTTATTCTTTAACCGGCGAAATCGCGGCTATCGGCATATTAAATCCGGATACCAATAAAGGAGCAGTTTATTTAAAAACAGAGGAGGGCCTGCCCGCCGAAGCATTAGCGGAGGCGGGGATGGCTATTGAAACCGGCGACGAAAAACAGATTTTGGAAAAATTTTGGGAGATTGTTAAGCAATATAATTATTTTATTTCTTTTAACGGCCGCGGCTTTGACGCGCCGTTTTTGATGATTCGTTCGGCGATTTTAGGCATCCTGCCAACAAAAAATCTTTTAAGCAACCGCTATTTAAACTCGCAGAAATACGACGCTATCCACGTTGATTTGCTTGACCAGCTGACTTTTTACGGCGCGGTTAAAAAAAGATTCAACCTTCATTTCTGGACCAAGGCGTTTGGCATCAAAAGCCCGAAAGAGCAGGGGATTACCGGCGATGATGTGGGTCCGCTTTATAAAGAGGGGAAATTATTAGAGATTGCTAAATATAATTTGGGAGATTTAAAAGCAACCAAGGAATTATATGAAAAATGGGAAAAATATTTGAATCTATAAAAGAATGGATAGGGGAGTACCGTCGCGAAATTATCCTCTTTCTTCTGGTTTTCCTTATCAGCAGTTTAAGTTTCGGCTTGGGCTATCTGGTTAACCGTAAATTTACCCATGCGCCGATAATAATTGAAAAATGCTCGGAATAAATTTTATAACAAACCCTCACGATCGTGAGAGTTTGTTATATTTTGTTTTTGACCGCTATGTTATGTCATAGCGCTTTGCTATAGCACAGCGCCCGATTGGGCCGAATTATTCACATAGGCTGTAGACTGCATTTGACAATTAAGACAGAAAAAGGGGGTTATTGGAATTGGAGCAAAGAAAAGATTATCCAGTTGCTCAGTTGATAAAAACCTTGCAAAGAAAGGAGGTAAAAAACGATGTAAAATATTTTAATTGTGGATGTAATAAAAAGAGGCGCTTAGATGGATCTCTTTTTTGTTAAAAAATTACAAATATCCCGCCTGCTTCAGCCAGTATTCGTTCTCCCATTCCCATAATCTTTTCGCGCCCAAAAACGCTTTGAAATCTTCCTGCCAGTAAGGAAATTCTTTTAGTTCAACATTGCCGCGAAGCTCGGACCATTCATGCTGGCAATTTTTGGTTTGTTCGCTGTAAGCGCCGTTAATCCACGGCAATTTTATTTTTTGCCGGCCGCCTTTTTCGCGAAGCGTCGCCCCGCATTTCAAACAAGTTTTTATCTGGTCAATTCTTAAAATCCAGCGAGTCTGAAGATTTTTGAAATCTTTTTCCATAGCCGCCATATAAGCGGCGGTTTGTAAATTGTAGTCGCGATAGATCGCTTGCGATGTTTTGATGTCCAAGACGCCGAATTTGCCGTCAATCAGAGCCAAGGCGTCCAAAGTGCCGGCGTACCGTTCTTCAAAATGAATAACCTGCCTTTCCACAAATTCCGGATCAACCTGAATGTTTTTTTCTTCAAGAAATTTCACAAATGAATCAACTGCCGGTTTGATGCTTGCGTCAATCTCCGGTTTTTTGCCGATAATAATTTCTTCCACCGTCCGATGAATTTTCGTGCCTTCGTCCGCTGATTGTTTTTTAACCGCTTCGCCTTCGTTAAAATTATTCATTTCGGCATAAAAACGATAGAGCGCCGGCTTGGCTTTAATTTCCACAATTTTTGTCACCCGCGGATACCAAACGCCGTCAACTTCATATCCGGCAATGCCTTTGAAATGTTGGAGATTGGAATAAAACATTAAACTTACGAAAGTACGAAATTTTACGAAAGTACGAAAAAAAATAATTTCGTAATGTCGTATGTTTTCGCATTTTCGTATGAATCTATTTTATCAAAAGTTTCGTATATTTGTAAATATCGCCGGCGCCCATCATTATCACGTTGGCTTTTAGCTGATAGCTTTTAGTTTTTAGGAATTGGGTTTGAATAATTTTTTTTAGAACGTTTGGGAGTTTTTCGGGGGAGGGGAGATATTCTACGGTTTTTAGGTTTGCCTGCCCGCCAAAGCCTTGGCGCAGGCGGGGGTTTTTAGGTTTTAGGTTAATACGTTTTTTTATCGCTTGAGCTAATTTGTTTGAGTTAACGTTTTGCGACAGGCACTGATCGCGGCCCTGCACCTGATAAACAGGCAACAACACCAAGGCATTTGCCTTGTTAAAAGCCCTTACAAAGTCCTTAAAAAGCAAAGATAGTCTTTTGGCTTGATGGGGCTGAAAAATGCAAATTAGGGGCATTTTTGGCCATTTTTGGGCTATTCCCGACAGGGTGGCTTTAATTTCCGTCGGATGGTGAGCATAGTCGTCGTAGACGGGGATTGAGAATTTAGGATTGAGAATTGAGGAAGTTTCTCTTGTTTTTTTATTCCTATATCCTAAATTCTTTATTCTCAATTCTCCTCGATATTCCATCCGACGCCAAGCGCCTTGATAGCGACTTAGAGCGTTAAAAATATCTTTATCTTTTATCTTTAATGTTTTGGCCAAGGCATAAACCGCCAAAGCGTTTGAGGCGTTGTGCTCGCCGGGAATTTTTATAACGCGACGCAAGTCTGCTAATGCCGGCGAATGACGCGAATACCAACGAATTTCTAAATTGCGTTTTTTGCCAATTTTTTCAATCCTGTTTTTCAGGTTAAATATATTTTTATCATCTTTATTAACAACCAAAATGCCGTTCGGCCGAATACTTTCAATGAATTTCAAAAATGTCTTTTTGATATTCGTCAAATTTTTATAAAAATCAAGATGTTCGGCGTCAATGTTTAAAATTATGGCGGCGATAGGGGAGTAGTTTAAAAATGATTGCTGATATTCGTCGGCTTCCAGCACCAAATAGCCCCCCCGGCCGTTTTTAAAATTAGAATTGCCAAATTCTTTTAATTTGGTGCCAATAATTACGGTCGGATCAAGCCCGGCGCTGATTAGCGCCAAAGATAAAAGAGCGGTCGTCGTGCTTTTGCCGTGAGCGCCGGCCACGGCAATAGTTTTATACTTTTTGGTTAATTCGCCCACCGCTTCGGCGTAAGATTCGGCAGGAATGCCCATTTGCGCGGCTTTTTGTCTTTCGGGATTGTTTGCCGGCACAGCCGCGCTGAAAATCGCCAGATTTGCGTTTCGGGAAAGGTTTTTTGCCCTGTGTCCGATAAACACCCTTATTCCTCGTCTTCTTAAATCGGAAATGATTTCCGAATAAGATATGTCAGAGCCGGAAACATTATAGCCATAAGACAAAAACCAGCGGGCTAAAGCGCTGGTTCCGATTCCGCCGATACCGATAAAATGGACGTTGGGCTTGTTCATTAATATTAAAATATTAAGGCTGTTTTACGATAGCTTTGTTTTGTAAAATGGCCGCTATGTTATTATGACAGATTACAATCTGTCATAAAAGGTATATTGGACGACATTTTGTTTGGACCAAATAGGGCGAAAGAATACTTCCCTATTTATTACAAATACCCCAACAGCCACCTAATAACGTCAATAAAAAATTCCAGAACCTTAATAATTAAATTTCCCAAACCCCGGAGAAAACCAGCTAAGCCGGAAAAAATATATTTATCAAACCAAGCGCTGGTGTAATTTAACAAATCGACTATTTTTTGCACAATATCCATTATATTTTTTATTATATCACAAATAATCCGCCGGGTTAATAGTGACGCCGACCGGGATCAGCCCGGCGCCGGAAAACGATTTTAGGGTTACGCTGGGCCGCCAATAGACGCCGAAATGCAGATGGGGGCCGGTTGAATAACCCGTATTGCCCGAATAGCCGATTATCTGTCCCCTTTTTACCGCATCTCCCTTTTTAACAATTTCTCTTGATAAATGAGCGTACAGCGTTGCCAGATTATTTTGATGTTTTATTAAAATATAGCGGCCATATTGCACCTGGCCGTTGTTTCCGACAGCGACTACCTCTCCGTCTTCGGCAGAAAGAATCGGCGTACCGATTGGCGCCTTGAAATCAATGCCGTTATGCAATTTTGTTTTATAAGCCCGTGAAGCAAAGGCGGTGGCGCCGTATTCCTGCGTAATTAAAATACTGGAAACCGGATGGCCCAAAACTTGAGGCCGTTTAGTCGGAAGAACATTGGGGTCAAAAGCGATTTTTAATTCTTCTTCCAATTTTTCTATTTCCGCCGCAATCTCCGCCTGCTTTTTTTCCAGATCACCGATTATCTTTTGATAAATCTGCTCTTGGTTTTTAGTTTGCGTCAAAATTGTCTGTTTGTCTTTTTTGAGGTCGTCCAAAATCATTTTCCTGTTTTTTAAATTTTCCCGCTCCATTTCCATAGTTGTTTTTTTCCCGGATGTCTCTTCTAATTTTCCGGCTAAGGCAATTTTTGTGTTTTTCAACGCGCCAACCTCGGTCGACAAACTATCGCCAAAATCAGTCAAACTTTGGACTTCAAAAACGCTTTCCGCCAAACTTTTATTTCTTAAAAAAATAATCAACATGCTTTCCGCCTCTCTCTGCTGAAATTCCTGGAGAATTTTAACAACCGCTTTTTCTTTTGAGCTAATTTCGTTTTCAATATCAGCGATGTCATAATGAATCGACTCAATCTCCAGTTTTAATTTATCGATTGCAATTTCGCCTGAGCGAATACTTAAATTAGCCTGATTGATATTTTGATTGACGCTTTTAACTTCTCGTTCCAGGGTCCGACTTTGGCTTTGAATTTCTTCCAGCCCTCTCTGACTCTCTTTGATTTTATCGTTTATTTCTTGAAGCTCTTTGGATTTCCGGTCAATGGAATCCCTCAGTTCGGCTGGAGCCGCCCCCCACCCGTTGAAGAAGGAATTTCCCAATAAAATAAAGATTAAAAATAAATAAATCAAAAGTTTTTTCATAAGTTTTTTCATATCTAACCATATAACGCCTTGCGGAGGCGTTATTTTGAAATCTTTCGGCGGGGGTTAGCTCAGTTTCTTAAGCGCTATCTCTAATCGTCCCAATGTTTCTTCTTTGCCCAAAACCTCCATAATTTCAAACGGTCCGGGCGAGGCTTCTTTGCCGGAGAGAGCAACTCTCAATGGCCAAAGCAGCTCTCCCCTGCCCCAAACCTCGGTTAAGGGCATAATTATTTTTTCCAGATTATCTTCGTTAAAATCCGCTTTGAAAATTTTATTAATTTCTTCGGCTAAAAGCTTCAAATTGGCTAAGGTTTTCTGCTGGTCGACAACCCCGCTTCCGGTTCCCGCTTCCGGGGATAAATCTACCGGACGCGGCCACGCCAGAAGACTTAATTCGTAATCCGGCAATTCAAAAAAGAAACCCGCTAATTCTTTGAAATCAGCGAGTTTTTTCATTCTTTCCTTCTCTGTTTCAATGGCTTTTTCTATCAATTCGTTATTTTCTTCCCTTGCCCATTCAGCCGGAATAAAATCTTTTATTCTTTTAGCCAGGGAATCGCTTTTGGCTTTTTTGATATATTGGCTGTTCACCCAATTTAATTTTTCAATATTAAAAACAGCGCCCGCTTTCTGCACTCGTTTTAAATCAAATTCGGTTTCCAGCTCTTCAATGGTAAAAATTTCTTTTTCCGGCGAAAACTTGCCCTGTTTTGAAATTCTTTCGGCGGCCGGGTGCCAGCCAAGCAAAGCGAGGAAATTAACTATGGCTTCCGGAAGATAACCCTGCTCTTTGTAATCATTGAGCGATGCTTCCAGATTGCGTTTTGATAATTTAGAGCGATCTGGAGATAAAATTAAAGGCAGATGAGCGTATTTTGGTTCGTCAAAACCAAGCGCCTTTTGAACAAGAATCTGTTTGGGGGTATTGGAAAGATGTTCTTCGCCGCGAATAATATGGGTAATTTTCATTTCGTAATCGTCGATGGCGCCGGAAAAATTAAACAGCGGCGACCTTAAACTTCTGGCAATAACCATATCGCCGATCAAGGCGGCGTTAAACTGCACTTTGCCGCGGATTATATCATGAAATTCTATTTCAATTTCCGGCGCGCGAAAACGGATAACGGCCGGCTCGCCATTTTTAATCTTTTTTTCACTTTCGTCTTTCGGCAGAGAGCGGCATCGGCCGCTATATTTAGGCGCCAAACCTTGAGCCAACATCGCCTGGCGGTCCGACTCTAATTGTTCTTTGGAACAAAAACAATAATAAGCCCTGTTTTCATCTAATAATTGTCGGAGATATTTTTCATAAACATCTAAACGCTCTGACTGCCGATATGGCCCATAATTTCCAATGTATCTTTGATTTTTGATATTTGATATTTGATATTGAGCGTAAGCGACTCCCTCGTCCCAATTCAAACCCAACCATCTTATTCCCTCCAGAATGTCTTTTTCGTATGCGGGATTAGAGCGTTCAATATCAGTGTCTTCGATTCGCAGAATGAATTGGCCGTTATTCTGCCGGGCAAAAAGCCAGTTAAAAAGCACGGTTCTGGCTGAACCAATGTGGAAAAAGCCGGTAGGCGAAGGCGCGAAACGGACACGGACCGCTTTAGGAGATTTATTATGGTCATCGATCATTTATGCTAAACAATAGCAGAAAAGCGGGTTTTTGACAAATAAAATATAACAAATCTTCACGATCGTGAATAAATGTTATATTTAAATTGGCGTTTTTTATCCCCTTCCCCCTAATTTCAAAATTTCCTCGGCAATTATTCTTGCGGCTTGCGGTTTGGAAAAATTTTTTGCCGCATCGGACATTTGTTTTAATTTCGCCGGATCGGAAAGCAATCTTTTAAGTTGGCCCAAAAATATATTGGGTTCAAGATTTGGTTGTTCAATAACGATGGCAGCGCCGGTTTTGGCGTATTCATAAGCATTAGTGATTTGATGGTCGCCGACCACTTCTAAAGGCAAAGGAATTAAAATTGATGGCTTGCCAAAGGCGGCGATTTCAAAAATTGAAAGACTGCCGGCGCGCGAGACGACTAAATCAGCCGCCGAATAAACATCATTTAGATTTTTTTCAAAGTAAGGGGCGATTTTATAACGCGTTTTTTCTTCGGCGGGATGATTTTCAATAATAATATCTAATTCCTGTTTAACCGCGTCGAAATTTTTTACGCCAGTTTGATGAAAAACTTGATAGTTCTTGATTAATTCTTCAATGATTTCCATCATAAAATCATTTATTTTAACCGCGCCCTGAGAGCCGCCGATCACCAAAATCACCGGTTTTTCCGGATTAAAATCAAAAATTTTTTTGGCTGGCCGGGAATCTAAAATTTTTCCTTCAATTAGTGAACGGCGAATTGGATTGCCGACCAATTCCACCTTGCCGGCTAATTTTGCATTATTAAGCGGCGCTTTGGCGGCCGAATCAAAAGAAACAAGAATTCTGTCGGCCCAGCGGCTGGCTATCGTGTTGGCCAGTCCGATTATTGAATCTGAATCATGGATAATAATCCGCACCCCGTAAAATTTACACGCTAACACAACCGGCAAAGAACCCGGTCCGCCTTTAGAAAACAGAACATCAGGCATAAACCAAAAAACCTTCCACAGCGCCTGAATAATGCTTAAAGGAAATAAAATTGGAACATCAAAGAAATTTCTTAAATCAAAATAGCGGCGTAATTTTGCCGATAAAATTTTTACCACCGCAATGCCGTTTTCTTCCAGCACCCCCTGAAACACCCCCGGCGAGCCGAAATATCGCAAATCAATATTGATTTTTTCTCCGGCAGCCAATTTTTGCAGTTCTTCGGCCACGGCAACGATGGGATAAATATGACCGCCTGTTCCTCCGCCAGTGAATAAAATTCTCATTAAAAACAATAACAATGACCGATGACGATGACAAAAATTTTGTCATAGTCATTGTCATAAGTCATAGTTGTTAAGTATATCTTGATATATTAACAATTACGCCGGCCATCGTCAAAAAAACGGCTAACGAAGTGCCGCCGTAACTAATGAACGGCAAAGGCACGCCGGTTAGAGGCGCTATGCCGGAGATGGCGGCAATATGAATAAGGGTTTGAATTGTAATTATGAAAATAAAACCCAAAGTGACTAGCTTGGCAAATTGATCGCGAGAGTTTTTGGCAACGGCGATTCCTCTGGCAAAAAGCAAGGCGAATATTCCCATCAAAGAGACGGCGCCGATAAAACCCAATTCTTCGGCAATCACCGCGAAGATTGAATCGCTGATAGGCTCTGGAAGATATTTAAACTTGGTGGTTGATTTACCAAAACCAACCCCCCAAAGACCGCCGGAGCTAATGGCGGTTCTTGCTTGACTAATATGATAACCCTTGTCCAAGGAATCAATTGCTTCCGGGCGGAAAAGCGTTTCTATATAAATTTGTACCCGCTCTAAGCGATAAGGAGTGAAATGAACAATTAAAATCAAAGTGATTAAACCCAGAAATGCGGTGCCTAATATAAAAGATAGTCGGGCGCCGCTGGCAAAATAAACCAAAAGGCCGCTTGCCAGAATAATAGCCGCCGTAGCGGTTGATGGCTGAACAAGAATCAAAAAAGCCACCAGGCCGGAAATAATTAAAAAAGGCAGGTAACCTCCCCAAAAATTTGTCTGACGGATAAAACTTTTTTCTCTTTTGGCGCTTAACCAAGCGGCTAAATAAACAACAAAAGAAAACTTTAATAATTCCGCCGGCTGAACCGACAAGGGGCCGAGATTCAGCCAGCGGTTGGCGCCGGCGTGAGAAAAACCCAAAGGCGTAAAAACCAAAACCATCAATAACAAACCAAGAAATAACAAGGGAATCGCTAATTTCTGCCAGAGATGATAATGAACAATGACCGCGAATATAAATCCCGCCAGTCCGAAGATTAAACCAAAAAGAAGCTGGTGTTTTAAATAATAAAAAGTGTCGTTAAATTTAATTTTGCCTAAATCCGAGGAGGCGGAGGATAACATAAACAAACCGAAAATTACCAGTAAAAGAACGCAGCCGATAAAAATATAATCAGGATTGTGACCAACCCTTAATTTAAACATGGATATATTTATTGATTTAAGCGGTACGTCTTAATATTTTTCCCGCCAAAATATTCTGAAATTCGCCGTCTTTGACAACTCTTTTTCCGTTTAAAATTACTTCCCGAATCTTGGCCTCCTTAAAAATCACCAGATCGGCAAAAAAGCCGTCTCTAATCAATCCCCTATTTTTTAATTCCAATCGCCGGGCCGGCAAGCCGGTAATCTTATAAATGGCGGCTTCCAGCGGCAACCTCTTCTTTTTCTCGGCTAATTCCAAAAATTTGACAAAAGTCCGACAAGAACGTTCCGGCTTGATAACCATTTTTAAGCCAATGGGCTGGCCAAAACCGGCGCTGTTTGAAGCCACGATAGCGTGTTCGCGGCAGATGGCTTCAATAACTTTTTTGGGACTGATATTTTTATAAAAAACTACGGCGCGAAGACTGGTTAGTTTCATCAATTCAAGCAGTCCATCGTCCGCGGTTAATTCCCGGTTTTCGCAAAATTCTTTTAGTGATTTTCCCACCAGATATTCGTGGCCCGGAGCGCTGACGATAATAATTTCTTCTCCTTTAAGCCGGGGCAATTCTCTTAAAATTTTTTCTTTTAGTCCGGGCGTTTGAATATCTTTCAGCATTGCTTCTCTACCCCCTTCTTGAGCCCATTCGGGCAGGAAAGTGTAAATCAATACTGTGCTGACATCAAAAGGATAGATATCAAAATAGACATCAGCCTTGTCAGAATTTTTTTCAATTAAATCAAGAGCTTCGTCGTAATCTTTTCCGTAGCCGCTGATAGGCCGGAAATGACTGATTAAAACCTTAACACCGGTTTCTTTGGCAATATCAATTGTTTCATTAACCGATGAAAGCAGTCCCCTCTTTTCGTTGCGAAGATGCGTGGCATAAAGCGCCTTTTGTTTGCTGACGGTTTCCGCCAATGATTTAATTTCGCTGTAAGATGTCTTGCGGTTTTGAGCGTAACCCAAACCAGTGGAAAAACCAAAAGCCCCTTCTTTGATGGATTTTTCCAAAATAAAATTAAAAACCATAAGTTCGTTTCGGGACAAATCTCTGGCTGTCTCTCCGACTAGAGCCCGCCTAATGGTGGAGTGGCCGACAAAAGTGCCGAAATTGACTCCCAGCGGATACCGCTCCATGGTTTCCAAAAATTCTTTGACGGTGTGCCAGTTGACATTTATTTTGCCGCTCTCCGCCCAATCCCGAATTGATTCTAACGAGCCGTAAAGCAGCGGCGCGAGCGAAGCGCCGCATTGACCGCCGATAATTGTTGTTGCGCCCTGAAGCAGAAAATCTTTTTGGCTGGGATTGGAAAAAAGAGTTAAATAATGGTCGGAGTCGGTATTAATATCAATAAAGCCCGGCGCCAAATAAGCGCTTAAACCGTCAATAATTTCGTCAGCCCGATAATGAGGAAAATTTCCCACAGCCGAAATTTTGTCGTTTTTAACCAAAACATCGGCCTTGATTGCTGGTCGGCCCGAGCCGTCAAGCAATTGAATATTTTTAATTAGAAGAGTCACGTCTTAATTATAGCAAAATAAACCCGAGAGTTTCAAAGTCTAAAGGAAATTTTTGCCATGCATTATGCCCTGGTTCAGCGATGACATTTTGCATCAAGTTTTCTGTTAGAGAAATTTGCTTAGAAAGAACAATATCAGTCCCAAGCCGGAACAGAACGCGGAAATAATCCAAAACCTCATGGTTACTTTTGTTTCCGGCCAGCCAATCGCTTCCAAATGATGATGAATGGGCGCGGATAAAAATATTTTTTTACCAAGCAGTTTTTTAGAAAGCAGTTGTAGGATTACCGAACCCGATTCTATCACCAAAACAAAAGCGATAATCGGCAAAAATAAAACCGAATTGGTTAAAAAGGCAATCACCGCTAAGGTGACGGTCAGTCCCATAATGCCGGTCTCGCCCATATAGAATCTGGCCGGATAGATATTGAACCATAAATAAGTCACCAAAGCGCCGATAATAATCGTAATTAAAATCGTCAAATCATATAAGCCGCCGGCGTAAGCA
>Ga0194111_10008285_pt1 | contig 11472 bp, 15 predicted proteins | sample TA2KigC300mmetaG_FD_146194 | JGI IMG/M metagenome (GOLD analysis project Ga0194111, IMG submission 146194) | Freshwater microbial communities from Lake Tanganyika, Tanzania - TA2015033 Kigoma Deep Cast 300m | ecosystem: Environmental > Aquatic > Freshwater > Lake | place: Tanzania: Lake... | reverse complement strand
GCCCTGCTATTTGCAGACGTGTACACGTCTGCAAATAGCAGGGCTCAGCCAATCTCACCTCCGCACCCTACGGGAGCTGGGCCTGTCTCTTGGTGACGTGGATTTGCCGAGGCCGTTCGGATCTGGGCTTACAAAGTGTAGGAGATTACACGCGCCCGGGCACGCGGGCATGGCCCCGAATCCTGGCAACTGCTTCTCTCGTCCTATCGTCCTCGTCCCTCGTCCTTCGTCCTCGATCTTCCCTGCTTGCGGGGGGAGAGTCGAGGACGAGGGACGAGGGACGAGGACGAGGACGATTGAAGATACCGCTTTGACAGCGGGGGTCCCTTGTGATTATAATATTGTCTTGTCGCTTTGGGGCGGGCATTACGTTGGAGACTGGCGCAATGATGAGCAAGTGTCGGAGGATGCCACTGGCGTGGCTTGTCTTGGCTCTCGGCTGCGCGGGCTGCGGCACGTACTGGCGCAACAGGGGCAACGACGCGCTGGACATGTGGGACTTCGGGCTCTCGACCTCATCCAGGCCCGGCCTGGCGTTCCTTCCCGCCGACTACATGAACGTGACGCCCATCGGCTTCTCGTTCATCGAGGGCACGTTCCACGGAGTCTACCGCCGCAAGTGGGGCACGTTTACGCTGAGCGACTCGATGTGGGGCGTGCTCGTGACGGGCAGCCAGACGCTCCAGGTCGGCGAGTTCGACGTCAGCGACCCCGACCAGTTCCACCCCGCCAAGATCGCGGCGCTCAAGGCGGCGGGCAAGCCGCTCCCCACCGCGCCCCAGCGCTACAACCTCGGCCTCCTCACCGTGCCCCTCCACGACAACGCGCCGCCCTACCCCAACTGGTTCTCATGACGCCGCAACCTCCACATAGGCTGGTTCGGCCTATGGACTTCGATGCACATGGATGAGGTCGGCGACTTCTTCCTCGGCTGGTTTGGCCTCGACATCATGAAGGACGACGCAGGGGCGGCAAAGGCCGAGGCCAAGCCGGGCAAGTGACCGCCGCCACGTTCGTGGTGCGGGCTTCAGCCCGTGCGCCCAGCTACGGCCTGAAGGCCGCACCACGAACAACAAGCTGTTTCTCCCCGTAATGAATGGCCGCGCCGGTCGTCTAACATAGCGGGCGCGCACAATCCCCCAGGAGGCGGTTCAAGTGGCCTTTCAGGACGAAGTGGCCGACCTGTGCCAGGCCTGCTGCGACCTCGCAAAAGGCATAACCATCCAGACCGTCCGCAAGGCCGTCGTCGGCGTCGAGCGAAAGGTCCCCCTCTACGACGGACGCCAGGTCACCTACGTGAACCTCGACAACGCCGCGACCACCCCGCCCCTTGAGTCCGTCCTCAAGTGTTCCCAGATGTTCCTCGAATGGTACGGCAGCGTGCACCGCGGCAGCGGCCTCAAGGCGCAGATCTCCACCCACGCCTTCGAGCGCTGCCGCGAGGTCGTCGCCGACTTCATCGGCGCCGACCTCGCCTACCACACCGTCATCTTCACCCAGAACGCCACCCACGCCCTCAACAAGGTGGCCATGCACCTGGCCCCGCAGCCCGACAAGGTGATCCTCACCACAGTGATGGAGCACCACTCGAACATGCTCCCCTGGCGCAAGCTCGGCTGCGAGGTCCACTACGTCCGCGTGGACCCCGCCACCGGCCAGCTCGACATGGCTGACCTCGAAGACCACGTGCGGCGCTACGCCGGCCGCATCGCCGTCGTCGCCGTCACCGGCGCCTCGAACGTCACGGGCGTCCTCCCGCCCATCCGCCGCATTGCCCGCCTCGCCCACGAGGCCGGCGCCCAGATGGTGCTCGATGCGACCCAGCTCATCCCCCACCGCTCCTTCAAGATGGGCGCGCCCGACGACCCCGAGCGGATCGACTTCGTCGCCTTCAGCGGCCACAAGATGTACGCCCCGTTCGGGGCGGGCGTCCTCGCCGGCCCGCAGGCCGCCTTCGAGGACCGCGACCCCGACTACGTGGGGGGCGGAACCGTCAAAGCCGTCACGATGGACGACGTCCATTGGGCGCCCCTGCCCGAGAAAGAGGAGGCCGGCACCCCGAACGTCCTCGGCTGCCTCGCCATCGGATGCGTCATCAAGGTCCTCGAATCCATCGGCATGGACAACCTGGCCGAGCACGAGCGCGCCCTCACCCGGCGGGCCATCGAGAAGCTCCGCCGCATCGAGGGCCTCACCCTCTACGGCCTGGCCGACCCCGAGGTCCGCGAGGACCGCTTGGGCGTCATCACCATGAACGCCCGCGACCTCAGCCACGGCAAGCTCGCCGCCATCCTCGGCAACGAATGGGGCCTCGGCGTCCGCAACGGCTGCTTCTGCGCACAGCCCTACGTCCGCGAGCTCCTCGGCATCACCGACGCCCAGATGCGCGGCATCGTCGAGCGCCTCGCCGCCGGCGACCACGCCACCGTCCCTGGCATGCTACGCCTCAGCTTCGGCGTCTACAACACCCCCGACGAGGTAGACTACGCCGTCGAAGCCCTCCAGGCCGTCCTCGCCCACGGCCCCAGGGCCACCTACATCCTCGACCGCCAGCACATGGAATACGTCCCCGAAACCCCCACCGTCTGCATCCACGACCTCCTCCCCATCTGACCCCCGGCGCGAATCCGGCCCCGCCGGCTCGAGGCGGCGTGTGGCACCCGGCCACTTGGCCCGAGTCTAGCCCGCATTTCTCACCAGGGACTGGTGAGAAATGCAGGGGACTGTGGCTCCTGGTCACGGTGCCTGGACCGCGGCGAAGAGCGCTCCGTCCCCACGCGAGAGGAGGAGCCTGCCGTCCGCCGCGCGGTCCACGCGGCCGACCAGGCGGCCGTCGGCGTCGCGGACCTCGAAGCGCCCGTCCGCCACGCGCACGAACGTGGCCCTCGTGAGCACGCGGCCGTCGCGCGAGAGGGTGAGCTCTGCCTGCCCGCCGTCTGCCGAGGGGGTCAGCGCCAGCTCCGAGCCGTCCGGCTGCACCACCCGCGCCACCCCTGCCTTCTCGCCGGTCCAGAACTCGATCAGGTTGAAGATGAGGGCATCGCCGAGCGTCGCAAAGTAGTACACCGGCAGGATGAGGAAGAGCCAGAAGACCACGGTGTGGACGAGCTTGACGTCGGTGACTTTTCCATTGAACTCGTAGACGATCTTGGTGATCGGGAACGAGCCGTAGCACCCGAGCACTCCGGGCGTCAGGGCGACGAGCAGCAGCCCGACCACCCAGGCCCTCGGGCGGCCCAGGGCCCCGCGCAGCAAGTACCTGTTCACGGAAAACTCCTCGCGGAAAGGGAGAATGGCTATTGGCCGTGGCCCTTCCTGACTCCGCGTCACGGCCACCAGAAGGCGCGCCCCGATTCCTGTCACGACCTCCTTTCTCCTCCCCCTCCAGCGCTCCTGGGCGCGCGACGTGCCCGTACCGCCAGCCTCCCACGCTGGGCAGCGGCCAGCAATCGGGCATTGCCCTGATTCGGCCATCGGGCAGACAGCCCGATCCCAGCGTTGGTGAATGGCTGTACGCCGTCACCATCTATTGTAGCAGAACAGAGCACCGCCACGCCTCACGGCTTGGCGAGTACTCCACCCGCGGCGAGCGAGAGCGAGGTCCTCTTGGCCCCCAGCCCCTCCTCCGAAAGCCCCCGAACCGCCGACCGCACCACGTCCAGGCACACCCTGTGCCACGAGCATCCAGAACCGTGTCTTTCCGCAGGAAATCCGGGAGAGGACGAATCGAGGACGAGGACGACTGCAGACTGTCCACTGTCCACTGTCCACTGTCCATTGTCCTCTTTGGCTGCGGCTTGCCGCGATGGGCTACTACCCGTGAGAGTGTTGTTTCCATGAGCAGGTTTCCGGCCCGTTCCCCCGGCCTGCGGGATCCCTGCGCTGAGGAAGCTCGCCACAGGGGGCACGGAGAAGAGCGATCCATAAGGAATCGAGGAAGGCAGGAGAAGAAGAGCGCCCGCGAAAGAAGCCAATTGTCCGAACCGAAACAGGCAGCTGGGAGAAAGCTCTTGGGCTGCGACCCAGATCGCCCGCATGCCTGACTTCCTTTCCTGCCTTCCTGCATTCCTTATAGTCTGCTTTGGTTGAGGCCGAGGGCGGAACGCCCAAGGGCGCGGCAGAATACTGCACCGCCAGGGAAGAAGGCATCCTGCTGTGACCATTGGCTGCCCGCGCGGAGATACCCGGGAGACGCAGCAACATAACCAGTGAACGGATGAGAAAGGAACACGACTTGTCGAAGGGCGTCCGAGGCAAGTTCTGCCGCCCCGGCCTCAAGCTCGAGCTGCCCCTCTGCCTCGACGACGAGGCCATGGCCTTCGTCCAGCGCGTCGCCCGCAAGAAGAAGGCCGACGTCTCCGCCGTCGTCAACGGCCTCATCCTCTCCGACAAACGCCTCGCCAAAGTCATCGAGTGAAGGGCTGCGCGTGGGTAACTGACACGCGGGAACCTGCACCGGCCATCACCCCGCACACCACCTCATTCCCCCATCAACGTGATCAGGTTGTCCTTGCTGAGCAGGCACCGTCGAGCCGAAATCCCGTCGTTCCACACAACCTCGACCTCCCGCACGAGGTCGTAGCGCCCGTCCTTATGTGGCGAGATCTCATCCCCGTTCCCGTCGTAGAAGTGGACCCAATAGGACGTATCAAGGTGGAAAAGGGGCCTCGTCCATCCCCCCGGCCATCCCTTCCATTGGCTGGCCCTACGGAATGCACTGAGTTCCTGCTGCGCCGTCTGCGCTGTCCGGATGGCGTCTGCGAGTTCCCGCGCCTTCGCCGGTCTATAGTGGTCTCTGAGGTAGGTGGGCAGGTATCCGGCTGAGAAGCTAGCCAGGCACAGCAGCAATACGACGGAAACCATCACGGTCCGGCGCAGCCAGCGTGGCCACGGCTTTCTGGTCTTGGGTTGTTCAATCGCCATGCCACTCCACCGCCAACATGCCAAGTCGCGAGAGCGCGTTCGACGACGAGAACGATTCTGAAATCGGCAATCGGAAATCGAAAATGAGCAATCCGGGGCCACTCTACTCGATTCACGCCCGGCACTCAGCGTACCGCGACAAGGACGGCCTGGGCCTCTTGCGGCAGGGCCAGCCCAACGAAGTAGCTCGCGGGGTAGAGGTAGTCCTCGCCCGACTCGTCCACCACCCGGACGTAGCCTTCCTCGGCCGCGGAGGCGTCAGGGAGAATACGGTAGACCTTGCGGAGTTCCAGGTCTTCGCAGTCGTCGTTGCGGATGCACAGGGCGAACCTGGGCTCGTCGTCGTGGTTCTGCATGCCAATCAGTCCAGAAAGCGTTTGACCTTGAGCTTCTTGCGGCCTATGCCGTGGGCCTCGTACCAGTGGAGTTCCACACGATGGATGCTGCCACTGGGGAAGCGGACGAGTGCCACGCCCTTGAGCTTCCGCCAGCGCGCAGGGCCGAACTGGCGCTGGAGCCGCATGATGTCCCGAATGCCCCCGCCGACTGCGATGGTCTCGACCTGCTCGACTTCCCCGACGATCTCAATGTGCATTCGAGACCCGGTCCCGAGGCCAACTCTCAGCTTCCGTTCGCATTCTAGCGCGCCAAGCTGGCCGGTGCAAGGGGGCTGTCGAGCCCAACACACTCGGCAACCTCCCGCGGGTTCGCAACCCGCGGTAGGTTGTTCGACGACGAGGACGACGACGAGAACGAGGACGATTCCGAAATCGGCAATCGGCAATCGCAAATCGGCAATGGTTAGGCCCAGTGCATCGAGGTGGGCTTGGGCTCGCGGATGAGGATGGCCTGGAGGAAGGCGGCGGCTTTGGTGATCCCTTCGGTGGTGGTCATCAGGCTGTCCTCGTGCTCGATGGAGAGGACGTGGTCGTAGCCGCTGAGGCGGAGGGCGGAGACGAAGTCGCGCCAGAAGCTCTCGCCGTGTCCGTAGCCGCAGGTGCGGAAGACCCAGGCGCGGTTGAACTCGTCGCCGTAGTGCTTGGTGTCGAGGACGCCGTGGACGCGGGCGACGGCGGGCTCGACGCGGCAGTCCTTGGCGTGGACGTGCCAGATGCAGCCCGCGAGTGCGCGGACGGCCTCGATGGGGTCAATGCCCTGCCAGAAGAGGTGGGAGGGGTCGAAGTTGGCCCCCAGGTTCTTGCCGCACTCGGCCCGCAGGCGGAGCAGCGTCTCGGGGTTGTAGACGAGGAAGCCCGGGTGCATCTCGAAGCCGATCTTCACGCCGTGGTCGGCGGCGAATTTTCCCATCTTGCGCCAGTATGGCAGGGCTTTCTTCTCCCATTGCCACGTGACGAGCGACAGGAAGTCGGGGGGCCAGGGGCACGTGACCCAGTTGGGCACGCGACTCTTGCCCGTCTGGTCGCCGGGGCAGCCACTGAAGCCGTTCACGCGGTCGAGGCCGAGCTTCTCGGCGAGGATGATGCCCTTGCGGAGGGCGGCGTGGCTGTTTGCGGCGTAGGCGGGGTCGGGGTGGAGGGGGTTGCCGTGGCAGCTCAGGCTGGAGATGATGAGGCCGCGCTTGGCGGTTTCGTCGAGCCATCGCCTGCGGAGAGCCGCGCTCTTGAGCAGTTCGTCCACGGGGCAGTGGGGGGAGAGGCCATAGGCGCTCGCGGGCAACTCCACGGCCCCCAGGCCCATTGCCTTCACCGCATCGAGCATCTCCTCGAAGGGCTGGTTCCCAAACGCCGCAGTCAGCACGCCGAGCTTCATTCGACTCTCCTCTCCAGTTCGTCTCCCGGATTGATTTCCGCATCCCGGAAAACCTGAGCCAGCAGGTCGCTGACCCTGAGTTCCTTCGCCCAATGCTTGAGGTATTCGAGATCGAGCGAAGTGCGTTTGGTCTTGGCGACGCCCAGGGCATCGCGGTACTGCCGCTCGGACTCGCTTCGCTTGCACCAGTCGAGTTTGGACAGTATTACGTCCTCAGGGGTGCACATCTCCATCTCGATTCCCAGGGCATTGACGAGGCCACGCCTCTCAAACGCGGTCGCGGCATAGTCCGTGTCCTTGCAGCGGACAATGTCCGCTTTGTTGCCACTGGCTGCGTGGATGACGTTGAACATGCGCCACCGCTCCCAGGCATTCCGCGCGGCGTCCTCGTCAAAGTAGTAGTCCGGCCCTAGACTCTGGAGGAAGCGCCGCACGTTCTCCCAAGGGGCGTCCACGACTATATCGGCGTCGTGGGTCGTCCGTATCTCGCCGTAGGCGCTGCTGGCGATCGAGCCCACCACCATGTGCGGCAGACCGGCCTGGTTGATGAGGCGCAGGATCTCTTGGAGGAACTCGGCTTGGGTCATGGCTCTAGCAGGGGTTCGTTCGGGTAGACCTTGCGGAAGAGCTCATCGCCGAGTACCCACCGGATCCGTGCGAGTCGGGCATCTTTCTCTGTGTACTCAGGGTGACGCCCGCGAATGCCGGCCTCGAACGTGGAGCGAACGGCTTCGGCGGAGGCGAACATCTGCCGGAGCTTCTGGTCCACGCTCATGCGGCCGAAGATCTCGAACTGGATGCGGTCGGCTTCCTCAGTGGTGTCAAGCGGCCTCTTCATGGCAGCATGTCCCTCGCCTATTTCTCAAACGCCTTGTCGAAGGCGGCGGCGGCCGAGGGGAACTGGATGCGGCGGAGGAACTCGACGGATTCCCTGGCGCCGTGCTCGCGGGCCATGTGGGGGTCTTCCCATTCGACCGACAGGGGGCCGGCGTAGCCGATGGCGTTGAGGGTGCGCAGGATCGCGGGGAAGTTGACGACGCCGTGGCCGATGGAGCGGAAGTCCCAGCGGCGGTTGGCGTCGCCGAAGCCCAGGTGCGAGCCGAGGATGCCTGCGCGGCCCGGCTCCAGGTCAACGAACACGTCCTTCATGTGGGTGTGGAAGATGCGGTCGGGGAACTCCTTGAGGAACTCCACGGGGTCCACGAGCTGCCAGGCCAGGTGGCTGGGGTCGAAGTTGAAGCCGAACGCGGGATGCCCCTTGAGTGCGGCGACGGCCTTCTTGGCGCTGAAGAGGTCGAAGGCGATCTCGGTCGGGTGAACCTCGAGGGCGAAGCGGATGCCGAGCTTCTTGAACTGGCCGAGGATGGGGGTGAAGCGTGCGGCGAAGTCCTTGAACCCCGCCTCGTACTCCTCGGGGGTGGTCGGGGGGAAGGCGTAGATTTTGGGCCAGATGGCGGAGCCTGTGAAGCCGTTGACGACCTTGACGCCGAGCTTCTTGGCCGCCTTCGCGGTGTCCACGAGCTTCTGCGCGGCTCGCTCCTGGACCTTGGGGCCGACGCCGTCGCCCCAGACGTCGGGCGGCAGGATGCGCTTGTGGCGCTCGTCAATGGTGTCGCAGATGGCCTGGCCGACGAGGTGTGTGGAGACGGCGAAGACCTTGAGGCCGAACTGGGCGAGGATGTCGTGGCGGGTCTGGCAGTACTTGTCGTCGCTCAACGCCTTGTCAGGCTCGAAGTGGTCGCCCCAGCAGGCGAGTTCAAGGCCGTCGTAGCCCCAGCCCTTGGCCATCTCGGCCAGCTTGGCCAGCGGAAGGTCAGCCCATTGTCCCGTGAAAAGTGTGATCGGCCTCGACATGCCCTGCTCCTCAAAAAAGAGGCAACTCAGACGAACCCTGTCCTGCGACCGCCCGGTATGATAGAGCAATCCGCCCGCGGGAGTCAAGTTGAAATGCGCAGCGAGATGGCGTATAATCCGCTGTGTTGCGTCGGAGGCGTTCGACCCTTGTGGCGTTGCTGAGGGGGACCGGAATGCGAGTGCGAGCAAGCTGGCTTCGTGCGGTTCTCGTGGCAGGCCTGGCGGCGGCGGTGCTGGCGGGCGCGGCGGCGCCGGCCCGCGGGGGCGAGGCGGTGGTGCTGGGCTGCGCGAGCGCGGCCAACCTCAAGGGGCTGATCGAGAAGCTGGCGAAGCTGGCCGAGAAGTTCGTCCCCGGCACCGGCGCGCAGGTGCAGGGGATGAGCGCCATGCTCACCCAGGCCCCCGAATGGGCGGGGGTGGACTGGTCGAAGCCGGCCACCGTGGTGCTCTTCGGCGGCAAGGCATTCGGGAAGACCGAGCCCGTGCCGGTCGCCGTGGTCTCCCTGGCCGACGCCGCGCTCTTCCGCCAGGGGCACCCCGAGGGCGGGCCGGTGAGCTTCGATGTCCGCGGCAACTCCGCCATCGTGGCTCAGGAGAAGGCGGCGCTCCCCGCCATGACCGCCGAACGCTTCGAGCTCTACAGCAAGTTCCCGAAGATCGCCGCGACCGCCGACGCCTACCTGACCATCTACGCCACGCAGACGATGGGGGAGTACCAGGCCGAGATTGACGCCGGGCTGAAGGAGTTCGAGCAGGAGATAGGCCAGATGGCCATGCCCGGGCCGATGGCCATGTTCACCAAGATGGTCAAGTGCTTCGGCCCGCTCCTGAAACTCGCCGGCGCGCAGGCGCGCCGGATGAGCCTGTCGGTGGAGTTCAAGGACGACGCGGTGGAGCTCTGGGGCCGCCTCTACGCCGGCGAGGACACGGAGCTGGGCACGTTCCTCAGCGGCCAGCCGGGCGAGATGACCGACCTGGTGAAGCACCTGCCGGCGGAGGCCGTGCTGAGCGCGGCGGGGAAGCTGGACATCACGAAGGGCAAGCCGTTCGTCGAAGCGATCCTCAAGGCCATCGCGCCGCCCATCGAGCTCGCCGCCGCCGACCAGCAGAAGCTCCGCGACCTCATCTTCGGCTCCACCCAGACCGGCGAGTCGGCCTTCGCCTTCGCCGGCGGCGCCAAGGCCCAGGGCATGCAAAGCGTCCAGGTCGCCCGCATCGGCGATGCCGCGAAGTACCGCGCCAGCACCAGGGAGGCCGTCGAGTGGCTCATGAAGAGCGGCTTCGGCGCCTTCATGGAGGCCGCGGGCGTGAAGGCCACCGTGGAGCAGAAGCCCAACGCCCGCCAGTACCAGGGGGTTGAGATTGACCGGCTCACCGTCACCACGGCCCCTGCCCCCGGCGCGCAGCCGAACCCCCTGATGGGCCAGCAGCCGCCGCAGGTCACTGAGTACACGGCCGTGGGCAGCGTGGCCGCCGCCGTGACCAACGACCCCAGCGGCGAGGTCCTCAACGGCGTGCTGGACCGCATCAAGGGCGGCGGCACGCCCGGGCTCGACACCAGCGCCGCCTGGAAGGCCGCGCTCGCCGCCGCCCCCAAGGGCGCGAGCGTCGTCGGGCACTTCTCCTTCAACAGCTTCATGGCCAAGGCGATGGAGGAGATGGGCAAGCAGCAGCCGGCCCTCGCGTTGATGGCGGGCGCCTTCTTCAAGGCCGACCCCACCGAGGAGCCGATAACCAGCTCCGCCGCCTTCGGCGCCAATATGGTGGACATTCGCGTCCGCATCCCCCACCAACCCGTCCTCGCACTCGTCACCCGCGTCCGCATGGTAATCGAGCAGGGGATGGGCGTGGGTCCCGGCAGGCGGCCCGGCCCAAAGCCGAAGGAGGACGACGACTTCTGAAGAGTATGACTTCCGGTATTGGCGCGGGCCCCCGTTCGCTTTCTCGTGCTCGTCGTCGTCGTCGGATCTCTGGCTCTTTTCCCCTCCGAGTTCGACGACGAGGACGACGACGATTCTGACGCGTGGCCAGCGCCAAGATGGGGACCCATGGTCACTTCTGAAGTTGACTCGCGTGCCCCTCGGCGCTATAGTGCAATGTGGGAAGGGTGAGACTGAAACGGCTGAACAGCCCCTTTGAGGTGGAAACAATGGGCACCATCTGTCCTCTGGCGCTCTTTCAGAACCTCGGCATGCCGGAGCTGATCATCATCGGCATCATCACGCTGCTGATCTTCGGCTCGCGGCTGCCCTCGGTCATGCGCTCGATTGGCAAGGGCATCGTCGAGTTCAAGCGGGGCCTCCGCGACACCGGCGAAGAGGTTCGCAAGGAGATCGAGAACGCCGACGAGCCCCCGGCCAGCAAGCAGATCGAGCACAAGTCCTGACCGCACCTTGCGTGTAGCCGACGAGTGACGGGACAGTTCTCTCAGGGGTGACTCCCTCTTCACTTTCACTCTCACTTTCCCTCTCACTTTCACTCCTCACTCTTCACTCCCCGGCGGCGTAGCCAAGTGGCCCAAGGCGAGTGATTGCAAATCACTTATCCGTCGGTTCGAATCCGACCGCCGCCTCCACTAGACCGCTGAAGCTCGGCAGGAGCGCGCGTGAGAGCCAAGCTCACCCTCATCGGCAACGAGGGCTTCCTGGTCGAGACGGGGGAGGCCCGCATCCTGATTGACGCCTTCTACGGCGCCATCCCCGGCCTGGCGAGCGCGGCGGCACTGGGCGCTGACGGCATCGGGCAGGCCGACCTGATCCTGGTGACGCACGACCATTGGGACCACTTCAGCGCCCACGAGGTGGCCGACGTTGCGAACCGCACGGGGGCGCGCGTCGCCGGCCCGGCCGCGGCCATCAACGCGCTCCGCCGCAATGTCCCCGCCGCGCAACTCGTCAAGCTCGAACCCCTGCCCGCCAGGAAGGG
>Ga0194111_10008283_pt1 | contig 11475 bp, 11 predicted proteins | sample TA2KigC300mmetaG_FD_146194 | JGI IMG/M metagenome (GOLD analysis project Ga0194111, IMG submission 146194) | Freshwater microbial communities from Lake Tanganyika, Tanzania - TA2015033 Kigoma Deep Cast 300m | ecosystem: Environmental > Aquatic > Freshwater > Lake | place: Tanzania: Lake... | reverse complement strand
TAATCCTGTAAAGCCGCTATGTTATCCGTTCTATCCGTTTAATCCGTTGTTAATTTTGCATCCCTTTATTATTCATTTGAATGCAAATTGGTATTAATTCTCTTCCTTTCTTCTTTTCTCCCTTCCCACCTCAACTAAAAAAAATTTTAATTTTCCAACTTTGACGATGCGCGGTTTAGTCAATTCCAAATCTAGATTGCCGTCGGCCGTGATGCGTTTGCCGTCCACATAGACGGCGCCGGATTTGATAAGGCGCATTCCTTCTGAATTGGAAACAGCAGATTGGGCAGCGACCATCAACCGCGGCAGCCATTCGGAAGATTTGTCGTAAATCAGAACATTACCTTGGGCGCGTAATTCGTCGGCGGAAGGCAATTCGCGTTGCTGGAAGCGTGCTTTGAAAACTTCGCCGGCGCGCTGCGCAGCGGTTTCGCCGTGATATCTCGCGGTGATGAGCCTGGCTAAATGCTGCTTGGCTTGATAAGGGTCGGACTTAATTGTCGATAGAAGGTCGTCAGATACTGCTGCAGACTGCGGCGGGTCCGCAGCGGAAAACCGTGCGCCGGGAAATTCCAGACCGGACGCTAAAATGAAATATTCTTGCAGCAAGTCATCCGATATGCTCATCACCTTGCCATATATATCATCGGGCGTGTCGGCTATACCGACGGCGTTGTCCAGCGATTTGGACATCTTTTCGGCGCCGTCGACGCCGTGCAGGAGCGGCATCAGGAACGCTACTTCCGGAGGCTGTCTATAGGCGCGCTGAATCTGGCGCACTAACAGCAGATTGAAGCGCTGGTCGCTGCCACCAAGTTCAACATCGGCGTGCAGGGCGACTGAGTCGTAAGCCTGCAGCAACGGATAGATGAACTCGAGCATTGAAATCGGCTGCTCGGCTTGAAAGCGCTGCCAAAAGTCGTCGCGGTCGAGCATCCGCCGCACGGTGTGCTTGCTACACAGGTCGAGCAGGTCATAGACCGTGCGTTGGGCGTGCCATTCGCTATTGCAGCGGATTTCACCGCGCGCTGGGTCGTCGAGGAGGATTTTAAAGACTTGTTCGCGGTAGGTCTGGGCATAAGCGGCGACCTCTTCGAGGGTTAGCCGTGGGCGGGTTTTCGATTTGCCCGACGGGTCGCCGACCATTCCGGTAAAATCGCCGATGACGAACACAACCTTATGACCTAGTTCTTGAAATGTTCGCAATTTCCACAGCGAAACAGCGTGACCGATGTGCAGGTCGGGGGCTGAAGCATCGAAACCTTGCTTGACAATTAGTGGCCGGTTCTCGGCTTGCGAGCGTTCCAACTTATGTAATAACTCCGCTTCCTCGATTATGTCCACCGGCGCCACGGAACCTTGTAATATCTCAAGTTGTTCTTGGGGTGGTAGAAAAGACATTTATTATAATGCTAATGCTAATGATGATGATGGTGATGGCGAGATAATCTTGAGAGCATAATCCGTTAATCCCTTCAATCAGTTGTCAATACTAAATAACCTATTAATAATTACTTATTTATCCTTCTTCTAAACTCTCTAATTTTGTAAACTTTTCATTGCTTCTTTCAAGGCTTCGATAGCGAGTTCGATAGAGTGCTGCTTTTTTTCGGGAATTCCGCCTAAAATTGTAATCAAATCGTCATATTTGAGTTTTTCCGCTTCGACAAGGCTTTTCCCCTCGATAGATGCAACAAGGGCTGAGCAGGCGGCTATCGTGCCGGAGCAGGCGCGCGCTAAAAAGCGCGCTTGGACGATAGCGCCGTCCGCTATACGCAACATCAGTTTCACGCGGTCGAAGCAGCCGCCGCCTTCGTGCTGAACCTGGGCAGTAACATCGGGGTTTTCCATATCGCCGACGCCGCAGGGATTAGTGAAATGGAATATGTATTGCGGAGAGAAAGACATATAGAATTTGGAATTTGGAATTTGGAATTTGGAATTTGGAATTGAATGCCAATGTTAAAGCCAATTTTAATAACTTGCCAACTTGTTAACTTGTGAACTTTATCAAACTGGAAGCAGTCTGAATACTTTCATAAACCACTTATGCCAGATGTGGGGGAAGCCGATATTTTCGAGGAACATTAACGGGCAGTAACCGTCGATGATGCAAAGACCGGCTTCTTCGGTGGCTTTGACTGCCTCATTGCGGCCGGCTTTATCGCCGGGGGTCGCAAGCAGCCAGGCGATTTTCACGCTATGTTGGGCGCATTCCCGCACAGCCGCTTCCATTTGTTTGGCTGAAGTCGCTATAACTGCCATCGGCGGGATTTCTTTGATATCCCCCAACTTGCGAAAACAAGGCTGTCCGTCGATAGTGTCGGCGTTCGGATTGACGGGGACGACTTCATAGCCTCGCTGCGTAAATTCTTTTAGCAGTGTCCGCGAGAAATGCTGCGGATGGCGCGATACCCCGACTATCGACAGTCGTTTGGATGCTAAAAACTGTTCGATTAAGCCTGCAATTCGATTATCGGACATTGAAAGTAAGAAAGTAAGAGAGTTAGAAAGTTGGAAAGTAAACTAAGAGATTACTTATTTGTTGGACTTTCATCAGCATCAGCATCAGCATTCTTATTTAGGCTCAAATTCCAACTTTAGAAGTATAAATGCTTTCCGATGTGTTCGCAGGGTTTGAACTGCACAAGGACTTTCTGTGCGCCTTCAAGGGCGCCGATTTTCTCGCGTATCTCTTCTTCGATGTTCTCGGCAAAGCGTTCGTCCAGTTCACAGAGCATCACTTCTATAAAAACCCGGCCTTCATCGTTGTCAATTTCCATCCGGTTGATGAGTTTTGCATCGATGAGGCTGCAACCGGTGCGCGGATTAAGCACGCCTTTAAGGGCTTCGGTAACAGCCGTTCGGTCGAGAATATGGTTGTCGTCGGAGACTAAGCCGTGTTCCAATTCCCATTGTTTAACCGCCGATTTAAGCCCATCGACGGCCAACACCGAGCAGTGCATTTTTACCGCCGGCAAGCCTCCCAACGCCACCGTAATATCCCGGTGCGACATCTTCTTGATGTCGTCGATGCTCTTGCCCTTAGCCATCAGCGTCGCCATCGACGCCGTAGCGATGTTAGATGCGCAGCCGAACGAGCGGAAACGCACATCTTCGATGATGCGGGTTTGCGGATTGATTTTCATCGAATAGGTTATCATATCGCCGCAAGCCGGGCTGCCCTCGGTCGCCACGGCATCAGCATCGCATATATCGCCGACATTCTGCGGCTTGGTAAAATGTTCGATAACCGTCGGACTATATTTTAGCGCCATTGTTTTAAGTTAAAAAGTTAGAAAGTAAGAAAGTTAGTAAGTTTATGTGTTCATAATGTATATAATGTCAGTGTGAGTCTATCTCTTTCGATAGAAGCCTTTACCGCCCTCGCGTTCGGAATGCATCTTGGGGATGAAGGCTGTCATCGACCGCAAGAGTTGGACAACTTCGGTCGTATGTTCGATAACTTCATCGACTTCGGCTTCGGTATTGAAACGCGACAGCGAGAAACGAATCGCGCCGTGTGCCTCTTCGTGCAGCAAACCGATTGCTGTCAGCACATTCGACGGCACGAGCGATTTGGACGAGCAAGCCGACCCGGATGACACGCACACGCCGCGATTCGACAGGTGCATCAGAATCGCCTCGCCTTCGATATACAGGAAAGTTATATTTAAGTTGCCCGGTAGGCGCTCTTCCGGCGGCGGACCGTTTAAATGCGTATATTCGATTGTGGATAGCCCTCCCGCCAATTTGGCAGATAGACGCCGCACTTCCGGTATAACAACCGTCTGGTCGCGCGCCGCAATTTCAACGGCTTTGGCAAAGCCGACAATGCCCGGCACATTTTCGGTGCCCGGACGCAGGTCAAACTCCTGTGGCGCGCCCTCCATCAGACGCTTCGGGCGCGCCTTGCGGTTGAAATAAAGCCCGCCGACGCCTTTAGGTCCGTGCAACTTATGTCCGTTGAAGGAGGCGAAATCAACGCCTAAAGCCTTCACATCGAACGTTATCTTGCCCAAGGCTTGCGCCGCGTCGGTATGAAACCATACACCGCGGCTATGCGCAATTTCGGCTAAGGTTTGAATTTCCTGTATAACGCCAATTTCATGATTTGCCATTACGATGCTGACCAGCGCGGTGTCGTCGTCCAGCGCTTCGCGCAGCGCCTCCGACGATATATATCCCATACCATCGACTGGCAAGCGAGTAACCCGATAACCTTCGTTCTCCAAACGTTTGGCTGGTTCACTGACCGAGGAATGTTCGATAGACGAAATTATAATATGGCGTCGGTCCGGCCGGGCGCGCGCAGCGCCGAAGATAGCCAAATTGTTTGATTCCGTCGCTCCACTAGTGAAGATGATTTCCTTGGGTTCGACGTTAACCACTGCAGCGATAGTTTCGCGCGCTTTATCCAGCGCATTCTCGGCTTCGAGTCCATACTGATGCAGCGACGCCGGATTGCCGAATTTATCCCGCAGATAGGGCAGCATCGATTCCAGCGCTTCCGGATCTAGGGGAGTAGTATCGTTATTGTCGAAATATATCATTTACAATTTTAGGAGAATAGGCGTCCTTGACTGTTCGATATGAACGAGTCAAAACACCCATTCTATTGCTTTGGATGACGGCAGGCATCTCTGCCGGTCCAATTAAATTTACGGCAAAATCTTTGTTTTATTTGAATTAGACCTAATACTCCACCGACAGCCGCAATAATTCTGTCTATAAAGCCCATAATGTTTGGATAGTTCTATTGACCGCTGATAGCCGTTCTGTTTTCTAAAAGTTATCGCTGTATAGTCTAATCCCAGGCGCGCGGCGATTTCCTGTCCAGTCTGGTGAATGAAAGCGACATCTTTGTGCGGACTGGCGGTCAAAGTCGTGGTGAATGTTCGGATGCTAAGTTGCGCGGCGCAGCCGGCAGCGACTTCAAGTCGATGAGCGATACACCTGTGGCAACGCGCCCCGCGCTCAGGTTCATCTGCATATTCCTTCACTAATTCAAACCAGAGCGCGGTATCCGGCGGCTCCTCAAGACATTCCAGAGCGAGTAATCCGGATAATTTGAATATTTCATACCGACGCAAATCATACTCTTCCCGCGGCTCGATATTCGGGTTGTAGAACAATCCTACAACTTCCCAATCGTTCATCAGCCGTTCCCAGCCGATGGCTGCGTCCGGCGCGCAACAGATGTGGAGTAATATTTTTTCTTTCATTTTTCGCATTTAAGCGTTTGGGCGCTTGAGTGAAATTAATAAAATTGTAAATACAATCCATATCACTAGTCTGCAATTCGCAATTTGCCAATATATCATCCGCCTTCCTGCGACACGATGGCGCCGATGAAAGACATAACGGCTTTATCAACCTCGCGTGCAATTTCCTCGCGATGTTCGGCTTGGAACTTCGCCGGCGCCGCCTCATCGGAGTCGGCGCAGCTGTGACGGATAAACTCTTCAGCGATAATCTGGCATTCCAAGGCTTTATAAATTGCACCGGCGACCACATTGGGATTTGAGCGGGCGATGGTTTCAGCCAATTGCCCGCGCCGATTAAGATTGAAGAGTTCCCGGTCGCGTGCGAGTCGGCTGCGGGTGTTTTGAGAGTTATTACTTGGTTTCATTGAAAAGATTATTCGATTTAAGGCGAGGCCGTTGCACGCGTCCGTCGACAATTTAGCGGAGAGGCTCGTCCTTTCTTAGATTTAATCATAGAATCTGATATTTCCGCGACATTTCAGAAGATAAAGGTTCGACTTGCAGATGTTGAATGTCTGCGTCATTTTCGATGCGCACGGTAAGTGTCGTTCCGGTATTTCTGCCATCGCTGTAACGTGCTGTCAACTGTGCTGCGAACGCGATATCATCAGTCGTTGCTGTGCCGTCGATGAGCGTCACCGGACCGGCGAAATGCTCGACCTCCAGCCTTGTGCGGTTGCTGCGAATGTGGTCAAGTATAGTATTATCATTTTTATTGCGACCAACTATAACCTTTGTATTCGCATTCAAGCGAAAGTGTCTTCCGACCATTAGAAGGTCGTAGTCGTTCCAATCTAATTTTATTTTTGCGCGGTAATGCCAGAGGTCTATGACTTTCACTGCGTAGTTCGGGTCGGTAAGCAGGCAGCCACCGCCGGCGGGCTGGGCGTAGTCTGCAAGTCCCAATTCTGCCGCCAGCGCCGCCTGCGGCTTACGTGTGCGTCCTGAGAAGCCTTTCAACTGCTGCCGGTCGATGAGATTCTCGCGTTCCGGCAGCGTCATTGGAAGCAACTGCGCCGATAAAGGTCTTAGCAAACGACCGTTAAGTCCAGATTGTTCTTCGATCAAGCGTAGTTGCGGCAGATGCTGCGACATCGGACGCTGCCCTAAAACTTCGCCAGTGAATACGAATTCAGCCTCGCAATCAGTCATCATCCGGCGCGCCTTATGCAGCATTTTTATCCGACAGTCGATGCAGGGATTGACATTCTTGCCATAGCCGAATTCAGGATTATGCAAGAGCGACATATAATCCGATGAAATATCGATGGTCGTGAGTGGAATACTCAATAACGTCGTCAATTCTTGCGCATAATTTGGGCGTGCCGGATGTTCTATTTCAATAAGATTTTGAAACTTAGCCGGGCTGAAGCCGGTGTAAAATTTAACCGCCTGGATTTCGACGCCTTGCCGGTGCATCAACAGCAGCGCTAAACTGCTGTCCAGCCCGCCGGATAGAAGCGCAATGGCTTTGGTCTTCTTTAACATTACAATAAAATTATCGAATCAATAATCCTGTAATTAAGCGTATCGACACTTTAGGTTAATAATCGTGTATGTTATGCTGACTCCTGCGCCGGCAGGAGGAAGCATATCATTTGGAAGCCGCTGTTGGATTCTTCACTTCGTTCAGATTAACGACATCTAACATTTACACACAACACTATCCAAGACTCCATTTCTTCAGCATTTCCACTCTTCCCGGCGTATCGCGTTTTAAATCCAGCGGACGGCCGCGTGTGTCGATAATCAGCCCTACGACTCCACCGGTTAGCGTCCTTTCGACCGGTTTGCCTGGACCTTCGCCCATATCGAAGCCCTTTGCTGGTTCGATGCGCGCCCGCATCGATTCTCCCAACTCCAACAGCGTTAAAACTAACTCCCCAGCGCTCACTTCCATATTTATTTCACGCCCGCGGTCGCTTCGGCCTGAAATTCTCACCACAGTTTTCCCTATCTTGCCCAGCGCTGCTGGTCCTACCGGCACAACGCAGCAACCGAGATGAATCAAACAGTCCTTCTCGAAAACCTCGGTTGCAGCCTTCTCGTTAACAGTGGCTAACACACCCAACTGCGGCATCATAAAAATGGAGTCCACGGCAAGCCGCGTGACGCCGCACGGTTCAAAGGCGTCGAGCATCATCTGCGCGGCTTGGGCGCGTTTAGGCGCATGCGACAAGACGCCGCCGGATCCGACTAACAGGTTCAACGACATCATATCGACTAGTGTTTCACCGGTAGAAGTCTGTTCGAAGGCGTCGGAGATAGAGCGCTCTTGCTGGACGCCTTTCAATCCTACGGCGAATGATTTGTGCTGAATGAACGCCAGCCGCAAGGCTTCGCGGGCGATGGCTTGCTCAATGCGCAACTCTTCGAGTGTCTGCGGGATAGTCGTCGGGCGAATCATCTTGTTGCCGATGCGGTTGCGCAGGTCATCTTCGCTGATTTCGAGCGGCACCCAGCGCATAATGTTGTCAAAGCCGGCTTCAGCAAGCACATTCGAGATGGAGTAACTCATCCCGAGGTTTGCTGATACCGTGCGGTTGAATACGCCGCCGAAGACGCTGAAGATATCGGTCGTCGCGCCGCCGATGTCAACGCCGACGAGGTCGATGCCGTCTTTTCGGGCAATAGTTTCCATTATATAGCCGACTGCGCCAGGCGTCGGCATAATCGGCGCGTCGGTCCAGTCCATAAGTTTCTTATAGCCTGGCGCTTGCGCCATCACATGCTCCATAAACAGGTCGTGGATTTTATCGCGGGCGGGTTTAAGGTTTTCGCGCTCTAATACCGGACGGATATTTTCGACTTCCTGCAGAGCGACCAGTTCAGCGAGGGTGCGGTGGATTTCGACTCGCGCTTCTTTATTGCCGGCGTAGATGACCGGCAAAGCGTAGCCGATGCCGAGCCTTGGCCGCGGCCGCGCCGCTGCCAGCAATTCCGCCAGTTCGACGACATGCTTAGTTGTTCCGCCATCGACGCCGCCGGAAAGTAGTATCATATCCGGCCGCAAGCGGCGGATACGCTCGATCTTCTGATGTGGCAACCGACCGTCATTGGAGGCTAACACATCCATCACAATCGCCCCGGCGCCGAGCGCGGCTCTCTCAGCCGATTCGGCGGTCATCGACTTGACGACCCCGGCTACCATCATCTGCAAGCCTCCGCCGGCGGATGAAGTTGAAATATAGATATCGCAGCCGACATCATTATTATCCCCACTGGCTTGCGAGGGAGGCGATGGGGGAAGGATTTTATCGTCGAACCGAACAATCGTCTCATCATCCCCGATGAAATGTTTGCCGGACAATTCTTCGACTTCGCGCACAGCGTTCAAGACGCCCTTCGTAACATCTTCAAACGGCGCTTCGACGGTCGTCGGCGCTTCCCCGCGCACGACTAATCTGTATTCGTCCGATTCCTGCCGCTCGATGAGAATGGCTTTAGTTGTCGTCGAGCCGCAATCGGTAGCAAGGATAATTTTGGGTTCTGTTTTAGACATTAACAATGCAAGTTTATATCTTCTGCCCCGTCTTCTTCCAATCGTCTAAAAACGCCTGCAGCCCCTTGTCGGTCAAGGGGTGATTAAGCAGTTTAAGGATGACATCGTAAGGGATGGTCGCCACATCGGCGCCGATAAGGGCGGCTTGCAACACATGGATCGGGTTGCGCACCGACGCCACAAGCACCTGTGTGCCGAAATCGTAGTTGTCGTAAATCTGCACGATGTCGCGGATGAGTTCCATCCCGTCCTGGCTGATGTCGTCCAGCCGCCCGACAAACGGACTCACGAAGGCTGCCCCAGCCTTTGCTACAATCAGCGCTTGCAGCGGCGAAAAGCAGAGCGTCATATTAGTGTGAATCCCCCCGCGCGTCAACTCCACGCAGGCTTGCACGCCCTCCTTAGTGATGGGCAGTTTAATAACGATGTTGGGGCTGATTTTTGCCAACTTCTTGGCTTCCTTCAGCATCCCCTTCAAATCGGTGGCTACGACCTCGGCTGATACAGGTCCATCCACGATATCGCAGATTTCCTTCAGCAGTTCGTCGTAAGGCTTGTTTTCTTTGGCGACTAACGATGGATTTGTCGTGACGCCGTCCAGCACGCCTAACGCGGCGGCGGCTTTGATTTGTTCGATATTGGCGGTATCGATAAAGAATTTCATCTTCTCCTCGCGTCATTCCCGCATAAGCGGGAATCCAGTTTGAAAGTTGGAAAGTTAAAAGTTAAAAGTTATAAGGCGTAAGGTGTAAGTGTATTGACACATTAGGTTATTGACTGCCGTTTGTCATCCTGAACGAAGTGAAGGATCTCGTCTGGAAGCGGGAACGAGATTCTTTGCTCCGTTAAGATAACCAGTTCGGCAGAGAAATAACTTCACGCCTCAATCAGGCTCTTAACACTTGATATTCAAGCGCATAAGGACTTTCCATCCGGTGCGAAGCATCGAGGATTTCCATCCCGACGACATTGCCTTCCTGGTCGAAGTCCAGTATGACGCCGGGTTTATCCTCATCGCTCTCTTCAATGGGTTTTTCACTGAAGATAATGCGTAAAATATCGACTTTGGGGTCGTAGGTTACTTTCATTTTAAACTCCAGTATTTGGATATTTTGCTGGTCCGATAGATAGTGACAACTATCTTTGTCCCTGCGAGTTGTTCGATTATGGCTCGAACTAAATACACCTTTCCGTTTGGAAAAGTAAATTTCGATTGGAATATTGATCTAGTATCTACTTGGATAAATAGGCGCAATATAAGAGTTTAGAGTTCACAGCTTTAGCGTGCAAAGATTCAGGCTGAAGCTCTGAACTCTGAACATTACGCTTATTAAATCAATTAGACACTAGTCAGAGACAAAGGAATAACCTGGGATGGATTATTTACGACTTTGTCAAGAATTTCCTCAGGTATATTCCTGCGCGTCAATTCCAGACGTGCATGGTCGGTTAAAGTATATGACAATCTTATATCCCTAGTCTATAGTCAAGTGGGTGCTAACTTTATGTTTGTTTAAGTTCCTCGATGCGTTTTTTATATTCATACTTGGGGACTTTGGCATACAGGCTCTCATAAAGGTGAAGCGCTTCGAGACGGTGGTGTTTGGCTTGGTCGGGGTGGTTAATTGTGCGGTGCATAGATGCAAGTTCGTAGTGAATGTCGGCCCGAGTGGCGTCTTTGTCAGCCTTTTGAAGCAGGTCGTCCAATTTGCTTACTGAATTCCTTCTCTTTGTATCGTCTTCGTCAGAGTAAAATTCAATTTTCGTTAACAGGATTTGACCTTGAAAGATATCTGTATTACATTTCAATTCTTTTATGATTTGTTGAAATTCTACGCATAACTTGAACGCCTCATCAAAATTAAATTCATCAATAAGAATCTCTATTAGATTTGGCATAAAATAAAGCATCATCTGTTTCATATTATAGTCTCGTTCTAGATTGACTGCCCGCATGAGGTAATCCTTGGCGCGATCTTTTTCATTCAATAAAAAGTGTGTCAAACCGATCATACCCAAAGTATGAGTAGCGGATGTTAAAATTCCCTTTTCCTCCTCGAGCAAGAGCGCTTGATTGGCATAAACCAAGGCTTGGTCTAAGTCGCCTTTTTCCCGCAAAAGACCACTCATTAGATTGATAGCATTTGCAAGCAGTGATTTCCATTCCATTTCCTCACAGATACACTTCATTTTAAGGACATATTCCAAAGCTTGTTCATATTCTCCTTTTTCCTCATAGTATCTTGATATCCTCCCATAGGTGTAAGCGATGTTCCCCTTCATACCTAATTCCTGCCATAGAGCAAGGGCTCTTTCCTGACATTCTAAATCCTTTTCATATTCACCTTTAAAATAGTAAATGGTTCCCAAATCACCTGTTTCACGCGCGATGCCGAATTTATTACCAATTTCTTTTGTTATAGCAAGGCTCTCAGAAATATATTTCAAAGCCATGTCGTAGTTGCCTCTTAAATAATAGAACCAACCTAAAGATCCCAATGTTTCGCCCTCTCGGTGTCTATCAATTATCTCCTTAGAGATATCCCAGGCTTTTTTAATTAATTCCCCTGCAATTTCCCAACGACCAGCAATACTTGAGAGTTCTCCATGTCTTTTCAAGATGTCAATCATCAGTTCCTTCGTAACTGATTCGGGATGATCATCGCATAGCGTTGAGAGTCTGTCATAGTAACTCAATGCCGACTG
>Ga0194111_10008281_pt1 | contig 11479 bp, 10 predicted proteins | sample TA2KigC300mmetaG_FD_146194 | JGI IMG/M metagenome (GOLD analysis project Ga0194111, IMG submission 146194) | Freshwater microbial communities from Lake Tanganyika, Tanzania - TA2015033 Kigoma Deep Cast 300m | ecosystem: Environmental > Aquatic > Freshwater > Lake | place: Tanzania: Lake... | reverse complement strand
GGCTCCCTTCGGTCGCCCTGGGCTACGGCTCAAACGCCCCCATTCGGGGGCTAAACCCCAGCCCCCAGAAGATGTGGGCAAAGATCAGGGCTTCGCCCTGGGCTGATATAGCACGCCCCTGTCGGGGCTCCGGAGTGGCTCACCAGAACTACGAGCCACACTCGTGTTTCGCCAGGCCAGTTGACTCCTGCCCCCTCTGAGGCTACAATCCCACGGTCCCCTGGAAGAGGAGGCACGAGCCAAGTGCTGCACAGGGTACTTGAGGAAATCCTCGCGCACAAGCGCGAAGAGGTGGCGGCGGGGAAGGCGCGGACTCCGCTGGCGGCGCTGGAGGCGGCGGCGGCGAAGGCGCCGCCGGCGCGCGACTTCGCGGCCGCGCTGCGCCACGCCCAGGCCCGACAAGGCATCGCGCTCATCGCCGAAATCAAGCGGAAATCCCCCTCCGCAGGGCTCATCCGCCCGAGCTTCCATCCGACTCGCATCGCGCGCATCTACGAGGCACACGGCGCCGCCGTCATCTCGGTGCTCACGGACGCGCGCTTCTTCGGCGGCTCGCTGGCCGTGCTGCGGCGCGTGCGGCGGGCGATCGGCATCCCGGTGTTGCGTAAGGACTTTCTGATTGACCCCTGGCAGCTTCACGAGGCGCGAGCGGCCGGCGCCGACGCGGTGCTGCTCATCAGCGAGGCGTTGCCGGCGCGGGCGCTGCGGGCCATGCTCGCCGAGGCGCGCGGGCTCGGCCTCGCCTGCCTCGTCGAGTGCCACTGCCTGAGCAGCCTCAAGAAGACCCTCGACGCCGGCGCCGAAATCGTTGGGATCAACAACCGCGACCTCCACAGCTTCAGGACGAGTCTCGAGACCACCCGCCGCCTCGCCCGCGCCGTGCCGCCGGGCAAGCTCATCGTGAGCGAGAGCGCCATCAGGACCCGCGCGGACGTGGAGCTTGTGGCCTCCTGGGGCGCGCACGCCGTCCTCGTCGGCGAGGCGCTCATGGCCCCCCGCCTGATCGGGAGGGCGGTGGATGAGTTGATGGGGCGAAGAAAGGTGTTCGGTGTTAGGTGTTAGGTTTTGGGGTACGGAGAGAGAATGGGCCCCCAACACCTGACACCCAACACCTGACCCCGCTTTCAGCTCAGAGTTTGCCGTCCAGCCAGGCCTTGTAGTCCGCCTTGCTCCGCGCGGCGACGATCTTGTCAACGATGGCGCCATCCTTGAACAGTATGATCGTTGGGATGGACATGATGCCGTAGCGGGCGGGGGTGGCGGAGTGTTCGTCCACGTTGAGCTTAGCGAAGCGCACCTTGCCTGCGTATTCGGCGGCAAGCTCGGCGATGACGGGCGCGACCTTGCGGCACGGGCCGCACCACTCGGCCCAGAAGTCCACTACGGTGGGCAACTCGGCCTTCAGCACCTCGGCCTCGAACGTCGCATCCGTAACCGCCAGCACGCCTTCTGCCATGACCATGTCCTTTCGATTCCTGACGACCTTGCGCCCCCACTGGGCTTGTCCCAGTGGGGCGAAGGATTGGCCCCTACCCGGCCGCTGACCCCACCCTCTATCCCCCTCCCCGTCCGCCGGACGGCGGACGGGGAGGGGGGTAGGGGGTGGGGCGGGCCTCGCCTTAGTTGCCAATCCTCGCTCCCACCGACGCAAGGTCGGTGGGGGCATGCACCCCTGCCAACTGGGAAGTCACTTGCACGACTGCATTATAGCAGGGCCATTGATAGGGCACAAGCCTTGACACGGAGCCGGCGGGCCTGTGATAATGGTATGGGGAGGGATGAACGAGCCGCCGAGACCCAGAAAGGGAGCCCGAGATGGTAAAGGTGTTGGTAGCATACCATTCGCGCGGCGGGAACACCAGGAAGATGGCGGAGCTGGTGCACGCCGGCGCGTTGGGCGTTGACGGCGTGGAGGCGGACCTCAGGGTGATTGCCCAGGTGGAGGCCAAGGACCTCGTTGGCTACGACGCCGTAGTGCTCGGCTCGCCGACTTACTACGGTCTGCCGGCCGCCGAGGTCAAGCGGCTGCTCGACGAGAGCGTGGCGCTCCACGGCCAGCTCGAAGGCAAGGTGGGCGGGGCATTCTCGTCCTCCGCAAACGTCGGCGGCGGAAACGAGACCACCATCATGGCGATCATCCAGGCCCTCCTCATCCACGGCATGGTCGTGCCCGGCGTGCCGACCGGCGACCACTACGGCCCGGTGGCCATCGGCGCGCCCGACCGCCGGGCCGCCACCCAGTGCACCGAGTACGGCAAGCGCATCGCCGCGCTCGCAAAGAAGCTCCATGGGTAACGCCCCAACCGCGTGAAGCGGGAATTTGTAGTGCGGCCTTCAGGCCGTTTCCTGGGGCGCAGATACGGGCTGAAGCCCGCACTACGAACCTTCGTCCACAATCGAGGACGTCGTCTTGCTGTCGTCTGTCCTCCGTCGTCTGTCCTCTTGGCTTTCCGCGGCGCTCGCGGCCGCCATGCCGCTGTGCCCCGGGTGCCTGTGCCGCGAGAGGCCGAAAGGGGACCTCCGCTACCGCGAGGGGATGAAGCTGTTCCTCCTCGGCAGCCACGGCGCCGCGGCGGTCAAGCTGCGCGACTTCGTGCGCGACAAGCCGTCGGGCCCCCAGGCTGCCGAGGCCCACTGGGCGCTCGGGGCCATCGCCCTGAGCGGGGGGCTGGTGTCTGAGGCCCAGGGGCGCTTCCGCGAGTGCCTGCGCTGCTCGCCCAGCCCCGGCCTCGCCGCGGGCGCGAGGGTGGGCCTGGCGCGATGCCTCTTCCAGCGCGGGGCGTTCGCTGACTGTCGTGAGGCCTGCCTGGACCTCCTGGCCAAGGACCCCGGGACGCCGCGCGCCGACGAGGTGCTCTTCGTGCTGGCCGAGGCCAACGACCGGCTTGGCCGCGGGGCCGAGGCGCGCACGGCGTATCGGCGGCTCGCCAACGAGTTCCGTGGGAGCCCCTACGCGGAGCGCGCGCAGGCCCGCCTGGGCGTGGGCACGGCGCTCCCCGCGCCATCGCCCGGCGGGCAGTTCCACGTGCAGGTGGCCGCCCTGGCGTCGGCGGCGAACGCGGCCGAGCACGCCCGGCTCTTCGCCGAGCGCGGCTACCCGGCCAGCGTGGCCGCCGCCGCGACCCGCTCGGGCGAGCTCTACCTCGTGCGTGTCGGCCCCTATGCTTCGCGCGCGGACGCCGAGCGCGCCGCCGCAAAGCTCAAGGGCGAGGGCTTCGACGCCATCGTGAAGCCGTGAGAGAGGGGTGAGGGGGAAAGAAGAAGGGACATAAGGGACCAAAGGGACCCAAGGGACAAGAAGAGCCGTGCGAAGGGCGTGTCCCTTATGTCTCTTTGGTCCCTTATGTCTCTTTTCCTCGCCGCGGTTGACACCGCTTTCGCGCCCGGATATATTGCTTTCGGGGGAGCGTGTGGAGATGCCTTCCCGTGGTGCTGATGATTGACAACTACGATTCGTTCACGTACAACGTCGTGCAGTGCATCGGGAGCATGGGCGCGGAAGTGGAGGTCTATCGCAACGACAAGATCACCCTCGATGAGATCGAGGCGAAGCGGCCCAGCCACATCATCATCTCGCCCGGGCCTTGCACGCCGCGCGAGGCCGGGGTGTCGAACGACGTCATCCGCCACTTCGCGGGCAGGGCGCCGCTCCTGGGCGTGTGCCTGGGGCACCAGTGCATCGGCTACGCCTTCGGCGGCGAAGTGGTGCGCGCGGGACGCCTGATGCACGGGAAGACCTCGATGATCCACCACGACGGGGCGGGGGTCTTCCGCGGCCTCGCTAACCCCTTCGAGGCCACGCGGTACCACTCCCTCATCGTCCGCGAGGAGTCGCTTCCCGCGTGCCTCGTCCCCACCGCCCACACGCCCGAGGGCGAGCTGATGGGCATCCGCCACAGGGAGTTCCCCCTGGAGGGCGTCCAGTTCCATCCCGAGTCGTTCCTTACGACCGAAGGGCCGAAGCTGTTGCGGAACTTCCTCGATATGTAGGGGCGGCGTGGCATGGCTCATTTCGCGGACCGGCTGGCAGAGGCGGTGGAGGCCAAGGGGAATCCGTGCGTCGTGGGGCTCGACCCGCGCCTGGAGGCCATCCCCGCCCCCTTGCGCAACCAGGTGCTCGGCGCGGCGCCACTCACCTGCGAGGGGGCCGCCGAGCTGCTCCGCGCCTTCTCGCGCGAGGTCCTCGACATCGTGGCCCCCAGGGTCCCCGCCGTCAAGGTCCAGGCCGCCTTCTACGAGCGCTTCGGGCCGCCGGGCTACCAGGCCTACGTGGACACGGTGGCCCACGCCCGGCGCGCCGGCCTGGTGGTCATCGCGGACGTGAAGCGAGGCGACATCGGCTCGACCGCCGAGGCCTACGCGGAGGGGCACCTCGGCGGCACGGCGATTGACGGCGAGGAGCTCTTCGACCTGGGGGCCGACGCCGTGACGGTGAACCCCTATTTCGGCCTGGACGGCGTGGAGCCGTTCATCAAGCACGCGGTGAGGCGGGACCGCGGCCTCTTCGTCCTCGTCCGCACCACGAACCCGAGCGCGGACCGCATCCAGAACCTCTCGTGCAAGGGCGTGCCCTTCTTCATGCGGATGGGGGCGCTCGTCCACGAGTGGGGCAAGGCGCACGTCGGCCTCTGCGGCTACAGTTGCGTCGGCGCCGTCGTCGCGGGCACCCAGCCGATCGACGCCGAGAAGCTCCGGCGGCTGATGCCGCAGGCGTACTTCCTCGTGCCCGGCTTCGGCGCCCAGGGCGCAGGCCCGTTGGAAGTCGCGCGGGCATTCGACCCGCGCGGGCGCGGCGCCATCGTCGCCGCATCCCGCTCCATCATCTTCGCCCACGCCGTCTCCCCCTACGATCGCCAGTTCGGCGAGGAGCGCTGGCGTGAGGCCGTCGCCGCCGCCGCCGACGCCATGGCCGCACAGCTCCGCACCGTCGCCGGCATGGGGTCGTAGCACCTGCTCCAGAAGTGGCCCGCCCCTCCGAGGCGGGAGGAATCCGCCTCGGAGAGGCGGGCTACGCGGGCACCCAACACAATGAGAACGCTCTCTTTCCTCATCGTCGCGGCCGCTTCGGCCCTTGCAGCCGAGCTGCCCGCCGGCTGGGAGCTGAAGGGGAAGTGCGAGGCCGAGGGCGCGAGGCTCACGGCCTCCGAGCCTGCCACCCTCACCCTTTCCGCCAAGGCCGGCGAATCCGTTGAGATCAAGGTGGCTCTTGGGAGGGTTGATTCCCCGCTCCTCGTCCGCGCGACGGACGCGGCGAAGGGCGCGGTCGAGCTGACCCTCACGGCCAAAGACCTCCCCCAGTCCCCCTGGCCGTGGAAGAAGGGCGTCGCGACCGACGCGGGCGTCGCCGTCCTGCTCCGCAAGGTTGGCGACCCGCCCCTCTTCAGCGATGTCTACTGGATTCGCCCCAACCCCCACTTCTACCACGGCGCCGACCTCAAGAAGGCCCTCGACAACTGGGACAAGTTCCCCGCCGCCACCCAGCACGCCCTCTGCGTGCGGCTCGACGTGTCGGAGACGGCCCTCGCCCTCTGGCTCGACGACCGCTTCATCGGCAAGGCCGAGCTTCGCGCGGAAAAAGTCACCGCCTTGCTCAAGCCCGGCCACGCCATCTGCGGCGGCTCGGCCACGAAGCTCGAAGTTCACCCGCGCTACGTCCCCATTCGCCTCGGCGGCTACCGCCGCGCCGGGCAGCCCGGCGCCCTTCAGGTGAAACCGCCCGCGGACACCGGCGGTGTCCCATTCCACATCGCGTCGCCGGCGGAATCCATTGACGTCGGCCTCTCCCGCTGGCTCGAAGAGGCGACCGGCCCCGACGATTTCACCGACGACTACTACAACCGCAGCGCCTTTGATGGCACCCCCGAGAGCATCATCCTCGCCGTGCCGACCGCCGACTACAGCCACGCCCATATCCTGTATACCGTGGACCCCGACCCCGCGAAGACGCCCGTGCTGACTCTGCGGCTGACGCGATTCCTCAAGGACTTCTTTGATTCGGGCGGGCGTGGCGACGCCTTTGCCGATTTTACGGCTCTTCAGGTCGAGCCCGCCGCGCCCGGCGCTCTCCGCCGGACTCGAGTCCCGCTTCCAAGCGGCCAAATTCATGATGTCCTCGATGAGAAGGGCATCTTCTGCGGGCGCTCGACCCAATCGCTCGACCTGGAGCTGACCAAGGAGCTAGGGCAGGTCACGAAGCTCAACCACGCCAACTACTCAGACAAGCCGCTCGGCAAGCCGAGTAGCGTGCGCATCTTCGCCCTCACACTCGAACGCTCCCCCATCCGCGTGCGGTTGGCGCCGAAGCACGCCGGCAACGTCTTCTATGCGAGCGAGCGGCCCGAGCTTTCGGTCAGCGTGGCCAACGTCTCCGACAAGAGCTTCCAGGGCGAGGCGGCCTGCGAGATTGCCGACTTCTACGGCGCGAAGCGGACGGCGAGCCAGAAGGTAGCTGTGGGGCCAGGAGAGACCGAAGTCGTCCGCTTCGATGTGAGCGGCCCGAAGCTCGGCTGGCTCAACGCGGACATTCGCGTGGCCGCCAACGGCGACACCGTCTGGGACACGACGACGAGTTTCGCCATCCTGCCGGCTGACACGCGGAAGGCGGGGGCGGAATCGCCCTTCGGGACCTGGTGGTTCCGCGATAGCCACATTGGGACGAAGAACGTGGCCGATGTCGCGCCGCTGCTCCAAAGGCTCGGGTTCCGACACGTCTGCCCCGGCGGCTCAGGGCCGTCGGGAGATGAGCTGGCGAAGCACGGCCTCTCGATCAGCATGCTGCCCAGCCTGATGCGGGGCAAGATCGCGGACACGGAGAAGGCGATTGACGCTGCGGTGAAGGCCCACCCCGATGCGAAGTGGGCGCTCATCTTCCACGAGCACGGCTTCGGCGAGCCGCTCGTCTTCCCGCCCGAGTTCCTCGGCCAGCCCGTGCCCAAGCTCAATGAGAAGCAGGAGGCGCAGTTCAAGTCGCTATGGGACCGTGCAGTTGAGACGAGCAAGCTCTACCGCGCGAAGTACCCGCAGATCAAGCTCATCTTCGGCAACAGTTCTTTGCCCTTCGCCGTGGAGTTCATGCGCCGCGGCTACCCGCGTGAGCTGATTGATGCCTTCGGGGACGAGGACCTCGGCCAGCTCATCATGCCCGAATACCCGCCTCAGGCGTTCAAGAGCATCTACTTCCAGCGCGAGTACCAGAAGCTCTACAAGTACGACGTGCCCGTGACCTCGACCTATGAGTGGCGCGGCCGCCCGACGACGCCCGGCAACCTGACGGAGCGGGAGCAGGCGGAGCTTTACGCCCGCGACTGCCTCCACGCCCTGGCCTACCGCATGCCGCACATCAACGTCGCGCTGCTCCACGACGTTGGCGATTCCTACTATTACAGCCGCTGGGGCGGCACGGGGCTTCTCCACCGCTGGCCGCTGCTGAACCCCAAGCCCAGCTACGTCGCCCTCGCCACCCTCACCCGCGAGCTCGACGGCGCAAAGTTCACCCGCTACCTCCCCAGCAACTCCCCGTCGCTCTACATCTGCGAGTTTCAGCGCGGCGACGAATGGGTCTACGCCCTCTGGACGCCCCGCGGCGAGCGCGAGGCCGCCCTGACCTTCGAGCGCGATGCCCGCCCCACCGTCACCGACTCGATGGGCAACGCCGTCGGGGGCAAGCTCCGCGTTTCAAGCCTCCCCATCTACCTTCGCACGCCGGCCAGGATCGTCAAAGCCGTCGCCGGCCCCACTGTCTGCGAGGCCCCGCCCGAGAGGGTCACCATTGTGGATGACCTCTGCGATGCGGGCAAGTGGACGCCAGTGGCCGAGCGCGACGAGGCGTTGGAGAAGGCGCACTTCGACTTTCCCCGCCGCCAGGGGAAGTTTGACATCGCCGTGAAGGATGTGGGCGGCGTGTCCCCTGTGGGCGGCGTGTCCCCACGCCGCGACACGCGGGACGGGGACGTCCCGCCCACAACAGATGCCCAAGAGGGCAAGGCGCTGGAGGTGAAGTTGTTGCCCCAGGCCGACGTGCCGCCCCTCTGCCCACGCTACCTGGTCCTCAAGCCGAAAGAGCCTGTGCCCGTGCCTGGCAAGCCCACGGCCATCGGCGCCTGGGTCAAGGGCAACTCGTCGTGGGGGCGAGTGATGTGGGAGTTCGAGGACGCCAAGGGCGAGCGGTTCTTCTCAATCTCCGCCAGCGAGGAGGGCTGGATGGTGGGCGACTGGAAGGCCCGCAGCTACATCAACTTCGACGGCTGGAACTACCTCCAGGTGAAGCTGCTGACCTGGTATGAGAGCGGCTTCTACGGCCCCGAGCGGTGCGACTGGCACTATACCGCCGAGGGCCGTGTGGACTTCCCCATCAAGCTCACCCGCCTCGTCGTCGAGCTCCGCGACCGCGTGCTCCACCTCACCGACCTCGTGCCGGTGCCCGACCCCGCCATCCGCCTGCGCGACCTTGGGGCCAGCTACGAATGGTTCCGCTTGTAGTGGGCCACCCATTCGCCGAGGAGAACCCTGATGACGGCGGCGAGCGGGACGGCGAAGATGACGCCGAGGAACCCGAGGAGATGGCCGAAGACCATGATGGCCAGGAGCACGGCCACGGGGTGGAGGCCGACCCGCCGGCCGACGATCCTGGGCGACAGGTACATGCCTGCAAGCGTCTGCCCGAACGCGAAGACGAGCACGACGCCGAGCGGCTTGAGCAGCCCGCCGTAGGGCACGAGGGCGAAGGCCAGCGCCGGCAGCATCCCCACCACCAGGCCCAGGTAGGGCACCATGTCCGCCATGCCGCCCGCCACCCCGATCAGCACCGCGAAGTCCACCCCGCAGGCCAGCAGCCCCGCCGAGTAGATGCCGCAGAGGGCCAGCGAGACGAGGAACTGGCCGCGGTAGAAGGCCCGGATGTTCGTGTCAATGTGGCCCAGCACGCGCAGGACAGCCTCCTTGTGGCGCGCGGGGATGAGCTCGCCGGCGCCCGCGCGCAGCGCGGGGAGGTCCGCAAGCAGGTAGCCCATCACCACGAAGAAGAGGACGAACTTGAAGCTGGCCACGACCAGGCTCAGGAGCGCGCCGAACACCGCTCCGAAGCCCTGGAGGAGCGAGGCCGAGATGTCCCGAAAATTGTCCCGCAGCGTCCTCGGGAGGTGTTCCAGCATCTCCTTGACCTGGACGCGCAGCTCGGTCGGGATGCTCTCCAGGGCGTGGTGGACCCGCTCGGCAAAGGTGTTGGGCTGAGCGTCCGGGTAGAGCGCCAGCTCGGCCTGGGGCACCACACGCTCGACCGTGCGGACGAGGTATGAGATGCCGAGAGCGAGCGTCCCCACCACGGCGGCCGTAAGGACGACCATCAGTGCGGCCACCACCACCCCGCGCGGCAGCCGCAGCTTGGCCTGGAGGAACTCCACGGCCGGGTTCAGGATGTAGGCCGCCACCGCCGCCAGCACGAAGGGCGCCAGCGTGCTCCGCACGAAGTAGACGAGGTATCCCAGGAGAACGGCGCAGGCCGCGGCCGCCAGGAACTTCACCCAGCGGCTGCGGAGGGCCAGCCCCAGCGACTCGCGCCCCGCCTCATCCGCCATGGTTCCCCTCTCGCCCGAGTCATTCCCGCAGGCAAGGAGGATGGTTGGATGGGTGGATGAGTGGATGATTGTCTGACACCCATCCACCCATCCATTCATCCACCCATCCTCGCTCGCACACGCGCGCGGCGAGGCTGACAGCTACCTCACGTCCGGCCCCGGCCCCCCCTCATCGTCCACCAGCAGCAGCAGCTCCTCGGTCTTCACCCGCTCCTGGTCGGAGTCCCGCACGACCATGACGCGGGTGGTGCCCCTGCGGAGGACTTCGAGGGTGGGCACCTTGATCCTGCCCTGGCACACCGGGCAGTGGAGCGTGTGGCCCGCGGCCCCGGCCTTCACGAGCATCCTGTAGTTGCACGCGCACACCAGCACGTAGCGCTCGGCCTTCCGGTAGAGCGACTCGTCCACCTCGCTCCCCGTGGCCGGCACGAGCAACTGCTGGAGGCAGATCGGGCAGCGGATCCGCAGCCCTGCCAGCCGAGGCTCCCCCACCAGGTGCTGGCCACAGGAGCACTCGAACTTGAACCGGTTCCCCATCGACGGCCTCCTTCCCCCGCAGAGTGCATCTTACCCCGCGCTGCCCTCGCTGTCAACAGGCCCCACGCCGCTCCTCGATCGTCCTCGTCCTCGTCCCTCGTCCCTCGTCCTCGACTCTTCCTCTGAGCCAAAGATGATCGAGGGCGAGGACGAGGGACGAGGGACGAGGACGATTGGGAGGGAACAAGCCCCACTTGACCCGCACTGGTCCACAGCGTACCATGCGGCGGATGGCGGAGGACCGTGGCAGCCGAACAAAGGAGCAGGACACCCGTGGCAAAGGACCACGTGAACGTGGCCGTGATCGGCCTGGGAATGGGGCGGCATCATCTGAAGGACTACCACGCCAACCCGCGCGCGCTGGCCGTGGCGCTCTGCGACGTTGATACGGCCCTCCTGGCCCAGTTCGCCGCCGAGTGCGGCATTCCCCAGGAGAACTGCTTCACGGACTACCGGCGGCTCCTGGCCGCCGCGAAGCGCCTTGAGCTCGACGCGGCGAGCGTGGCGCTCCCCAACGCCCTCCACGCCCCCGTGAGCATCGCGGCCCTCAACGCCGGCCTCCACGTCCTGTGCGAGAAGCCGATGGCCATGAACGTCCGACAGGCCCAGGCCATGCTCGACGCCGCACGCAGGAGCCGCCGCAGGCTGATGATCAACTTCTCCTACCGCTTCATGCCCCAGACGCAGAGCCTCAAGAGCTACATCGCCAGCGGGGCCATCGGCGAGGTCTACTACGGCCGCACCGCCTGGTATCGCCGCCGCGGCCTGCCCGGCCTCGGCGGCTGGTTCGGCCAGAAGGCCCTCTCCGGCGGCGGGCCGATCATTGACCTCGGCGTCCACCGCATTGACATGGCAATGTGGCTCATGGGCAGCCCAAAGCCCGTCAGCGTCTCCGCCAGCACCTACAACGTCATCGGCGCCCGCGTGGCGAAGGAGCAAGGCAAGGCGTTCGACGTCGAGGACATCGGCGGCGCCTTCATCCGCTTCGAGGGTGGCGCCACCCTCATCGCCGAGGCGAGCTGGGCGGGGTTCACCCAGAAACGCGAGGAGATGATCACCCAACTCCTCGGCACCAGGGGCGGCATCCTCCACTCCAACGTCAACGAGACGTATGAGTTCGAGGCCCGCGTCTTCACCGAGCACGACGGCGCGCTCTGGGAGAGCAAGCTCCAGCAGGGCCTGGGCGCCTGCCCCACCGCCTACCAGGAGTTCATCGCCGCGCTCCTCGAGGGCCGCGAGTCCATCGGCCCAGGCGAGCACGGCCTCGACGTCCAGCAGATACTCGACGCCATCTACAAGTCGGCCGCGACAGGCAAGGAAGTGCGGATCCGCGCTCGCTGATCCGGCTCTGTCCCCTCTCCCTTGGGGAG
>Ga0194111_10008271_pt1 | contig 11486 bp, 9 predicted proteins | sample TA2KigC300mmetaG_FD_146194 | JGI IMG/M metagenome (GOLD analysis project Ga0194111, IMG submission 146194) | Freshwater microbial communities from Lake Tanganyika, Tanzania - TA2015033 Kigoma Deep Cast 300m | ecosystem: Environmental > Aquatic > Freshwater > Lake | place: Tanzania: Lake... | reverse complement strand
TCCACTGGTATTACGACCCCTTGCCCACCAACTGCGTGGCCGATTGGGTTTGCCCAGGGCACACCAGGTACGGCTACAAGAACCTGGCCGTCTTCTATGGAGCGTGCCTACCTGCCTTCGAAAAGCTATTCGCTATCCTCGACGGGAAGCCCACGATAATAAGCATAGGCGAACTCGTCGATCGAGTCTTAAATCCGAGCGCTGGCGACCTGAGCAGTTGCCAATGTTCGGTGCCGATGAATTCGATCAAGGTAGCAGCCCTCGATCCGGAATCTTGCACGGTCAAGTATGCAAATGTGACCAGGGTTATGAGGAGGCCCCTTGTCGGAAAGCTCTTGCGAATCACGGTTGATTCAGGGCGCAGGGTTCATGTGACAGCAGATCATCCTATGTTAGTGGCCACAGCAAAGGGCTTTGCGGTGAAAAATGCCGAGCGTGTGGAAATCGGGGACTACATTCCAATAGCGAAACGCCTTCCTCCACCGCTTCGAGAGCAAGAACCTATAATAGACCTGATTGCCGCCTTCACGGAGCTCGACCTTGATCATCAAATCATGGTCTATGGGGCCCGCCGATTACTTTATAAGGGGACGGCACCTTATCGAAAGCTCGGTGTGAGGAAATACCTTTGGGACAATTGGAGGAGAGATGATTGCATGCCTCTTTGGGTCTTCAATGCTCTGGATGATAGGATGGTGGACCGCAGGCGGGTTAACATCGGCTTTCGATATTCGAAACGTAAGGATTGCCTTCCCGCGATCATAAGCCTGAATCGGCCATTGGCCAAATTACTCGGATACTACCTTTCCGAAGGGTATGCAACGGGCGGGAGAGTCGAGTTTTGTGTGGGAATCCATGAACATGACCTGGCTCAAGAGATTGCAAGTCTCATACAGGAAGCATTCGGCGTCCCTATTAGAATGCGCATCAATTATTGGAAGGGACATCCAAGTTCTATCAGGGTAGATGCTCGAAATAAAACGCTAGAGGCGGTCTTTCGGGATGTCTTTCAAGCAGGCGTTGATTCGTACACCAAAAAGGTACCTTGGTTTGTTTTCGCTTTGGATGAGGAATCCATTGCTGAGCTGTTAAATGCCTACTTCATCGGAGATGGGCACGTGCGAAGATCAGTAAGCGGGGGTAAAACTCGCAATGTCCTCTCCATAGAATCCAGCACTGCCAGCGAGGACCTCGCCTTAGGATTCAACTGCTGTTACTGCGGCTCGGAATTCAAGCGTGCATCAGGTATCCCTCAGGGAGAAAGAGTTACAAGTTGGAATTTCAAGTGAGAGCTTCAAGCGAGGCATTCGATGCATTGGAGGGTTTCATCTCTAGGGAGGGCCTTAATGACCTCCCAGAGTCCGATCCCCAAGGTCTTGTATCATTCTCAGGGCTATATCCAACCCTTTTGCTCTCGTCCCTTAAAGGCAGCGATGTACCCAGAATCTTTGGGGAAAGGATAAGCCTGCGCAAGTTGCGGGATGAAATGAGCACTTTACCGCCTTTCCTCCGCAAGTTGATGGATAGCGATATTCATCTCCTCAGGGTGAAGCGAGTAGAATCCATCGAATATCAAGATTGCGTCTATGACTTAGAGGTTGGTGACCCGGCCAGGCCGTATCATACATTCATGACAGGCTGTGGATTGGTAACTCATAACTGCACTTTTAACTGTCTGTTCTGTCAGAACTGGCACTATCGCCAGATGTCGCCCCGAGGCAGGGGCATGACCGCTGAGGAGCTGGCCGACAGGGCCGATGCTCGCACCTACTGCGTGTGCTACTTCGGCGGCGACCCCACGCCCCAGATGCCCCACGCCCTGGCCACGTCGCACATCCTGGCGGAACGAGGCGTGCGCATCTGCTGGGAGACCAACGGCACGATGCAGCCCAGGCTGCTGGAGAAGGCAGTGCAACTTTCGCTGCAGAGCGGGGGCTGCATCAAGTTCGACCTCAAGGCCTACGACGAGAGCCTCCACCTGGCTCTAACAGGCGTGTCGAACAAAAGGACACTGGAGAACTTCGCCCGCGCCGCCCGGCACATTCCGGAGCGCCCTGAGCCCCCGCTGGTGGTGGCCAGCACCCTGCTGGTGCCCGGCTACGTTGACGCCCAAGAGGTCAGCCAAATTGCCTCCTTCATCGCCTCCTTCGACCCCACCATTCCCTACGCGCTACTGGGCTTCCATCCCCACTTCTACATGCCCGACCTGCCCCGCACCTCGGTGCGCCACGCCGACGAGGCCGAGGCCGCCGCCCGCGCCACCGGCCTGACGAACGTGCGCATCGGCAACCGCCACCTGCTGTCACGAGCTTATTGAGAGGGTGAAATCATGAAGCACGAAAGCTCACCCCCCCAGGTGACGATCCGACCATGCTCCCGGATACCGGTGGCGCTAGCTGTGCTGCTGGCCCTGTTGCAGCTCGTCTCCCCCCACCGGGCCTGGATCATCCTGCTCTGCGGGGTGGGAGGGATGAGCCTGGCCGCCTACTTGTGGGCCCGCTCCCTGGCCCGGTCGGTGCGAGTGACCCGTTCGCTGCGCTACGTCTGGGCACAGGTGGGAGACCTGCTGGAGGAGCGATTTGCCCTTCACAACCGGGGGACGTGGCCGGTGCTCTGGGCTGAGGTGGACGATGAGTCCAACCTGCCCGGGTATCCCTCCGGGCGGGTGGTGGCGGCTGGTGGCGGGGAGACGTACCGCTGGCGGGTGAGCACGGTCTGCCGACGGCGTGGGCTGTTCACCCTGGGGCCTTGGACGGTGCACATGCAGGACCCCTTCGGGCTTTTCACCGTCACCCAGCACTACGAGCAGACCCACAGCCTGCTGGTGGTCCCTCCAGTGATGGAACTGCCGTCGGTGGTTCTACCCCGAGGGGTGGCGACGGGAGGGGCCGTGGCCCGACAGCCAGCGGCAAACTTGACCCTCAACGTCTCGGCCACCCGTCCCTACGCGCCTGGCGACCCCCTGCGGCGCATCCACTGGCCTTCCACGGCCCATCGCGATGCCCTGATTTCCAAGACCTTCGACGCGGAGGTAACTGGTGACCTGTGGATCGTCCTGGACCTGGACGCCGGGGTGCAGGCGGGGGAAGGGGAGGAATCCACCGAGGAGTACGGTGTGATCCTGGCGGCCTCGCTGGCCGATAAAATATTGCGCCAGAATCGGGCGGTGGGGCTGGTGGCCTACGGGGCCCGATATGCCTACCTCGTGCCGGGTCGAGGGGAGGGACAGTTGTGGCGTGTGCTGCGAGCCCTGGCCCTGGTGCAGGCCGGGGAGCGACGCCCCCTGGCCACGGTGCTCACCGAGATGCGCGCCGTGCTGGGACGGCGGACGACGGCGGCGGTGATCACCCCTTCCGGTGCCCCGGCCTGGGTGGAAGCCCTGTGGCCGCTGTTGCGCCAGGGGGTGGCTCCGACGGCCATCCTGCTTGACCCTGCCTCTTTTGGTGGACAAGGAGACCTCTCCGTGGTGCGCAGTATGCTGGCCGGACTGGGCATCCCCGCCCACGTCGTCGCTCAGGGTTATCCCTTCCGCTTTTCCCCTCCCACCCGTCGGGAGGGCGGGGCGTGGGAGTTCAAGACCACGGCCACGGGGCGGGTCGTCGTGGTGCGACGTCCTCGGGAGGCGATGGCATGAGACTGATGGCCTGGCTGGAGCAGCGTTTTCGTCCGGCGGAGAATTGGTTCCTGTTCTCCCTCCTCGTCCTGGCGGCGCTGAGCGCGGCTGGGGGGGGCATGGCCGCTGAATGGGTGCCCGGCGATGAGCTATTCTGGCATGCCGCCCTGGTGGGGGTTCTGATCGGGAGGTGGCTGGGGTGCACCCTCATGCGAGGGCGGTGGGCCGCGCTGCTTCTGGCAGCAGGTGGAGCGATCTACGTGGGATGGTGGGTGACCAATCTGACACCTCCGCTGTGGGCAGTTCTGGGGGCAGCGTGGCGGAGGGACTGGCTCCTGGCATTGACCTGGCTGCAGGAGGTGGAGGCCCGGCTGGCGATGCTAGCAGGTGAAGTAGCTGCCTGGATCGGCACCTGGCTCGGAAGGAGAGGAACGCCTGGGCCGGCGGTCTCACTTTTCTGGATGGCCCTGGTCCTCTGGGGTGGCGCGGCCTTCGCTGGTTGGACGGTAGCCCAAGGGTATCATCCTCTCCTCGCCTTCTTCCCCCTGGGCAGCGCGCTGACCCTGAGCGTGTACCTGGGCGACGCAGGGATAGAGTACCTGCTGCTGTTCATGGCCTGTGTGGTGATGATGACTCCGCCGATTACCCTGCGCCGGACAGAGCACGAGTGGGAATCCCGCCAGATAGATTATTCGGAGGAGTTCCGCTTCGACACGCTGATAACCGCTATGGCTGCTGTAGCCATCCTTCTTGTCACCGCCGTCACCGTCCCCAACGTCCGGGTGTGGGCAGTAGTGGATTGGTTCTGGCAGCGGGTTCAGGGGCCGCAACAGGCGGCGGGGCAGGTGCTGGAACGGGCCTTTCCAGGCGCTCGCCCGGCGACGGGTGGCAGGCCGTGGGTCGGTGGGATCGGGGCCGTGTTGCCCCGCGAACACCTCCTGGGCGGTAGTCCAGACCTGGCGCAGACGGTGGTGATGCGGGTTGTCACCAGCGACCCGCCGCCTGTGTATGAGGGATTTCCAGACGAGGAGGCGCGTCCCCAACAGACTTTTTGCTGGCGGGGGACGGTGTATAGCGACTATGTGGGTGTTGGGTGGAGCCAGGGTCCCACGGAGGCCGTGCTGCAGCCGCCCTACGCCTCGCTGGGGCCGCCGCAGCGTCCGGGGCGGCGTCCGCTGCGGCAGGCATTCACCCTGCTGATTCCCCACGGCGAGACCATCTACGCGGCCGGCGATCCCCACAGCGTGGACCGGGCGGTGACAGTGCGGCATCTTCCGGAAGGCGATGACCTGATAGCCCTGGAGGGGCAAGCCGACGAGTATCACGTTCTCTCCCTGGTGCCCCAGGTCACAGCGCGGGAACTGGCCGAAGCGGTGGCAACCTATCCGCCGCAGATCGAGGAGGTGTACCTGGCCCTGCCCGGCCGTCTGCCACAGTGGGTAGTGGAGTTGGCGCAGGAGGTAACGGCAGAGGCGGATACCCCCTACGCCCAGGCGCTGGCTCTGGAAGCCTACCTGCGTTCGTTCCCTTACGACCTGGAGGTGGCGAAGCCCCCGCAGGGACGGGACGCAGTGGACTACTTCCTCTTCGACTTGCAGCGGGGATACTGTGACTATTTTGCCTCGGCGATGGTGGTAATGGCCCGCTCGGTGGGCATCCCGGCCCGCCTGGCGGTAGGCTATGCGATGGGCAGCTACGACTTTCAGCAGGGGGCCTACGTGGTCACCGAGAGGGACGCCCACGCCTGGCCGGAGCTCTATTTTTCTGACTATGGCTGGATTCCTTTCGAGCCGACCTCCGGGTTGGCGCCACTGGAGCGAGGGGAGGGGACCGAGGAATTAGAACCCTCCTCGCTGGCGCTGCCCTCCCTGCCGGAACGTCCCTGGTGGGTGCAGATGCAGGTGGAGGCCCGGCTGGCCTGGCTGCGGTGGCGGTGGTTGGCGCTGGCCGGTTTCGCAGGGCTGTTGATAGCAGGAGCCGGGTGGCGAGCCTGGCGCCGGCGGCTGACCGGCCTGAGCAGGGAAGAGCGGGTGGCATTGACCTACGCTCGACTGCGAGCGATGGCTTCCCGCCTGGGCGTGCCGGTACATCCCTGGGACACGCCCGCCGAGTTCAGTGCTGCTGTGGAGCAGGAGTTGACGCGCCGTCGTCCTCGAGGAAAATGGCTGGAGGAAGCGGTGCGAAAAAGGCTACAACAGACTCTGGCCGGGGTCTTCCTGGTGACGAGCGTGTACGAGCAGGTTAGCTACGCCCCGGCGCCGCCGGACCCCGCCCTGATGCATCGGTCGTGGCAGGAGGGACGGCGTCTGCGCTGGCGGCTACGGGGGCTGTGGGCACTTTCTAGATAGGGTGTATGGAAATCACTCCTTTGGGCAACGTTGTGCGGGAAAAGGGGAAGGCATCTTGCCTTTAGAGGGACGATGTGTTACAATGAGTATCAGTAGATGGAAATTTTGAAGCAGAGCGGGCTCCCATGCCCGCGAATAGGCGGCGTGGGAGCCGCCGCTGCTAGTAATTTTCCATCTACTGAGTACAGCAAGTGGGAGGAGGGTCGCCCTTGTGTGACAACCAGTGGAATGATGAACGGGCACGCTGTGAGGAAATTGTGCGCCGGGCGCTGGAGGAGGATATCGGGCCGGGGGACGTGACCACGCTATGGATCGTGTCGCCGGCGGCCCGGCTGCGCGGCCGCTTTCTGGTCAAGGAAACAGGAGTGGTGGCCGGACTGCTGGTGGCCGGGCTGGTTTTCCAGTTGCTGGACCCCGAGGTGCGCTTCCGCCCCCTGGTGGAAGATGGGACGGCGGTGTTTCCTGGTGACGTAGTGGCCGAGGTGGAGGGGCCAGGCCGGGCTATCCTGAGCGGGGAACGGACCGCGCTCAACTTCCTGCAACGGATGTCGGGGATCGCCACCCTGACCCGTCGCTACGTGGAGGCAGTGGCTGGGACCAGGGCAGTCATTCTGGACACGCGCAAGACGGCCCCCGGTCTGCGCCTGCTGGACAAGTGGGCCGTCCGCCTGGGGGGAGGCCAGAACCACCGCCTGGGCCTCTACGACATGGTGCTGATCAAGGATAACCACATCGCCGCGGCCGGCGGGATCACGGGGGCGGTGGCACGAGTGCAGCAGGAGCGAAGGCCAGTTGCGCCGGAGTTCAACTCCGGCGCAACGATTGAGGTGGAAGTGAAAAACCTGGACGATCTGGAGGAGGCGTTGGCGCTGGGGGTGGACCGCATCATGCTGGACAACGTGGACCTGGCGACGATGCGCCAGGCGGTGGAGATGGCAGCCGGACGGGTGGAACTGGAGGCCTCCGGCGGGGTGACCCTGAAGACCGTAGCGGCCATCGCTGCCACGGGGGTGGACTACATTTCGGTGGGGGCGCTGACCCACTCGCCCGGAGCGCTGGACATCAGTCTGGAAATTTCAGAAACCAGGTTTTTCGCTTGATAAAGTGTCGTTTGGCGCTCCAGAACGTCCAGGGAGCAGTCATTGGCTTGGTCAGGACGACGAAAAAACCTGGTTTCTCTCTACATGGAGGTTAGGATGCTGCCTGACGAATACCGAACTCTGCCTGAGCCCGAACTCATAGCTCGTATCGCCGCCGCCAAAGAGAAACTCGGCCCTGATTTGGTGATCCTGGGCCATCATTATCAGCGAGACGAGGTGATCCGGTTCGCCGATCACCGCGGCGACTCGCTGGAGCTGTCACGGGTGGCTGCGGCGCAGCGGAAGGCCAGGTACATCGTCTTCTGCGGGGTGGATTTCATGGCCGAGACGGCGGCCATGCTCTGTGCCCCCTCACAGGTGGTGCTTTTACCAGCGGTGGATGCCCCCTGCCCCATGGCCCAGATGGCCGAGGTAGGCGACGCTCTCACGGCCTGGGACGCGCTGACGGCGCGCTTGTCCCGAGCGGGAGCGAGGGGATGGGGCGAGGATGCCCTGCTACCTATCACTTATCAGAACTCCACCGCCGCGCTGAAGGCGTTCTGCGGGCGGCGAGGTGGGGCGGTCTGCACCTCGGCCAATGCCCAGCAGGTCTTCCGCTGGGCGCTGGATCAGGGGCGGCGGATCCTCTTCTTTCCCGATGAATGGCTGGGGCGCAACACGGCTCTGGCCCTGGGGATCCCGCCGCAGCGGATCGCCATCTGGGACCCGGCCGAGCTGGACGGCGGTTGCCCTGACGCCTGCACTGAGCGTAGCCGAAGTGTCGGCCAGGCACAGGTGGTGGTCTGGAAGGGGCATTGCCACGTCCACACCTTCTTCACCGTGGAGCACGTGCGGGCCGTGCGGGAGCAGTACGGGGACATCACCGTCGTCGTCCACCCCGAGTGTACGGTCGAGGTGGTCCAGGCGGCCGATCTCAACGGCTCCACCTCGTTCATCCTGCGAGCCGTGCGCGACGCGCCCCCCGGCAGCCGGTGGGCGGTGGGGACCGAGATCAACATGGTGGCCCGGCTGGCGCGGGAATACCCGGACAGGACGGTGGTACCCCTGGCCCGCTCCCTCTGTGGGGCGATGTACCGTACCAACCTTCATAACCTGCTCTATACCTTGGAGGAACTGCTCCACGGCCGGTTCGTGGGGCAGGTGCAGGTGCCGGCCGAAACGACCCGCTGGGCCAACCTGGCGCTGGAAAGGATGTTACGACTATGACCAACCTAGAGGTTAGAGATTGGAGGTTGGAGGCCTGTCCTGAGCGTAGCGAAGGATCACAACATCCAACATCCAACTTCCAACTTCCGACATCCAACATCCAACTTCTAACTTCCGACGTTCTCATCATCGGCAGTGGCATTGCCGGGGCGGTGGCTGCGCTGCGCCTGGCGGAGGATCCGGCCATCCAGGTGAAGGTAGTGACGAGCACCCAGGACCCCCGTGAGTCCAGCACTTTCTACGCCCAGGGGGGGATCATCGCCCGTGGCCCTGAGGATTCGGCCGAGTTGCTGGTTCAGGATATCCTGCGGGCTGGCGCGGGGGTGAACAACCCGGTGGCGGTGCGCATCCTGGCCGAGGAGGGGCCGCGCCTGCTGCGGGAGATCCTGCTGCAGCAGTTGGGGGTTGCCTTCAGCGAGACGGTTGGGGAGGAGCTGGAGTACATCCGCGAAGCGGCCCATTCCACCGAGCGCATCCTGCACGCTGCCGACGCCACTGGCCGGGCTATCGAGGAGCGGCTGATCGAAGCGCTGCAGGGGTGCCCTAACGTCACCCTCCTCTCGGAGCACACGGCGGTGGACCTGCTGACCCCCGCCCACCACTCCCGCAATCCCCGGGCGATCTACAACCCGGTGTCCTGCGTAGGCGCCTACATCTTCGACCAGCGGCGGGGGCAAGTGGTCACCTGCCTGGCTCGCAAAACCATCCTGGCCAGCGGCGGCCTGGGGCAGATCTACCTGCACACCACCAACCCCGAGCAAGCTCGCGGCGACGGGCTGGCCATGGCCCACCGGGCCGGGGCGCGCATCATCCAGGCCGAATACGTCCAGTTTCATCCCACCGCTCTATACCACCGTGATGCGCCCCGCTTTCTCATCTCCGAGGCGGTGCGGGGGGAGGGTGCGCGGCTGGTGGATGAAGAGGGCCGGCCGTTCATGCAGAAGTACGACCCGCAGTGGAAGGACCTGGCCCCGCGTGACGTGGTGGCCCGTAGCATCCATCGGGAGATGCTGGACACCAAAGCCCCTTGTGTGTACCTCGATCTGCGCTCTTACCTGGCGGCCGACGAGATCAGGCGGCGTTTTCCCAACATCTATGCCCAGTGTCTGGCCTATGGGATTGACATCACTAGGGACCTGATCCCGGTGGTGCCAGCGGCCCACTATCACTGTGGCGGGGTCTGGGTAGACGAATGGGGGCGTACCTCGCTGCGCCATCTGTATGCTGCCGGCGAGGTCTCCTGCACCGGCGTGCACGGGGCCAACCGGCTGGGGAGCGCGTCGCTGCTGGAGGGCCTGGTCTGGGGCAGCCGAGCGGCGCAGGACATCCGCCGCACTTTAGACGAGCCACTGGAGGTGGACCCGGCCGACATCCCCCTGTGGGTGGACACCGGCCTCCATCCGCCTGACCCGGCGCTGATCCGTCAGGACATGGACACCATCAAGCGCATCATGTGGAACTACGTGGGGTTGGTGCGCAGCGCCCGGCGGCTGGAACGGGCCATTGACGACCTGAGCCACTTGCAGGTGGAGATTGACAAATTCTATCGCGCCACCAGGCTGACCGATGGGCTGATCGGGTTGCGCAACAGCGTGCTGGCGGGGTTGATCGTTGCCCGTGCCGCCTGGGAGAACAAGGCGAGCCGGGGCTGCCACTATCGCGAGGATTAAAGAGGCGAGCGTGGATGACCCTCGGCGGCTGCGGGGGCTGTGGGTGCTTTCCAATGATCCAAGGGGGGCAACTGGATACAACGAAGCCGTGAGCGTATCCTCTATTATGCGGAGCGTAGTGACTGTAGGCTTTTGACAGATGCGTAGGGCTGTGGTACACTATGGTTAGCTCGAAATATGATCACACGCCACCATTGACCAACCTCCGACGTGGATGATGGTTGAGTAAGCTGGGGGAGTGAGGTTGATAACTGGCAAGGCCATGACATCTATACAAATACAACTCCCACCTGGTTTCGGCCCTGACCACGAGAGTGTTGTGATCGGTTATCTGGTGGGTCGCCTCTACGGGCGCGAGGCGTGGGCCAAAGCCTTCGAGGCGTTTGATCTGCTGGATCAGGCTATGTTGGTCACCGCCCAAGGACATTTCACTTTCCGCGCACTTTATCAACAGATAGTAGACTGGCAGATGGCGGATGCCTACCTTGGTGAACTGCTGACCCTGCCCGACGTGGAGCAGCAAGGCCCTGCCTTGTGGTCGCGCTTTGCGCGGCAGATCGTCAGTGAGTTTACGCAACGGGGATGGCGTCGATCAGATGTACCTGAAGCGCGCCTGTTGCTGAGCTACCTGCTATATTGGTGGGGCGCGTTCGCGCGTGGATACGCTTTGGAGGTGGAAATCTTTCGTGACCTGCGGAACAGTGGAGTCCGGTTTCAAGCACATAACTTGCTGGACCGCCAGCAACGCTATTCCCCCAGTGACCTGACAGTCAGTGGTATGGCAGGGGACATCAAGACTTCGATCTACTTCGTCCAGGCCGCAGTGCCGCTGGTGCATGACTTTTACATCGTGCGCCTGTTCGCCCGAGGACATACGCGCACGCTGGTCGTGTTGCTTAAACCGACGGCCTGGGACATAATTGACGGCGACACGGTGCCAGGACATCTGGATACCGTTGTGGACCAGTTACCGGCCCCAGTGAGGATACGACATAGTGGCCAAGAATTGGTGGTAGTGGACTACGATGAGTGGAAAAGGCGCGTCCTGCGCCTGCAAGGAGAAGGCCCATGAACCCACAGACTTTTATGGAGATGAGCGAAGCGGAATTCGATACCTTGATTGACGACTACATAGAGCGAGAGGCAGCCGCTTACGGTGAGATGCCTGCCGAAATCTTTTTCGACCTGCTGTTGGAACGCAGTGCAGCCAAAGCCAGGCAACCACTCAATCTGGAAATCACCGTGGTAGACAATCACCTGATCATCATTCCCGACCGGGAAACGGGTGACGTTATCGTACGTGGCAACGAGGTTCTGATTGGCGAACGTCGTCTGGTGTTCCAACTGGCAGGGGTGGGCGACCGGTAGCCCTCCTGGAAGAGGCGTGCATCGTCGGCGGGCGTCTACAGCTCAGCGTACTGCTTTGCCTGGCCTCCAAAGACAGCTCAGAGCCTTGTCCCAAAATCGTGACGGTCGCCAGACCGAGCATTTGACTGTTAGCGAGAAGGAGATCAAGCCAAAAAACAGCAATGCCAACAAGCCAGTATCA
>Ga0194111_10008254_pt1 | contig 11498 bp, 9 predicted proteins | sample TA2KigC300mmetaG_FD_146194 | JGI IMG/M metagenome (GOLD analysis project Ga0194111, IMG submission 146194) | Freshwater microbial communities from Lake Tanganyika, Tanzania - TA2015033 Kigoma Deep Cast 300m | ecosystem: Environmental > Aquatic > Freshwater > Lake | place: Tanzania: Lake... | reverse complement strand
GGGCCAGCCCCTCGGAGAGAAGGTGCGCCACCACCTTCTCGGTCATGTAGTGGTTGGAGCGGATCTCGTGCTTGATGGCCTCCTTGCTCACGCCGGGCACCGGCCGCGAGAACAGCACGTCGAGCTTGGCCTCGAGGTCCGGCTGGTAGATGTCTATGTTGAGCTCGGCCGCCAGCCGGTTGAGGGCGAAGCAGGCGTAGACCTTGTAGTCCTTGTAGAGCTGGCCCATCCTACACCCCTGCCGGCTTGAAGGGCACCGCATCGTAGGTGCCGTCCGGCTCCTCGCTCAGAAGCTCCACGGCGCAGCAGTAGCCCCTCCAGCCTACCTTGCCCGAAAGGTGGCTCTCCATCAACCGCTCGAAGACGGCGTCCTCGACCCTCTCGACGAAAGGCCCGGTCTCGCCGGGCGCGTAGATGACGACGACGCGGGCGGGCGGAACCGAAGTGGCCGAGACGACGTCCCGCACCGCCCGCTCGATGTCATCGATGTCCGCCATCCCGGGTGGGCGGTCCAGCACGCGCGCGAACAGCGCGCGCCGGCCCCCGAGCGCCCCTCCGGGCGGGAGCTCCAGGTACAGGTCGAAGGGGTGCGCCGCGCCCGAGGCGCCGTTCAAGGTGACACCCGCCCTCGCCGTCCGGAGGGCCTCCCCGAGCGCCGGCCCGTTGCGCGGGTCGGCCAGCAGGTGCCGGACGTACCTCTCGAGCGGCGTGCGCCCGGGAGGTATCCGGGCGGGCCCGGCGCGCTCGCACTCGGAGATCGCCAAAAGGCGCGCCGCCACCCACCCGAGGAGGGGATTGGACATCGCCAGCGCCGCCAGGGCCCCCGCGCCGACCAGAAGCAGCAATATATCGATGAGCGCCCCGCCCTCGGGCGGGGAGCGCCAGAGCAATGTCTCCCCGGCCGGGAGCAGCGCGGCGTCCGCCGCCAGCAGCACCATGAGGGGCAGGAAGAGCGCCATCATGAGCCTCATCATTGAGGCGGTGATCTCCGCCCGGCGGCTCGGCCGGCGCGCCAGCCAGAGCAGCGCCGAGAACGGCCCGCCCGGCGGGGCGCGGGATGCTGCCGGGCCCGCCGGGCCGGCGTCCCAGTCGACTGGGGGGCGGCGACTCCTCGCCGGGCCGGCCGCGGGAGGCTCCGCGTTTGCGGCCCGGTCGACGGCCAGGTGGCCGACGCCGAATCCGTGGAAGAAGGTGGCGGCCCTCGCCAGGAGCCCCAGCGCCAGTACCGCAAGCCACATCGGCAGGGAGAGCAGGAACACCTGGCCGGCGAAGAGCGCCTCGCCGGTCGAGAGAAGGTCCATGGCGGCCGCGAGCAGGCCACCGCCGAGGAGCACCAGCCAGCCCCCGACGAAGAGGCCAGAGAGTAACAGCGCCGCCAGGAGGACGGGGAGCCCCTCCCCGACCGTCCGGGAGAGCTCCAGCGAGCCCTCTATGGGGTCCGGCACAGCCCGGGGGTCCGAGCAGGGGGCCGGCATGGAATCACTTCTCTGGGCCCCTCCGGCCGGGCAATCGCAGGAGCGTCCAGGCGATGAAGAACACGACCGCGCCGCCGCCGGCGATCGCCAGGAAGGCCACCACTCCCAGGAGCAGCGGGCTTGAGCCCTCCTCCAAATCTACCTTCGCTACCGAGAGCTCCGGTCCCACCTGGTAGAACGACTCCTGGCCCCGGTTGTCCCGGACCTTGAGCTTGGGGGAGTACTTTCCGGCCTTCGAGTAGACGTGCTCCACCTTGGCGTTCACGACCCAGTCGCTCGTGGTGCCGTCCCCGAAGTCGAAGAAGTAGGCCGTGATGTTCCCCGTGGAGGCGGTGCCGTCCAGGACGACCCGGCCGCCCTCGGATGTCTTGAGCGGCGACACGGACAGCACGGCGACCGGCGGCTGGACCACCACCGCCGGGGCAATCTCGGGGGTGGAGAGGTCGCCCGAGGCCGGGTAGCGGGCGGCGTCCCGCCCGTCGGAGAACGAGAAGTGGTAGGCGTGGGCGCCCTGCGACAGCGCGGTCTGGAGGGTGTAGGTCGAGCCCGCCGCGGGCGTGCCGTTGGCAAAGGACATCGAGCGCGAGACGCCGTCCAGCACGAGGTCCTTCACCGCGGGCAGCTGGTCGTCGACGTCCGTGTAGACGACGCTGAACGTGAAAAGGGTCGTGGTGTTGCCGCCCGGCGGGCTGAAGGAGGGCGCGGACAGCGCGGGGGGGTTGTTCTGGGCGGTCGGGGACACCACCGGCCCGGGGAGCTCGCCCGTCGCCGGGAAGCGCGCCGGGGCCTTCCCGTCGGAGGCCTCGAAGTGGAAGGAGTGGTCGGCCACCGCGAGGGTGGTCTCGAGCCGGTACTCCACCCCGGTGCTGAACGGGCTGTCGTTGAGCTTCTTCATCGTGCGGTTCTCCCCGTCGATGAAGAGCGCCACGAACGCCGGCGGGTCGGAGTCCTCGTCCTTGTAGGTCACGGCGAACGTGAAGCGGGTGGTGGTGCCGCCCTGCCCCGGGCTCACGCGTCCCTGGGCCAGGGAGGGCGGGAGGTTGACCGGGCCGGTGCCGACGCTGGGGCCGTCGTAGTCGCCCGTTGCGGGCAGCCTCACGGGGCCCTTCCCGTCCGAGGCCTCGAAGCGGTACTTGTGGGCCCCGACGAGCAGCGTGGTGCGCAGCTCGTACACGGCCCCGTCGGTGTAGGTTATGTCGCTGCCGTCCTGCTTGGTCATGGCGTACTCCGTGCCGTCCACCACGGCGCGGATGAACGAGGGCGCCTCGTCGTCGGCGTCGGTGTAGGTCACGCGGTAGACGAAGAGCGTGCTGTTGGTGCCGGAGGACGGGCTCACGGTGCCTGCGGAGAGCTCCGGGGGGTTGTTGGGGATGGTCCGGTTGAGCAGGAGGAACCGGCCGTTCTCGGAGCCGGAGCAGACCAGCGAGCCGTCCGAGGCCAGCGCCACCGAGTTCACCATGTCGCCGGTGGCAAAGGTCCAGAGGGCGACCGGGCTCTCCCGGCCATAGAGGTAGACCTGGCTGTCGTAGCCCCCGGCCGCGATGTACGAGCCGTCGGAGGAGAGGGCCACCGACACGATGCTCCCGCCCGGGGCGCTCCAGAGGGGCGCGGAGGAGGCCCTGGAGAACACGTACAGGCGGTTGGTCATCGACGCGCCGCCGGCGATCACCCCCCCGTCGGCGGAGATGCCCACGCAGTTCACGCTGCCGCCGGTGGAGTAGTTCCACACGGGGGCGCCGGCCGAGTTCATCAGGTATATCCTTCCGTCGCGCCCGCCCGCGACAATGCTGGAACCGTCGGAGCTGGTCGCGACGGACGAAAAGCTCTGTATCAACGTCACGTTCCAGTCGGATTCCGCGGAGGAGCGGCCGTAATGCAGGAGCTTTCCGTCGGAGCTGGCGGCGACCAGCGAGCCGCCGGTCGCGCTCAGGGCCACCGCGAGCACCGAGCCGCCGGGCGTGGCGTTCCAAAGCGGCGAGGCGGAGGAGGCCCCGTAGAGGGCCAGCGCCCCCAGGTAGGTCCCGGCCGCGACGGTCGAGCCGTCCGAGGACAGGGCCAGCGCGGTTGCTGACCCGCCGGGCTCGGCGGACCACACCGGCGTGGAGCTGCCCCGGTCGAAGAGCAGGACCTTGCCACCCTCCGTCCCGGCGGCGAGCCGGCTCCCGTCCGAGGACATGCCCACGACGTTGACCGCGGATGCTGCCGGGTGCGTCCAGACCGGCGTCGAGGAGCCGTTGCTGAACAGGTGGAGCTTCCCGTCCGCGGTGCCGGCGACCGCAAAGGCCCCGTCCGAGGACATCGCCACGGCCCGGACGGCCCCGGCGGCCGTGTAATCGACCCGGGGCTTCTGGGAGGGCTCGGCCGCCGCCGCGGGCGCCAGGACGGCCAGGGAAGCGGTCAACAACACCAGTGCGCAGAATATACCCCTTTTAAAGGCCATGGGACCACGACCACCGGTTTCGGGTTCTAAGTATTTAAAACCATCAGCAACACAGTTGCTGAACAGTATTTCCCGGCCGTATTAATAAAGGTACATCCATAGAAAATCCCGAAAATGATGGTGGTTGCCATGGTGGCGAAGACAGGATTGGTCTGCGGAGCTTTGGTCGGGATACTGGTGCTCGTGAGCGTTCTGGGACCCGTGCAGGCGGAGGGGACCTCCATTCCCTCCTCGCAGGGCCTCAACGAGGCGGGGAGCCGCTGGCAGGTGGCCTCCACCGAAACCGACAACACGGCGCCCGCGGCGCCCGCCGAGACGCCCGGGTCCTCGGCAGTCCCCTCGAGGATCCAGAGCCTGGGGGAGCTCGAGCAGAACAAGCGGCTCCCGGCGTACCGCGCCGCGGAGAACCGGGAGGCGGCCGCGGAGATGGACGCCGGGAAGGCGGCCGGCGAGATGAACAAGCTCGACCCGGCGCCCGGAGCGAACCAGGACCTGGGATTCGACACCTCCGGCCTCAACTCGGAGATAGAGGCCAAGGCCGGCCGGGTGACCGAGGCGGGCAGAATCGAGACCGCCGATGGGCGGCCGGAGCGCGCCGGCGGGCCCGGCGAGCGCGGGAGCTTCGAGCAGGTCTACGGCGACGGCACCCCGGTGAACGAGCTCCGGCCCGTCGAGCAGGAACAGGCCGGGCAGGTCCGGGCGGCGATGGGCGCCCCGGCCCAGGCCGGGAAGGGGATGGCCGATGTCGCCTCCGGGCTGGAGCAGAACGCCCCCCCGGCCAGGCGGGGCGTCCGGCACTATCATTATGAAGATACGGTGATCATCGACCGGGACCGCGACCGCGAGCCTGAGTTTTTCTCGCACCACGAGGTCTCGCTACTGGTCATCGACCGCAACCTCGACGGCAACCCGGAGTACGCCGCCGGGAGCGAGCGGGGCCTCCTGCTCTTGGACCCAGACAGCGACGGGGAGCCCAACTATGGCGCCGGGTTCTTCCGGGGCTTCGAGCTGCGCGACCCCGACTCCGACGGCCGCATCAACCATGCCTCGTTCCTGGTCCGGGCATGGGAGTTCGTGGACCGCTCCAGCGACGGCGAGGCCGAGTACGCCTCGGCCTACGAGGCCGCCGCCGAGGCCGTCGACCGCAACGGCGACGGCAACGCCGAGCGTGCCTGGGCCTACCGCTCGGGCTTCGCGTTCATCGACCGCGACAGCGACGGCGAGCCCGAGCACGCAGTGGTCGGGAGCGAGGGGGTGCGCATCATCGACCTGAACTCCGACGGCAACCCGGGCCTCGTGCAGGCCTACCAGGCGGCGTTCGAGGCCTCCGACCGCGACAGCGACGGGAACCCCGAGTACGCCGCCGGATTCCAGGCCGGGTTCGAGGCGACCGACCGCAACTCGGACGGCAACTTCGAGAGGGCGGCCTGGGCGGCCCGGTCCTTCCGAATCATCGACCTCAACGAGAACTGCCGGCCCGAGGCCGCCGCGTACTCACAGGCGTGGTGGCTGCTCGTCGACAACGACTCCGACGGCGTGCCGGACGCGGCCGTCGGCGCCTCGGCGATGGTGCTGGGGACCGACTGGGACGAAAACGGCAAGCTCGAGTACTTCGCCGCCGCCTACAATGCCCTGGTCCTCAAGGACAACGACAACGACGGCCGGCCCGACGACGGCTGGTACGCTGCCTCGTCGGTCGCCCTCTGGGACCCCGACCAGGACGGGAATGTGGCCTACGTGCAGGGAGCCCAGGCGGCCTGGGCCTGGCAGGATCGAAACGGTGACAGCCGGCCGGAGTACGCCGCCGCCGGCGCCCAGGTGGCCGAAGCCTGGGACCTGGACTCGGACGGAACGCCCACCTACATCGCCTACGCCTACGCCGGCTGGGAGTGGAAGGACCGAAACAGCGACGGGCAGCCGGAGTACGCCTCCGCGGGCCTGTGGGCCTGGAAGTCCCTCGACACGGACGAGGACGGCCGGGCCGAGGCCGGTGAGATCGGCTATTCGGGCTGGACCTGGAAGGATGCCAACAGTGACGGCATCCCCGAGAGCTGGGAGGCCGGGGTGGCGGGCGTTTCCTGGACCGACTGGAACAGCGACGGCCGGCCCGAGCGGGCGAGCTACCTGCTCGGCTACGCCTCCTGGACCGACCGAGATGGCGACGGAACCCCCGAGGAGGCGACCGCCTTCAGGATAGGCACGACCTGGACAGACCGCAACAGCGACGGGACGCCGGAGTACATGGCCCTGTACCACGAGGGCTGGAGCTGGAGGGACGCAAACGACGACCGGAGGCCGGAGGCGGTCTACATCTATCGGGCCGGCTTCGAGTGGTTGGACCATAACGGCAACGGCAACCCGGAGTTCGCCCGCTACGGCGTCGACGCCTTCTGGTGGGAGGACGCCGACAGCGACGGCCGCCCGGAGAACGCCGGCCACTACCGCACACGCTACGTCTGGATAGACCGCGACGACGACGGCGTCCGCGACGGCTGAGCGCCTAGCACGCGGGACAAGGCAGGAAGGCAGAAAGGCAACAAGGCAGCAAGGGAAGGCAGCAAGGGAAGGCAGCAAGGGAGCAAGGCAGCAGGCAGCAAGGGGACGACGGGTCGTTCCGTTTCCCTTGCTGCCTTTCTGCCTTGCTGCCTTGCTGCCTTCCCTTGCTCCCTTCCTGCCTTGCTGCCTTGCTGCCTTCCCTTGCTCCCTTCCTGCCTTCCTGCCTTCCTGCCTTTCTGCCCCCCCTTGCTCCCTTCCTGCCTTCCTGCCTTCCACCCTTCGAAATGGTAGGTACCACGCGCCCATTAAATACCGGCGCCTCCGAAAGGCATGCCCGGTGAGGAAAATGGCCGGGAAGGGCTGGAGAAAGCAGGGGCAGGGCTTTGGGAACGACGGAGGCTGGTCCGCTCGATACAAACAGCGGCCCCGCGGGAGGGCCCCGGCGCGCCGGAGGGACCCCGGAAGGGACGCGCGCGGCTGGCGGAAGAACCGCCGGGGCGCCATAGAGGGGCTCCCGCTCTATTTGCTCATAATCATAATAATCACGGCGGTCAGCATCGGGATAGTGATGGGGCTGCTCAACCTGGCCAAGCCGCCCCAGGCGCTGGGCACGGTGAGCCTCTCGACGCCCCTCGTGGCCGTCAGGGACGACGGCTCGGGTATCTACAAGAACGAGAGCGTGAACCTCACTGTGACCGTGACGGACAGCTCCGGAAACCGCCTGAAGGACGCGGTGGTCACCCTCTCGGGCAACGGCATCAAGCGGCCCGACGGGACCAACCCCTACGCCCGCACCGACGGGAACGGCGAGGCCCGGTTCTCCAACCTCAAATGCTCGGTTGTCGGCTCCGCGACCAACCCCATCACGGTGACCGTCGAGAAGAGCGGCTTCGGCAAGAAGGTGCTGGACATTCCGGTCGTGGCGGAGTGAGGGGAAGGGCAGCAAGGCAGAAAGGCAGAAAGGCAGAAAGGCAGAAAGGCAGAAAGGCAGAAAGGGAAGGCAGCAAGGCAGCAAGGGAAGGCAGCAGGCAGCAGGGCAGCAAGGCAGCAAGGGGACGACGGGTCGTTCCGTTTCCCTTGCTGCCTGCTGCCCTGCTGCCTGCTGCCTTCCCTTGCTGCCTTGCTGCCCGCTGCCCGCTGCCTATCTTCAAGGAAGTGTATAAAATGAAGCTGAAGACCTCAGATTGCGGCTCGCTGGAGATGCCCGCCCAGCTCCTGGTCACGATGATGATCGTCGCGGCCACAGCGTCGGTCGGCCTGGGGGCGCTCTCGGCCTACTCGAGGAGCACGGTCGAGGGCGCCCTCCGCCAGCAGGCCGAGAGCGTCGCCGCGGCCGCCGCCAGGGTGGACTCGATCGGGCTGGGAAGCTCCCTGCAGATCACCGTGAAGCTGGAGAACGCCCCCATGGAGAAGCTCCAGTACTTCAAGATGGGGCATCCGTTCACCGAACCCCTGCACCCGTACTCGGGGATGGTCCGCTTCAAGGCCCAGAGCTCCGAGGAGGGGCATGTCTACGTCAGGGACGCAGCCGGAAAGCCCCTGCCGATGCGGTCGGAAAGCGGGGGGACGCTGGAGCTGGGCGAGGGCACCCACCGGCTCCAGCTCAGCCGCCTTTTCGACGATGAGCTCCGAATCGCATTCATCCTGGTCGAGGTGCGCAACTGACCGGTGGCCGCGATGATCGAGTTCGTGTCGTCCAAGGTGGTCGGGGCCGTCGTGGCGATGGTCCTTTTGGCCTCCATTTTGGGCTTCTTCTCCATCCAGCGCTCGGCGGCGGAGGAGCGGCAGTTCCTCGGAATGTGCGAGACGCTCTCCCGGGCGGTCGATGCGGTCTCCTCCCTGGGGGCGGAGACCTCGGTGAACGTGACATTCGGCGAGGAGGGGCCGATGCCGAGGCTTCCCTTCTCGTTCCGCAACCAGGGCTACGACATCGAGATACGGCCGTGGCAGGTGATATTCCGCCAGGGGGCGCTGACGGCGGTCTCGCCGCTCACTAGGGCCGTCCATCCCTGGGACCCGAAGCTGCTGGGCAACGGCACCGGGTTTTACGTTTCGGAGGAGGAGCTGGAACGGCTGGACCGGAACAACACGGCGCTGAGGGTCCCTTCCGGAAAGGATTTTGTCATAGAATGCCGGCTCCTGCGCCTCATCGACGCGCCCGGGTTCGAGACATTCGTGCACTTCTGAGCGCCCCCTGGGCAGCGGGACCGGCCCCTCACCGCAACCCATTTATCCGCCCAGGGCATTGAACTCTCATGCGCTTCCACCTCGAGGGGAGGCTGGTCCTGAGCGGGGACATATCGAAGGCCGCCTCCGACATCCCGGCGTTCATCGAGGAGGCCAACGCCACGGTCCTCGTCAAGGGCGCGCCCGCCGGGAAGGGGGCCCGTGTCGGCCTCTTCAACGTGAAGGGCGACACGCTCGAGGTCACCATCGACTCGGACGAGTTCGTCCGCTCCCACGACGCGCTCGTGCGATTGGCCAAGCTATTCGGCCAGCGATTCGGCCGCAAGCTGGCCGTGGGTGTGCGCCGGGTCGAGGCGGACAACTATCTCATCGAGATGGAGCTCGAGCGGGAGCCACTCCAGCTCGCGCGCATACCGTTCGTGGAGACGCTCCGGTTCGACGGCAAGAGATGCACCGTGACGTTCGGGAAGCTCGACGAGAAGTTCCTCTCCGAGAAGTACGTCGACCGCATCCTGACGCTCATCAAGGACAAGGTCAACGCCCAGCACTACGCCGGGAAATCGGAGCACTGGGAGCAGGTCTTCAGGAGCCCGGAGCGACCGGCGCTCACCGACCAGGACCCGACGGCCCTGCTGGAGAAGGAGGGCTGGATAAGGAGGGGGGCAAGCCGCGGCCAGTGGATCTTCGGCCCGGAGATGACGCGCCTTTTCAGGACGTTCGAGCGGATCGTCGAGCGGGAGCTCCTCGAGCCCCTGGGCTTCCAGGAGATGATATTCCCCAAGCTCGAGCCCTTCTCGGTGTGGGAGCGCTCGGGCCACGCCAAGGGCATCTACCCCGAGGTCTACTACGTCTGCCCGCCCAAAAGCCGCGACCCGGCCTTCTGGGAGGAGGTCATCGACCACTACCGCATCACCAACGAGGTCCCGCTCGAGAAGATACGCGACCGGCTGGACCTTCCGGTGGGCGGCATGACCTACGCCCAGTGCCCGGCGCTGTGGACCTTCTTCCAGGGCCGGACCATAGCCAACGACCGGATGCCCATCAGGGTGTTCGACCGCTCGGGCACCTCCCACCGCTACGAGAGCGGCGGGCTTCACGGCATCGAGCGCGTGGACGAGTTCCATAGGATGGAGCTCGTCTGGCTCGGGACGCGCCAGCAGACGGTGGAGACGGCGACGGCGCTGGCGGAGGGCTACCGGCGGATATTCGAAGCATTTCTGGAGCTGGACTGGCGCATGGCGCGCGTCACCCCCTGGTTCATGGCCCAGGAGCGCCTCGTGGGCGACGCCGACCAGTCCGAGATAGGCACCACGGACTACGAGGGGCGCCTGCCCTACCGGAAGGGCACCGCCGAGGAGTGGCTCGAGTTCCAAAACGTGAGCGTCAACGGCACCAAGTACCCCAGGGGGTTCACGGTGAAGCTCCAGAGCGGGGAGCCGCTCTGGAGCGGCTGCTCGGGGATAGGCCTGGAGAGGTGGGCGGCGGTGTTCGTGGCGCAGAAGGGGATGGACAGCGCCGCCTGGCCCGCCGGGGTGCGCGGGCCCTACGGCGGGACGCCGCGGGGGATAAGGTTCCTCTGATTCGGGGCTTTCGGGCCGGGGCCTCAGAGGTCGTAGCTCTCGAGCGCCTGGGACCGGTCGAAGAAGACCAGCCGGCGGTTCCCCAGGGGCTCCCACTTCCCCTCCACGCCGGGCAGCTCGTCGGAGCAGCCGACGATAGCGCGGGGCAGGCAGCATATCGCGGCGCGGTTCCAGCCGGCGTCCTCCTGCGCCCACCGGGCCATGTACACGCCCGAGCCCTCGGACATCGCCAGCGTCATGTGGGTGAAATCGTACCCCTCGGCCGTCCTCCGGAGCACGGCCCCGACCGCGCTGGCCACCGCCTTCCGGTCGGAGGGGGCGCCCCGAAGCTCCGAGAGCAGTTCCCGGAAGAGCCTCTCGGAGCACATCTCCCGGACCGGGTCGGCCGCGAAGGGCTCGCCGGTCCGGCGGTGTTTGCCGACCTCCCCGTCGAAAGCGAAGAACCAGCGCCGGCCCGACCCGTCGGGCCCGGCGAGCGGGGCGACGCGCTCCTTGTCCGCGAGGAGCTCGCGCGAGGGGCTGGCCCAGAGCTGGGCCAGGAGCACGCGCGCGTCGGAGTTGCTCGAGGCCATGTGGGAGACCTCGTCGTAGCGGACGCTGTTCCCGGCGTCGCCGAACTCCCTGACCACGCGGGGGGACCCCGCGGGGAAGTAGGCCACGCCCCAGCCGTGGCGCGGCCGGGCCTCATTGCCCGGGGGCCCCGCGCCCTTGCGGGCGAGCCGCTTGAAACCGCTCATCGCCGCGTAGGGGACGATTCCCCGGGCGGCGATGCAGAGCAGCCGGCAGGTCAGGAGTCGGACCCCCCGTCCGCGTTACCCGAAGGCCTTCTTGATGGCGGCCTCCAGCTGCTTCTTCTGCAAGAGGCCGGTGGTCCGGTCGACGAGCTCGCCCTTCTTGAAGAAGAGCAGGGTCGGGATGGCCATTATCTTGAACTTCATGGCGCTCTCCTCGTTGTCGTCGGTGTTGAGCTTGGCGAAGACCACCTTTCCCTTCTGCTCCCGCGCCAGCTCGTCTATCGTCGGCCCCATCGCCCGGCAGGGACCGCACCAGGGCGCCCAGCAGTCGACGACCACGGCCGCGTACCTCTTCGTGAGCTCCGGCAGCTCGGGGTCCCCGACCTCGACCGGCACCGCCGGGAAATCCCCCTGCTTGAGATCCTTGAACTTCATCCCGCCCTCCGACATCTCCTCCACCAGCCTCGGAACGGGCGGAGGATTACGTTTACTCTATATCAATTTGTTGCATCGTTTTGCGCAGATCCGGAGGGAAGGCGCAAGGCGCAGGGCGCAGGGCGCGAGGGGAGAAAAACATTAAAACGGC
>Ga0194111_10008253_pt1 | contig 11498 bp, 13 predicted proteins | sample TA2KigC300mmetaG_FD_146194 | JGI IMG/M metagenome (GOLD analysis project Ga0194111, IMG submission 146194) | Freshwater microbial communities from Lake Tanganyika, Tanzania - TA2015033 Kigoma Deep Cast 300m | ecosystem: Environmental > Aquatic > Freshwater > Lake | place: Tanzania: Lake... | reverse complement strand
GTCGGCGCCGCATTCCTGGCCAGCCTGTGGGCGACGCTCGTCGGCGCGGGCGAGGTGTATTTCGATTCCGTGACGATGTTCGTCTTCCTGCTGCTCGGCGGACGCTATCTGGAGATGCTGGCGCGGCACAAATCGGTGCGCGCGATAGAGCGTGTCGGGCGCGCCCTGCCGGCCTTCGCCGATCGTCTGCTCGCCTATCCGGCGCTGGAGACGGAGCGCGTCGTCGTCTCCGAATTGGCGCCGGGCGACCGGGTGCTGCTGGCGCCGGGGCAGGCCGTGCCGGCCGACGGCGAGGTGGTGCAAGGCGAGAGCGAGGTGGACGAGTCGCTGCTGACCGGCGAGAGCCGGCCGGTGGCGAAGCAGGCCGGCAGCGCGCTCACCGGCGGCACGATCAATATCCGCAGCCCGCTCGTGCTGCAGGTACGACAGGTCGGCGAAGCGACGCGGCTGGCCTCGATCGTGCGCCTGATGGAGCGCGCCCTGACCGAGAAGCCGCGCGTGGTGCAGCTCGCCGACCGCGTCGCGGCTGGCTTCGTCGCCGCGCTGCTCGTGCTCGCCGCGGTCACCGGCATCGCCTGGAGCCAGATCGATCCGTCGCGCGCCCTCTGGGTCTTCATCTCGGTACTGGTGGTGAGCTGCCCCTGCGCTCTGTCGCTGGCCACGCCGACGGCGCTGGCGGTGGCCACCGGCGCGTTTTCGCGCCTCGGCCTGCTGGTGGCGCGGGGTCATGCCATCGAGACCCTGGCGCGTGCCGATCATTTCGTCTTCGACAAGACGGGCACCCTGACCTGGGGCCGTTTGCGACTGAAGCAGACGTTGCCGCTGGCGGGAATGGACGCGTCGGATGCGCTGCAACTGGCGGCCGCCCTCGAGCAGGGCTCCGAGCATGCCATCGGTGTTGCGTTGCGCGCGGCCTGCCCGCAGAAGGCGACGCTCGGCGCGCCGCAGGACCTGCAGAGTCATACGGGGCAGGGGGTCGAGGCCAGTATTGCCGGCCGCCGCTGCCGCCTCGGCCGCCCGGCGTTCGTCGCGGCGCTGCATGGACAACCGGTACCGGCGGCGGCTCAGGCCTTGCTGCAGACGGGCGACACCTGCGTCGCGCTGGCCGATGCCTCGGGCTGGCTGGCTTTCTTCAGCTGCGGGGATGAGGTGCGCGAAGATGCGGCCGAGCTGGTGCGCGGCCTCAAGGCCAGCGGCTGCCGCGTCAGCCTGCTCTCGGGGGATGCGCCCGAGGCCGTGCGCCAAGTGGCCGCGCGGCTGGGCATCGAAGCGGCCCACGGCGGCATGACGCCGCAGGACAAGCACGACCATCTGGTCGCGTTGCAGGCGGCGGGCGCCATCGTCGCCATGGTCGGCGACGGCGTGAACGACGCGCCGGTGCTGGCGCAGGCCCAGGTGTCGGTGGCCATGGGCGGCGGAACGGAACTGGCGCGCAACCAGGCCGACATCGTCCTGCTCGGCGACCAGATCGGCCGCCTGCTGGACGGCGTGCATCTGGCGCGGCGCACGCAGCGCATCGTGCGGCAAAACCTCGGCTGGGCCTTCGCCTACAATGTGTCGGCGATCCCGCTCGCCATGCTCGGCTGGATCACGCCCTGGATGGCCGGCGTCGGCATGTCGGCCAGCTCGCTGCTGGTGGTGGTGAATGCCTTGCGTCTGCTGCCCCGGGACATGCGCTGATGGAAATTCTTTATTTACTGATACCGCTTTCCGTCGTGCTGGTCTTCCTTATCGGCGTCGTGTTCTGGTGGTCGGTGAGGAGCGGGCAGTTCGATGACCTCGAGGGGCCGGGCTACCGCGTTCTCATGGACGACGATCGCCCCAAAGACGGTGCGCCGACGGAGAATCGAACGGAATGATTTCCGGAATCGTGCCTGATTTGACCCATGTCAATTTCTTTGCAGGCGCACGTATCCATACTTGCGGCAAGGTTTTGAGCCCTTCGGGCTTGAAGTCTTGTCTCTCTGTTGGGGTTGGGGTGCGCGTTGCGCACCCTTTTTTTTATACCCGCATAAAAACATTGATAATCGTCAAAGTATGTCGGGCTTTGCTTTTGACTTGAATCAATCAGGTTGCGATTATTCACGGGTATCCTTCGCCCTGATAGGGGTATCCTGCCTTTCGCATTCAACACGCCAACTCCCTTAGTGAGGCTCCAATCCATGGACAACCAAGCGACGTACAACTACAAGGTGGTGCGCCAGTTCGCCGTGATGACGGTGATCTGGGGTGTCGTCGGCATGCTGGTGGGGGTGATCATCGCCGCCCAGCTGGTGTGGCCGGCACTCAATCTGCATGAGTTCCTCAGTTATGGCCGATTGCGCCCATTGCACACCAACGCGGTGATCTTCGCCTTCGGCGGCTGCGCCTTGTTTGCCACCAGCTACTACGTGGTGCAGCGCACCTGCCACACACCGCTGTTCGCGCCGGGCCTGGCCGCCTTCACCTTCTGGGGCTGGCAACTGGTCATCCTGCTGGCGGCGCTTAGCCTGCCCCTGGGCTTCACCTCCGGCAAGGAATACGCCGAGCTCGAGTGGCCGATCGACATCCTCATCACGCTGGTGTGGGTGGCCTACGCGGTGGTGTTCTTCGGCACCATCATGAAGCGCAAGGTGCCGCACATCTACGTCGCCAACTGGTTCTTCGGCGGCTTCATTCTCACCGTGGCGATTCTGCACCTGGTCAACAGCTGCGAGATCCCGGTGACGCTGACCAAGAGCTACTCCTGCTACGCCGGCGTGCAGGACGCCATGGTGCAGTGGTGGTACGGGCATAACGCCGTGGGCTTCTTCCTCACCGCCGGCTTTCTGGGGATGATGTACTACTTCGTGCCCAAGCAGGCCGGGCGTCCGGTGTACTCCTATCGCCTCTCGGTGGTGCACTTCTGGGCGCTCATCTTCACCTACATGTGGGCTGGCCCGCACCACCTGCACTACACTGCGCTGCCCGACTGGACGCAGAGCCTGGGGATGCTCTTCTCGCTGATTCTGCTCGCGCCCTCCTGGGGCGGCATGATCAACGGCATCATGACGCTCTCGGGTGCCTGGCACAAACTGCGCGACGACCCGATCCTGAAGTTCCTCATCACCAGCCTGTCCTTCTACGGCATGAGCACCTTCGAGGGCCCGATGATGTCGATCAAGACGGTGAACGCCCTGTCGCACTACACCGACTGGACGGTCGGCCACGTGCATAGCGGGGCGCTCGGCTGGGTCGCCTTCATCTCGATCGGCTCGATCTACTACCTGATCCCGCGCCTCTTCGGCAAGGAGCAGATGCACAGCATCCGGCTGATGAACATGCACTTCTGGATCGCCACCATCGGCGTCGTGCTCTACATCGCCTCGATGTGGATCGCCGGCGTGATGCAGGGCCTGATGTGGCGCGCCACCAACCCGGACGGCACGCTCACCTACGCCTTCGTCGAGTCGGTCAAGGAGACCTACCCGTACTGGATGATCCGCCTGCTGGGCGGCCTGATGTTCCTCGTCGGCATGCTGCTCATGACCTGGAACATGTTCAAGACGATTGCCGGCGCCAAGCCCTACGACGCGCCGGTGCTGGCGCCTGCCGGCCAACACGCCTGAGATCGGAGAGCCGCATGTTCCCCCACGCTCACATTCGTTCGCTGCCCCCCGAGGGGGCGCATGCCCCCTTCGGGGCGGCCCGTCAGGAGGCATGACCATGAAACTCACTCACGACTTCATCGAACGCAACATCGGCTGGATGATCGGCCTGACCATTCTGGTGGTCAGCGTCGGCGGCCTGGTCGAGATCGTCCCGCTGTTCTTCCAGAAATCGACCACCCAGCCGGTGGCCGGCCTGAAGCCCTATGACGCGGTGCAGCTCACCGGGCGCGACATCTACATTCGCGAGGGCTGCTACAACTGCCACTCGCAGATGATCCGCCCCTTCCGCGCCGAGACCGAGCGCTACGGCCACTACTCGGTGGCTGGCGAATTCGTCTTCGACCACCCCTTCCAGTGGGGCTCCAAGCGCACCGGGCCGGACTTGCATCGGGTCGGCGGCCGCTACTCCGACGAGTGGCACCGTATACACCTGGTCAATCCGCGCGACGTGGTGCCGGAATCGAACATGCCGGCCTACGCCTTCCTCGAGCGCCCCGCGAAGAGCGAGGACATCGAGGCCAAGATGCGGGCGCTGAAGATGGTCGGCGTGCCCTACACCGACGCCGACATCGCCGGGGCGAAGGAACTGCTCAAGGGCAAGACCGAGATGGACGCCCTCATCGCCTACCTGCAAGGCCTCGGCACGGCCTTGAAGCAGACGAGGTAAGCCATGGACCTCAACGACCTGCGTTCCCTCGTCACCGTGCTGGCGTTCGCCACGTTCGTCGGCATCGTGCTGTGGGCCTGGAGCGGGCGGCGCCGGGGGGCCTTCGACGAGGCCGCCCAGCTGCCCTTTACCGAAGATGAGGCGCCGGCCGCCGCCGGCGCGCGCAAGCAAGGAAAGACATCATGAGCGATTTCGTGAGCGGATTCTGGAGTGTCTACGTGGCGCTCCTCAGCCTGGTCAGCATCCTCGGCTGTGCCGTGCTGCTCTGGCTGCAAGGCAAGGCCAAGGCCAACGCGGCGGGCGAGACCGGCACCACCGGCCACGTCTGGGACGAGACCCTGCAGGAATACAACCACCCGCTGCCGCGCTGGTGGAGCTGGCTCTTCTACATCACCGTGTTCTTCTCGCTCGGCTATCTCGCCGTCTATCCCGGCCTGGGCAGCTACGAGGGCGCCTTCAAGTGGAGCTCGCGTGGCCAGTACGAGGGCGAGATGAAGCAGGCCGAGGCGCAGTACGCGCCGATCTTCGCCAAGTTCCAGGGCCAGGACGTGAAGGCCGTGGCGGCCGACCCGGAAGCGAAGAAGATGGGCGAGCGCCTGTTCCAGACCTACTGCGCCCAGTGCCACGGTTCGGATGCGCGCGGCGCCAAGGGCTTCCCCAACCTGGCTGACAAGGACTGGCTGTGGGGCGGCGAGCCCGATCAGATCAAGGCCGCCATCCTCGACGGCCGCCAGGGCGTCATGCCGCCGCACGCGCAACTCGGGGCGGAGACCGTCAAGGACCTCGCCCACTACGTGCGCTCGCTCACGCCGGACAAGCTCGCCCACGACGCGGCGCGCGCATCCCGCGGCAAGGAGGCCTTCGGCACGGCCGGCTGCGCCGGCTGCCACGGCCCCGACGCCAAGGGCATGCAGGCGGTGGGCGCGCCCAACCTGACCGACTCGATCTGGCTCTACGGCTCGTCCGAAGCCGTCATCGTCGAGACCATTTCCAAGGGCCGCAGCAACAAGATGCCCGCCCACAGGGAGTTCCTCGGCGAGGCCAAATCCCACCTGCTGGCCGCCTATGTCTTCGGCCTGTCGCAGGGCGGAACCGACAAGAAGTAAGCCTGTCACGATAACGACCCCGGGGGCACGACTCCCGGGGCATGCTTCCCCCGACACAACATGGCGCAACCCGCCCCCAAGCCGGCCGCCGCCGGCGCGAAGGTCATTCCGATCAAGGAGGATTCCCTCTACGAATCGGAGAAAAAGATCTACGCGCGCAGCGTGAGCGGCACCTTCGCCAACTGGCGCTGGATCCTCGTCTGGATCACGCAGGCCATCTTCTACGGCCTGTGCTGGCTCGAATGGAACGGCCGCCAGGCGGTGCTGTTCGACATCGTCGAGCGCAAGTTCTACCTGTTCGGCCTGGTGTTCTGGCCGCAGGACGTGTTCTACCTCGCCGTCCTGCTCATCATCTCGGCGCTGGCCCTGTTCCTGTTCACCGCCGTGGCCGGGCGCCTGTTCTGCGGCTACGCCTGCCCGCAGACCGTCTACACGGAAATCTTCATGTGGGTGGAGAAGCTGTTCGAGGGCGACCGCGCGGCGCGCATGAAGCTCGATGCCGCACCCCTGACGGCGGACAAGTTGGCGCGCAAGGCGGGCAAGCATGCCGTGTGGGTCGCCATCGGGCTGTGGACCGGCTTCACTTTCGTCGGCTATTTCACGCCGATCAAGACGCTGGCGGCTTCGTTCGCCGGCTGGCAGCTCGGCCCGTGGGAAACCTTCTGGATCTTCTTCTACGGCTTCGCCACCTGGGGCAACGCCGGCTTCATGCGCGAGCAGGTGTGCAAGTACATGTGCCCCTATGCCCGCTTCCAGGGCGTCATGTTCGACCCGGACACGCTCATCGTCACCTACGACGCCGAGCGCGGCGAGCCGCGCGGCGCACGCTCGAAGAAGGTCGACTACAAGGCCGCCGGCAAGGGCGACTGCGTCGACTGCGGCATCTGCGTGCAGGTCTGCCCGACCGGCATCGACATCCGCAACGGCCTGCAGTACGAGTGCATCGGCTGCTCGGCCTGCATCGACGCCTGCGACCAGGTGATGGACAAGATGGCCTATCCGCGCGGCCTGATCCGCTACTCGACCGAACACGCTCTGGCCGAGCACTGGGGACGCAAGGAGATCGTCGCCCATATCCTCAGGCCGCGCACGCTGCTGTATGGCGCGATTCTTTCAGCCATCGTCATCGCCGCCGTGACGGGACTGACTTTACGCCAGCCGCTCAAGGTGGATGTCATCCGCGACCGCGCTACCCTCGCGCGCGAGGTCGAGGGCGGCCTGATCGAGAACGTCTACCGGCTGCAGGTGATGAATCTGGCCGAGGCGCCGCGCCGCTTCGCGCTGTCCGTGACCGGACTCGAAGGCATCCAGATCGTCACCGAGCGCGTCGTCGAGGCGCCGCCGGCCAGCACGCAGGCCGTCGCCGTGCGCGTGCGCGTGAACCCCGAGGCCGGCAAGCGCGGCTCCAACCCGATCCACTTCGAGGTGCGCGCGCTGAACCACGACGAGGTCTTCGTGCGCGAGAAGGCGAGTTTCCTCCTGCCATGACGACTCAGGCACCGAATCCGCAACCCTGGTATCGGCATCGCTGGCCGTGGATCCTCATGGCCGGGCCGGCCGTGGTGGTGATGGCGGGCATCGTCACCGCCTGGATTGCCATTGCCACCCATGACGGGCTGGTGGCCGACGACTATTACAAGCAGGGCCTGGCGGTGAACCAGAAGCTGGCGCGCAACGATGCCGCGGCGAGTCTGCAGTTCGAGGCACGGCTGCGCATTACCTCTGAACAGGCCGAAGTGCGCCTGGTTTCACGCGCCGGTGCCGAGCTTCCGCCCCGGCTGCGGCTGACGCTGGCGCATCCGACACGCAAGGGGGAGGACCAGGCATTGTTGCTGAGCGGCGAGAAGGGCGTCTATGCCGGCCGTGTCGGCGCGCTGGGTTCCGGCCGTTGGCACGTGATCGTCGAGGACGAGGCCGCCACCTGGCGCCTCGCCGGCAGTCTGCAATTGCCCGAGGCGCCGGAAACGACGATCCTGGCGACGGGCAAACGCTAGCGGAAACGAGGAGGAGCGCATGAAAAGGCTGATCTGGATCCTGTGGCCGTCGTTCGTCGTCGCCGGCATCGCCGAAGCGGTGTTCTTCACCCTGATCGACCCGCAGGAACTCTATCTCTTCGGCGAGCCGGTGCAGTATTCGCGCGCGGCCACTTACTCCATCGGCTTCTTCGCCTTCTGGGCCCTGTGCGCCGCCTCGAGCGCCTTCACCTGTTTCCTCCAGACCGGCTCGCGCGAACTGAACCGCTGCACGCCGCCCCAGGCCTGAACGGAGCGGTCTCCGGCCCTCCGGATACATTTTTCCGCCGGTTTCGCCGTAAATTAGGCCATCATCGCTTATCCTGTCAGCATCGGCGCGAAGCCGCACTCTCCATGCCCAGGAAGCCCGTCAGCCGCGGGCACTTGCGTTACCCCATGGCCGTGGCCCTGGCGGCGGCCATCGCGCTCCCGATCGCGGCGGCCATACTCGTTCTCTCGCCCCTCCTGACCGAGCCGTCCACCGCCGGCACGGGCATGAACGGCTTTCTCCTGGCGACGCCGCTGGGTCTCAACGCATTGCTGGTCGCCTGGCTGATCCGCCGCCTGCGGCGGGCCCATTTGGTACCGATCGACTCGCCCCCCGCCGGCGCAGGCGCCGATGCCGCACAGCGCGCGCCTTCCTCGACGACCCGGAGCATGCGGCGGCCGATTGCCTGGTGCTCGACGTGCGCATGCCGGGCATGAGCGGACTGGAGTTGCAGAGCCGGCTGGACGGCGGCGACTGGCTGGCGCCGATCATCTTCATCTCGGGACATGCCGACGTGCCGATCGCGGTGCAGGCCATGCGCGCCCTGGCGGCCGAGCGCGGAGCGATCGAGGCCCGCTTCAAGAAATAGGGCGGCGGCCGCTAGGCCGATGGCCCGACGCCGATCGGCGTCTGGGCGAGGTTCACGATGCGGGAGAAGAGCGAGCGGAATTCGTGGTCCGGTTCGGCGCCGAAGCGAGGATCGCCATTCGTGCCTAAGGCCTGCGCGATTTCCACCCAGTCTTGGAAGCGCAGGCCGTGCGTGACGGCTGCGAGGGAGCGGTGCTCGTCGAGAATGATGGTGAGCGCGGAGTTGAGCATGACGGTCCGCTTTAACGGACGGATCAGCGAAAGACGAGCACGGGCACCTTGGAGTGGGTCAGTACCTTCTGCGTCTCCGAGCCGAGCAGCAGGCCGGACAGTCCGCGCCGGCCGTGCGAGGCCATGAAGATGAGGTCGCAGCCGCCCGAATTGGCGGCCTGGATGATCGCCTCGTAGGGCACGTCGCTGGTGGCGGCGGCGACCGAGCAGGATACGCCGGCCGCCGCGGCGAGGGCCTGGGCCGCGTCGAGGATCTCCTTCGCCTGCTTGTCGGCCATCTCGGCGAATTTCTCCGGCGTCGTCGGGTCGATCAGGGCGCCCTCGCCGTAGAAGGCGACCGGGTAGTCCGGCTTGGCGTAGAAGAAGGAGATGCGGGCACCGGTTTCCCGGGCGAAGTCGACGGCTTTCTGCACGGTGTCGGTGGACAGCGCGGAACCGTCGGTGGGAACGAGAATGTGCTTGAACATGGCTGCCCTCCAAGGTAACGAATAGATTATAGAAAGCGCAACCCAATAGCGATTGACGCAGATCAAGCATGATACCGCGCGCGGCGGAAGAGAATGCGACATGCGTATCACTTTTTACGGCGCGGCCGGAGAGGTCACCGGCTCCTGCTTCCTGGTCGAGGCGCGGGACGTGCGCTTCCTGGTCGATTGCGGCCTGTTTCAGGGCGGGCGCGATGCCTGGCAGAAGAATCTGCACGCATTGGCCTTCGATCTGCGCCGCCTCGACTTCATCCTGCTGACCCACGCCCACCTCGACCACTCGGGCTTGCTGCCGCGCGCGGTCGCCCTGGGCTTTCGCGGTCCCGTGCATGTCACCTCGGCCACGGCGGACCTGCTCGGCGTGATGCTGCTCGACTCGGCCCACATCCAGGAGAAGGAGGCCGAGTGGCAGGCGCGCCGGGCCCGCAACGGCCGCCGCGGCCCGCGCGGGCCCGGCCTGCTCTACACCGTCGCCCAGGCGCAGGCCAGCCTGCACCAGTTGCGCAGGGCGGAATACGACCGGCCGTTCCGGCCGCATCCGGCCGTGCGCGTCTGCCTGCGCGAGGCTGGCCACATCCTCGGTTCCGCCATCGCGGAAATCTGGGTCGAGGAGGGCGGACGCACGCGCAAGCTGGTGATCTCCGGCGACCTCGGCATGCCGGGACGGCCGGTGCTGCGCGATCCGCAGCCGGTCGAGTCGGCGGATACCTTGCTGGTCGAGTCGACCTATGGCAACCGTCTGCACAAGTCGCTCGCGGCCACCGAAGAGGAACTGGTGGCGGCCATCGGGAACACCCTGCAGCGCAAGCGCGGCAACGTCGTCATGCCGGCCTTCTCGGTGGGTCGCACGCAGGAGGTGCTGTTCGTGCTGGCCGACCTGGTGCGGCGCGGCCGCCTGCCGCATCTCGAGGTGGTGGTCGATTCGCCGATGGCCACGGCGGCGACCGAGATCACCCTGCGCCACGAACATTTGCTCGATGCGCACACACTGGAACTGATCGAGTGGCAGCGCCGTCACCCGGAGGCGATGCGCGTGCGCTTCGTGCAGGACGTCGAGGAATCCATCGCGCTAAACGCGGTGAGGAGCGGCCTGGTGATCCTTTCCGCCAGCGGCATGTGCGAGGCCGGTCGCATCAAGTACCACCTGCTCAACAACCTCGGCCGGCGCGAATGCGCGGTGATCTTCACCGGCTTCCAGGCGGCGGGTACGCTCGGCCGTCGCCTGGTGGAGGGCGCGAAGCGCGCAACGATTTTCGGGCAGAGTGTGCCGGTTCGCGCCGCCATCCATACCATCGGCGGACTGTCGGCGCATGCCGACCAGCAAGGTTTGCTAGGCTGGCTCGGCGGTTTCCGCCAACCGCCGCGGCAGACTTTCGTTGTGCACGGCGAGGCGGAGACTGCGCAGGTCTTCGCCGAGGCCGTGATGCGTCATCTGAAGTGGAATAATGTGCGTGTGCCGCAGCACGCCAGCCGGATCGAACTGGAATAGGATAGCCATCATGCCCAGACAAAAGGAGAACCATAACGCGCCGGTGCTGAAGAGCCCGAGCGAAACCTGGAAGGCCCTGCACGAAGTCGGCGAAGCCGGCGTCGATCCGCTCGGCATGCTGGCGCCTCTCGGCCATGCCCAGGTGGCCTGGCTCACCCATCCGCTGGAGCTGGCCGAGCTCGGCGCGCGCCTCTCCGGCGACCTGATGGCCTTCACCTGGCACGCCTGGAACCGGGCGATGGGCCTGCCGAGCGAGGATCCGATCCAGCCGCATACCGACGACACGCGGTTCGCCGACCCGGTGTGGAAGGATTCCGCTACCTGGGACATCGCCAAGGAGTGGTACCTGTTGCTCACCCACAACGTGCAGGATGCGCTCTACGACACGCCGGCGCTCTCCGGCAAGGAGCGTCGCCGGGCCGCCTTCTGGTGGCGCAAATGGCTGAATGCCATGGCGCCGACGAATTTCCTGCTCACCAACCCGGTGGCGATGGCCAAGGCGGCGGAGACCAACGGCGAGAGTCTTGTGCGCGGCATGCACAATTTCCTCGAGGACTTGCGTGCCGGCAATGTGCGCATGACGCGGCCGGAGGATTTCACCGTCGGCAAGAATCTGGCAACGACGCCGGGCGCGGTGGTGTTCCGCAACCGCCTGCTCGAGTTGGTTCACTACGCGCCGACGACGGAGAAGACGCACGCTACGCCCATCGTCATCGTGACGCCGTGGATCAACAAGTTCTACATCCTCGACCTCAATCCGAAGAAGAGCCTGGTGAAATATCTGCTCGACCAGGGCTTCTCGGTGTTCATCACCAGCTGGCGGAATCCGACGCCGGAGATGCGCGACGTCACCTTCGAGGACTACATCATCGAGGGGGTGAACGAGGCGATCGAGGCGGCGCGCGGCTTCTGCGGCGTGCCGCAGGTGCACGCCGTCGGCTACTGCATCGGCGGCACGGCGCTGTCAACCTGGATGGCCTGGGCCAACCGCAAGTACGGCGAGCCGGAGAAGGTGCCGGTGGC
>Ga0194111_10008245_pt1 | contig 11505 bp, 8 predicted proteins | sample TA2KigC300mmetaG_FD_146194 | JGI IMG/M metagenome (GOLD analysis project Ga0194111, IMG submission 146194) | Freshwater microbial communities from Lake Tanganyika, Tanzania - TA2015033 Kigoma Deep Cast 300m | ecosystem: Environmental > Aquatic > Freshwater > Lake | place: Tanzania: Lake... | reverse complement strand
CCGTGCGGTTGTCACTGTTGTCTTTCACACGACGGCTCTCCGCGGTTCTCCATTTGAAGTGAACGTGAGCGTTCCATTCCTTCAGCGTGGAGCATTCGTTTGTCAGAGCATCGCGACCTATCCCACCGCTCGTGCTGTCCGAAGACTTGGGCGTCTTTCAAACGCCGACTTCGCGAACGTCGAGTCTGTTGTTTTCCGCTGGCTTGGGAAGCAATGACGAAAAGACTTTATTCGTTTTGGAATTTCACCGCCTCAGGCAGCGCGAAAGACTAATCTAACAATTCCTCTTCCCCAGTGTATTTCGCCACCGCCTCCGGATTTAGCTGCAAACCGAGACCTGGCGCTTCTGGAATCGCTAGCATGCCGTCGGCATCCAGCTGCCAAGGTTCAGCGACAATTTCATCGATGAACGGTGAGCCGTTCAGGTGCTCGACCAAATCCGTATCCGGAAACGCCGAAGCCAATTGCAGATCAGCGGCGAGCCCTATGGCGGTGTTCCAACCATGCGGAATGAACCGCACACCGTTCTCCTTGGCCATCCAAGCAATCCGGCGCTCCTCGCTGATGCCACCGACCTTTGTGACGTCGGGTTGGACGACATCGAACGCACCGCCTTGCAACCAAGGCTGAAATGCCTGCCGGCGTGTTAGAACTTCACCGCCGGCAATCGGAACGGGGGAACGCCTGCGCAATTCTTTGTAGTCTTCGAGCGCGTCCGGCACGAGCGGTTCCTCGAACCACGTCACGTTGTAATCGGAAAGCATATCAGCGGTCCGCAGCGCCCATTTGTAATTCTGCGGCCAAAAGGCGTCGCTCGCTCCCGCGTCCACCATTAACAACGCATCGTTCCCGACCGCTTCTCGGGCCGCATACACAATTGCTTCGTCCAACGTATGACCGTGTTTTCCGAACGGTCCCCATCCAATCTTGAACGCGTTGAAGCCTTGTTCCTTTATCTCACGCAGACGATCCGCGAGCGGTTCCGGTTGATCCATCAAGATCGAGGCATATGGCCTCACGCGGTCGCGGTAACGCCCGCCCAAAAGCCGTCCGATCGGTTGACCGGTCGCTTGGCCAAGCAAATCCCAGAGCGCGATGTCAATGCCGCTAATCGCATGCGTGATCGAGCCACCGCGTCCAAGCCAGAAGGTGTGTTGATGCAATTTCTCGCTGACCCGTTCCGGCTCGAGCGCATTTTCATCCCGATAAAGCGGCTCAAGAATCTTAAGCGCGGCGCGGACGAGATGATCGTTCGTGAAGACGCTGCCTAAACCTATCGAGCCTTCATCCGTATGAACGGCAATCAAGGTATGAACGCAATCATCCGGTTGCAATTCGTTGCTCCAACCACCCTCGGGCGTAGCCCCGCGCAATCCTGCGCACTTGATTTCGCGTATTTTCACCACCGAATTGAGATACGCGACAGGCGAGGCTCGTCAACTCTTATCAGCGGGATGTGTATTGATGGTGGCGTTGGTTCCAAGAGTCAAAACGTTAAACAGGTTAAAGGGCGTTAAATGGTTTGAATGGTTAAATCAATTTAACCCATGCAACCATTCAACCTTTTAACCATGTAGCCGTTTTTATCACTTCCCCAACCGTTCCGGCGGCATCTGAAAAGCTCGGGCGCGGAAGAGGAAATCAACGATGTTTCCTTCATGCGGCTGCAGCCAGTCGAGCTTGATGGTGGGAATCGGACCGATGTTCAAGCGATCAATGTTCGTGGCGTCTTTGAGCTGGTCTTCCCATGCTTTGTTATTGGTGATCGCGGAAGCGACCAGCGTGCCGCCAATCTTCTCGATCATCTGCTCTTGCGGGCATTGCACGACGGTTACGTAGGGGAACATGTATTCGGTGTTCGCAATCGCGCGGTCTGGCGAATCGCTGTGAATGACCCACGGCCGGAGATACGCGCAACGTTCCTTTTCGACGAGGCGCGAACCGAACTTTGGCGTGGTCATGTCCTCGACGCCGCTCTCCTTCATCTTTTCGAGAATTGACGCGTGGATGGCTTGCGCCTGTCCGGGAACAGTAAAGGCTGCGATTCCTGCCGTCGGATCATCCGGTGGTTTCACTTCAATCGGGCCGAGTTTCTCGGCCAAGGCTTGTGCAATTTCCTTGGTGTGTCTTGAAGCCCAAACTCCGGACGTGTTAATGCACCCGCGTCCGCTGTTTAGATAAACGCCATCCGCGATAATATCGATGTACTTCGGCCAATCCTCGACCACATCGTCGCCTAGCAGCACTTTGCTGAAACCAGGACCATGGACCTGAACGCGCGGATTGCCTTCGTAACGTTTCACGGTCTCCGTGCTGCCGAAGATTTTGACGCGACGGACCCGATTGACGACTTCGGCCCCCATTTCACCGGCGCCGGGATAGACGCTGATCGCTTCGCTCGGGATGCCGGCTTCGAAGAACGCTGCGGCCATGCGATACGGTGTCCAAGGTTCCTGCGGGCCTGGCTTCAACACCAAGCCGACTTGCATTGGAATGACGGGCAGCCAAAGCGTGTGGACGCCGGGGGAATTTGAAGGCAGGACCAAGCCTAGGACAGGCGATTGCGCTTGGTAGCTTACGACAACCCCGCGGCCTTCCGTGCCATACCCACGCGCCAGAATATCGAGGTCAAGCCCGCGCGTCAGGCAGTCGAGAATTCGGTCCATGTTCGAGAGCACGAAATGGTTCTTGGCCATGTTCGCCTTGCACATATGTTCGGGCAGGCCTGTGGATGCGGACTGCTGGCGGGCAAAATCGTCGGGCGATTGCGAGCCGTCACCCATCGGGAGCGTTGCATCTTTGTAAAGGTCGGCCGCCTTCTTCATCATCTTGATGAGATCGCGGCATGGGATTTCGCGGAGCCGGTCGCGGGCTCGCTGAGCGTGGCGGATGTCTTTGGCGAGCAGGCCGGGATTGGCCTGGCTGACTTTGGCCAAGGTTTCGCCGGTCACGAAGTGAACGACCTTGTCAACTTCCAGGCTTTCGTAAGGCTGGCCCCAGCGGAGAACCGGAATTTTTACCATAGCAATCTCACTTTTTGCGGTCCGAATATGATTTTGTGTCGCGCCATTCATCCTGCTACAGGGGAGCAGATCAAGCAAATTTTTCCGCCGTGTTGAAAATGGGCCACGGACAATGGAACGAAGAAATTAAACCGCGAATTGACGCGAATGAACGCGAATACTGATGGGCCTCAAGCCGATTCTATGCGTTATTGACAAGGCGACAAGGTGCGGGGAACGGTTGTCCAACGCGCGCCCTTTTCGGGATTCGCGATCATTCGCGGTTTTGCACTTCGGAATCCATTCCTTGCGAGTGGAGTTGGGCATTAAACTTCCACTAGCGTTACAGGCTTCGTTTTGCCTATTCTGCTCGCTCTGTTAGTTTTGTTCTTATGACCAGTGCCGAAGTTCGCCAGTCGTTTCTCGACTTCTTCAAGTCGAAGCAGCACACCATTGTGCCGTCTTCGAGCCTCATGCCCGATGCGCCGAACCTTTTGTTCACGAACGCCGGCATGAACCAATTCGTCCCGATCTTCCTCGGCCAACGCAAAGCCGATGTGGACCGCTGGCCCGGGGCGGTCCCGAGTTTGGCGACGCGCGCCGCCGATACGCAGAAGTGCATCCGCGCGGGCGGCAAACACAACGACCTCGAAGATGTCGGGCTCGACACGTATCACCACACGTTCTTCGAGATGCTCGGCAATTGGAGTTTCGGGGATTACTTCAAAAAGGAAGCGATTGAATGGGCTTGGGAACTTGTCACCGGCGTTTGGAAGTTCCCGAAAGAGCGGCTTTACGCGACTGTTTATAATCCCGATCCGACGAAGGGTGATCCGAGCGAGTTCGATCAGGAAGCTTACGATCACTGGGCGCGGCTCTTTCAAGCCGCTGGCCTCGATCCGAAGGTCCACATCGTTTATGGCAATAAGAAGGACAATTTCTGGATGATGGGCGATACCGGCCCCTGTGGACCGTGCAGCGAGATTCACGTGGACCTCACGCCGAAAGGCGATACGCGCGGTTCGCTCGTGAACAAAGGCGATGCCCGCTGCATCGAGATTTGGAACCTCGTCTTCATCCAGTTCAACGCGAATCCGGATGGCGCATTCTCGCCGTTGCCCGCCAAGCATGTCGATACCGGCATGGGTTTCGAGCGCGTCACCTCGATCATGCAAGGGACGAAAGGCTTCGAAGACTTTGCCAACGCGAAGATTTCCAATTACGAGACCGATATTTTCCGGCCGATCTTTGATGAGATCGAGAAGCTGAGCGGGAGGAAATATGGCTCGACACTCCCGAAGGCCGGCAGCACGGGCGACACCGAGCAGGAGAAGACGGACGTTGCGTTCCGTGTCATTGCCGATCACATCCGCACACTAAGCTTCGCGATTGCGGATGGCATTCAACCGGGCAACAACGACCGCAATTATGTTCTACGGCGGATTCTGCGCCGCGCGGTGCGGTATGGCCGGTCGCTTGGATTTTGTGAACCCTTCTTTTACAAGTTGGTTGATGTGCTACCTGAGACAATGGGGCATGTGTTTCCCGAAATTCGAACACGCAGACAGCATGTGCAAGACGTGATTCGGGCGGAAGAAGAGGCGTTTAACAAGACGTTGGACCGAGGGATCGCGATTTTTACGCAATATGTTGATCTTGCGTCAAAGCTCGGAACTTCAAAAGACAACGCCGTCCAGCTAATGAATACTCCGGTCGAGTTTGCGGGCGCTTGGGCTTTCGAACTTTACGACACGTACGGCTTTCCTCTCGATCTCACCGAACTCATGGCTCGCGAACGTGGGCTAACTGTAGATGTCGCTGAATTCAACCGCTTGATGGAAGAACAGCGCGAGCGCGCTCGCAAAGCACAGAAGAAACAAATCATCGAAGTCTCCCAGCTCGAAACGACGGCGCCCACCAAATTCATCGGTTACGACAATTTGGAGACAACAACCAAAATCCTCGAAGTCGTGAGCCTGAAGGACAAGCTCGCTGTAATTCTGGATGCGAGCTCTTGCTACGCCGAGATGGGAGGGCAAGTCGGAGACACCGGCGAATTGAGCGGCGGGGGCCAGCTTTGGCGCATTGTGAATACGCAGAAGAGCGGCAATACGTGGCTGCATTTCCTCGGATCTGAAATCTCAAATTCCGAATCTCAAATCTCAGATGCGCCAGTCGTCGGCTCGAGTGTCACCCTTTCCGTCGATGCTCCGCGACGTTATGCGATCCAGCGCCACCACACGGTCACGCATCTGTTCCATTGGGCACTGCATGAGGTGGTGAGCCGCGACGCCACGCAGAAAGGTTCCTACGTCGGGCCGGAGAAACTAACCTTCGATTTCAACAGCGCCCCGCTGACGCCGCAGCAGATCGCCGAGATCGAGAAATTGGTCAACGAACGCATCGTCGAAAACGCTGCCGTCTCGTGGATCGAAGTTCCTTACGCGGATGTGAAAGCTCGCAAGGACGTGCTGCAGTTCTTTGGTGACAAATACGGCGAGACCGTCCGCGTTGTGCAGATTGGCGGCGCAGCGAAGGAATTGAACGGTTACTCGATGGAGCTTTGCGGCGGCACACACACACGAGCGACGGGTGAGATCGGGTTATTCCGAGTCGTGGGCGAGTCTGCCATTGCGGCGGGCGTGCGGCGAATCGAAGCGCTGGCGGGCATGGAAGCGTGCCGCAGAGCGAATGAAGAGTTGCAACTGATCAAGTCGATTGCGGGCAAGATCAATTCACCGATTGGCGAGCTCGAGAAAAAGATTGAGGCGTTACTCGCGCAACAGAAAGACTTGGAAAAGCAGCTCAAGGCGATGCAGCAAAAGGAAGCGTCGAACACGGCGCGTGGATTGTTGACCAAGGCGCAGGAGTTCGGAAGTCAGACCACGCCTGCACAGCAGCAGCTGCGGGCCATCATTGAAAACCTTGGGACAGCCGATAGCGATTATCTGCAAGCGATCGCCGATGCGCTGAAGTCGCAATTCAAGGGCGTGATCGTTCTGGGCGGTGCGAACAATGGCGCGGTGGCGCTCGTGGCTGCCGTTTCACCGGAATTCACATCGAGAGTGCAAGCGGGCAAACTCATTCAGACGATTGCCCCGATTGTCGGCGGCAAAGGCGGTGGCAAACCGGACAACGCGCGTGGCGGCGGCAAAGATGCCAGCAAACTGGACGAAGCGCTGGCCAAGGCGAAGAGCTTGCTTGCGTAAGCGGGCGTGATTGCGCGAAAGTAGTCCTATGTTGCCGGATGAACAAACGACTCCCGAGCAATACGAAGCGTTGCGGCGAATGTCCCCCGGACGCCGGTTGGCGCTGGCTGAGCAACTTTACCGGACGGCGCGTCGGTTGAAGACGGCCTGGGTTTGCGCCCAACATCCCGACTGGACAGATGACCAAGTACGGCGTGAAGTAACGCGCATTTTCCTGCATGCCCGAAGCTGAACTTTGCCTGCTTTTCGTCCGCCCTCTCAATCGCCTTCACATTCGATACATCGTGAGTGGCAGTATCGCAGCAATACTCTATGGCGAACCGCGTCTCACTCACGACATTGATTTTGTTGTCTTTCTTCGAACCGAAGACATTCGTCGACTCTCGGAGACCTTCCCGTCGTTGGAATATTACCTTCCCCCTCCCGACGTGATCGCGGTCGAGATTGCGCGGGAGCAAAGGGGGCACTTCAATCTCATTCACATCGATTCGGGCTTTAAAGCTGATTTTTACACCAGCGGTCGCGACGAGTTACACGCTTGGGCCTTCCGTAATGCGCGCCAGCTTGAGTTCGCTGGCGAACCGATGACGGTTGCTCCTCCGGAGTATGTGATTGTCCGCAAGTTAGAGTACTTTCGCGAAGGCGGATCTGAAAAGCATCTGCGGGATATCCGATCGATGCTCGCCGTTTCCGGTAACCAGATCAAATCGGACGAGTTAAGCGAATGGATTCGGCGCCGAGGGCTGGAGGCCCAGTGGAAGCAAGTTTCTGTGTGAGATGGAAGCCGGAGCTACTCTTCGAGCTCGGCTTCAATCTTCAGCAATTCGGCTTGTGATTTGGCTTGCGGTAATGGTCCTTTGAAATGGCCGCGCACCGCGACAAAATATAGGATGATCAGCGCCGCGAATGTGCCGCCAAAGATGTAACCCGTCAGATCGTTTGGCGGCAAAACAAACAGCACGGTGATGAATGCGATCCAGATCAGGGCGGCTGTGTTCACTGCGACGCTCCAGCCGCCGAGGCTCCAGGGACCATTCGCGCGAGATGTCCAGACGCCTTTCCGGACCGCCCGCAACTTGAGCAGCAGCGGAATGCCATAGGAAAGATAAAGGCCAATCGTGCTGATGCCGGTCACGGCGGGGTACAATTTCGAAAAACTCAGTCGCGTGGGAAAGGCCGCGACCAACGCAAGGATCAAGCAAGGAAGGAGAAAGGAAAGAATCGCCGCGAGCCAGACGCCTGCGGCCGGCGTGCGATAGCGGCGGCTGACGGTGGCGAATAAATGGGAAAACGGCATTCCCTTGTCGCGCGCGAACGCGAAGATCATGCGAGAGGTCGAAGTGACGCACGACAAACCGCAAAACCACATGGCCAGCGTCACGATCCAAAGCACCGCGCGGCCGAACGTCCCGCCGAGCGCTTGTTCGAAAATGTAGATGAATGGGTTGGTTGCGGCCGCCGTCGCGCCAAGGTCTTTGATCGCCAGCGTGACGAAGATCAGCATGAGATAGCCGAAGATTCCGGAAATGACCACCGAGAGATAAATCCCCCACGGGGCACTGACACGAGCGTTCTTGGTTTCTTCGATAGTATGCGCTGACGCGTCGTAACCAGTGTAAGTCCACTGTGCTTGGAGCAGTCCGCCAAGAAACGCAAACCAGTATGGTTGATTCTCGATGGTGGTGAACGTTTGCGTAAACACCCAGCTCACTGGTTGCTTCGGTGCGAAAAACGCCAACGCCAGCACCACGACTGCGACGCCCGCAATGTGATAAACGGCACTGAAATCGTTAAGCCGTGCGACGGTGCGGATGCCGATGTGGTTCAGAATTGCGTGCGACAGCAGCAATGCGCCGAAGACCAACATAAAATTGCGGGGCGTTTCTTCCAGGCCGAGCAGCGGGGTGATGAATTGCGCGCAGCCGTAATCAATACCGGCAATGGCAGCAATGAGCCCCACCAAATTCAGCCAAGCGGCAATCCAGCCCCAAGTCGGTCCGCCCAGCAGCGATGCCCAGTGATACAACGCGCCGGAAGTCGGAATGGCCGAAGCCAATTCTGCTAACGCCGCGGCGACGAAAAGGACAAAAAGCGTTACCAACGGCCAGCCAATACTCATCACGACCGGTCCGCCGGCGTTGAGACCAACGCCGTAGAGCGTCACGGCGCCTGTCAGGATCGAGATAATGGAGAAGGAAATCGCAAAGTTGGAGAACCCTCCCATCTCGCGAAGCAGTTGTTGCGCGTAACCGAATTCGTGCAGCACCGCCTTGTCGCGGTCGGTAGAATCTTGGGCGGGATGGGTCACAAGGTTTTCGTGGAATTACGAATCGGGCCGGCCGCGGAAGTGTTCGTGCTGTTCGTCGCGAAAGCGGCGGACCTCAGCGTGAGCTTTCGTTCCGAGAAACCAAGCACAGGCGCTTACGATGACTAACAGTGCTGCGCCGATGATGATCCCGTATTGATCCATGTGGGCTCCAGTGCCAAGTGACTGTGTTTGCGCAACCGCGGCGCTCGTCCGAGTGCAAGCTGGCGACGGCAGAAGTATCGGGTGCCTGGGATGCTTTCAAGACAATTCCATGGCGGGATGAATCCCAAGGGCAATGCCGTGGTGAACCTTGTTTGCCAGAAACTGAGGTGCACCCTGTTCCGGCCCGACGGTTTATGGGAAGAGTTGATTCCAGCTCCGCGCCAGGCAGAATCCAACGTATGAATCCACGATTCCTAACCCACCGCCTTTGTTTCTTCGGCGTCTTGTTTTTACTTGGCTTAGGCCAAATCATCAGCCGCGCGCTCGAACCAATTCCAGACAAACTCGTCGTGTTAACGTTCGATGATTCTGTGGCCTCCCATCATTCGGTTGTTCGGCCACTGCTGAAGAAGTATGGCTTTGGTGCGACATTCTTCATTACGGAAGGATTTTCGTTTCGAACGAACAAGATGGATTACATGACTTGGGAACAGATTGCCGAGTTGCATCGGGATGGCTTCGAGATCGGCAATCACACCCGCGACCACATGGGGGTGAACGCCGGGAACGTCAACAAACTGCCAGAACAGATTGAAGCCATCAACGCGCGTTGCGCGGAGCACGGGATTCCCAAGCCAACCAGTTTCGCCTATCCCGGAAATGCCATCACAACGAACGCGTTTCCAATTCTTAAACAATTGGGAATTCGATTTGCACGTCGAGGCGGCGCCCCGGAACATCCTTACGACGAAGGCAGGGGCTTCGCATTTGAACCGGGCCTCGATCATCCGCTCTTGATTCCATCCGCCGGAGACGGACGGCCGAAATGGACTTTGGCGGATTTGCAGCGAGCCGTGCAACAGGCGCGCAACGGCCGGATCGCGGTCCTCCAATTCCATGGTGTCCCTGACAATGAACATCCCTGGGTTCACACGCCGCCAGCATTGTTCGAGCAATATCTGGAGTACCTTCATCGAAATGGCTATCGCGTGATGGCGCTGCGCGACTTGGCGCGATTTGTCGATCCGAACACAGCGCCTGCCGATGCGACAATTGTCATCGAGCAGCGCAAACGTGTTCCGGAGAAAACGACGAAGGTCCGCGGTGGAGCAATCGACGAGAAGACAAGGCGCTTCCTGGCGGCGCGGCTCTACATTCGCGACGAAACCGGCCACTGGTTCTTTCCGGATTCGGCCTCGAGAGACGGGACGGCGATTACGTACCAGCGTGGAAACCGGGGGAACACTAACGCTGTTGAGATGCACACGACGTTGTCGGCCCACCCATTCGAACTTCAGCTGCCACCGGGCCGCTACACGTTTCTGGCGGAGCATGGCAAAGAATACTTTCCTGCGCGGCGCGATGTGACTATCGGTGAGCATCCGACTGAGATTGCAATCCCGTTGCGGCGATTGATTGACATGCCCGCGCGAGGCTGGTTTTCGGGCGACACGCACACGCATCGCGACCCGGCAGAATTGCCTAACGTGATCGCGGCCGAGGATGTCAACGTCGTCTTTCCCATGGTCTATTGGACGACTGACGCGGATGTTTCCCCGATGCAGAGCGGGCGCAATTTCAAGGGCGATTTCACGCCGGCGCCGGTGCATGTCGATGCGACCCACGTCTTTTATCCACGCAACACCGAGTACGAGATTTTCTCGACGGCGAAGCGGTCGCACACGCTGGGGGCCCTGCTGGTCGTCAATCACAAGTCGGTGTTCGATTTGCCCGCGCTGCCGATCAGCCGAGTGGCTGAGCGAGCCCGTGCGGAAGGCGCCCTGCTCGATCTGGAAAAGCACAATTGGGATTGGTCGATGGCATTGGCGTCGATTGTTCGGCCCGATCTTTTTGAATTGGCGAACAACCATCATTGGCGCGTGGATTACTCGATTAAGAATTGGGCCGTGCCTGCGCCCGCGTGGATGAAGATCGGAACAGGCACTGGGACTGAGCGCGAGTGGACGCTGTACGGATTCCTTAACTATTACGCGCTCTTGAATTGTGGCTTTCGCTTGCAACCGGCAGCCGGGACCGCAAATGGGGTTCACCCGGTCCCGCTGGCTTTCAGCCGCGTCTACGTGCATTTGCCGCGCGGCTTCAGTTATGACGGTTGGGTGGATGGATTGAAGAATGGACGCAGTTTTGTAACGACCGGGCCAATGCTGTTTGCAGAGGTGAACGGGGAAAAATCCGGACATGTGTTCAAATCAAGAGGTAGAAGCAATCGGCGGTTTCGGCTTTCCGGCGAAGTCGTGAGCATCGAACCCGCGACCAGGATCGAAGTAATCGTCAACGGCGAAGTCGCGCGAACTTTTCAACCGAAGCGTAAAGAGACCAAAACCGGGGCGCACGAGGCCCGTTTCGACGCGACCGTGGAACTCGATGGTTCTGGTTGGATGGCGGTGCGGTGTTGGGAGGAACGAGCGGAAGGCCGATTCCGTTTCGCTCATACGGCGCCGTGGTTCGTCGAAGTTTCCGGCAAACCGCTTCGTCCGCGGCGCGAGGAAGTCGAGTTTTTGGTCAAGCGTGTCCAAGATGAGATCGCTCGGAGCGGTTCGCTTTTGCCTCCCGCAGCCTTGGAAGAGTATCGCCGCGCGCTTGCCGCTTACGAAGCACTCTTGTCCACGGCCCGGTAAAAGCGCAAGCGCACGCCCCTGGTTCGCCTCAGTGCATCCACAAGTCGTCGGCGTAACGCAGACTTTCAGTCTGCCGTATCGCAGAATTGCATTTGAGGACGCGCTAACGTACAAAAACCGCAAGTACAGTCTTACAGTCAACCCACACGCCGATATGCAAAAATGAAATCCCGGTCCACGACCCA
>Ga0194111_10008244_pt1 | contig 11505 bp, 11 predicted proteins | sample TA2KigC300mmetaG_FD_146194 | JGI IMG/M metagenome (GOLD analysis project Ga0194111, IMG submission 146194) | Freshwater microbial communities from Lake Tanganyika, Tanzania - TA2015033 Kigoma Deep Cast 300m | ecosystem: Environmental > Aquatic > Freshwater > Lake | place: Tanzania: Lake... | reverse complement strand
TAATAAGTAGAGTTGTCCAAGAAGATATTCCGACAACTGTCACAAGTGGATTAGCTTCTTTACTTAGGTCTGGTGTCAGCAAATTTGTGCAATAGGCATCATAGCTTCTTGAAAAAAATATCCAAATGGACGTCAAAGCAAATTTTTGTTTCTTGTTCATTTCGTTCTTGTTTAATTGATAATAATTTTCTCTTTAGTTGGTTGTCTTAAAATGACAGCTAACGTTTTGCGGCTTGGCGAAGGTGGCGATTTTCTCCACAAAAGTTGATGCGGAGAACCAATGTTTGATTAACCACAAATGTGTCTGCGGAGCACTGAACCGTCACTTTTGCCAAACCGCTGTTATGCCTCGTTATTCTTTTCATCGTCTGTTGTAATGTCGTCTTAAATCGTTGTCGCTTGCAATGTTGCCAAGTCCAAGTGTCACGGTGAAATAATAGTTGTAATTTACGGTTGGTGAATTTGTCAATGTCGTTTGATTGTTGTCAATGTTCCACCTCACTTTTTCAAGTGGCACTAAGTATCCAAATCTAAAATTCACTACGTAAAACCATTGATGTGATATTCCAATTCCCAAGTCAAGATGTGCTCTTGAATTTGTAACTTCTTTGTGATTGAGATTTGTCTGCAAATAGTTTCCCATTGTAGTAGGGTTAGGTTCTTTTTCTCTGTACAAGTAATTAAGTCCAGAGCCTTTAAAACCAACGTATGGATAAATAGAAAACCATTGGCTTTTTGTCAGAGAGTAACCCACATTTAAAGAAGTCGAACGATATTCAACCTCTGTCAAATATGAATCATTATCGTCTTTTTTTGTTGTCTTGTTGAATGAAAATGTTGTAATAACTCTGTTGGCATATAGTTGGAAACCAATACCAATGTTTGCTGTCGAGTAGTTTGCAGGTGGAAATCCGTTTGATGTTAATTGTTGATTAATGTCTTTTGTGTCAATAACTGGAAATTCAACCGGCATAATTAAAAAGCCACCAAAAACATTGTTTTTTGTCGTGTCAGTCTGGGCATTGGCATTTTCAAATTGTCCTAAAAGTCCAAGAAGAATTAAAAGCAAAAATTTTGTATTTGATGTCATTTGGGGTCTGTCTTTATAATGAGGCATAACGGTTTGCGTGTAGGCGATGTTGCCTTGTGTTGCGCCTGCGGCAAGGCAATATTGCTTACACGCTGTTAGCAAACGTTTATTTGTTTTAATTTTTTAAGAGTATTTACATTCAAAATAATTTCTAGAATAATATAAATATACCAAGCTACTTGAACTTCATGAACGCTAATGCCACCGGTTGTTTCAAAGAGTAAAATAGACCAAGCAAACATAAAGATGTTCGCAATAAACCTAAATATGTTCATCCATTTCTGGTGACCTAAACTAATTAACTTTTTGAAAAAGAAAGTTAGGTAAAGCAATGATAAACCAATAAAAACAAATGAAATTATAGCCGCTTTTCTTGTGAATTCTAGACGATAATATTTCCAAGTATCAAAGTCATTATTTTCAAAAAATATTCGATCAAGTGCCTCAATTTCATTTTTAGAAATTGAGGCAAATAGTAATAAAAATATAAAAAATGATATTATTTTAATTATTGTAGTTAAGCGAATTATTTTATAAGGAGCGGTGTTAATTGAAACTTCGACCGATTGTTTATTTTCTATAACAGTTTTTTCATTTATTGAACTAGTTTGTGTTTTATTTTGATCATTCTCGTAAATAGTGTGATCGATTATTCCATTTATTTTAAGGTTTTTACTCCATTCACTGCAGCTTTGAAACCTGTCTTCCCTATTTTTTTGACAAGCTTTCAAAACAATCTCTTTGAATTTACTTTGAATTGAAAATTCGGGCAATGCTTCGTATACAATTTTTGTAAAAATATCGAATTGAGAGTCTGTATCTGAATTGTAAGGAGGTTTACCATTTATTGCAAAAAAAAGGGTAACCCCCAATGAATAAATATCGCTACGATGGTCGATGGACTTGTCTGCTTTTACCTGCTCCGGACTCATGTAAATAGGTGTCCCCATTTGAGTTCCGGTTTGAGTCATTTCATTGCCTTGTCCAAATAATTTGGCAATTCCGAAATCAAGGATTTTTACATGCCCATTTAGTAAGATAAAAATATTAGAGGGCTTTATATCACGATGTACAATGCCTTTTTCGTGGGCATATTGGAACGCTGATAAAGTTTGAGAAAATACATCCGTAATTTCCTTTTCAGATAGTGGCCCGTTCCTTTTTATCTTTTGGTTTAAATCTTCCCCATTCAGATATTCCATCACAATTGATAATTGTTGTGGTTGTTCATCAAAGTCCATCACTTTGGTAATGTTTGGGTGATCTAATGATGCCATTAGTTTGGCTTCATTTCTAAAGCGTTCTTTAATTTGAGCGTTAGCCGATAGAATCGGATTTAGCACTTTAATAGCAACTTTTGTTCCGAGCATTTCATGCTCAGCTTCATAAACCGAAGCCATCCCGCCTTCACCGATTAATCTGGTAATCTTGTATTTTCCTATTGTTGTATTGATCATGTCTGTTTCTTTAAATGTTTGCTAACTAGCTTATAAGCGCTATAAACCTTCCTCAAGCACACCTAATTGGCTGTATAAGCGCAGGTTTTTAGCGTATGTACGAATATACGGTTTAATTGATTTATGCTATCAGATTTGTGAATTTTACCAATTGCTTACGATACCCCCTACATCCACAAGCCTCCGTTCACGGAGAGTACCTGTCCAGTGATGGAGTTGGCTTCGTTAGCCAGCAAGAGCTCTACCATCTTCACAATGCCGTCGGTGTCGCTGAGTTTGGCAATGGGAGTTTTGGCGATGATTTCGGCACGCATGGCTTCCGGTATTTCGCGGATCATGCCTTCGTCCATGTACCCCGGCGCAATGCAATTCACGGTTATGTGATTGGCGGCTAACTCAGAAGCCATCGTTCGGGTTAAGCCAAACAAGGCGCTTTTAGATGCGGAATACGCTGACGTTCCCGGGATTCCAGTCTGCGCCACTATCGATGAAAAGAAGATAATTCGCCCCCAGCCCTTGCTGCGCATGGAAGGAATAATGCCCTGGGAAATGAAAAAGGGCGCCTCGTAGTTTACGGCATTTACGTTTCGAAATTCTTCCGCACTCACCTTCCAACTGATGCCCGCACTCGGAATGCCCGCGCAATGCAGCACCGCGTCGCAGCCTGATGCGGCTTCAACTACTTGGCCTAGGCCTTCTTCCGTTGCAATGTCGGCTGATACGATGCGGATGCGTTCCGGATGCTGTGCTTTCATGGAAATAAGTGCTTCCATGTTTCGGTGGCCATGCAACACCAGGTCATACCCTGCTGATAACAAGGAAGGTGTAATGCGCATTCCTATGCCCCCACTCGCTCCCGTTATCAATACCGTTTTATGCACTATCCAAACTTGCGTTTTGCCAACCAAGCCAGCGGCTTCGCCAACGAATTCTTGATCAAAAGTAGGTATTCTACGTCCCTTGCGCCAAATTTTCGGTTAAAATCTCCCAATCCTTTCGCATTGCTCCCTCCAAAATCCATGCGCCTACAGCTTGCTGATAAGGCCTTCATTGCCTCCACATGGAGGTATACCATCCCTCCTATTTTCATCGCTTCTGGCATAATAGCACCCTTGACATACAGCGCCTGTTCATTCACCTCCAAATAAGCTGCCGCTCCCACCAATTCGCCTTTTTCCCACAGCGAAAATTGCCTCAACACGCCGCGTTGGTTTGCTTCTTCCATCAAACGGGCCAACATCGCATAATCAGCATCTTTCAAATGGGTAAACTCAGCACCTTTTACCGTTCTAAAAAGAGAAATCAAGCCCTCTGGATTCACTGAGGTTTCCAGTTCAAACCCCTGCTGAGCTGCTTTCTTGTACTGCCTGCGGTGGTTCTCAGAGCATTGAGCCAGCGAGAAATTATTTAAGTCAAGCGCTTGAAATAAGCGGACGTGTTCATCCACCGGTGCCTCCAAAGGGACTCCGGCTAATTGCAGGTAGGAAAACCGTTGGGCCAAGTACTGCGAAAGTTGCGCTGTTTGTTGTTCATTGAAGCCTATGGGAACAAAACTTCGTGTTAGAAAGGGCATATGCGTATAACTCACACCCAATTTTTGATGTGGAACGATGGGATAAATCCCTTCGTACGATCCAAGCACATAGCCTTCCCAACCAGGAGCCACCACATCTAAATACCAACTTAAGAGAAAAAAGAAGCCTTGGGGCTGCGCGGCCAACACGCGTTCATCCCAGCGCGCTTTATCTAGTTGTGCGTTCGGAATAATCATAGGAACGAAGATAACGTTACAAATTCGTGCTGCGTACGATGCTGTGCAATAAAAGCTTCCAAGGTGCTCAAACCAAACGAGGTCAAGGCCTTGGGGTGCCCGATAACCACCAGGAACGGCTCCTTGGCTTGATCCGCCCTGCGCAAGGCCCTATTCAATTGGGTAGAAAAATATCCATCCGCACTCACACACAAGCGGTGCGAACGCGTGAGCAAGTCTTTTTTGGAACCGCCCCCCTTAACAGGAACGCCATTGCCGATGGGTTTGTGTTGACTGGGATTAAGGCGCCCTAGCACCAACAGTTTCCAAAAAAACAATGGCGAATAGTTCATGGACGCGATGGGAACTTCCGTAAACCACCCTTGCTCCTTCTCCACCGTCGGATCATCCGTGAATTGCCAATGCGCTGCCTTAGGTGTTGTTGTAAAATCGTACTGATAGGGTTTGGTCGTGTTCTTTCCCCCTCTAAATACCGAAGAATCCAAGCGAATCCCTGCTTTTTTCATGGCCTCAGCCACAGGAGCAAAGGGTTGGGCGCACCACCCTCCTGCCCGATAACTTTGCAAGGGGCGAGTAAGTAAGGTATTCATGTAGGTTGCATAGCGTTCCACCACTCGCGAAGCTTCATCCGCAGAAAAATCCGATAACTTGTAATGCGATAGATCGTGCTGCCAACGCCCGTCCTTCCAAACGGACTTCTCCCAATGCGGATGAATGTGCAAGCCGGTTTCATGTCCGAGCGAATCCCAGGTTTGAATTTGCGTTTTTACCCGTTGCAGTTCTTCACGACATGCCGCCTGTTCCTCAAACATCATTAAACACCCGGCGTCGGGAAAAAAGGTAAAGGGAATGTCGTATTTGCGGGCTAGTGTCAACAAACGCTCGGTAGGTTCCAGCATGCATTGCGCTACCGAACCGCTTCGTTCGCCAAAAAACAATTCATAATCCCAGGTGATGGCTATTTTCATCGCGTTCCTTCGGGATTATACATGGTTACCCCCCGTTCGTTGAAGGCCCTTACCATAACGTCAAACATTTTTTTGGCATCGAACACCAAGGTTTTCGCTTGGCCAATCATCACCTCCGAATAAACCCCTTCACGCAAAAACAAGGGGAGCAATTCGTCGCAGCGTCGTTTTTTGGAGGTTTCCGGGTTGTGAACCTTGGTCGTAACGATTTTGTCATTTCCTTCATAATCGATTACCTGCAGCTTAAATTCTTTCGAATAATAGACCGGAACCCCCACATCCAAGGCATCTTCGAGGGTGTGTAAATGGGTACCTGCATTATCGAGCGTTACGCCGATGTATAGAATCTTTCCGCCGTGTTGAATCAGTTTTCCGTAGGGAGAATTCCAATGGTATGGGGTGTTTTTCTCGGTATGCTCCTTAATGTATTCATAGGCTTTGGCTCCCCAGGCGGCTATGGGCTCAGTGGGATGATAACTTCTAATTACGCCGTCCGAAGTTCTAAATACTTCCGATATTTTCCCCATGGCCGAGGGCGTGCGCAAGACATCAAAAACGGGATTTTCTGAAACATAGTCCAATTGTAAGCGCGCAATGGGTGAGGTGGGCATAAGCACCATTCCTTCCATGCCAACAACTTCCTTGAGGACATCCACTACCGTTTCGGCACCCCCTTCGATGTATCCTATTTTACTTAAACTGGCATGTACCATCAAGTGGTCACCGGTATGAATGCCAGCTTGGTTAAAGTCTTGGATCAGTTGATCTCGGCTCAACCCTTGGCCTAATTGGGCCTGTTTTTTTAATTCGCTTGAACGTTTTTTGCGCTGCCACTCACGGTAAAACTGCTTAGCAAATTCGGGCACGAGGGACTTCCAAGACAAGGGCATAACGCGAAGATACAGATAGACGAATTAATATAAAACAATCGGATTCGAAATAAAACAAACCATTAAAAATTATTCGTAATTTTAGGTAAAATCAATTCTTATGAAGAAAAATTTATTTATTCAATCGATGCTTTTTCTTGCCTGTATCTTTGGGCAAGGTGCATTAATGGGCCATTTAATGGCTCAAACATTAACATTTAATTATACAGGTGCCGTCCAAACCTACACGATTCCTGTAGGGGTTACTTCAGTAACGATATCAGCATCAGGAGCTCAAGGTGGGGGAAATACTGGCGGTGGACTTGGAGCCTCAATGGCTGGAGTTTTTACTGTAACTCCAGGCGAAACGATATATTTAGTGGTTGGCCAACAAGGACAATTGCAAATCGGGGGGCAATCCCAGAATAGTTCTGGTGGAGGTGGGGGAAGTTTTGTTTATCGAAACGCTTCCTCATTACTTTTAGCGGCAGGAGGTGGCGGAGGACTATGTAACTATGCAGGATCTGGACCTATTCATCCCGATGCCCATGGAAAAATCACACAAAATGGTGGTAACGATCAGTCAGGTGCTTACTTAGGAGGAACCGCAGGTGCAGGAGGTTCAGCCGGCCTATGGTCGGGAACCCCATGTGCGGGAGGTGGCACAGGTTGGTTAAGTGCTGGAGGTGGGCCCTTTGGCGGTGGTGGGTTTGCAGCGAATTGGGTTGGAGGATCGCCATTTTGTGGTGGCGGAGGTGGTGGCTGTGGAGGTTATGGTGGATTTGGAGGTGGTGGAGGTAGTGGAAATCACTACGGTGGCGGCGGCGGTGGCGGCGGTTATTCTGGTGGTGGCGGTGGTACTGACCCAACACACGGAGGTGGCGGCGGTTCATATAATGGTGGAACGAACCAAGTAAATACCCCGGCAATCAATCAAGGTAATGGAATAATCACGATCACTTTACCAAGTTGTATTCCTCCTACGGTATCCTTATCCAATGCTACTATTTGTCAAGGAGAGTTCGCAACCATTAATGCTGTGGCATCACCAGCAGGCAATTATACCTACACTTGGGTGGTACCGAATGGAGCAACTAATCCAGGTAACTCCCCTACCATAGTAGCTAGTGTATCTGGAAACTACACCGTTGTAGCAGTAGATGCAAGCAATCCAAATTGTCCGAGCAACCCGAGTACATCTACGGTTACTGTAAACCCATTACCCAATGTCTCCGCAGGGGCAAATGGTTCAATTTGTAGTGGTGACACACTTGTACTAACAGCTATGGGCGCGCTTCAATACGCTTGGGATAACGGTGTAGTCAATAATACCCCTTTTGTTCCAACCGTCACAGCAACCTATACCGTTACTGGGGTGGATGCAAACGGATGTATGGCAACAGATGCCGTAACCATTACATTATTGAATTCAAGCAGTTCCAGTATAAATCAAACAGCTATAGATTCCTACACATTGAATGGGCAAACCTATACGCAAAGTGGGGTTTACACACAAACAATCCCATCGGCGAACGGATGTGATAGTATAATTACACTAAACTTGACATTGAGTTTTACCGGCCTAAACGGCCTAAACCCAAATGCAAAAACCTTAGTGAAAATTACAGATGTTAACGGAAGAATAATTAATCGACGTAAAAACACATTAATGTTATTTATTTATTCTGATGGCACCATTGAGCGCGTGATGGAATTTGGTGAGTAAGAGAAATTTTGATTTTTTTATACGGAAAGAGGCATCCAAAACCGAATGTACTACGTACTTTTATCAAAACATTTAGATTATGAGAAATTTACTTTTTGTTGTTTCATTAATATCCTTTCAGCTTTTTAATGCTCAAACCACACCAGAGGAACGAGCTACTTCACAGACTAACCGAATGAAAACAGAACTTAACCTTACAGACGATCAGTATTCGAAAGTTTTTGACATCAATTTGGGGATTATCATGAAAAATGATGGAATTAAGAATTCTACGTTTTCTGAAGAAGTTAAGAAAGAAGTATTACAAAGCAATCAACAAGCAAGAAAATCCATGTTGAAGGATGTATTAACGGCTGCGCAATACGAGACTTTGGAGAAAAAAACCGCTAAAGCCATTAAGAAAAAACGACGTGAAAAAGCAGAGAAAAAAGAGGTGAAAAATTAAGCACGACTCCCCAAAAGATAAACGATGAAAACATCTCTTCTTTCCTTAATGCTTTTGTTTGGACTAGGAAGCACCGACAAGGTCACTAAATGCGTCGAAATCAATTGCAAGAACACCAAATTTGTGGTATCCATGACCGGAACGAACGAGGCAGATATCGCGAAACAAATCAAAAAACAGTACCCGAATTGCTCGTTCACCTACGTGGACAAGTCGCGCTGTAAGAATTGATGTTGAGGAAATTGTCAACAGCATTTGTTAACCTTTCCTCAATTCATTAGAACACGACCAAGTAAGCGCCCCCTTTCGGTACTTTTTTCAACCCTGCCCCTGAACTTATCGAGGTCGCTCGTGTTTTAACAAGGAATAACTACATGGCACGAACCGCTTACGTTTTTACTCCTTTTGAAGCTCCCAATCAAACGCCCTTTGAGCGCCTTTTAGAGGTATTCAACGAGTTAATCACCCATACCTCGGGTGACGTGGACGAGGCCCTCGAATGGTTAGAGATCATTGATAAAGAATACCGCTTATCTACGGAGGATTATACCCTGGAAGACTTCGTTGAAGACCTGAAGAACAAAGGATATATACGAGAAGAACCCAAAACTTCCGGGAACGGTAAACGCTCCATCACCGCCAAAACCGAACGAGCATTGCGCAAAAATGCAATGGATCAACTCTTTGGTAACATTCGCAAAAACGGCATGGGAAATCACCGCTCGAAGAAAAGCGGACATGGAGATGAAGCCACGGGCGAATTCCGAAGTTTTCAATTCGGCGATTCTTTCGAACAAATTTCCATTACGGAAAGCCTTAAAAATGCACAAATCAACCACGGTGCTGGTGAATTCAGGCTGGCCGAAAACGACTTGGTCGTGGAAGATACCCACCACAAATCGCAGATGAGCACGGTTTTGATGATTGACATCAGCCATAGCATGATTTTATACGGTGAAGACCGCATTACCCCTGCTAAAAAAGTGGCCATGGCCTTAGCAGAATTGATTACCACCTGCTATCCGAAAGATACCTTGGACCTCATTGTGTTCGGTGATGATGCTTGGCCCATTAGCGTAAAAGAACTGCCTTATTTGAACGTCGGTCCTTACCACACGAATACGGTGGCAGGGCTGGAGCTCGCCATGGACCTGTTGCGAAGAAAACGCAATACCAATAAACAAATCTTTATGATTACCGACGGTAAACCCAGCTGCCTTCGCTTGCCAGACGGACAATACTACAAAAACAGCAACGGCCTCGATCCCACCATCGTGGAGAAATGCTACAGCATGGCGTCACAGGCTCGAAAAATGCACATTCCCATCACCACCTTCATGATCGCTCAAGACCCTTACTTGCAAGCATTTGTGGATGAATTTACCTTTGCCAATCAAGGAAAAGCGTTTTTCACCGGGCTCAAAGGCTTAGGGGAAATGATCTTTCACGACTACGAAAACAACCGAAAAAAACGAATTTCTTAACCCATGAACCACACCACCTTAGGAAAATTAAAAGCCTCCGGCTATGCGCCCAAAAACATTAAAACGGAACTTAGGGATAACCTAAAAGCCAAATTACTCAAGGGCGAACCCACCTTTGCTGGAATGCACGGCTACGAGCACACGGTGATTCCGCAATTGGAGCGCGCGATTCTATCCCAGCACAACATCAATCTTCTTGGACTCAGAGGACAAGGAAAAACACGCATTGCCCGCAGTTTAATCCAGTTATTGGATGAGTACATTCCTGTAGTTCAGGGCAGCGAAATGAACGACGACCCCTTCCACCCCATTAGCCGTTACGCCAAAGACCTCATCGCGGAAATGGGCGACGAAACCCCCATTGCTTGGATGCATCGCACCGAACGCTTTTTTGAAAAATTAGCCACCCCAGACGTGACCATCGCCGACCTCATTGGCGATATTGATCCGATAAAAGCCGCTAACCTAAAACTCAGCTACGCCGATGAGCGTGTCATTCATTTTGGTATGATTCCTCGTGCCCATCGATGCATCTTTGTCATTAACGAACTTCCCGACTTACAGGCAAGGATTCAAGTGGCGCTGTTTAATTTACTCGAAGAAGGCGACGTTCAAATTCGAGGATTTAAGGTGCGTTTACCCTTGGATTTGCAGTTCGTTTTTACCGCGAATCCCGAAGACTACACCAACCGTGGAAGCATCGTCACCCCGCTCAAGGATCGAATTGGATCGCAGATACTCACGCACTATGCTAACGAAGTTGCCATCGCAAAAAAAATAACCGAACAAGAAACCGTAAAATCTTCGGAGCGAAGCACCAATATTCATGTTCCCGAATTGGCCAAAGACCTCATTGAACAGATCGCCTTTGAGGCGCGAAAAAGCGAATACATTGATCAGAAAAGTGGGGTCAGTGCCCGAATGAGCATTACCGCGTATGAAAACCTCCTAAGTACCGCAGAACGCAGGGCCTTGCTCAACCAAGAACCCTCTACTTGCATTCGTTACAGCGACTTCATGGGAATGATCCCTTCCATCATTGGTAAGATAGAATTGGTCTACGAAGGAGAGCAAGAGGGGGCGGCCTCTGTGGCAGAGCACCTGATTTCGGAAGCTACCAAGACCCTCTTCTTATGTTATTTTCCGAAAATCGAAAAACTCAAAAAACAAGACCAGGAGTCTCCTTACGACGACGTGATTGATTGGTTTTCCGAAGCGAGTTCCTTTGAATTAGCGAATGAATCCAAGGAAAAAACCCATGTTAAATCCTTGCTATCCATTGAACCATTAATCCTGTTGCTTCAAAAGTACCAGCCGAAAGTTGCGACGAACGATGTTCCTTTTTTGTTGGAGTTCATGATTTGGGGGTTGGTAGGATTCGAACAGCTTTCCAAAAAACACACCACCACAGGACTGGCATTCAACGACCCCTACGATGAATTGTTGAAGGGAATTTGATGCCTTGAAACGCGCCTAGCCTGAAAATCTACCTGCGTAAAGTCTTAGTTCCATTCCAAACCCTTCCCCGTAGACTGAGTAGACCGAAGGTCGTATCGAAGGCGAGCGGGGGTATGTTTTTAGTCGCTCTGGATTACACTATGCGTGTTCCATGTATTAGTTCATTCCAAGCATAGAAACCCGAGCCTTGTTTTACAAGACTCTGTTTTGTGTTTTTATTGGTTTACGCCAATGAAT
>Ga0194111_10008231_pt1 | contig 11516 bp, 10 predicted proteins | sample TA2KigC300mmetaG_FD_146194 | JGI IMG/M metagenome (GOLD analysis project Ga0194111, IMG submission 146194) | Freshwater microbial communities from Lake Tanganyika, Tanzania - TA2015033 Kigoma Deep Cast 300m | ecosystem: Environmental > Aquatic > Freshwater > Lake | place: Tanzania: Lake... | reverse complement strand
CAACAGTACCCCAAGAAGGTGGCAATCCAGAACACCAGCCATGGCGGCCGGCTTGTCAGGTCATGTCTGGTCGCTGCGAGAATTAATGTCTACGAAATTATTTATCAACCATTAAAGGGTCATTACCATATTTTCTTTAAACTCTTTAATAGTCAAAGATAGGAACCCCAACCGTTTGCTGAGCCGCACCACCGCCGGGGGCTTCAGGCGGCATCGGGACAGAATTTCTTCTTCAGCCAGGACCTCCCGGGTAGGCCCGTCCAGGACCACTTGACCGTCCTTGAGAACGATAATCCGCCGGGCATATGAGGCCGCGGCCCACATGGAGTGGGTCACCATGATGATGGTGTGGCCCTGATTGTTCAGTTCCTGCACCAGGTCCAGCAAGTCCTGTTGCTCCTGATGGTCCAGGCCGGTGGTGGGTTCGTCCAGGATGATCACCTGGGGGGCCAGGGCCAGGACTCCGGCCACCGCCAGGCGCTGCCGCTGGCCCTTGGTGAGGGAAAAGGGGTCTTCTTCGGCCCGGTCCTTCAGGTGCACCTTGTCCAGGGCGGTTGCCACCCGGCGGTTCACTTCTTGTTCGTTTAACCCCAACTGTTGCGGTCCGAAAGCCACTTCCTCCCACACCTGTTCGGCAAAGAGCTGGTAGTCGGGATTTTGGAAGACGAACCCCACCCGCAGGGCCTCACCCCCGGCCTGCCGGACTTCCCCGGCTTGGGGCTTCAGCAGGCCCCGGAGGAGCTTTACCAGGGTGGTCTTGCCGCTGCCGTTGGGCCCCAGGATGGCGGTGAGTTCGCCTTGGCTGAAACTTAGGGAAAAGTTCTGGAGAACCGGAGGACTTCCGGGGTAGGAGAAGGTGATGTTACGCATTTCCAGGAGGGGTGCGGCAATGCCGGGAGAAGAAATTTCACCCCCACCCTGACCCTCCCCCATCAAGGGGGAGGGGATTTCAATACTAACCCGATTGTTTTTTTTGTCATTCTGAACCGCCGTAGGCGGTGAAGAATCTAGACCCTTCGCTTCGCTCAGGGTGACAGGGGTGGGTATCTTTTGCCAGCCCAAAACGCGGGCTTCCCTGACGGCCTCATCCAAAGTGAGAGGCAGGACGCTCTGCCCCAGGTCGAAAAAGAGGGCGGGGAGTTCCGGGGCCTTAAGCCCCAGGTGGCGGAACCGGGCCACCTGGCGCAGCACCTCCGGGGGCGGACCGTCCGCGATGATTTTCCCCCGCTCCAGGAGCGCCACCCGGGAGCAGTTCCGGGCCAGGCGCAGGTCCTCTCCCAGGAGCATCAGGGTAAGCCCCTGGGTCCGGGAGAGGCCCTCCAGGGTAGTTAGGAGGTCTTCCACCGCCTGGGGGTCTAAATCCGTGGTGGGTTCGTCCAGCACCAGGAGGGGGCTCTCCAGGGCCAGGACCGCGGCCAGGGCCAGAAGCTGCTTCTGGCCTCCCGAAAGGGTGGTCGGTTCCCGGTGATCGAACCCGCTCAAGCCCACCTGGGCCAGGGACTTTTGGACCCGCCGGGCCAGCTCTTCCCGGGGCAGGCCCAGGTTCTCCGGGCCGAAGGCCACTTCCTGGTCCACCCGGGTGCAGAACAACTGGGCTTCAAAGTCCTGGAAGAGGATGCCCACCCGGGCCGCCAACTCCCGGGGGCGGCAGGCGGTGGTAAGGCAGCCGTCCACCTCCACCCGGCCGCGGAAATCCCCCTTGATCATCCGGGGAATCAGCCCCTGGAGGCAAAGGGCCAGGGTGGATTTGCCGGCCTCGCTGGGGCCCAGGACCGCCACCCGCTCCCCGGGCCGCACCTCCAGGTTCAACCCGTCAAATACCGGCCGGGCCGCTCTTTTGTAGCGAAAGTGGAGGTCCGAGATTTTAATTATGGGGAGGCTCCTTTTACCTCACGCAAAGGCGCAAAGAACGCCAAGTTGGCGCACGGCGTAAACGCCATGCGCCATCACTTTTTCTTTGCGCCTTGGCGCCTTGGCGTGAGATTTTTTTCTTCCCTACATCAAGAAGCATCCAAGTAGCAGAACCACCAAAAAAGGGGCCAGTAGCAGCGCCAGGGAGGGGAAGGCCGGGGAGCTCACCAACCCGAAACCCACCGCCAGACCTGTAAGATACCCCCCTCCGGCGCCTATCCAGGCCAAGGCCAGACCCAGGCGGGGGGCGGGGCCGGGGGCTCGGTCTTCTTCGTCCATCAGCTCCGCCCAATAAAGATCCCAACGGCTCACCCGGGGTTGGAGCAGCTTTAGGAGAAACGGTCCCAAAATCAGGGTGATGAGGGCGTTGTTCATAAAGACCGCCACGCCGATGATGCTGAAGGGGAGGAGGTTCAGGGCCTCCAGGCCGAAGCCCACCACCAGGGCGCAGCCCATGGCGCCCAGGAGCACCGCCAGAAAGAAGCGGGGGAGATGGCGGCCCACCCGGTCCAGGGGCCGGCCCCGCCACATCTTATAAGGCAGGTACGCGGCCAGGAAATTGCCCCAGAAGCCGAAGAAGCTGCCCACCCCCAGGGTGCCGAAGAAATCGCCGATGAGATTGCCCAAGGCCGCGCCCCAGGCGCCCGCGGGGCCGAAAAGGAGGCCGAAGATCACGGGAATGACATTGGCCGGCCGCAGTTCGGTGATGCCCGGAATCAGGGGGATGCCCTTGAAGGGAATGAGAATGGCCGCGAAGAGGCCGGCGGTGAGCACCGTCAACACCACCATGGTGGAATACCGCCACATGCGCCGGACTTCCCGCATCTTCCATCCCTTTACCCCGGCCATTTTAACACGGAATAGATTTCGTTTTCATCTTTGTGTCTTTGCGTCTTGGCGGGAGGCAATAACTAGCTTGCAGGCCGCCCCCTTTTTCTCTAAACTTTTGAAGGTTAAGGAACGAAAGGGAAATGACCGGGACGGAAAAAAGCAAGTCCGTGACTGAGTGGCCGTCCGGGGACTGGCTCCTGGATTTCGGCAGCGCCGCGGACCTCATTGCCTATCACAAAGAGCGGGTCCTGGTATCCGGGAGCACCCGGTTCCAGGAATACGAGATCTTTGAGAGCCAGGCTTGGGGCCGGGTCCTGGTCCTGGATGGGCGGGTCCAGTCTGCGGCGGCCGACGAGTTCATCTACCATGAAGCCCTGGTGCACCCCGCCATGGTGGCCCACCCGGCGCCCCGGCGGGTTCTGGTCATGGGGGGCGGCGAAGGGGCCACCCTGCGGGAAGTGCTGCGCCACCCCCAGGTGGCCCGGGCGGTGATGGTGGACATTGATGAGGAACTGGTGGAATTTTGCCGGGAGTGGCTGCCCACCTTCCACCAGGGAGCGTTTGACGACCCCCGCGCCGAGCTGGTCTTCGCCGACGCCCGGGGCTGGCTGGCGGCTCAGCCCGAGGCCGCGTTCGAGGTCATTATCATTGACCTCCCCGAGCCGGTGGAAGTCGGACCCGCGGTGATGCTGTTCACCCGGGAAATGTATGAGCTGGTGCAGCGCAAATTGGCCCCTGGCGGCGTCCTTTCCGTGCAATCCGGGGCCGCGGGCATGTTCGGCGCCATGATGCCGGACCTGAACGCCACGCTGAAGTCGGTCTTCCCCCGGGTGGCGGCTTACGGCGCGTTTATCCCCAGCTTCATGGAGTTCTACGGCTTCCATCTGGTTGGCGGTGGAGAACTAACCTGGCCCACGGCCGCGGCCGCCGCGGCCCGTTTTGCCAGCCCCGCGTTCCAGGCGATGGGGTGGCTGGACCCGGAACTACTGGCGGCGCTCCCCCATATTCCGGTCTATTTACGACACCGCCTGGAAGCCGGCCGGGTGCTCACGGACGCCGCGCCCTTTGGCCCCACCCCTGGCGAACGGGCGCTTTTTTAAGGGGTTTTCGGTTGGGTAGGGTTTATTTTGGGAAACAATTATTTAGAAGATTAAAGGAGCAAAGTTTTTATGTCCAATCGTAGAGTCGGAGTTTATGTAGATTCCATGAATATCATGCGCAATGGCGGATACGGGATGCGCTATGAAGTCATCCGCCGCTTTGCCGCCAGGGACGGCGAAGAAATCATGCGCCTCAACGCCTATGTGGCCATCGACGAAGAACGCGCCATTTCCGACCCCAATTATAAAAATACCCTGAATTTCATTCTTACGTTGCGGGATTTAGGATTCAAGGTGGTGGAAAAGCCCATCAGATGGTACACGGATGAATCGGGGCGCACTTACGGCAAAGCCAACTGCGACATGGATATGGCCCTGGATATCATTGCCCAGTCGGAACGGCTGGACCAGATTTATCTGTTCACCGGCGACGGCGACTTTGTCAGCGTGGTGAACATGGTGCAGAACAAGGGCTGCCGGTTGGAACTGCTGGCCTTCAACAACGTGTCCGCCCGACTGCGCCGGGAAGTGGACCTGTTTATTTCCGGCTACCTGGTGCCGGGGCTGCTGCCCACGGCGATGCCCTTCGCCGGCGCGCCCCCCTGGGGGGAGCCGGGAAGCCGGGTCCGGGGAGTGTGCACCAAGTATTTCCTGGATCGTTCTTACGGGTTCTTCCGGTTTATGCACGGCTTCGGCAAGGTCTGGGTCACGGACACCCGGCTGGAAGAGTCGCCTTATTCCTCGGTCTTTTTCTTGGAAAAAGACCTGCCCCAGCAGGTTCACGCAGAAAATCTCCCCAGCCGGGAATATATTTTCGAGTTCACCATCAACGAGGGCGAAAAAGGTTTCGTGGCCGCGGATATTGATCTGGTGTACAAGTATTAGCGTTCAGCGGTCAGCGTTCAGCTTTTTAAAAAAGCTGATAGCTGATAGCTGACGGCTGAAAGCTTACAGCTCACCGGAAAGGAAAGGCTATGGCTCAAGACCTGCGAGTGCTTTTTGTCGCTTCCGAAGGGGTGCCCTTTGCCAAGACCGGGGGGCTGGCGGACGTGGTGGGCGCTCTGCCCCTGGCCCTGAAGGAGTTAGGGGTGGACGTGCGCATCCTCATGCCCTATTACGGCGCCGTGAAGCAAGGAAATATTCCTACTGCCCCCGTGGCGGAGAACCTTGATGTCCACACCGGGCTGGGAACCATCTCCTGCGACATCATGGCGCCCACCCAGGGAGACCACCCCTTCTACTTTGTGGCGCGGGACGAGTTTTTTGAGCGCAGCCAACTTTACGGCACTCCCCAGGGCGATTACTTCGACAACCTGGAGCGTTTCGCATTTTTCAGCGCCGCGGTGCTCCCCTTTTGCCAGGCTCTGGACTTTCAGCCCCACCTCATCCACTGCCATGACTGGCAGGCTTCTCTGGTCCCCGTCTATCTTCGTTGCCGCTGGTGGGGAGAACCCTTGCTCGCCGGGGCCAGGACCCTGCTTACCATCCACAACCTGGCTTACCAGGGATTGTTTCCCAAAGAGAAATTTCCCCTCCTGGGTCTGGACTGGTCCCTGTTCTCCATCAACGGCCTGGAATTCTATGACAAGATCAACCTCCTGAAAGGCGGGATTGTTTTCGCCGACGCCATCACCACAGTGAGCCACCGTTACAGCATCGAAATCCAGACCCCGGAGTTCGGCTACGGCCTGGAAGGGGTGCTTAAGAGCCGGGCCGGCTCGCTTTTCGGGATTCTCAACGGCGTGGATTATAAAGACTGGAACCCGGAAACCGACCCGCTCATTCACGCCAATTACAGCCTGGCTGACCCCAAGGGCAAGGCCAAGGACAAGGCCGGGCTTATGGAGGCCTTCGGCCTGAGCAAAAATCTGGCCCAGGCGCCGCTTTTGGGGATCATCTCCCGCCTGGCGGACCAGAAGGGTTTCGACCTGGTGGAAGCAGTGCTGCCCCAACTCATGGCCCGGGACGTCATGGTGGTCATCCTGGGCACCGGCGAAGAAAAATACCACCGCTGGCTGGCCGGGGAGGCCAAAAAATACCCCGGCAAATTGGGGGTGAAGATCGCCTTTGATAACGCCCTGGCCCATTTAATCGAGGCCGGCTCCGACATGTTCCTTATGCCCTCCCGCTTTGAACCTTGCGGCCTTAACCAGATGTATTCCTTGAAGTACGGCACCATTCCCGTGGTCCGGGCCACCGGCGGCCTGGCGGACACCGTCACCCAGGTGGGGCACGTGACCGGCGCCGGGACGGGATTTCTTTTCGAAGATTACTCTCCTGAGGCTTTCCTTAAGTGCATTTACACCGCGCTGGCGGCCTTTGAGGACAAGCGCCTGTGGCGCCGCATCATGCAGAACGCCATGAGCCAGGACTTCTCCTGGAACAAGTCGGCCCGGGCCTATCTGGATTTGTATCAGAGGTTGATGGAGTAATCGTAGTTTTTTGAGTTACTCGTTCCCCCACCCCCGTGGGGGAACGCAAATTTGCGGCCAAGCATCCCACTGAGTGAAATAAACGCAAAGGACAGCCGTTGGGCTGTCCTTTTCTTTTATGATCGAAGTCCCTTCCGGCGCACCCCCCTCTTTGACCTTTTTCATTTTTTTTACGGGAAGGCCCTTATCCCTTTTCATCACTAAGGCGGCGCCGGTATCGAGTTTTTTGCACTGAGTATTGACTAAGCAATATATATGACTAAAATAGTAATAGGTGTTGCTTATGTGGCTAATATTCTCTTACTCCCTGCCAGCAAAAAACTCCAACGCCCGGGTGAAGGTCTGGCGGCGGCTGATGTCCGTGGGCGCGGTGCAACTTAAAAGCTCCCTGTATGTGCTGCCCGCCGGCCCTGGGAATCATGAGCATTTTCAATGGCTCAGCCGCGAGGTTGAGGAGTTGGGCGGGGAGGCGGTGTTCTTTCAGTGCCCCGCAGTGGAAAATATGACTGACCTGGAAATCAGGGGGCTTTTCGGCAAGGAGCGGAATGAAGACTATGACCGGCTATGCGAAGAGATGCAGACCTTCGCCAGGGCTTTAGGAGACCAGCCCTGGGATCGGGATGAAAAGGTCAGGGAACTCAAGGCGGCCCTGAAAAAATTCACCCGGAGGTTTGAAACCATCCGCGACATTGACTTTTTTCCTACGGGCCGGGGGGAGCGCCCTGCCATGCTGCTGGCCTCCATGTCGGAACGCATGAAAGAATTAACCGGCGTCAGGCCGGGCGCCGGTTCTCAGGTAATGCTGAAGAAAGAGGATTACCGAGGGAAAATCTGGGTCACCCGGGAGCGCCCGTATGTTGACCGGCTGGCATCCTTCTGGCTGGTGCGGCGGTTCATCGATAAGGACGCAGATATTTTATTCATCTCCCCTAAACAAGAGATGGAAAGCAATGCCCGAAGGGTTTACTTCGACATGGCCGGGGGAGAGTTCACCCACCGGGAGCAGATGATCACCTTTGAGGTCCTGGCCGGGTCATTCGGCCTCCTCGATCAGGGGGGTGCCCGCTTAGCCGCATTGGTTCGGGCCATAGACTTGAAAGAGGACCTGGAAGGGATGGGGGAGGCCAAGGTCCTCCAGGACCTGGTGGACGGCCTGGTGAAAATCACCCCGGACGATTATGAGCTGGTCAACCGAGCCTTGATGATATTTGACGCTCTTTATACTACCTATCAAGGAGAAACCCCATGAAAGATATAGCAGTGCACGTGGCGTATCTCATGGCCGCGGCGGCCCGGACGGCCCCCAAAGGCGGCGGCAAGGATTTCCTGGAAATCGTGGTTATCACCTCGGAGAGCGATCTTAAGAAAATCGCTGAAAACATGCGTCAATATGCCCCCAGGAGCACCAACGAAGCTTACTGGCTCCGGGATGCGGCGAATATTGAAGAAGCTCAGGCCCTGTTGCTGGTGGGCCTGGCCCAGTCCCGAGCCGCGGGCTACGACTGCGGCGGCTGCGGTTATCCCTCCTGCAAGGAGTTTGAGAGGAACCGCAATTTTCAGGAAAAAGAAATGGGTTACGGCGGACCCCATTGTGTCATGCGCATGATGGACATCGGCGTGGCCCTGTGTTCCGCGGCCAAGACCGCCAGCCTGCTTAACGTGGATAATCGCATCCAGCAGCGGGTGGGGGCCGCGGCAAGGGCCCTGGGCCTGATTGCGGCTGACGCGGTCATGGGAATTCCAGTGGGCATCTACGGCAAGAACATCTTTTTTGATCGCAAGACACCGGGGAAGTAAGGAGATCGCCTTCTAAATGAACGCCTTTAATACACTCTGCTCCGTGGGCTTCCTGGCCCGGTTGTCCTACGCCCTGGCCCGGAACCCGGTGCTGCCGCTGTTCGCTCTGTACCTGGGAGCCGGGCCCGAGGCCATCGGCTTCGCGGTGGGCATTTCCACGGTCACCGGCATCTTTTTCAAGCTTCCCTCCGGGGCGCTCTCCGACATCATCGGCCGGCGCCGCACCCTGCTCATGGGGCTGGTGGTTTTTGCCATCATGCCCTTCACCTACCTGGTCATTAAAGACTATTCCTGGCTCATCGTCATTCGCTTCCTCCACGGCCTGGCCACCGCCATCTACGGCCCGGTGGCCATGGCGGTGGTGGCGGACATCGCCGGGGTCAGAAAAGGGGAATGGCTGTCCTGGTTCTCTTCGGTGACCATCATCGGGACGCTACTGGGCGCGCCGCTGGGGGGCTTTCTTTTGCATCACCTTTCCACGGCCGGAGGCCCGGCCCTGGGAGAGTTCCACCTGGTCTTCCTGGTGAGCGGCCTGGCGGGGGTCATGGCCCTGCTGCTGGGTCTGGCGGCTCTCCGGGGCCAAGAAACCGCAGCGCCCCAACCCGGAGCCTTCAGAGAACGGCTGGGGAAGTTTGTCTCCGGCATCAAGGAGGTGATGAGCGATAAGCGGGTGGTCATCACCTCCAACATGGAGGGTCTCCAGAACCTGACGGTGGGCGCGCTGGAGGCGTTCCTGCCGGTCTACGCGGTGAAGGTGGCGGGCTTAAATGAGTTTCAGGCCGGGTTGCTGTGGGGGGCTCAAATAGTCGTAACCATCCTGTCCAAGCCGGTGATGGGCCGCATTTCCGACCGCTGGGGGCGGAAACCCATCATTGTCTTGGGGATGGCGCTGTGCGCCGGGGCCTTCGCGGCCATTCCCCTGCTCCGGTCTTTTTATCTCTTGTTGATTACCGCCCTGTTCTTCGGCCTGGGGGAAGCCTTCGTCACTTCCTCCTCCGCGGCCCTGGTGGCGGACATCTGCCAGGAGAAACACTTCGGCGCGGCCATGGGCGCGTTCGGAACCATCTTCGATGTAGGCCACGCCTCCGGCCCCATCCTGGCGGGGCTGCTCATCGCCCGGTTTGATTATTTCTATTCCTTCCTGATCATGGGCGCCATCTTGATCGCGGCCATCCCGGTCTTTGTCCTGGGAGTTAAGGAGGGCCGAGGCGGTGGCCATTAATAATTCTGCTTCTTTTAACAGAAAACAGAAAACAGAAAACAGAAAACTGTGGGTTTCGTCACCACCTCTCCCGTTTCTGTTTGGCCAGCTCGAAATAATGGGCGGTGGCCTCGTGGATGGTCCTTTCCGGGTTGGCCCAGAAAATCGCCTGGGCCTCGGGGTTGTTGAAGAGGTAAAGCTTGCCGTTATAAAGGGCGAAAAGGTGGGGGTTGATGTCCTCCAGCCGCCCCATAGACATGGAAGTCACGCAGAACCCGCCCAACTGGGGCTGGTATTGGGGGGCATTGCCCAGGAACTCATAACGGTTGGCCCGGGAAGCGAAATAATAGGTGGCGCTTCCCAACCTTTCATAAATCCGCTTGTTGCCTTTGATAGCGCGCTTTTCGGTGAAATAGGCCGTGGGGTCGTAGCCGTGCACCGCCACGGTGTTGTCCAGGTTGAGAAGAGCCTCTCCCGAGCCTCCGGAAGTGGTGGGGGGCGGAAATCTTTGTTGGGCCGCGGCGCTGATGGCCAGCGCCGCCAGATACGCCAAGACCAATAGGGTCAGCTTCTTTTCCATACTTTCTCTCCTGGAGTTAGCTTGCCGGGACTGTCCCAGCCCTTTTTCCAAATAATAATAATGTTTTTCAGCCTGGCAATGTGACTTTTAGTAGGGTGCATCAATTTCTGCTTCTTGGTGGCATAGGCTTTCCAGCCTGTGCCACCCATATTACGAAGATAATTTGACAGCCCGGGATGATTTCATAGGCGAAAATTTATGCTTGCCTACAAACTTAAATTATGTCATGACATTATCACGTTATTTTGCCCAAACTCAGCTTGGGCTACAATTCATTCCCATGCCCATCTAGGGAAATAATCACCTTTAAACAAAATTTGTGCTATCCTTCCTTACCATTTGGGCAATAAGAGCGGCGGTGAGAGAGTTCTTAGAACCATTTTTGCAATGCAGGCGCCAAGGATGCCGCATTATTGTAATTATTAACAATAGGAGGCCTTAACCATGAACCCCTTTGTTTCACTGCCGAGTCTATTGGTGAGCCTGGTTCTGGTCCTGAGCCCTCTGGCCGCGATTGCGCAAGGGGGCGTTATTGACACCCACATGGGGAAACATACCGGTAAACATGTGCACTTGGTCTACCGTTCAGGCGTCGGGTATAACTCAATATTTCAACGGGTCAGGCTCGACGGACGCATTGAGACCGCAAATTTCACAGTCCCGGCGGGCCAGGTTCTGGTGGTTACCGACGTCTCGTGGGGTCGTGCGGCCTATTCGAGTACCGGAAGCACGGCAATGCTCAATCTCGAAACCTATTATGGGGCCGCGGTGGTGAGTCTGGTTTTCAACTCCACCCTGAAACTGGACGAGAATGGCATCGCCGCTAAGCATGAAACCTTGACCAGCGGCATACTAGTGGGTCCCAATGGGTCATTCGGCCTTTCCGATACTTCCTATAACCCTCAGTTTGCAAACATAGTAGCACCAACATGGGTCGTTCTCCGGGGCTACCTGGTGCTTCAAAGAAACTAGTTCCTGTAGAGGCGCGCTGCGACCATAGCTATGCGGAACTTTCATGATTCACGGGTGAGCCAAAGCCTCATGAAGGATTGCTCCCTAAAATATTAACCACAGAGACACGGAGGGCGCAACGAATTCACAGAGTTTATAATGGTATTATTAGCCCGCTAAAATTATTAATTTTCTCTGTGTCCTCTGTGTCTCTGTGGTGAATCTTTTTATCCTGCTCCGAAAAGTTCAAAGTTCCAGGTTCAAAGTTCAAAGTTTATAGGGTTCTATCGGAGACTTTTCACAATTTATGGGTGAGCCAATGGCTCATGAGCGACTGCCCTGAAAAAATTCAAAGCTTATGTAGGGTGCGCCGTGCGCAACCTACAAGAACTTTTCGTAACGCAGCCTGCAAACCAGACGGTGTTTGGCATCAGGGATTGGAGCTGGGGGTTTGGGGGAGGGGGCTAAGGGCGCCCGCCCTTAGCCCCAATACTGTTCACTTAATAATAAATCTGTGGTATCATGTGATAACCTATCACAGGAGGACCGCAGATGGCACGGACAGTTGCAGAACTCCCCAAAGGGAGCCGGATCACGGATTATATCAGTCTTGGGGTGGTGGCTAAGACCTTCCCGGCAGCCACTGTGAAGTCGGTGTTGGAAACTACCGGCCGAAGCAGCCAGCGACAGCGGGAACTGCCGGCCCATGTGGT
>Ga0194111_10008228_pt1 | contig 11517 bp, 10 predicted proteins | sample TA2KigC300mmetaG_FD_146194 | JGI IMG/M metagenome (GOLD analysis project Ga0194111, IMG submission 146194) | Freshwater microbial communities from Lake Tanganyika, Tanzania - TA2015033 Kigoma Deep Cast 300m | ecosystem: Environmental > Aquatic > Freshwater > Lake | place: Tanzania: Lake... | reverse complement strand
TCGTCCTGTTTTTCTCCACCATACCGGCCGACTCCTTAATTATTTTCATATGCTACCATTTTCTATATATCCAAATGCCATGGAAATTCTTTTTGCACAATTTAATACCTGCTCGATTAACTTTTCCTCATTATTAACCATGCGATTGACAGGCCCGGCGATCGCTATTGCTGCGATTACATGGTTTTCAAAATTTTTTATTGGTGCGCCGATACACATAGCCCCTTCTTTATATTCCTCCCGATCTAGCCCAAACCCTCTTTCACGAATTTTTTTAATCTCGTTTTTAATTTCTGAAAGATCCACTATTGAGTTAGGAGTAGATTTTACAAATAAATTTTCATTGAAAAGCCTTTCAATTTCTTCATCAGGTCTATAAGCCAGAATACATTTACCTACAGCAGTACAGTTAAAGGGCCGAAAAGCGCCTATCGGGGGATCCATTCGTATTTCGTTCAGGCTTAGGGATTTTTCTATATAAATAACACCATCGTTTATTTTTATTCCTAGAAGGGCCGTTTCCCCAGATTTCTCAGCCAATTGTTGGAGATAAGGTTTGGCAACTTTTCTTATTTCCATTTTTGATAATCCGGATAAACCAACTTGCAGAGCTGCCGGGCCAAGCTGATAGACCTGTGTAGTCGGTTCCTGTAATACGAAATCATGCGCGACTAAGGCTTGAAGGATTTTCAGCACGGCAGAAGGGCTATATCCAAATTTCTTGGCAATTTCTCGAACGCCATAACCTTCTTGGGAAGTGGCAATATATTTTAAGATGATAAGCGCTCGTTCAGCTGCAAGTGTGCTCAAATGAGTCCTCCTTAATCATATTTTATAAAATTTGCAGCCCCCGCTTAAAAGTTCGGGAATGAATGGCTTCCCGAACTGGAGGCAATTCATTATGGCCCCAGAAGCCCCAGTTGTTGGATAAGGGTAAAGTCTGTTTGAAATAATAAACTAAATTAAAAAAAAGTCAATAGTAAATTCTAAAAAGAAACAATGTTTCCATTTTTGAGTTATTTTATTTATAAAAAAATATATAAAAAAAATTTTTTCTTGACATTGTTTCCAAAATAAATTATAATTTTATCAAAATTAATTGTTTGTTTATATTTATTTGAAATTATTAAGCTTTTTTTAATCAGGGCACCATATTGTCATACTTAAAACACCACTATAGTTCAATTAAAGAGAAAGGGATTTATTTATGGAAAAATCGCTATTGCATGAAATGGTGAAGGAGGAAATTCAAGATATTGTAGGCAGGGATGATATAGATTTTAAAGAGGCAGATAAATTTTGCTATGCGAGTGATTTTTCCTGGGTTCATCGAGTTTGGGTGGATCGGGGATTAAGACCAATGATGCCGGACTTTATTGTATTTCCAGAAAGTACTGAAGAAGTTAGTCGCATTCTAAAGATGGCTAATCGGCATAAAATTTCAGTAACCCCTTATGGTGGCGGCACAAATCCAAATGGGGGAACTGTTCCTCTTTATGGCGGTATTGTAATGGATCTTAAAAAGATGAAGCGGATCATCCGTATTGATGAGACTTCACTGACGGTAACAGCACAAGCAGGTATTAATGGACAAATGCTTGAATGGGAATTGAACCGACATGGGTTGACCCTTGCTCATTATCCAGCATCAGAGTATTGTGCAACCTTGGGGGGATATGTTTCTACTCGCGGTTCTGGAACTCTTTCCACTAAATATGGAAAGGCTGAAGAAATGGTTCTAAGTATGGAGGTTGTGTTGCCGACAGGGCAGATTATACGGACTCTTCCTGTTCCAAACCATGCGACAGGTCCTGATGTTTTTCATCTTTTTATCGGCGCAGAGGGGACATTTGGTGTAATTACTGAGTTGACTATGAGGATTGACCCTATTCCTGAAGTTCGCGAATTTTATGGGTATCTTTTTGAAAGTTTAGAAGATGGGATTGAAGCTGGTAGGCGTATCATGACGAAAAGAATAAGGCCTTGTGCGATACGTCTCTATGATGCTCCTTCTACTATAAAGTTTGTTAAAAAGGTTCTGGGAATAGATGCAATAGGCTCCTTCATGGTAGTAGGAATCGATGGGGAAAGAAGTATGGTCGAAGTTGAAAAAAACGAGATAAAAAAAATATGCTTAGAACTTAAAGCAAAGAATATGGGAAGAGAACCAGGAGAAGTTTGGTGGAAAGATCGTTACAAATTTTATTTCCCGCCTTTTATTCCAAATCTACCAACTATGTTTGGAACCGTGGATAGCATAGTTACCTATGATCGAATCATAGATTTTTATAAAGCTAAGAAAAAGGCAATTGAGGAAGGTTATAAAGACTGGGGAGCGACATATACCGCACACTTTTCACACTGGTTTCCATGGGGAACAATGATCTATGACCGTTTTTTTATTGAGAAGCCTCCACAAGATGCTCGTGAGGCCGTGGAATTGTATAATAAAATTTGGGCCGATTCCGTTAGAGTCTCTATAAAAAATGGAGGGGTTATAAATGAACATCACGGCATAGGCTGCAAGTTGGGATATCTCATGCCAGAGCAATATGGGCCAACGTGGAATGTGCTAACTGGAATAAAAAATCTTCTTGACCCCAATAGGATCATGAACCCAGGCAAATTGGGATTTGAAGTTTCCGAATATACAAAAGTATAGAGAGGTAAAGAAAATGTTTTTCACTAGAGAGGAAAGGTTAGAAACACTTAGAGCATGCCGTGATTGTCCAATGTGCCATCATACTGATGCAATCGCTTGGGTGACAGGAAAAGAAACTAATACGCCAAGAGGGCGTGGAATGGCCCTTTGGGGACTAGAAAAGGGAATCCTTTCTTGGGATGACGATGGAGTCTCGGACATCCTCTACAAATCACTGCTTGACGGGCTAGCCCAGGAATGGTGCGATGGGAATTATGACCACGATGAATTGGTTATCGATGGAAGAAACAGAACCTTGGAAAGAGGAAAGGCTCCTCTAGAAGTTGTCCAGGTTCTTAAAAATATTCGGGAAAAAGGTAATCCCTATGGCTTGAAGGAAGGAGGTATCGAAACTCTAGTAAAAGGATGCCGCGTTGAGAAGGACCCTGAAGTAATTTTGTTTTTCGGCTCTTCGGCAAGGATTCATAGACCTGAAATTATTGTCGCTGTAATTAAGATCATGAGCTTTTTGAAAATTCCTTTTACCTTCTTAGATCCCGAAGTAGATTCCGGTTTTCTATTTTACCAGTTTGGAGACTTTAAAGGAGCGGCCGATTACGGAAAATGGGTCGCTGGGATGATAAGACGTCTCGAAACCAGCAAATTAATCGTTTTAAGCGCCTCTGACTACCGGATGTTTACAACCCGATATTCACGTTTCGGTTCTCCGCTTCCTAAAGGAATGAACGTGATACACATTACCGAATTTCTTAATCAATTATTAAAGGATAAAAGGCTTATTTTTCAAAAAACAATCAAAGAGAAAGTAACCTATCATGATCCATGCCACTTAGGACGATTTACCGACGTCGTCGAACCTCCGCGAGAACTTATTAACGCTATAGCGGGGCCATATTTCATTGAGATGGAATGGAATCGCAAAAGAGCTCATTGTTGCGGAGGTGGTGGAGGAATCTCTTTTACTTTCCCGGAAATATCGGAAAAAATATCGCGGATAAGAGTTGAAGAAGCCCTCAGAGAAGAGGCAAAAATTCTAGTGACATCCTGTCCTGACTGCAAACAGATGTTAAACCGAGCTATCCAACCTGGTGAGATAGAGATTAAAGACATATCAGAAATAATAGCAGATGTTATTTAATATAAGCTCCCTTCAAATAGGGATTAAATATGCTGCCCAGGCTGAACTGGGTAGAAAGGAGAAAAAATATGGGTAAGGCAATCTGGTGGTGGGATATGAAGAGGCCTGAGATCGAACAGCATGTAAAACAGGATGATATCGTTCTTTTTCCAATTGGATCTACCGAGCAACATGGACCTCATATGCCAACTGGGGCAGATTATTTTAATGCCATCGGTATCGCAGAAAAAATATCTGAAAAAAGAGGTGTAGTCATCGCCCCGCCTCTGGCATATGGCAGTCATCCATACTTCCATTATGGATATATGGGAACGCTTCCTATTAGACAGACTATCCTAATCGAGTTTGTTCGCGACATCGTAAAAGGTTTGGTAAACTGTAACTTCAATAAAATTCTAATTATTAATGCACACGGGCAATGGTGGACTTTAAACACTGCAATTCAAGAAATAGCATTGGAGGTCAACGCTTTCTTGGCCGTCTCAACATGGCAAGAGACCGCTGATCCTATGATTAGAGAGGTATTAGAAACGCCGCCACGCCATGCAGACGAATCGGAAGCTGCGCTCGGTCTGTACTTGTATCCAGAGAAATTGGATATGAGCAAAGCTGTCGATGAAACATTGGGATCTTATATTGACACAGCCAGATTCTGCAAGCAAGGTTGTTTTGGGTTTGGTGATCGAGGTGGTTGTTTTGCTATCGAAGGTATCACAGCCTTTCCCCAAGAGAGCAAAGCAATGATCCATGGAGTGGCAGGCAGACCTACCTTAGCTACCCGAGAGAAAGGAGAAGCCATTGTCAATTACACAGTTGATGTCCTCTGTGCCCTAATCGACGATCTTAGGAAACGATTTAAAGTAGGTGAAATACCTGCGTTGAAACCTCAATTGAGGGTTGAATATTATTAACATAATGTGTCTTATTTTTCTCTTGAATAGAAAGAATCACAATTCTTTAGTAATGGTCCTTCTATTCAGGAGCGACGAGCCCCTGGGGTGGTTGAAGTTTTGAAAAATATCCTGCTGGGGTGCTGATCATATGGGAAAATACTTAATCGGTATAGACATTGGCTCCGGTGGTTGCAAAGTAGTCATAATCGACCAAGTAGGCAATATCATTGGAAGAGCCTTTCAAGAGTGGCCCACATATTATCCCTATCCTGGTTGGTCAGAACAAGAACCTTCAGATTGGGAAAATGCTCTTAAAAGTACAATGAGATCGGCTATGACTTCTGGAGAGATAAAACCCTGCGAAATCGAAGCTATTGCGATTGGGTCAGCTACCCACAGTATTGTACTTCTTGACGAAAAAAACCAGGTTCTTCGTCCTGCAATTTTATGGACTGATAAGAGGACTATTGAGCAAGTGGATTATCTTAGGGAGAATTATGGAGACTTAATTTTTGAAGAGACTCTGCATGCTCCCAATGTAAATTGGTCCCTTCCGTACCTAGTATGGGTCCGTGAGAAAGAACCTGCTATATGGAAAAAAACTAAAAGAGTTCTCATGCCAAAGGATTACATTCGATTCCGTCTAACTGGAGTGTACGCCACAGACCCTATCGATGCGGTTGGTACTCTGATATTCAACCCTCGAAAGCGTGAATGGTCCACCAAGATATGCGATGCTCTTGGAATTCCTTTAGAAATTCTACCGCCAATTTTATCTCCTGAAAAAATCGTTGGAACACTGAGCTTAGATGCAGCTGATATGCTTGGTCTTGAAGAAGGTATCCCTGTAATAGTAGGGACTACTGATCAGGCATCAGAAGCGTTAGGAGCAGGAGCCATTGATCCAGGTCATGGAATCATTAAGTTGGCTACTGCAGGCAATGTGGCTGTAGTGACCGACAGCCCTCATCCGGACCCGTTGCAAGTGTATGCTTACCTCCATATCATTCCCGGTCAATGGTATACGTTAACTGGAACGACAAGTTGTGCAGTCTGCTATCGATGGCTTAGGGATGCGTTTTTTGAGGACTTGAAAAAACTTGAGCAGGATGAAGGAAAATCTGCCTATGCTTGGATGGATAGTATCGCGGCGAAAGTTCCCGTTGGGTCTGAAGGTCTGATATTTCATCCAAATCTCCATGGAGGTTTCACAGATCCCCGTTTGAGAGGAAATTTTGTTGGAATTACTTTTCGACATTCACGAGCGTATTTTGCTCGGTCCGTACTAGAAGGAATTGCCTTTTCAATGCTAGGTGCTCTTGAACGGGAAGAGGCTTTAGGAGTAAGGGCAGATAATTTTAGGCTGATTGGTGGAGGATCTAGAAGTTCCCTTTGGCAGAGGATAATTTGTGATGTGTTTGGAAAGGAGATGATCGTGCCTACCATCGATGATTCCTCATTTGGGACAGCCATTTTGGGAGGAATTGCAATTGGAGTCTTCAAAGATATAAAGGATGCTGTGAATCGTTGCGTTCGTTACCAAAAAGAGCTTACTCCTGACGAAGGGAACCACAAAACTTATCAGGCCTTGTTTGCACGGTATAAAGAGATTGAGCAGAACCTGGCACCTAACTATAGAAAACTTCATGAAATTAAATTGCCAATGCGATAGAGTTTTGGAATAAACTTACTCTATTGCTGCTATAAATGACATGTCTTTCCTTAGAATTAGGTGAGGGGCAGTAATGTCTAAATTTAAATGTAAAAAATTCTTAAACGATTTACATCTTAGTCAAAGAGATAATATCCAAACAATATTTCAAAATCGAGCGCGATGCTTGACGGTTAGCTTTCATTGTTGGGGCATTCGGCAATTTGTTTTTTCGATTCGTTGGGAATTAATACGAACGCATTAATTTTCTTTACCATCATTCGACTCCCCTTCCCCTCTCCCCCAGCGGGGGAGAGGGGAAGGGTGAGGGGGCCCATGTCAAAGGATTTATTGCGCCTGCATTAGTTTCAGAAATATTGTCATTAAAAATTGATTCTCAAAGGAGAATACACCCAACGAGCCGCTTGTCTTATAATAACACATTATAAGGCATGATTGATTGGATAAAGCAAAGTAAGTGCTAAGGTTTGGGATATCCTTGGTCAAAGAAAGGGGGTGAGCTTTTTTTCGGGAATGAGGCCATCAAGGAATTTGGCTCAAACAGAAAAGGGAAAAATATGCTCAAAAGAAAAAGAAGAAAGCCACGTATCGCTTGATTTTATTCCTAGCAAAACAACTGCAGGGGAGAGAAAACTGGGGGATACTATATTAAAACAGGAAATATGAATCGATTTCAAAAAGGAGGGCCGAACCATGATAAAAAAATTGTCCCGTGTTATACCGATTTTGTTGTTAGGGGCCTTTTTTTTAATAACCTTTGCTGGTCAGCAGGCAGCTTTTGCCCAAAAGATGAAGCTGAAATGTGCGAGTATTTATCCGCCCCCCGATGTACCCCTGTCTATGGGCAAATGTTTTCAAATCTGGCAGGAGGAGGTAACGCGAAGGACGAAAGGGGATATCACTTTTGAAACTTACTGGGGGGCTACCCTGGGCCCTGGAGTGGAACACATCGAGTTGCTGAGAAAAGGAGTCGTTGACGTTGCCGGAACCTTTGCCTGGTATACACCGGGTAAGTTCCCCCTGGGTTCCTATACTTACGTGTTTCCTTTTGGACCTACGGATCCCCTGCTCATCGTAAAAGCAAATAGAAAAATGAAAGAAAGGTTTCCTCAGATCCGCAAAGACGAAGAAAAGCAGAATGTGATTAGGGTGTGTGATCCCCCGGGGGGTCCGTACGATTTTATGAGCAGGAAACCGCTGAAATCCATCGATGACTTCAAGGGTGAAAAAGTAGCCCTCGTGGGTCGTTATTTTGGACGGTGGTTGCCCCCGGGTGCTACTGCCGTCGTGCGCCCGATGCATGATCGGTATGAGTTGCTGCAGACGGGAGTCGTGAACATCGACTTCCATCCGCCTACCCATTTCTACTTAACAAAGGTTTATGAGCTGGTCAAATACTACACCAAAGTGGGAGCCATGGCGGGGTTTCATGCGGAAGTCTTTATGAACTTGGACGTTTATAAAAAGCTGTCGCCGGCATATCAGAAGATCGTGATGGAAGCGGGTGATTTTGCCGACGAAAAAACGGCCACCGAACTACTCCCTCAATGGTGGGATCTTTTAGAGAAGGAACTTAAGAAAGCCGGTGTAGTTATCAGCGACTTCCCGAAAGAAGAAGTAAAGAAATGGGCCAGCAAACTGGAGGACATTCCTGCCGAATGGGCTGAGGAAGTGACGAAGAAGGGCTACCCAGGATTTGAATTTGTGAAGGCATGGCAAGATATTACCACCGAGCTGGGGTATGAATGGCCCAGGAGGTGGGGGGTAAAGAAGTAGTCTTGGTTCACGAATCCGAGTGAACCCATTAAGAATACAGGCAATAGGGATTCAAGCAAGATCCCCATTGCCTGGAAATGATGCGCGGGAAAAAGGATGAGTTAGGGAATGCCTGATAAGATTGGTTCACCAGTACGCATAGCCGCGATAACCCTCACAGCTTTTTCCTGGGTGGTTATAATTTTTTTGACCCTGATGATCGTAATCGATGTTTCCGGGCGTTTTTTCTTTAACCGGCCCTTGCCCGCAACGTGGGAACTCGGGGAGATCTGCATGCCCTATATCGTCTTCTTTCCCTTCGCCTATACGCTGATTCGGGATAGCCACATTCGCGTTCTTCTGATTAAAAATCAATTCTCTCCCAGGACGCAACGCAGAATGAAGTTCTTTACAGATGCGATTTCCCTCAGCATATGCGCTTTAATGACCTATTATTCATGGTTGCGATTCTGGGAATCTTATACCCTGGATGAGGAGATGTTAGCGGCGGTAAGAATTCTGTGGTGGTGGGGGAAAATTGCCATGCCCATTGGGATGGGTATGTTTACCCTTGCCTACTTCCTCCAATTATTTCATGCAGCCACGATTGGTCAACGAAAACAGGTCTGAAAATGGATCCCTATTTGGTTGGTCTGGCGGGGCTTATTCTGTTAATTGTACTGCTGGCCCTGGGTACGCACGTGGGTATTGCTCTGGCCATATCTGGTTTTGCGGGTCTATTCTACCTCCAAGGTTTCGAAAAGGCGCTGGCGACGTGCGTTTCATCACTGTACGGAAAGATCTCTACCACGGCCCTCGTGACCCTACCGCTTTTTATCCTGGTTGGATTTCTGGCCAGCGGAGGAGGGATCAGTCGCGACATTTATAAGAGTCTGGGTCTCCTGATCGGAAGATTCAGGAGCGGTCTGGGGATTGCGACGGTCATTGGTTGTACGGCTTTTGGCACGGTTTGCGGCTCATCTTTGGTCACGGCTGCAGTATTTGCCAAGATCAGCGCCCCTGAGATGAGGAAGCGAGGGTACTCCAAGTCTCTGGCTTACGGAATCTGCGCCGCCTCCGGGTCAATCGGAATGCTCATTCCGCCCAGTATTCTCGCCATCGTTTATGGCATGTTGAGCGGAGTTTCTATCGGCAAAGTCTTGATTGCCGGAATCGTACCGGGCCTCTTTTGGGCCATCTTGTTCTCCCTTACTGTTTTTTTAATAAGCAAGATAATCCCTTCCTGGGTAGCGACTTCGGCCACAGGCCCATCCGTTCCTTGGCGTCAGAAATTGGCGAGCTTGCTATGGTGGTGGCCGGTCTTGGTTTCGGGGGCCATCATCTTCGGAGGAATCTACGGAGGAGCTTTTACCCCTACCGAAGCGTCCGCCGTGGCCGCCATGGTTTTATTTGTGCTTTACATCTACCGCAGCCTGTTTCGAAAAGCGGACCTGAAGTTCTCCAGGAGGTTTGGTGAATTATACGAAATGCTGACCGATACGGCCATAACCTCGGCCATGATCTTTTTTGTTCTGGGTTCCGCCACGATTTTCTCGAATTTCGCGGTGTTGACCGGATTGACGATCAAATTCTCGAATTTCGTCACCGGTTTGGGCTTGTCCCCGGTGGGCATTGTTATCATTTTCTGTATTGTATATTTAATATTGGGATGTTTCCTGGACAGTATATCCATGTTGTGCATGACCGTTGCCTTATTCAATCCCATCGTGGAAAAAGCCGGGGTTGACCCGATTTGGTATGCCGTTATCGTCATATTAACCATAGAAATAGGGTTCATCACTCCACCCTTTGGAATTAATTTGTTTGCGGTAATGGGAGCCGCCGAAAAAGACGTGGATATGAAAGATGTAATAGCCGGATCCTTTCCTTTTTTAATCGCCGAATTGATCAGCCTGGTTATCTTTTTTGCTTTTCCCATCCTCGCCACCTACCTTCCGGCATTTGTCAGATAGATATGATTGTTTTATATTCTCATCGGTACTTTCAAGAAATTTGTGCGAAATTTTTGTAGAAGGGTAGATTGGCGCAAATCCTTCCAAGTGGATTTGATCTTCACTGCAACTCTTTTTTCAAAAAAAATAAAATCCAGGAGTCGGTAACAAGCGGCTTCCCCAATTACAATCTCCATAGGTTTAATTCGCCGCATAAACTCTTTGTTCAACTGCTCAGTAATGTTCGTCCTCCGTAAAGAGATCTATTCCGGAAGAAACTTGAAAAAAAATTAAATAAGAATCCAGGGACTATTCCAGATAACGAATGGGCGAGGGGAATTTCTTTGGCATCGAACCTTCAGACTGATCTTTTACAGTTATTTTTTAATCGATTTTAATAAGCTCTTATAATTTTTCAGATTGCTCTTTGAAAATTCTGAAAAAGTTCCGAAATGTGGTGCCACAGATTATGAATGATTTCCTTGACTATCTTGATTCTAATAGTTAAAAGGAGGTGTCATAAAGGAGGCACCATATGTTCGCCAGAATCAAAAAGTCGGGGCCGCATCAATATTTCCAAATCGTCGAGAACCGCCAGGAAGGCAAGAGAACCATTCAGCGGGTCATCGCCACGAGTGGCCGCATGGATTACTTGCAAGAAAGGGCCGAGATCGAAAATTTGTTCCGCTCCCTTTCGCGATTCTCTGAAAAAGTTCTTTTGGTCCTCTCTGGCCAGGGAGAGGTTCAGGCCTCGGCCAAGAAGATCGGCCTGGTCTTGATCTTCGAGAGGCTTTGGAGGGAGTTAGAGATCGGTCGGATCCTCGGTCGCCTTCTTCAGGAAAGGAAATTTGGCTTTGAGGTGGAACGAGCCATTTTCCTGACCATTCTTCATCGCCTGTTTGTTTCGGGATTGGACTGTTCCTGTGAAAAGTGGCGCCGGGATTATCTCATCGAGGGGGCCGTCCTCTCAGGCAACTTTTCCAGCAGAATTTCTTTGGTCGTTTTCTTTTTTTCAGGCATATTGATCGGCTCCTTTTTTACAGCCCCTAAAAAGGATTGACCAGGCTCCCTACCTAATCAATGCCTTCATTAGAAATTTAAAAAACCGCGAGTTTTCTTATTTAAAACCTGGGGGGCGTGAGGACCCAGATGACCTCGATGGGTTCCTTTCCCAGCCCGCACCAGGAGTGGGGATGGTGGGCTGGGAAATAAACGCTGTCACCGGCTTGAATTTGCTGGACCTCATCCCTGACCCGAACTTCAAGAGTCCCTTTTAGAACCAGACCGAATTTCTCTCCGGGGAGATCAACTATCGGCTCATCACCGGAGGTTTCTCCAGGAGCGATACACATGTACATCACTTCCATCTGGCGGTTGAGATCCGGTGTTAGAAGGTCATAGGATACTTTTGATCCAGGAAGGGATAGGGTTTTACGCCGATTTTT
>Ga0194111_10008211_pt1 | contig 11526 bp, 9 predicted proteins | sample TA2KigC300mmetaG_FD_146194 | JGI IMG/M metagenome (GOLD analysis project Ga0194111, IMG submission 146194) | Freshwater microbial communities from Lake Tanganyika, Tanzania - TA2015033 Kigoma Deep Cast 300m | ecosystem: Environmental > Aquatic > Freshwater > Lake | place: Tanzania: Lake... | reverse complement strand
ATTTATGGCCCGTATGACCCAAGGCAAGAGCCGTATGAGCTAATAGCCTCACGTACGGATCCGTCCGGGGGGCGGCCCGTAAGGGCCGTCCCTACCGGGACCGTGGGGGTCTGGGGAGAGCGGTGTGTTCTGCCTTGATAAGATCGCAGGTGCGACAGCCAAGCGAGATTACGAGAAGTTGGGTGTTTTCTACCTCGGCCGACAGTACGACCTGGCGGGTCAGAAAGCACAACCGGATCGGACTCATTCCCGCGGCGGTGGCGGCGTTGCCGCCGTCCCGCGTGCCCTTGCCGGAAACCGCCGGGTGTTTCTGAATCCCGTGCCAGAGGCTATTGTGATGGGGGTGGAGCGGACCGCCCCGACCCTAGTTCCGTCGTTCCAAGTGCAGACGAGGCGGTCAGACGATTCGAACCCGTGGCCCGTGACCGAGGAGCAATCATGATGGATCACGTGTGGCGAAAGAGCATGACGTGGACGACATCGCTGGCCGTAATGCTCGCGGCCGCGGCAGCCGCTCCGGGTTCCGAACGATGGCCTTTGGACCGGGCACATGCCTGGAGCGAGCGGATGGGCGTGGTGCGGGGCTGCAACTTTCTGCCCAGTACGGCCGGCAATTCCACCGAGATATGGCAGGCGGCGGATTGGCGCGAGGACGTCATTGATCGGGAGCTGAAGCTGGCCGCCGCCACGGGCATGAATACAGTCCGCGTCTTCGTGCAGTACCTGGTGTGGGAAAGTGATCCGGACGGTCTGCTCGGCCGCATGAATCGGTTCCTGGAGATCGCGCAGTCGCACGGCATCAGGACCATGTGGGTGCTGTTCGACGACTGCGTCTTCGGATACCCGCCGAAAACCGATCCGTACCTTGGGCCGCAAGGCGACCCGAAACCCGGCGAGTATTCGCCGTATTGGACGCCGAGCCCCGGTCATTCGCGCGTCGACAAGCAAGAGGCGTGGCCGCAGCTTGAGCGGTATGTCCGATCGCTCGTCGCGCGCTTTCGGGAGGACGACCGGGTGCTCGCGTGGGACCTGTACAACGAACCCGGCAATTCGGGTGTGGAGGCTCGCAGTCGGAACCTCGTGGAGGCGTGTTTCCGGTGGGCTCGCTTGGAGCAACCCGCGCAGCCCCTTACCGTCGGGCTGTGGGAAGCGGACTTCGAGGGCGAGAGTTCCCGGAAGTGGCTCGAGCTGTCCGACATCATCACGTTCCACGCATACGACGCGCCCGGGGGTGTGCGAAACAAGATCGCGTTCTGCGCCCAACAGGGCCGCCCGGTGATCTGCACGGAATGCGTGATCCGGCGAAATGGAAACACCTATCAGAAGCTGTTGCCGCTCTTCGCGGAACAGCGAGTCGGCTGGCTCAGTTGGGGACTCGTTCAAGGACGCACGCAGACGTGGCTGCACTGGGGATCCCAGCCGGGCAGCCCGGAACCCGAGATCTGGCAACATGACCTCTATCGCCCCGATCTCACTCCGTTCGATGCGGACGAAATCGAGTTGATTCGGAGATTCCGGTGGCTGAGCTTCCGGGCGATTGTGCCCACTTCTCTCGATGCCGCACCTCGATGGCGCTATTCGGACGAGATGCCTTCCTACGGCTGGCATCTCAGAGAGTTCGACGATTCGAAATGGTATGACGGGCTCGGTGCGTTCGGGACGGCGGCGACGCCATGGATTCCCGTCCGCACGAAATGGGCCAGTCAGAATCTCTGGTTGCGGTGCGAGTTTGAGATGGAGGGCGAGAAGGCCGCGAATCCCTACCTGCGGATCAGACACGACGAGCACGTCGAGGTCTATCTCAACGGAGTTCTCGCTGCCAAGGTCCCGGGCTGGAACACCGACTATGATTGGCATCCTCTTTCGGAGCCCGCCAGGCGCGCGATGGTTTCCGGCAGAAACGTGCTTGCCGTGCACGTGCATCAGACGACGGGAGGCCAGGGAATCGACGTCGGACTGGTCGATGTGCTGACGGGTCAGGAGATACTGCCCGCGCTCAGACCCAATCCCGAATCCACCATCGTCGCGACGCCGGGCGAACGGTGGAGTGGCCAGAGGGCGCGAGCCTGGTTCGCGGCCAACGCGCCGATCAAGGGCTTCAACTACGTGCCGAGAACAGCGGTCAACACGGTCGAGATGTGGCATGCCGACACGTTCGACGCCCGGACGATCGGCGAGGAACTGCAGTGGGCCGCGAACCATGGGTACAATGCCGCGCGCGTGTTCCTGCAGTACGCCGCATGGGAGGCGGACGAGCCCGGATTCCTTGACCGGTTCGAGCAGCTGCTCGCGCTGGCCGCGTCCCGCGGCGTGTCGGTGATGCCGGTCTTCTTCGACGATTGCTGCTTCTCAATGAAACTGGAACCGTGGTACATGCGGCAAGATGAACCCGTGCCGGGCGTCATCAACAGCGGTTGGGTTCCCAGTCCCGGATACGGTTTGGTACTGGACACCAGCCAGTGGCCTCGGTTGCAACAGTACGTGCGGACGATCGTGCGGAAGTACCGCGAGGACCCGCGTATCAAGGCGTGGGACGTTTACAACGAACCGGGCCCCTTCTTCGACGCGACGACGTCATTCGCACTGGCCGACGCCGGACTCGGTTGGGTCCGGGAACTCAACCCCGCTCAACCGTGCACCGTGGCCGTGTGGGGCAATCCGCACTCGGCGCGGTTTGCCGAGTTGAGTGACGTGGTTTCCGTCCACTACTATGGCGAACCGGCGGGGCTCGAGCCGTTCCTGCGGAAACACGCCGATCGGCCGATCCTCTGCACCGAGTGGCTCACGCGTCCCGGGCCGTGCAGTTTCGAGGGAATGCTCCCGCTCTTTGCCCGCTATCGCGTGGGATGGTACCACTGGGGGCTCGTGGCCGGGCGAACGCAGACGTATTATTCCTGGTCCTCTCAGCCCGGCGCGCCGATGCCGAAGGTCTGGATGTGTGACGTGCTCCATCCCGACGGAACGCCGTACGACCCACGAGAGATGGAACGGGTGCGGTCGTTCCGGTTCGACGAGTAATCGCGCCGCCGAATGCCGCTCCGGACTTTGCAGGTGACATTACAATGTCACATTGTCTTCCTCATCGTGCAGGATCCGCACGGCCGGCGTGTCCAAGTCGTCGTACTGGCCGCGACGAACTGCCCAGATGAAGCCGGCGACGGCGAACACTGCCAGCGCCGCCGCGAGGGGAAGCAAGACGTAGATCACGCTCATAAAGGGTACTCCTGCTGGACGACCAAGGCGAGCCGGCAGCGTGAGCTGCCCGGGTTGCGGTGGGTACGCGTGGGAACCGGGCGGGCGGACGCCCGCCGCTCGCCTTACGTCCACGTCGGGCCGGCAGACCGGGCGGGCTGACGTCCGCCGCTCGCCTTGTCATTTCATGACTCCGTCGAACGTGCGGGCCGTGAATGCGATGATCAGCACGGAGAAGGAACTGATCGGCATCAGGACCGCGGCCGTCAACGGGCCGATCAGCCCGGTGATTGCCAGGGCGGCGGCCACCGCATTGTAGCACAGCGACACGGCGAGGCACTGGCGAATGGTCCGCAGTGTTCTGCGCGAGGCCGTGATGATTTCCAGGATGGGTGTCAGGCCCGGGCGGTTCAGATAGACGTCGGCGGCCGACAAGCTGGCTTCGGCGCCGCCGTGCACGGCGATTCCCACGGTGGCCGCCGAAAGGGCGGCGGCATCGTTCACGCCGTCGCCGACCATCACGACGGGACCCGCGGCAATCGCATGTTGTACTCGAGCGACCTTCTCCTCCGGGGTTGTTCCGCCGAACGTGTCCGTTTCGGGAATTCCCAGTCGGCGCGCCACAGCGGCTACGACTTCCGGATGATCTCCCGAAAGGACGCAGGGCCTCCAACCGGCTCGGCGCAGCCCTTCAACGGCTTCTGCCGCGTCGTCGCGCAGCGGATCGGTCAGCGCCGCGACGGCGACGCATTCGCCGTTCGCGCCGACCAGGACGGGTGTGGCGCCCTTGCCGACCACGTCGGCCACGGCCGTCGCCATGTCCGGGGGGACTCGGCAGCCGCTGTCCCGCACGAACCGCGGGGACCCGACAACGAGCGAAAGTCCACGGACGACGCCCGTCAATCCAGCTCCGGCCACCTGATGCACTTCGCGGACGTCGGGAGACGCGGGGAGTTGCGGCTCGGTATCTTGGGGCACGTCAACCAGGGCGCGGGCGATCGGGTGGGATGAGTGACGTTCCAGCGCGGCCACGTACTCGCGCACGCCGTCGTCGCCGAACCAGTCGGTCACGGCGGACCGGCCGCTGGTGAGTGTTCCCGTCTTGTCGAGGAAGATGGTCCCATCCCGCGCCAGCCGCTCCAGCACCTCTCCGCCCTTGATCAAAATCTGCCGGCGGGCTGCTCGTCCCAAGGCCACGGCGATCGCCACGGGCGTGGCCAGGCCAAGAGCACACGGACAAGTGACAATCAGGAGCGTCACCGCGTGATCGATTGCGGAGCTGGCGTCGAGCGCGAGCCAGAGCCCGAACGTGAACAACGCGAGCGCGAGGACAACGATCACAAACCAGCCTGCGACGCGATCGGCGAACTGCACGATCGGCGCTCGCCGCCTGCCGCACTCCTCGACCAGCTGCATCAACCGGCCGACGCGCGTCCGGCTGCCGGTCGCTTCCGCTCGGACCACAAGTCGTGCCGCGCAATTCAACGTGCCGGCGTGGACGCGGTCGCCTTTGCCGACCCGTACCGGCAGCGACTCGCCCGTCAACAGCGACTGGTCGATGGTCGACTCGCCATCAACGACTTCCCCGTCGATGGGCACGCTGTCGCCCGCGCGAACCTCGAGCAGATCACCGGCCGACACGGCTTCGATCGGCACTTCGCTGATCTCCCCGTGCGTTTCGATCCGTCGAGCGGACGTTGGCGTGAGCGAATACAACAGCTCCATCGCATCAGTCGTCCATCGCTGGTGGCGCCTTTGAAGCCATCGGCCCAGAAGGAGCAGGAACACGAGCATGGTGAGCGAGTCGAAGTAGATCTCGCCTCGCCCCAACACGGCGTTGAGCGTTCCGGCCGCGCCACCGGCGGCGAGCGCCATCGCGATCGGCAGGTCCAAGTGGGCCGTTCGCGTTCGGATCGCCGCCCAGGCCCCGCGAAAGAAGAAACTGCCCGGCCACGTCAGCGCCACCAGCCCGAATGCCATGCTCGCGATTCGAAACAGACGCGAGTACTGCGTTTCTATTCCCGTGAAGACGCCCCCGTACAACGCGAAAGACAACGTCATCACGTTGCCGGCGCACGCGGCGGCAACGCCCAACCGAACCAGGAACCGGTGGTCCTCCCGGCGGCGGATTGCCCGCGAACCGGCATCCCGCGCCGGATGCGGAGGGTACCCCAATGCGTCCAGCGCGCGGGCGATGCGCGATAACGGTACCCGCTGATGCTCCCAGCGAATGCGCACAAGCGAGCGGCGCATGTCCAGCCGGGCCTCCACAACGCCCGGCACGACGCGCGGCAGTTTCTCGACCAGCCACACGCAGGCGGCACAGTGGACCCCTTCCAGAAACAACTCGGCCGTCGCCGTACCATCCCCGGCCACGTCGCAATACGTCGCGCGGAATGCCGGATCGTCGTACTCGCGATAACGGCGATCCGTCGTACTCGCTCGGCGCGCCGGCGCCTCCGCCAACGCGCGCAACCGATAGAAGCGGTCCAGACCACACCCGTGGATCATGGCATACACGGTCCGGCAGCCATTGCAGCAGAATTGCTCCTCCCGATCCGACTCGACCAGCCCCAGCGGCACCGGCAGGCCGCAATGCGTGCACACGACCTGGCCGGAAACCGGCGCGCCGCCTGGATGCCCGCGATCACTTCTCGGACGCATGGCCACGTTCGCGACAACACGGAGGTTGCGCCCCTTGTAGCGATTCAGCCTGCTGCAAGACGCCGCCCCGTGCCTCGATCGCCGGAGCGACCGATCCGACGGACAGCACCGGACGCGCGGCGACCGTGTACAGGCCCAGCAGCACGATGACCAACGCGGTGATCAGAGGCGCGCGGCGGCCAAGGGTGCCCGTGAGTGTCTGCACGCCGATTCCCAAAAACGCCAGGACGGGGACAGTGCCCAGCCAGAACGCGACCATGACGGCGGCACCCATGGCAATGCTGCCAGTCCCCGTCGCTACTACCGCGAAGGCATACAGCCATCCGCAGGGCAACAGGGCCGTCAATAACCCGATGGTCAGCGCGCGTGGAAACGGGCGAAGACTCAGCGCGGCGCGCTGCACCGCCGTCAGAATCCAACGCAGGCCCGGCGGTAAGGGCATCTTCGGCAGCCGCGCGCCATAATGAACTGCCAAGGCAATCAACCCGACGGCGATCATCATGGCTCCGGCCAGCACCGCCGCCGCGCGGTTCAGACCTACCAGCGAACCGCCCAGATCAACGGCCGCGCCCAACAAGCCACACGCCGCCCCCACCATCGCATAACTCGCCAGGCGACCGCCGTGGTAGGCACACTGGAGCCGCCAGATCCCGGACGGCGCCAGCCGGTCGGTCCTGCCCACGGCGAACGCCACCAGCGGGCCGCACATGCCCGCACAGTGCAGGCTTCCGCACAGGCTTGCCACCAATACGGCAATCAGCGTCGCCATGGCCGACTCTCTCCTGGCGGATAAACATCCCCCTGCTCAACGTGCGTGAAAACCTCCGAACGCCACCGTGCGGTCAGGCGGAATTCCCACAAGCCCTTCCGGCGAAACCGCAGCGGCGTCTCGTACACGCCCGCAGCCGACTCGGTCAGCGTCACGCGAGTCTGCTCTCGCCCGCGTGCGTGCGGGAAAGCGATCACGTCCACCCGGGCACCTGCGATCGCTTCGCCACCGCGATCGCTCAACAAACACCGCAATGTCCGCTCGCCCAGCACGTTGACATCATCACCCAGTTCCAGTTTCGCCTGCCATCCGAGCCGCTCGCTGTGCCGCTGCTGCGCCTTGATCTCGTCCCAGTGCAGGCCTCTCTGATAGTAGTCCGGCTCCACCGCGAAAGACCGGTCGGAAGAAGCGACATAAGCCATCACCAGGATCATAAGGACCTGGCCGCCAAGCAGCAGGAATACAAGCCCGGGCCAGAGCAGCAGGCGCCTGTGGCCGGTGCCGGAGCGATCGTCCGCGCGCGGGTCATTCATCGGGTTTCTCCTCGACCGCGGGAGTGCCGTGGGACTCGCCGCTCCGTCCAAAGGGCCCCAACAGACGATAGGTGAGCACTTGGGAGAAACCCGCTCCGTCACTCACGCGCAGCCGGATGTCACGACGTCCATTGGTGAACAACCCGGCGGGCACCGTGATCGATACAGGCTCGGTGCGGGATTGGCCGGCCTCGACGAGGAAGGGCATTTCAGCGGCTGTCAAGGTTGCCCGAGTGGCGTCCGCGACATCGAGCGAGTACCGTGCGGCGACGCGGCCGCGGTTGGCGATCTTCACGCGCACCTGGTTGGTCACCATGCCGGGCGTTGTCTCCGTGAACGGTCGCCCCAACCCGCGCAGCAGCGTCACGTCGGCCGGCTGCTTCCCGGCCAGCACGATTCCGAATGCGATCAGCAGAACCACGATGATCGCCGGATAGGCGATGACGCGCGGCCGCGGACGACCCGGCCGGTCGCCTTCCATGCGGGACTGGGAGCTGAAACGGATCAGGCCGCGAGGCTTGTCGATGCGATCCATGACGCGGTCGCATGCGTCAATGCACTGAGTACACGCCACGCATTCCATCTGCAGGCCGTCGCGAATGTCGATGCCTGTCGGGCAAGTATCCGTGCAGGCTCCGCAGTCGATGCAGTCGCCGCGGTTGTCGCCCGGCAGACGCTTGCCCTTTCCTCGCGGCTCCCCGCGCCGCGGGTCGTAGCTGACGATCAACGAATCGCGGTCGAGCATCACCGATTGGAACCGGCCGTAAGGGCAGGCGACCAGACACGTCTGTTCGCGGAAGTAGCAGAAGTCGAACATCATGAGTGCCGTGGCTGCCGCCATCACCAGGAAGGCCGTCGGGTGTGCGACGGGTGACTGGCGCACCCACCGCGCCAGCGATTCAACGCCCACGAAATACGCCAGGAATGTGTGGGCCAGGTAGGCGGAAACGGCCAGGAACACCGCGACCTTCAACAGACGACGCCAGACCGTGGCCCGCTGGCCGGGCGCGTGATGCGGACCCGGCAACCCGTCGAACAACCGTTCGAACGGGCGATAGACGAATTCCATGTAGACGGTCTGCGGGCAGGCCCATCCACACCAGACGCGACCGAACAATGCCGTCACAAACGCGATTCCGACAACCGCGGAAACCAGCAGCAGCGCCAGCAACAGCGTGTCGGTCGGCAAGAACGTGAACCCCAGAATCGTGAACTCGCGGGCGCGCAGGTTCAACAAGATGGCCGGCTCGCCACCCACGCGCACGTACGGCGTGACGGTGAACACGGCAATCAGCACGTACGCAACCAGCCGGCGCGCCCGCCAGAACCTGCCCGACGACACGCGCGGGTGCATCCAGCGGCGCGAACCGTCGTCGCGCATCGTCGACATCACCGGGTTCTCGGGTATCGGGAGATCGTGTGCCAATGGTCCGTTCCCTCCGCGCCGCGCCCGCTCTCGCACAAAAGAAGTGACTCGGCTATTACGACTTCCAGCGGATCAATTGGTTCCTGAGTTCTTGACCTCGGCGGGCGTTGCCAACTCGGCGGCAGTCGGCCAGGGTGGAATCGGCTCCCCCTCGGCACCTTTCCCCGCGACGTTCTTACCGCGAAGCGACGCCGCGTAGGCGGAAACCAGCACGATTTCGTTTTGATGCAACCGGTTCTTCCATGCCGGCATGCTGCCGGCAGCCGCGCCCTTCTCGACCACGCGAGCGACGTCGAGCAGCTGCTTCACGCTCTTGTACGACTCGTCGGTCAGGTTCGGCCCGACCAGTCCTTCCCCATCCTTGCCATGACAGGACTTGCAGTGCGTTTGATACGTGGTCGCGCCGAACGCCAGCCAAGCGGGTTCGGCCAGGAACTTCACGAGCGTCGGTTCGTCGACCGCCAAGTCGCCGATTTCCGCGAAACGCAGCTTGAGATCGTCCGCGACGGCCTGGTCGTACGCCTCGGCCACCGTCCTGCCGGTCCCAATCTGGAAGAACAAGAAGTAGAGCACGCTGAAAAGGAAGGTGCCCAGAAAGATCAAATGCCACCACGTTGGACAGGGATTGTCATATTCGCGAATCCCGTCGTACTCGTGATCCCGCAGGTTCTCACGCTCTAGGTCAGTCATGTCGCTTTCACTCTCTCAAGGCGGTCACCAACCGCGCGTGTCAAGGGACCGAAGCCACGAGCTTCGATGCCTGAACGACGGTGCCCATTGTCATCCGAGTGAGTTAGGTCTAGACGTCGCCCGCCCGTCGCCGGTTCGGCTTGAGCGAGCGCGAGTTCCGCGGGTGGACAACGGATCCTCGGCCCTCGCCGCTTCGTCGTCGGCGAAGAGCCACGCCTGCGCGTCGATTTCCTTTTGCGGCCGCGACCAGATCCACACGAGGATTGCCAGGAAGGCAACGAAGCTGATCGCGAGTCCCACGAGGGCGAACCCGTTCATGCCCATACCGCTCATGAGTCCCTTCAATTCCATCTCGTCACCTCGTCGCGTCGCGGACTTCACTTGGGGCGACAGTCGCCGGTTCCGGGGAATCGGGGGAGGGTGCCTGCGGCGGCGCGGGAGGAGTCTTGTCGTCCGCGGGGTTCGCCGGCTGCTCGGGCGGAGACGCGAACAGGTCGGTGCCGAGTCGATCGAGGTAGGCGACCAGGGCCACGACTTGTTTGTCAGCCAACTCGGTGGGGCCCTGATCTTCCGCGATTTTGGCGGCAATCGTCGCGGCCTGCTGCCTGGCAAGTTGTGCGCCGGTGGCGATTTCCGCGTCCGAATAGGGGACGCCGAGCGCGCGCATGGCCGTCAACCGGGCCGGAATGGCGTCGAAGTCGAGCGGCTTGCGCAGCAGCCAGGAATAGTGCGGCATGATGGAACCGGGCGTCGTGTCCAACGGGTCTCGAAAATGCACGACATGCCAGAGCCACGATTGCCTGCCGCCTTCCCGCGCCAGGTCGGGCCCGATGCGCCGCGAGCCCCATTGAAACGGCCGGTCGTACACGAACTCGCCCGGCTTGCTGTATTCCCCGTAACGCTTGGTCTCGGCCAGAATCGGCCGCACCATCTGGGAATGGCAGTTGTAACAGCCCTCCGACAGGTAGATGTCCCGGCCGGCCAGTTCGAGCGGCGTGTAGGGACGCACCGTGTCGATGGTGGGCACGTTCGAGCCGATGAGAAACGTGGGGATGATCTCGAACAGCGACGCCACCACCACGGCGATGATCACCCAGACGGTGAACCGGAAGGGCCGCCGTTCCCAGCGGCGGTGCCACCAGCCCTGCTGCCAGATGTCGATCTTGTGGGCCAGCTCAATGACTTGGGCGCCCTGAAGTCGCGACGTCGGCTGGGGCGGCTCCACGAATCGCTTTTCCAACGGCGCCGCCTCCTGGACGGCCTCCTCGTAACGCGCGGGCCGCGCGGCCCAGGTCTTCCACAGGTTGTACCCGCACACCACCGCGCCGGCAAGGTACAACACGCCACCGGCCACCCGCAGCCAGTACATCGGCATGAGCACCAGCACGGTCTCCACGAAGTCCGTGTACTGCAACTGCCCCGAGTCGTCGATCGCGCGCCACATCAGGCCCTGCGTCAGCCCCGCCACGTAGATCGGCACGATGTAAAGGAGGATCCCGATGGTGGCGGCCCAGAAGTGCGCGTTGGCCAACCGCTGGCTGTGCAGCGGCGCCTGGACCATCCGCGGCATCAGCCAGTAGAGCATCCCGAACGTCATGAACCCGACCCAACCGAGCGCCCCCGCGTGGACGTGGGCGATCGTCCAGTCCGTATAATGTGACAACGCGTTGACACTCTTTACGGAAAGCAGCGGGCCCTCGAACGTCGACATGCCGTAGAACGTGATGGCCACCACAAAGAACTTGAGGATCGGGTCCTGGGCCACCTTGGCCCACGCGCCGCGCAACGTCAACAGGCCGTTGAGCATTCCACCCCAGGACGGCATCCAGAGCATCACCGAGAAGAGCATCCCCAGCGTGGACGCCCATTCGGGCAGCGCCGTGTAGTGAAGGTGGTGCGGGCCCGCCCAGATGTAGATGAACACGAGCGACCAGAAATGAGCGATGCTCAGGCGATACGAATAGACCGGGCGTTCCGCCGCCTTCGGCAGATAGTAGTACATCAGACCCAGGAAAGGCGTCGTGAGCAGGAAACCCACGGCATTGTGCCCGTACCACCACTGCATGAATGCGTCCTGCACGCCCGCGTAGACCGGGTAGCTCTTCATCGCCGAAACCGGCAGCGCCAGGCTGTTGAAGATGTGCAGCACGGGAATCGTGACCACCGTGGCGATGTAGAACCAGAGCGACACGTACATGTGCCGCTCGCGGCGCCGGGCGAGGGTGCCGAAGAAATTGATGGCGAAGACCACC
>Ga0194111_10008195_pt1 | contig 11536 bp, 13 predicted proteins | sample TA2KigC300mmetaG_FD_146194 | JGI IMG/M metagenome (GOLD analysis project Ga0194111, IMG submission 146194) | Freshwater microbial communities from Lake Tanganyika, Tanzania - TA2015033 Kigoma Deep Cast 300m | ecosystem: Environmental > Aquatic > Freshwater > Lake | place: Tanzania: Lake... | reverse complement strand
AATCCACAAGCTGGCTACCAGTCATCATTAAATCATAAGGAGGCAACGAATGACGCACACCCTGCATCGGCGCGGCAGTGCCGAAAGCCTCAGTGAAGACTATGTCATGCTGATGATACAGGCCATCGGCCACAATGAAGAGGGACATATCCCGAAGGTGCAGCAGTTCCTGCGCATCGCTCTGAAGCACAACCCGGTCAACATCGGCAGCGTTACCATGGGCGGCAATATTGATAAGGCAGAGGAGGTTATTGCCAATGCCAGCAAGATAGGCCACGCTGTCTTTGATAACCCGGAGGCGGTAACCGCCGTCCTGAAAGAGGTCAAGGAGGCTGACCTGGGCCTATCGGTGGTGGTGAGCGGCATCTTTGAGAGGGTTGATGAGTGCATTGAGAAAGCTGGGCTGAAACACCACACTGCCAACTTTTCCCTCGGTACCTGGGGCAGAACGGAAAAATTGCCCCCCGATGAAATCCTTGAGGTTACCACCATGTGCGGCCATGCCCTGGTGGCACCCAACCTGGTCAGGGAGATGGTGAAGGAAATCAAGGCCGGCACCAAGACCCCTGAAGATGCCGCCAAACTGCTGACGCCACAGTGCGCCTGCGGCGTATTCAATACCAGGAGAGCCGCCAAGCTGATGAAAGCGATGGCCGGGAAGTAACCGACCGGTTATAATCGCTTGCCATGCGGGAGGGGAGCTTTCCCCTCCCTTTTCATTGAATAAGTGGCTTTATTCCAGCTTTTTTCTCAAGAGCATGACCACTACGGCACCAACTCCATAGGCAAGGGCGCAGGCAAACCAGGATACATAGGAATCAAGTCCCGCCGGCATTGGCGCCGGGCTAACCATAAACAGGTGTCCACGGACAATGCCCAGTATCAAGACACTGAAACCCATCAACATTCCCGAAATCCACAGCACCCAGACAAGTATTGACGCCAAAGCTTTAAAAATTTGTGGCATTTTCCACCTCCTGTTAATGGAATAGACAGATTATGCGCCAAGAAAGCGGCCCTGTCAATACCCGGAAAACTTGATTACCCGTTATATAATTTCGCAACCAGTAATATTTAATGGTAAATTATATTAGATAATCATGGCGCCGGTTTTCTTCACCCAAGGAGGACAAAATGGTACCCGGGAAAAAGACAGATAAAAAAGGCACTGCCGAGAGCTTCGGTGAGATGTTCCGCGTCTTTGGCGAGGCCATAAGCGAGATATTCAATGACCCCCAGCTCAAGGAGAAGGCCAGGGAATTCGGCGATAGCGCCGCCAACGCCGCCAGGACCTTTGGCAGTCGCTTCCAGGACGAAGACGTTAAAGCCAGGTTCAGAGCGGTGGGCAAAGCGGCGCAGGATTTCGGTAAGAGCATCGCCGACCGTTTCAAGTAGAATTGGTGCTATTTGCCTATAGTGGTTTTTACTTACCCCCTTTATCCCCCTCTCAAACAGATACCACGGTGACAGGCGATAAGTAGTATGTTTGATAGGGGGAAAGAATTGGAGAGGGGGCTTCGCCCCCTCTCCTCTATACTCCCCTCTCCAGCCATTTATGCCTGTAATTTCTTGCCAGCGATTCTGGCTGGAGAGGGGTCAGGGGTGAGGCATCAACTGCCAACCGAAGTCAAATAAAACCATAGAATATATCACTTGACAAAACTGGCTTTTTTATCTAATACTTAAAATAGCAAAAGAAAAAGGCCGCGAACAGGAATAGTAGGCTCCATAGCGGGGCGCAGAGAGTCGGGTATGGTGAGAGCCGATGCCAGCGCTGGAGCGGAATGGGCCTGGGAGCCGCAAACCGAAAGCCTGAAAGCGAGTAGGCTTTGCCGCAAGGGGAGCGTTATCAGACCCCAGGGTATCGTCCTCGGACAGAAGGACCGTACCTGATAGAGGTGGTCAGGTATTTTCTTTATCTTCTTTGACCAAGAAGGGTGGCACCGCGAAGCAGCCCCCGCCCCTTCCCGGGCGGGGGTTTTTTGTTTTCGGAAAAGGTAAAGAAATATGTACTACCCGGATTTAGCAGAAGTGAAAAAACTGAAAAGTCGTGGCAACCTGGTGCCGGTCTATCGTGAGCTGATGGCCGACCTGGAGACACCGGTGTCCGCTTACCTCAAGATAGCCCATGGCGACTATTCTTTTTTGCTGGAAAGCGTGGAGGGCGGGGAAAGGCTGGCCCGCTATAGCTTCATCGGCACGGAGCCGTCGCTGGTGATAAAGACCGGCCGGGAAAATCCCGTCGACCCACTTACATTGATTGAAAAGGAGTTCCAGCGTTTCTGTCTGATACCGGTGTCCGGCCTGCCCCGTTTTCATGGCGGCATTGTCGGCTACCTCAGCTATGAAGTGGCGCGATATTTTGAAAAATTGCCCTCGCCGGACAGCGACCCTCTGGGTCTGCCCGAGTCCATGCTGATGCTGGCGGATACCCTGCTGGTCTTTGACCACCTGACCCACAAGATAAAGATAGTCGCCCACGCCCACCTTGATGGCGATGTGGAGCGGGCATACCGCGAGGCCACAGATAAAATAGAGCAGATGGTGGACCGCCTAAGGCAGCCGATTGTCAACACACCCCCGCCGTCTGCGGAACGGGATTCTCCGGTCACGTCAAACCGGTCGCAGGCCGAATTTGCAGGCATGGTCACCAGGGCCAAGGAGCACATCTACGCCGGAGATATCATTCAGGCGGTACTGTCGCAGCGACTGTCCAAGCGCACCAGCGCCAGCCCTTTCGCCATCTACCGCGCCCTGCGGTCGATTAACCCCTCCCCTTACATGTACTTCCTGCACCTTGACGACTGCCATATCGTGGGCGCCTCCCCGGAACTGCTGGTCAGGGTGGAGGACGGCATTGTCTCCAACCACCCCATCGCCGGCACCCGGCCCCGCAGCAGCAATCCCACCCGCGACCTGGAACTGGCACGGGAGCTGCTGAATGATGAAAAGGAACGCGCCGAGCATATCATGCTGGTCGACCTCGGCCGCAACGATATCGGCCGCATCAGCGAGCCGGGCACCGTCTCCGTGACGCAGCTCATGGACATCGAGCGGTACTCGCACGTGATGCACCTGGTGTCCCATGTCCAGGGCAAGCTGAGGGCAGGCATGACCCAGTACGATGCTTTGAGGGCCTGCTTCCCGGCGGGCACCGTCTCCGGGGCACCCAAGATTCGCGCCATGGAGATAATCGCCGAGCTGGAGCCGGACAAGAGAGGGCCCTACGCCGGCGCCGTCGGCTACTTTGATTTCTCCGGCAATCTGGATACCGCCATCGCCATCCGCACCATCGTCATCAAAGATGGCGTGGCCCACGTGCAGGCCGGCGGCGGCATCGTTGCCGACAGCGTTCCCGAGAATGAATACCAGGAGAGCCTGAATAAAGCCCAGGCGCTACTTGCCGCGATAAAACAGGCGGAGGCCAGTCATGCTCCTTTTAATTGATAACTACGACAGCTTCACCTATAACCTCTACCAGTACCTCAGCGAGCTGGGACAGGAGGTTCAGGTGTTCCGCAACGATAAAATCAGCCTTGACGAAATTGAAAGGCTGGGGCCGGAGCGCATTGCCATTTCGCCGGGGCCGGGCACGCCGCAGCAGGCGGGCATCTCCAATGACGTCATCCGGCGCTTTGGCCCGCGCCTGCCCATACTTGGCGTCTGCCTGGGGCACCAGTGCCTCGGCTACGCCTTTGGTGGCAGAGTGGCGGGCGCCAGCGAAATCAAGCACGGCAAATCATCACTCATCCACCATGACGGCCGGGGGCTGTTCCAGAACCTGCCCAACCCCTTCCCCGCCATCCGCTACCATTCCCTGGCGGTGATGCGCGACGGCCTGCCCGACTGTCTTGAGGTCAGTGCCTGGACGGAAAACGGCCTTATCATGGGCCTGCGCCACCGCCAGTACCCCATTGACGGCGTGCAGTTCCACCCGGAATCTATTATGACCGAGGTGGGCAAGGATATACTGAGGAACTTTCTGGAGAAAGAACGCAGGGGAGTTTAAGAGGGGCGCAGCCCCTTTTCCCAGAACCTCCCCCTCTCCTTGAAGGAGAGGGGGACAAAGGGGGTGAGGTAGAAAGATGATAAAAGAAGCCATAAATGCTCTGGTTTCGGGCAACTCGCTGAATTTTGAGCAGTCTGCGGCAGTGATGGCGGAGATAATGGGCGGGGAGGCAACCCCGGCCCAGATTGCCGCTTTTGTCACCGCGCTGCGCATCAAAGGGGAAACGGTTGAGGAAATTGCCGGTCTGGCCAGCGTCATGCGGGAGAAGGCAGTGCCGGTGAAAGCGACGCCGCCGGTAATAGACACCTGCGGCACCGGCGGCGATAACTCCGCCAGCATCAATATCTCCACCGCCGCTGCTTTCGTGGCCGCCGGGGCCGGACTGAAGGTGGCCAAGCACGGCAACCGCGCCATGACCAGCCACTGCGGCAGCGCCGACGTGCTGGAGGCGTTGGGGGTTAAAATTGAACTCAACGCGGAGGCCGTCGCCGAATGTCTGGAAAAAGTGGGCATCGGCTTCATGTTCGCTCCCCTCTTCCACCCGGCGATGAAACACGCCGCCGGGCCGCGACGGGAAATCGGTATCCGGACGGTATTCAATATCCTCGGTCCGCTTACCAATCCCGCCCGCGCCGAGTACCAGGTGATCGGCGTGGCCAGTAAAGAGCTGGGCCAGAAAATCGCCGCCGTGCTGCACCGGCTGGGCACCAAGCACTCCCTCGTGGTCCACGGCCTTGACGGCATGGACGAGCTCTCCATCAGCGGGCCGTCAGTATTCTGGGAGGTCAACGAGCGGGGCGTCCTGCCTCCCTCTGAACTCAATCCCGCCGCTTTCGGTCTTGCCAAAACCAGCGTCTCAGAAATCAAGGGGGGCACGCCGGAAGAAAACGCTGGCATCCTGCGCCGTGTCCTCAACGGTGAAAAGGGGCCGGCGCGCGACGTGGTGGTGCTGAATGCCGCCGCCGCCATTTATGCCGGCAACCTTGCCTCTGACCTGAAAGAAGGGATGCAGCTGGCCAAAACCGCCATTGACCGCGGCCAGGCCCGTGAAAAGCTTGAGGGACTTATTGAACTGAGCCAAAAGCTGGGATAGTAAATATGATGCTGGACAAAATTGTCGCCGATAAAAAAGAGGAACTGAAGCGGACCAAGAAAGAGGTGCCCGCCGCCGAGCTGAAAGCGCGCATCGCCCGCAGGCCGGAAACGCTTGACTTCACCGCCGCTCTGAAAAGCGACGGCGTCAGCCTCATCGCCGAGGTGAAAAGGGCGTCGCCTTCCAAAGGTGTGCTCCGCCAGAATTATGACCCTGCCTCGCTGGCCCGGACCTATGCCGATAACGGCGCCACCGCCATCTCGGTGCTGACGGAAAGCCGGTATTTCGGCGGCCATATCAATCACCTGGCCGAAATAAGGGATGTGGTTAACATACCGCTGCTGCGCAAGGACTTTGTTCTTGACCCGTATCAGGTCCACGAGTCCCGTGCTTTCGGTGCCGATGCCCTGCTGCTCATCGCCGCCATACTGGAGCCGGGGCAACTCACTGAGCTGTTAGCAATGAGCCGTGAGCTCGGTTTAAGCTGCCTGGTGGAAGTCCACAATGAAAGCGAGGTCGAGAAAGCGCTGCGCAGCGGCGCCTGGATTATCGGCATCAATAACCGCGACCTGAATACGTTTAAAGTTGATTTCAGCACCACGCCGCGGCTGCGCCGGCTGATACCGGCGGACAGAATCGTGGTCAGCGAGAGCGGCGTCAGCAGTCGGCAGGATATTGATAATTTAAAAAAACTAGGCGTCAATGCGGCACTGGTGGGGGAAGCATTGCTCACCGCCGCCGACATAAAGGCCAAGCTAAGGGAACTGGCGAAATGACCAGAATAAAAATTTGCGGCATCACCGAGGCAAAACAGGCTCTGGCCGCCGCCGAAGCGGGAGCGGATTTCATTGGGCTGGTCTTTGCCCCCAGCCCGCGGCGGGTCAACCTGGAAAAAGCCCGGCAGATAGTGGCTGCGGTAAGGCAGAGCGGCTGCTCGGTGGAGGTAGTCGGCATATTCGTCAACTCCCAGGCGACAACGGTAAACCTGATTGCTAGGAGCTGTTACCTGGACCGGGTGCAGTTGAGCGGCGACGAGTCCTGGGAGTACTGTCGGGATATTGTCCGGCCATTGATAAAAGCGGTCAGGATAAAGCGCGGGCAGACTCTGACGGAGGTCCTTGCCCATCTACAGGAAGGGATAAAAGTCCTGTCCGGCCAGAAATATACTTTCTTACTGGACTCGCAGGCCAGGGGCAAGTATGGCGGCACGGGAAAAGTGGTCGACTGGAACCTGGCCAGGCAGGTGGCCAGGGAATTCCCGGTGCTCCTGGCCGGTGGTCTGACGCCGGAAAACGTCGCTCAGGCGCTTAAAAGGGTGAGCCCCTGGGGCGTTGACGTTTCATCGGGCGTGGAGGTGGGCGGGAAAAAACATATCTCCCGAATCAGGGCTTTTATCAGTGCGGTACGGAGGTTTGATGAAAAAGCAGGATAGTCCCGATGCCCGCGGTTACTTTGGCGATTACGGAGGCCGTTTCGTTCCGGAAACGTTGATGGCGGCTTTAGATGAGCTTGAGCAGGCCTACCAGGAAGCCAGCCTGGACAAAAGTTTTCAGGACGATTTCCGGCACCTTTGTCGCCAGTACATCGGCCGGCCCACCCCCCTGTATCATGCCCAGCAGCTATCACGGCAGGCCAGCGGCGCCACCATCCTGCTGAAAAGGGAGGACCTGGCGCACACCGGGGCGCACAAGATTAACAACGCGGTGGGGCAGGCGCTGCTGGCCCGGCGCATGGGCAAGAAACGCATCATTGCCGAGACTGGCGCCGGCCAGCACGGCGTGGCCGTGGCCGCTGCCTGTGCCCTGCTCGGGCTGGACGCTATCGTCTACATGGGCGAGGAGGACATCGCGCGGCAGTCGCCCAATGTCCACCGCATGAAGCTGATGGGTGCCGAGGTCCGCGCCGTGTCCTCGGGCAGTCGCACCCTCAAAGACGCCATAAATGAGGCCATTCGCGACTGGGTTACCAATGTCGGCGACACCTACTACCTGCTCGGCTCGGTGGTGGGACCTCATCCGTACCCGCTGATTGTCCGCGATTTCCAGGCGATAATCGGACGGGAAACCAGGGAGCAGATGCTGGCCATGTATAAGCGCCTGCCCGACTATCTTATTGCCTGCGTGGGCGGGGGCAGCAACAGCATTGGCCTCTTTCAACCTTTTTTCAACGACAGCGAAGTAAAATTCATCGGCGTCGAGGCGGGGGGAAAGGGCCTGAAAACAAAAAAGCACGCGGCAACCCTGACTGCGGGCAGGGCGGGCGTGCTGCACGGGGCCAAATCCTACCTTCTGGAAGACAGCAATGGCCAGATAAGCGAGACCCACAGCATCGCCCCCGGGCTTGACTATCCGGGCGTGGGGCCGGAGCACAGCTATTATAAAGACTTCGGCCGCGCCCGCTACGTTGCCGTTACCGACCGTCAAGCGGTGGAAGGTTTCCAGCTGCTCAGTGCCACGGAAGGTATCATCCCGGCCCTTGAGCCAGCCCACGCCATATATTATGCTGCCAGGCTGGCGGCTGACCTGCCCGCTGATAAAATCATCGTGGTCAACCTTTCCGGCCGCGGTGATAAAGACCTGGCCATTGTCGCCAGCTTTATGGATAAGAAATCATGAGCCAGATTGCCGCCGTTTTCAAACCAGATTCTAAAGCGCTCATCGCCTACCTAACGGTCGGCTACCCTGACCTTGAGATAACTGAAAAGGCAGCCATCGCCCTGGCCAGAAATGGCGTAGACATTATTGAACTGGGTATACCTTTTTCCGACCCCCTCGCTGATGGCACTACCATTCAGCGGGCCAGCTACCGGGCGCTTCAGCATGGCACCACGCCCCGGCAATGCCTGAAGATAGCCGAACAAATCCACCGCGAAATCAACACGCCCTTGATTTTCATGACCTATTACAACCCGGCCTATCATTTCGGACTTGACGCCTTCTGCCGGCAATGCGCCGACGCCGGCGTGAGCGGCCTGATTGTCCCCGACCTGCCCCCGGAAGAAGGGCCGGAACTGGAAGCGGTCGCCCAGAAGAATAAACTGGACCTCATCTATCTGCTCGCCCCCACCAGCAGCGATGAACGTATCCGGCTGGTAGCGGAGCACTCCCATGGGTTTATCTATCTGGTATCGGTGACTGGCGTCACCGGCGCCAGAGACAGGCTGCCCGAAAATCTGGACGGGTTTATCGCCCGGGTCAGAAAGCAGACCGTAAAGCCGCTGTGTGTTGGCTTCGGGGTATCCAATGCCGAGCAGGCACAGCAACTGGCAAAAATAGCTGACGGCGTGATTGTGGGCAGCCGCATAATTCAGCTCCTTGAGGCCGACACCTCGCTGAAAGAGCTGGTTGACTTCACCAGACAGCTCAGGCGGGCGCTGGATAATTTATAAAACGCTTAAGTGGCCTTGCCTTTTTATGGCGCGGCAACTTTATTTCTGAGCGTGCCGATGCCCTCTATCTCCACTTCAATGACATCGCCCACCTTCACCGGGCACAGGCCTCCCCCAGGTGTCCCCGTCCAGACCACGTCTCCGGGCTGTAACGTCATGAACGCCGAGATGTAGCTGACCAGTTTCCCAACTTTAAAAAGCATCTGGCTGGTGTTGCTGTCCTGCTGCAGTTTATTGTTAAATCGGCTTTTAATTTTCAGGTGGCTGGGGTCAAGGCTGGTCACCAGGAAGGGGCCCAGCGCTCCAGAGGTATCAAAGCCCTTGGACCGGGTCAGGCGCCCGTCTTTCTCGGTAATGTCGGGGGCGGTGAAATCGTTGCCGCAGGTGTAGCCGAGGACATAATCCATCGCCTTCTCCTCGGGCACATCTTTAGCCTGGCGCTTGATGACGAAGCACAGCTCCCCTTCATAGCATAAGTTCCGGGATATCCTGGGGTATATCACGTTATCTTCCGGGCCGATGATAGTGTGCAATGGCTTATAGAACAGCGCTGGCTCTTTGGGCGGCTCCCAGCCCAGCTCTTTAATATGGTCCATGTAGTTCATACCGCAGGCGACGGTGATGCGGGGCTTAACCGGGGCCAAAAGCTTCACCTCTTTAAGTTGACACAACCTGGCCCCCTTTTTGAATTCCCCGTAAAGGCTGCCTTCAAGAGAGTAAATGCCTTCACCCTCCACAATCCCCCATTTTGGCCTGCCCTGCCACTTGAAACGCGCTAGTTTCATGGCTTTCCTCCTTTACTGCCTTACCGTATACTATCAGCGTAAGGCCGTTTTATTTTATCATTATATGCAAAAAGATAACACGGTAAAAACACCTGGTACTACTTGCAAATGGTTGTTTTTTACTACCCCCTTAGTCCCCCTCTCAAACAGGTCTGTCTTTGGCGCTCCAGTTTAATCATGTTTGAGAGGGGGAGAGATTTTTGAGAGTGGGCGGAGCCCCCTTTCCTCTAGACTCCCCTCTCCAGCCATTAGGGCCCGTGGTCATTTACCAGCAATTCTGGCTGGAGAGGGGGCAGGGGTAAGGCGTCAACTGCCAACCAAAGGCAAATAATAAATTAATAACTTCTTCTCTGAATATGTCAGGCCTTTCATTTCTCGCTATTTTGCAGTAAAATATCGCCGCAGGAATTATAAATTTGAGCGGCAAACCGGTTTATTATCTGAAACCGATTATGCGCGATGGGAGAGGTATCAATATGCAGAACGAAAGTCCTAAAGATGTCAGGAAGCAGATAAGGCAGGGGAAACTTATCCGGCCCACCTGTGGCCTGGCGCCCGGCTTCACCCAGGCGAACCTGGTGGTTCTGCCCAAGGCGTATGCTTTTGATTTCCTCCTTTTCTGCCAGCGCAATCCCAAGCCCTGTCCCGTCCTGGAGGTGCTTGAGGCCGGTAAATATGAACCGGTTTTAACCGCACCCGCGGCAGATATCCGCACGGACATTCCGCTGTATCGCGTCTATAAGGACGGCAAACTGGCGGCTGAAGTGCCGGATATCAAAAAGTACTGGAGCAGTGACTTCGTCTCTTTTCTGCTGGGATGCAGCTTCACATTTGAAACCGCCCTGCTCAGGGCCGGCATTGCTCTGCGCCACATCGCTGAAGGGAAAAACGTGCCCATGTTTATCACCAACATAGCCAACATTCCGGCCGGCATGTTCCGGGGGCCGCTGGTGGTAAGCATGCGCCCCATTCCCACAGATAAAGTGGTGAAGGCGGTGCAGATTACCTCGCGCTACCCCAGCGTGCATGGTGCTCCCGTCCACATCGGTGAGCCGGAGAAAATCGGCATCGCCGACATAGCCAAACCCGACTACGGTGATATCGCTGTCTTTAAAGAAAACGATGTGCCGGTATTCTGGGCCTGTGGTGTCACACCTCAGGCAGTGGCCCTGGAATCAAAGCCATCGCTAATGATTACCCACTCGCCGGGACATATGTTCATCACCGACCTGCGGGATGATGAACTGGCGGCTTTATAAAGATTCAGACATTCAGCTAAGGAGGTGGAAAACGGCCAGGACAATAGATTTCAACTGCGACCTCGGCGAGAGCTTCGGCAGCTACAAGCTCGGCCTTGACGAGCAGCTGATGCCTTATATCACCTCGGCCAATGTTGCCTGCGGTTTTCACGCCGGCGACCCGATGTGGATGCTGCGGACCGTGGGGCTGGCGGAAAAGGCGGGCGTGGCCGTGGGCGCTCACCCCGGCCTGCCTGACCTCATCGGCTTCGGGCGCCGGGAGATGAAAATCACGCCCGAGGAAGCCAAAAACTACGTGAAGTATCAAATCGGGGCGCTTCAGGCCTTCACCAGAAGCAAACGATTGCAACATGTGAAGCCGCACGGCGCCCTCTACAATATGGGCGTGGCCGATACAGCCATAGCCAGGGCTGTCGCCGAGGCGGTGAGTGAAGTGGATAATCGCCTGATACTGGTCGGGCTGGTCGGCTCGGCCTGGATTGAAGCTGGCGAGAAGGTCGGCCTGAAGGTAGCCCGCGAGGTCTTCGCCGACCGGGCTTTGAACCCGGATGGCACTCTGGTATCAAGGAGCAAGCCCGGCGCGGTTATTGAAGACCCGGAGCAGGTCATCGCCGCGAGCTTGAAAATGGTCATGAAGCAAAAGGCCACGGCCATCGATGGCAGCGAGATATCGGTTAAGGCTGACACCATATGTCTGCACGGGGATACTCCAGGCGCCGTTGAGCTCGCCAGAAAGCTCAGAGAAAGGATGGAGGAGGCGGGGATTCAGGTTATACCGATGAGCCAGTTCCTCTGATTTTCCGGCCATGATTTATGATGAACCTCGGTTCCTCAGCGGCGGTGACCGGGCTGTTTTCATTGAATTTGGAAACAGTATTGACCCGGAGGCCAATCAGCGCGTTACCGACCTCAAGCGCGCCATAGAAGCTGCGGACATCCCCGGAGTAGTAGAGTCGGTGCCGACGTATCGCTCTCTCCTCGTCTACTTTGAACCACAGCGGA
>Ga0194111_10008193_pt1 | contig 11537 bp, 9 predicted proteins | sample TA2KigC300mmetaG_FD_146194 | JGI IMG/M metagenome (GOLD analysis project Ga0194111, IMG submission 146194) | Freshwater microbial communities from Lake Tanganyika, Tanzania - TA2015033 Kigoma Deep Cast 300m | ecosystem: Environmental > Aquatic > Freshwater > Lake | place: Tanzania: Lake... | reverse complement strand
GAGTAGTCAGGGGTCAGGGCGTTTTCCCGGCCCCTGACCACCTTATTCTTTTCACTGACCCCTGACCACTTAACTGACCCCTGACCCCTGACCCCTGACCACTTAACTGACCCCTGACCCCTGACCGCTGCTCCGCCGGCTGCAGGCAAAACAGAGAAGCTGGATTCTGCCGTGCAGGGGAGTGGGATAGACCTTTTCCATGGCCTGGCGGCAGGATTCGCAGACCAGGGGGTCCAGACGGCGGGTCAGGGGATTCCAGATCACCGTAACGGAGCGCAGCACCCGGTGCACCTCCAGTTCCAGGAGCAGTTGCACCACGTCCACCAGCAGGCGCACGGCAGCGCCGGCCGAGATGGTCACCCGCACCCGGTATTTCTGCTCCAGGTCAGTGATCTTGCGGGCCATTTCCTGGGGCAGGGCGGCAATCTTGGCGGCCCTTTCCTGGCGCTGGGAGTCGGTCAGCTGGGGATGGCCCAGGCCGGCCTCCATTTCCAGGCGCAGGGCTTCGTAATATTCCCGGGTGTTTTTCACGTCCCGGTGCAGACGGCGGCGCATGCTGGCCAGGAAGTCCTGCAACTCCCGCTCCACCGCCCCGGGAGCATGCTGCAGCCCGTATTTAAGGACCGCTGCCAGCCGGACCGGAAAATGCGGCGGCGCCTTGGCCACCGGAAAAAACTGTGGGTTGGCGGCTTCCCAGAGGTCCGGCAGCTCCGGGATCAGGGCCCCACTGCCTTCGTGGAGACCCAGCCGGATGAGCCCCTCCTTGCGCTCGTCACTCAGGGCCACATAGTGACAGATGAGAACCAGGTAGGTGGAGCGCGCCTCGGCCCGGCTGGCCAGGCGCACGTTGGCCCCTGAAAAAATGAGTTCCTGTCCCAGAAGCTGCTCGAATCCGGCTTTTTTCAGATACGAGAAGTTTATCTGACCATAGGCCACCGGGGCGTCCCGGGTGGCCAGGTGGACCAGCCGGTCCAGGAGGGGACTGCCATAAAGCAAGGGAAACTCCTCGCCACCTATCTCGCTTTCTTCCGGGGCCTCCAAAACCTGGGCCAATTCCGGGGGCAGCAATGTTAAGAGGCGGTCCTCGCCAGGCTCGATGAGGCCGCCATGCCGTTCCAGCAGGCGGCCGGCAAAGGCCAGCAACTCGGGGTCCGAACCCACGGTCATACGCCAAAGTCCTCCTGGAAGAGTTTGTCATCAAATTCCTTGCTTTTTTCATAGTCCCGGCGGGCCCGCTGCAGCTGCGCCGCCAGGGCCTCGAAGGCCTCCTGCCGCGCGGACTCGTCCGGATGCCTAACCCACAGGTCATACACCAGGTCGCTGAACTCCTCTTCGCCCTGGAGCCGTCCCAGGATCATGTCGATCTCCCCCACCACCAGTTCGAACATATTGATCTTACGGTCCAGGACGTGGAGGATGTGGTCCTCTATGCTGCCGGCCGCGCAGAAATTATACACCTGCACCTCCCGCTCCTGGCCGATGCGGTGCAGGCGGCCGATGCGCTGCTCGATTTCCATGGGGTTCCAGGGCAGGTCGTAATTGAGCAGCATATGGCAGAACTGCAGGTTGTGGCCTTCGCCCCCGGTGCCGGTGGCCAACAACACCTGGCAGCCGTCCCCGAAGGCTCGCAGCGATGCCTGCTTCTGGGCCGGGGTCATGCTCCCCTGGTAGATGACATGGGGGATCTGCTGCTCCTGGAATACCTGGGCCAGATAATCCAGGGAAGCCAGGTAGTTGACAAAGATAATTTTCTGGTCCGGGGTGGCCTTGAGCAGCTCCACCACTTTTTGCACTTTGGCGCTCTGGCGGATCCGTTGTCCCAGGGCCAGCAAGGCGTTTAGGTGAGAGGTGTCCTCCCCTGCTTGGCTTCCCTCTTCCCTTTTCCCTTCTCCCTCTTCCCTGTCTTTTGGGTTCCGGTCCCGCAGCCGTTCCAGGAGCTTCAGGGCGGCCAGGTGGGAGGAGCCGGCCGCCTCCAGCAGTTTCCGCCAGGTGAGTTTGTCGGCCCCCGAGGTCTGGGGCAGGGCCGCCTTCCGGCTGACAAAGCTGCTGATGCCGTCGTAGAAGGCCTTTTCCGGGGCCGTGGGGTTGAGGCGCACGGTCAGGGCAAAGCGGGGCGGCAGGTGCAACTGGGTGGTGGAACGGGTGTTCCTGACCATGACCTCCTGGAGCAGGCCCCGGAGTTTTTCCCGATTGCGGGGGTCACTGGGGTTGCCCCGGGTGACGAATTCGGCCTTAAAGGCCTTCTGGGTCTTGAGATGTCCCGGACGCAGGAGGGTCACCAGATTATACAACTCCTCCAGACTGTTCTGCACCGGGGTGGCGGTGAGCATGAGCAGGAAGGTTTTCTGGATGGCATTGACCAGCTTCCAGTTCTGGGTGGCCCGATTCTTCAGGTGATGGGCCTCATCCACCACCACCAGATCATAGGTCCGGGAAATGGCCTTATCAAAATGGCGCCGGGTTCTGACCGTTTGCAGCGAAGCCAGGATAACCGGTTCCTGCCAGAATTGCTCCGGGTCCTGTTTAAACATGTCATCGTGGGTGGAGACGCAGGCAATCCCGAATTTGCCCTCCAGCTCAGCCCGCCACTGGTTCACCAGATTACTGGGAGTGAGAATCAAGGCGGTGCGCACCAGACCCCGGAGCAGGTATTCCTTCAGGATAAGACCGGCCTCGATGGTTTTGCCCAGCCCTACTTCGTCGGCCAGGATGGCCCGGCCCCGCAGGGTTTTCATGACCTTGCGGGCCGTTTCCTCCTGATACCACAGGGAGCGCACGTCCGCCAGGGTGGGCAGGCAGATGAGCTGATCGTAAGAGGTGCGGAAGGACAACCGGTAGGCCATCAGGGCCAGGTCCACGGCCTCGATTTCGGACTGCCGCCCATCCTGGATGGCCGTCAGGACAGGGCCCGGATCGGTGCGAAACATCACCTCCAGTTCCGGCAGGGGCTCCGTCACTGCCGCGGGTGGGGAGGATAAAGCCGCTTCCTCTGCTGGTTCACGCCGCGGTGTGGCCGGCCGCTTCCCGGCGGTTTTGGCTTTTTTCTCCGGGACCGTTTTCTTGACGGGTTTTTTCCCCGGCGGGGTTTTTTTCAGCTTCGCCGCCGGGGGTTTCCGGGACGAGGCCGGTTTGGGGGCGGGGATCGGCGGAATGTCGGGGAGAGCTGGCAACGGGACAGTTAACCTGGGACGGCCCCCCCGTTTGGGCGCCAGCGGCAGGTAGGCCGGGGGCTGGTCCAGATCAAAATCAATGTTCTCCCTCTGCATCATCTCGGCCAGATACAGCCCCTGCTGGGCCCGGCGCTGCATTTCCTTGGAGAGACGCCCTTTCAACCGGAGGGGGCCGGTGGACAACTCGCCCAGGGCGATGCGGAAGACCTCATCGGCCAGGTCGAAAAGCTTAAAGGCCAAAGCCATCTCTCCCAGGACCAGATACTCTTTCCGTTCAATGAGGGCCGCTTTCCGGTACAACATAGACAGAACCTCAAACAGGGCTTCCCCGTCGTCCAGCATCCCGGCGCACCTGTAGGCCAGATGTTGCATGCTCGAATTTTTGGGATCAACGGCCAGAACTTTCATGGCCCAGGCGAAGGCCCGGTCAAATTTCAAGTCCTGGAAGGCTTTGAGAGCCAGCTCCGCGCCTTGTTCGATGGTAATATAATCGGATGGCTCCGGGGTTTTAGGCGGCCTGGCTTTCCCGGCTTTGGCGGGTTTGGGGTCCGGCGGTTTTTTGGCGATGGCGCTCACCTCGAAAGCAGAAGATGGATTTTGGCATAATAAATTTATCTTAGTGTTTCGAGGCTCCTGCAAAATTCATCTTTCCGCTCCGTGTCATTCTGAGCGAAGCTAAGAATCTGATGGTCTCGAGGAGGTTAAGTCCTTTACTCCGTTCAGGATGCCATAAACCACCAGTGCAGGAGTCTCTGTTAAGTTACTCTTTGCATTTTATCATATTTCAGCCTGACCGGTTGGGCAAACAAAAATTGCCTCCTCCGATCCGGCTGTTTGTCCGAAGATGCCCCGCCAAGAAATATCCCCAAGCCCCACCCCTTCGGGAAAAGAGTTGACAACGACAGGCTATCATGGTTAGATAAATGCAATTTTGGGATGCTGCGCTTGGATCAAAGCTGGCCCCGATACTTTTTTTTCAGTCAGCCCCCCTTGCTTCCGGGAGGGTAAAAATAGTATCTTGAGACATTAATTGTGCCGCAATCTGTTGCCGGCACAAAGATGATTGTTAACCAAGGAGGCCCTCATGGCAGAGCTGTTACAAGTAACCGACGGCGACTTTGAGCAGGAAATCCTCAAATCAGACATTCCGGCCCTGGTAGATTTCTGGGCTGCCTGGTGCGGTCCGTGCCGCGCCATTGCCCCGGTGGTGCAGGAACTGGCCAATGATTATGTCGGCAAGGTTAAGGTCGCCAAAATGAACGTTGATGAAAACTCCAAGACCCCGGTTAAATATGGCATCCGGGCCATCCCCACCTTAATCCTCTTTAAAAACGGTAATGTTGTGGACCAGATAACCGGCGCCGTTTCCAAAACCCAGATCGAAAACGCCATCAAAAAAATGCTTTAGGTCGTTTATTCAGCAGAATCAAGCCCATGAGCAGCTACGATTATGATATGATTATTATTGGCGGCGGGCCGGCGGGTCTTACGGCCGGCCTTTATGCCGGCCGTGGCCGGTTTAAAACTTTACTGCTGGAAAAACTTATCACCGGCGGCCAGGTCATGACCACGGACCATGTGGATAATTACCCGGGCTTTCCCGAGGGCGTGGCCGGCTACGAGCTTTCCCAGCGGATGCGGGATCAGGCCGAACGGTTCGGGGCCGAAATCCGCAGCACCGAGGTCCTGGGCCTCAAGCCCGGCAACCCCTATCACACCGTGGTGCTGGAAGGCGGTGAGGAAGTCGTCGGCCGCACCGTCATCATCGCCAGCGGGGCCCAACCCCGCCGGGTGGGAGTGCCCGGCGAGGCCGAATACACCGGCAAAGGCGTGGGCTACTGCGCCACCTGCGACGGCGCCCTGTACCGGGACGAGACCATCGCCGTGGTGGGCGGTGGCGACACCGCGCTTCAGGATGCCGTGTTCCTTACCCGTTTCGCGGCCAAGGTGTATCTCATCCACCGGCGGGACCAATTCCGGGGCGCCAGGCTCTACCAGGAAAAGGTCCTTGCCAATGACAAGATCGACATTATCTATGACACCGTGGTCCAGGAAATTCTGGGGGACAAAAACGTCTCCGGCCTCCGACTGAAAAACGTCAAGACCGGGGTTGAGTCCTCCCTCGAGGTCACCGGCGTCTTTGTCTTCGTGGGCATCCAACCCATCACCGGCTGGCTGGAGCCCGGCCTCCTGGACCAGGACGAGTTCGGATTTATCCGGACCAACGAAGAGATGGCCACGAATGTTCCCGGCATTTACGCAGCCGGGGACGTGCGGGCCAAACTATTACGCCAGATCAGCACCGCAGTGGGCGACGGCGCCACCGCCGCCTTCGCTGCAGAAAAATATCTGGAGGAGCAACACTAAAATCCATGCGGTTGTTTATGATTGTCCCGGCCAACACCCTGAACTGTTGTTTTTCCCCGGATCTGCGAGGGGCCGGGCAAGGGTGAAGCCATGAGTTTGTTCAGCCAAACACAAAAGGTCGCCTGGGGCCTCCTTATCGTCTTTCTCCTGAGTGCGGCCGCCGGCTGCGGTTGGTTCGGCTTCGGCAAGAAAAAGCCCGACCGGCCCCCCGACGTCCTGGCCAAGGAAGGCATACAAAAAATGAAAAAAGGCAAATACGACGACGCCGTAGATGCCTTTGAAAAAATCCGGGACCGCTACCCCTACAGCGAAGAGGCCATGCTGGCCCAACTCAAGGTGGCGGACGCCAAATATTTCAATAAAAAATACGACGAAGCCCTGCAGGATTACAAGAACTTCGAGAAACTGCACCCCACCAGCCCCATGATGCCCTATGTCATCTATCAGCAGGGGCTGTGCTACTACCGGCAGCGGGCCACCATCGACCGGGACCCCAGCAACACCTATAAGGCCCTCCAGGAGTTCCGCCGGTTGAAACAACGCTACCCGGATTACGAAAGAATGGACCGGGCCGAGGAATACATGGCCAGATGCCTGCGGGCCCTGGCCGACCACGAGTTCTATGTGGGGGAATTTTACTTTAAGACCAAGCGCTACCAGTCGGCCCTGGAGCGATTTTCCTACATCGAACAGGAATATCCCGACTACTACAAGATACACCAGGTCCGGGACTACGCCTCCAAATGCGAGACCTTCCTGGCCAACCCCGTCAAGGCCGACCCCCCGGTCCTCCTGAAGCCCTGGTACTATCTCTTCGACGCCCAGTGGTAGGGTGGCTTTCAGTTTTCGGTTTTCAGTTTTATTGCGAAAATCCCCCTCAATCCCCCTTTACCAAAGGGGGACTTTTACAAGCCGACCTCATTTCCCCCCTTTTCTAAAGGGGGGTCAGGGGGGATTTTATTCATCGGGGGTGGCCCCCTGAACCATGACCGTTTCGGTTACCGGTTAGCGGCTTTAAGTTTTAAGACTTTACCTCGCCCCCAAGTTGCAATTGGGCACGATTAGCCTCCCACCTCTTCCAGCCACTCCTCCCCGTTTAACACCTCCAAACTGTCATAATGCGTCAGATCATGGTGAATAGGAGTGATGGAGATATATCCGTGCTGCACCGCCCAATAATCGGTGCCTGGCTGCAGCTCCCGCTTATCGTTGACCCCGGCCAGCCAGAAATAGATATTCTCCCGGGGGTCGATGCGCTTCTCATAGCGCTCCACCAGTATTCCCTTCTCCTGCCGGGTGAGGAGCACTCCCTTGATCTGGTTTTCCGGCAGGGCCGGGACGTTGACGTTTAAGCAGACGCCCTCCGGCAGGCGCAGCTCCGGCAGCTTCGGGACCATTCGGGCCGCGAAGCGGGCCGCCCCGCTGAAATCCGGCTCTTTATAGGTGCTCAGGGACACCGCCATGGCCTTAAGCCCCATGATGGCCGCCTCGGTGGCCGCGGAGACAGTGCCGGAATACAAGACGTTAATGCCCACGTTGGCTCCCAGGTTAATGCCCGAGACCACGATATCCGGTCGCACGGTAAGCACCTCGGCCATGGCGATCTTGACGCAGTCCGCCGGAGTGCCCAGGACCGCCCAGCCGAAAAATCTCCCGTTTTTATTAACTTTTTTTACCCGCAGGGGGTTCAGCAGGCTGATGGCGTGCCCCACTGCGGACTGCTCCCCCTCCGGGGCCACCACTTCCACCCGGTGGTCCTCCCGCAGGGCCTGGTACAAGGCCCACAAGCCAGGGGCATGGATGCCGTCGTCATTGGTCAACAGGATATGCAAAAGTTTCCTCCACAGAGCTCCGCTAAAAATTTATCCCAAACAGGATAAATGTATAATAAAGCGACCGCCCTGGCAAAGGCTTTTTCCGGAGAAAGCAGTTCTCTTCCCGGCATCAGCGTTGTACGTCAGTCAGTTATCTAAAAAGACTATCATCTTGATATCATTAATATCAGGTCATGAAAATTCATAAGAATTATGGTCCTGGCGGTCAGAATCGCCTCCGCCAGGGTTCGACCGCACCCGAGTGCAGCTTCCGCTCAGAATTCTGGAGGGGTTAGCCAGGCCTGACGCCCGCCAGATTCTCCTGACGCAGGGAGCGGGCCCTCATTATACCGCCAGCGCTGGTGCAATTTCAGCAGTCCCGCCCCGGAGGGAAACCGCTGCCAGACCAGAATATCCTGGTCCATTAGGGCTTTCAGCAAACTGCCTCCCTCATCCCCGGGAAATTCCCGCTTCCACCGGCTCTCGGGAAAGGACTCGCCCCCGGTGGCTATGAGAAAGTCTCCTATATTTTCAACGATATCTTCCTGATACGCTGTCAGGGTCAGGCTCAGGGCCAGGCGGAGGGCATCGGCCTCCACCTTGAGAAAGGACGGGGCCAGGCAATAACGCACCGCCGCCGAATTCTTCCGGTTATGACATAACAGACCGGTCTGCAAAAACAGTTGCACATAATCCCATGCCGTTTTGCGATCCATGGGGATGAAGCGTTCAAAATCCCGGAGGCGGAACCAGCGGCCCCCGCTCTGGCCCAGGAAATCTTTGAGTTTGGCCGGCGTCAGCTTGCGATGAGACCTCTGGGGGATCTCCCTTTTGACCTGCTCCAACCAGGCATCCAAGAGTTTGTCATGGCAGGCATGGTGCATGGGAGCCTCAGCCTCGCCGAGAGGAGATGGCCCCGAAGGTTCTTCCTGGGCGCCGATGGTATAAGCTGCCTGGATTTCCCGGACGCAGTAGGTCGGGGGCCTGTTTTGGGCCTCACCAGGATGCCTGTCCTTTACCAGCAGGGGGTAATAAAAGTCAAACCAGTCGTCCAGGTTCTGGGCCAGACGGCGGAATCGGTCCAAAGAAACCTGCCCGGCCAGATATTGCACCAAATAATCCTGCATCCGGGTTTTCACCACGCGCTGCCGGGCCTGATGGTTTTCCGGCAGGTCGGTATAGTCCAGGACCACTTCCAGGATAAGCCCCGCCACCATGGCCCGGTCCAACTTTTCGCCGCCCCGGGCGTTATCCCCGCAGGCCCGGGCCGGTTCCTTCATTCTGCTGCCAGTCCACATCTCCACCTCCTCTGAGGTCATTCTCCCCAGGGACCCAGGAAGGATGCCTACATGATTACCAAGAAAATAAAGTGGTCAGGGGCCAGGGTTCGGTAACCTGTAGGTACGGCATAGCTTTTTTAAAGGGTTGTCAGGGTTTTTTTTAACGCTTGCCCTGAAAAAGCCTTATCTATTCTTATTGCCATGATTTTAATGGACTTGAAACGTGTAATGGTTATTTTGCAATTTGCCTGCCAACATACAACACTTTGATATAGCTTGGTATTTAATTGTAAATCGGGGAGGGCAGACTCGGACCGGGCAAGGACCTGTCGCAGGACATGTCCCACCTCAACAACCCTCCCAGATCGCCCGGGTTAGTTTTTTTTCTTCGGGCAGACACGGGGGTTACGAGTAGGGCAGGCACGGGGGTTAAGGGAAGGGCAGGCACGGGGGCCTGCCCCTACGGGAAGATTTGCATGGTACTTGTCATTGCCTGGAGGTCAGCGGCGGGTGCTCCTGATGATGCGTAATGGGTGGCAACTGGCGAGAATGGCCCTGATGACCTGGCTTGGCTCCAGGCTTTTTCCGTCGTTTGGGGGCGGCCGGTTTTTCATAAACCGGAACCATGCCAGAGGGGGCCGACGGTGTCATGACCGGATTCTCTGCCTGCCGAGAGATCTCAGAGATCACTCGGGCCGAGAGAAGCACGATCCCAACCGGCTCTGACCCCAGTGTTGCTTACTTGAGTTCTGCAGCGCGGAAAGCGAAACACCTGCCGCCTTCTGCACTGCCTCCAAGCCGTATGGCAGCCGAAGGATGTTTCTGTTATATTATAATTATAATGCTTGCAGCCAAGGAACTTCCCGGAAGGTTGAGCCCGATACGGTTGAATAAAATTCTGCCAGAACTTATCGGCAGCACAGGCGTTCCGCCTGTGCAGGAAGACAATCCCACGGCTGTAGGGGCGGGCCCCCGTGCCCGCCCGAAAAAAATATTTTCATATTCTCATAATCTATGGAGAACATTATGATGATCAACCCCACGGATCTGAAGAACCGCTTATTGACTCTGTCCCAGCGCTTCATGCAACTCCGAGGTCGTCTTTGATCTGGAATCCAAACAGGTGCGGCTGGTGGAACTGGAACTTTTGACGGCCAAACCCGATTTTTGGGAGGACTCGGCCCAGGCCGCAACCATCCTCAAGGATCGGGGCGCCTTAAACAATATTCTGGAGACCTGGCGGGAGAGGGAAAAGCAGCTCGAGGACCTGGAGGTCCTCCTGGAACTGGCCCAGGAAGAAGCCGATGAACCGGCCCTGGCCGAAGTGGCCGCCGAACTCAAGGTCCAGGAAAAAGCCTTGCGCCACCTGGAATTGGAGATGCTCCTGGGCGGCGAGGATGACAATAAGAACGCCATTGTCACCATCCATGCCGGGGCCGGCGGCACCGAGGCCCAGGACTGGACCGAAATGCTGCTCAGGATGTATCTGCGCTTTGCTGAACGCCGGGGCTTCAAAACCGAGATGTACGACCTGCTGCCCGGCGATGAGGCCGGGGTTAAAAGCGCCACCTTCGCGGCCAACGGCCCTCATGCTTATGGCTACTTAAAATCCGAAAGCGGCATCCATCGCCTGGTGCGCATCTCACCCTTTGACGCCAGCGGTCGGCGGCATACCTCCTTTGCCGCAATTTTCGTCTACCCCGAAGCCGATGACGATATCCAGATCGATCTTCAGGAAAAGGACCTGCGCATCGACACCTTCCGGGCCAGCGGGGCCGGGGGACAGCACGTCAACAAGACCAGTTCCGCAGTCCGGCTTACCCACATTCCCACCGGCATCGTGGTGTCCATGCAGAACGAGCGCTCCCAGCACCGTAACCGGGAACTGGCTTTTAAGGTGCTCAAGGCCCGGTTATATGAGCTGGAAAAGCACAAGCGCCAGGAAAAGGCACAGGAGGTCCTGGACGCCCAGAAAGACATTGCCTGGGGCAGTCAGATACGTTCCTATGTCCTGCAACCCTATCGGATGGTCAAGGACCACCGCACCAAACACGAGGAAGGCAACGTCGAGGCCGTCCTGGACGGTGACCTGGACGCCTTTATTGAAGCTTATCTGCTCGGCACCGTAGAAGCATAAGAGCCCTCTGCCCCGACGGGAGGGCCGCCACCGCTCTGGTAACCATTGGAAAAGTAAACCATGATGCAGGATAAATTAGACCACACCTACAGGACAAATAAAATCATCAGCCTCGCCCTGGCGGCGTCATTGCTGCTCTATGCCATCATTGTGGAAATCATCAAGTTCCAGCAGCTTAACCTCAATCTGGTGGCCGCCCCCATTGTCGATAAACTCCGTTTTGTCTTTGTCTTCTTCTCCTTTGCAGCATACTTCATCATTAACTTCGTACGCCAGCGGGTATTGGTGAAAAGAGACGACGACACTCAGGAAAGGCTGCTGGGCAAATTATCCCTGGCGAACATTGTTTCCATGGCCCTGGCGGAACTCCCCGCCTTTTTCGGCCTGCTGCTTTTTCTGGGCAGCGGCAACTCCAGGGATTTCTATCCCCTGGCCATCATCTCCCTCGTCCTGTTCTACATGTTCTTCCCCAGCCACCGCGCCTGGGCGGCCTGGTCCGGGGTGACAGACCAGGAGACCTCGGGCTGAAATAATGTCTCACCATGAGGTGGTTAGGAGCGTTCAGCTGTCAGCAATCAGCTTTCGGCAAAAACAATGGGGCAGACAAACTAATCCAGAAACCAACGATCTGCCAGCTTGGAATAACTATTTGAATTTAATGCATTAGCTGACCGCTTACCGCTTACCTTAAAGGAAAAATCCCAGGATATAGTGCAGGGCCAGGCCGGAAATGATGAGGCCCAGGCCGAGGCGGATGATGACCGCGGAG
>Ga0194111_10008191_pt1 | contig 11538 bp, 10 predicted proteins | sample TA2KigC300mmetaG_FD_146194 | JGI IMG/M metagenome (GOLD analysis project Ga0194111, IMG submission 146194) | Freshwater microbial communities from Lake Tanganyika, Tanzania - TA2015033 Kigoma Deep Cast 300m | ecosystem: Environmental > Aquatic > Freshwater > Lake | place: Tanzania: Lake... | reverse complement strand
ATTTGTCCTTAACCAACTTGCTCAACAAATCCAAAAGAAAGAGTATAGCCTTTTCTATTAAGCTATTCCCTCCCTATAATATAGCAAGCTCCCCCCTTGAGGGGGAGGGATGGGTGGTAAAACGATTTATTACGTTTGTATTAAATTCAGAAGGAGGATTTTAAAATGAAAAAATTGGGATCTATAAGGATATTTATTCTTCTTATTCTCTCTTTATGGAGTTTTAGCAGTTTGTTTGCAGGAAAAACCTTCGGAGCGGAGAAGGATTTCCCAAAAAAAGAGATTACGATCATTGTCAATTATGGAGCTGGTGGAGGAAGGGATATCCTTGCTCGCGGAGTGGGAAAGGTAATGAGTAAGCATCTGGGAGTCCCAATGGTCGTAATGAATATGCCCGGTGCTGGAGGTTCGCGAGGCCTTATCCATCTCTATCACTCGGCACCTGATGGCTATACCATTGGAGTCGGTGCGGCCTCTGAAATCGTGGACCAGATTCTCCAAAAACAAGATTATGATTGTAAGAAATTTACCTACGTCGGAAGGGCACAGTCTATGCCTCTCTTTTTCTTTGTAAAATCAGATTCCTCTTTCCGTTCCTTAAAAGATTTCAAAACCTTTGGTAAACCCATAAGACACAGCGCCTTCAGTCTGGGTGCACCTACTACTGTATCAGCTATGATTCTTTCGAACCGGGAGAACTTCCCACTAACGATTGTTGGAGGCTATCAAGGGGTTGCAGCGGCGATATTGGGTTTGATCCGTGGGGAAGTCGAATTTACCGGTGCCCAACTAAGCACGACGATATCTTATGTGAAAGCCGGGCAAATAAGACCGATTGTGACATTCGATCAAAAACGTTCTCCTGATTTTCCGGATATACCAACTGCTGGGGAATCAGGGCATAAAGATTTAGATAGCTTAAGTCTCGATTATTGGTTCATGGCTCCACCTGAAGTCCCAAAAGTTCATATACAGATTCTTGAAGATGCCCTTATGAAGACTCTTAAAGACCCTGAATTTTTGGGATGGGCGAAGGGAGCAGGAGTGGATCCAGGTCCGTTGAGTGGTGAGGAGACGACTAAAATGGTTTTTAACCTTTTCAAACTTTTTGAACCCTACAAGGGAGATATAGAAAAATATATAAAAAAGTGAGATGACATTTTAGCCATCTAAAAGAAATGAAGAAAAGAGATACGACCATGGCTATCTTCTGGATTATCTTTGGGATCACTATTTCCATCTGGTCTGCTACTTTCCCCTTCGGTGGGCCGAAAGATCCAGGACCTGCATATTTCCCTTTAGCCTGCGGTTTGATTTTCATTCTCTTGGGAATGATCATGTTATTTCAGAGGAAGGCCAAAAAGGGGGAAATTCCCCTGAAGTCTTTTGAGCCTCTTATACCTCAATGGCCAGCGGCCAAGAGGATTATTTTTACCCTGGGAGGCATGTTGGTATTTGCATTACTTCTTAAGCCTCTCGGTTTTGTTTTAACTGTATTCCTCCTGATTCTTTTTTTAGTGAAAGGGGTTCAACCCCAAAAATGGAGAGTGGCTCTCTTCTATGCCTTCGTCTCAGCCTCGGGCTCCTTCACAGTTTTCAAAGTCTTACTTAAAACATCGCTTCCCCGCGGTCCCTTCGGATTCTGAGAAGTTCTTCTGAAATAAGGCCTATTGGTAAAAAACAATTGACAGTCAGAGGGGAGTGATTCGATAGAAAAATGGATGCCCTAAATTACCTCATCTTGGGATTCAGTATCGCATTCTCACCGATCAACCTGTTCTCTTGTTTTGTTGGCGTATTGATCGGAACACTCATCGGTGTGCTCCCAGGAATTGGCCCTGTAGCCACAATGGCCATCCTACTTCCCCTCACCTTTGCCATGGATCCAATCTCTGCGATTATCATGCTTTGTGGAATTTATTATGGTGCCCAATATGGAGGTTCCACAACATCTATTTTAGTAAACATCCCTGGAGAGGTAGGCTCCATAGTAACCTGCTTAGATGGTTACCAGATGGCTCGCAGAGGAAGGGCAGGTCCGGCATTGGGTATCTCAGCTATGGGTTCTTTTATTGGTGGTACTTTAGGGGTCATTGGTTTGATGCTCCTGGTTCCTCCCTTAGCCAAATTGGCTTTAAGCTTCGGTCCTCCGGAGCTCTTTTCTCTGATCCTTTTAGGATTGATGATGGTCACCTCTATCGGCAGTGGCTAATTATTGAAATCCCTGATGATGGCCACCTTAGGCATATTTGTATCTCTCATAGGCAAAGAAAGTTTTACCGGTTTCAGTCGCTTCACCCTTGGGAGTATCACGCTTTCGGATGGGATGGGTCTGATTCCAGTGGCCATGGGGATGTTTGGCATCGCTGAAGTACTTACCAATATTGAATCTATGGCGAAACAAGAAGTTTTTAAGACCGACCTCCATCATCTTCTACCCACTTGGAAGGACTGGCTTGCTTCACGCTGGGCTATCATCCGGGGGACATTAGTTGGATTCTTTCTTGGAATTTTACCTGGCGCTGGGGTTGTGGTCACAACCTTTTTTGCTTACTGGTTAGAGAAACGTCTTTCCAAACACCCCGAAAAATTTGGGACCGGTGTGATCGAGGGAGTGGCATCGCCCGAGACTGCCAACAATGCCTCCACTGCAGGATCTATGATACCACTGCTTGCTTTGGGTGTACCCGCAAACCCGACCATGGCGATGCTTTTAGGGGCATTCATTATCCAAGGAATCCAGCCAGGTCCCTTCTTTATCACCCAACATCCCAACCTCTTCTGGGGTACAATCGCCAGTATGTATTTAGGCAATATCATGCTTGTGATTCTTAATCTTCCACTCATTGGCATTTGGGTCAGGATTTTGAAAATACCCTATTCCCTACTTTTTCCATTGATCATCCTCTTTTGCCTCATTGGGGTCTATAGTTTGAATAACAATGTCTATGAAATCCTTATCATGATCCTTTTCGGCTTCTTGGGTTATATCCTCAGGAAAATGGAATACCCATTAGCACCTTTTCTTTTAGCCATGGTCTTGGGTCCAATGATGGAGACAAGCTTCCGCCAATCTATGGCTATTGGTCAGGGGAACCCTGCCATATTCTTCCAACGCACCTTCTCCACCGTTCTTCTTATTTCGGTGTTCATTGTCCTGTTGATCTCTTTCCTACTCTCATTGAAAAGGAGGAGTAGATAAAATGAAGGTACTTATTACAGGAGGAATGGGAGTGATTGGATCGATGGTGAGCAGTCAATTTGTTCAGGAGGGACATCGGCCTGTGATCATGGCTCGCCATCTGGACAGAAGTCTCATTCGTCCTATCGAAAATGAAATTGATATCGAGTTGGGAGATGTATTGGACCTGCCTCGCATCCTATCCATCATTCAATCTCATAATGTCACGCATATCATTCATACGGCAGCATTAATCGGTGCCTTATCCAATAAGAATCCCCCACAAAGTGTACAGATTAATGTTATTGGCACCCTCAATATCTTAGAGTCAGCGCGACTCAGGAAGGTGAAAAGAGTGATCTATACAAGCGCCAAAGGGGTATATGGGCATATCAGTGGAGAATATGGTCATCCCACCTTTAAACCATTACCTGAAGATCATCCCAAAAATCCCATCAGGATATACGAATCTGCTAAACTCATGGGGGAGCATATAGGTCAATTTTATCAACGCACCTACGGGCTCGAATTTGTTGCCCTTCGATTTAGTACAACCTATGGACCTGGTAAAACGGTCCGACATGGAGGGATGTCAGTGATCAGCCAGATCATCGAAGGGGCATATTCAGGGAAGCCTGTGAAGATCGAAAAAGGAGGGGATCAGAAAGACGACATGATTTATAACAAAGATGTGGCTTATGGCATCTATCTCGCCTGTATTGCACGTGAACTTAACCATCCAACCTATAACATCGGTACAGGCACGGGTCATACCTTGAAAGATGTTGCCGAAGAGGTTAAGCGAGTCATTCCTGAGGCGAATATCCAGATCGGACCGGGGTTACATTACATGGAGGGACCAACCCATTATTATAGTGTATATGACATCACTCGAGCCCGACAAGACCTTGGCTTTTCTCCTAAATTCACACTGAGGAAATCCATAGAGGATTATATAGAAACTATTCAAAAACTCGAGATTTAATATATGAATTTAAGAACGTTCATGACTTAGGAGAAGAATCTTAAAGAATAACTTCATTGATAATGCAACGAAAAAAGGAGGAACTTGAAGATGACAGAATTAAAGGAAATACCTGAAATTACTTCAGACAACCGACCTTTCTATCAGAAATGGCAAGAGACAGAAGGCATCGATGTCATCAAGGGCTTTTTCTTGGAGGATCTTAGAAAGGTCCCTTTAAAACCCTGGAAACGCAAGGGTGGTCTTGGAGCCTTCATCAACCTCGAGGGCACAGGAGGTGAAAACGATGCCTATGTTTGTGAAATACCTCCGGGAGGTTCGCTCCAACCCCAGAAGCATCTTTTTGAGGAAACGATATTTATTCTGGAGGGCAGAGGCTCTACATCGATTTGGAATGAAGGTGGAGTTAAACAGTCCTTTGAATGGCAGCCAGGCAGCCTCTTTTCCCCTCCCCTGAATGCCTGGCATCAGCACTTCAATAGTCAAGGGGATAAGCCAGTCCGGTATTTAGCGGTCACCCTTGCCCCTATTATCATGAACATCTTCCATAACACTGACTTCATTTTTAACAACTCATTTCAATTTAAGGATCGATATGGAGATCAAAAAGATTATTTTAGCGGAGAAGGGAGACTCTGTAAGACCCCTGATTGGGATTCGAGAATTTGGGAGACCAACTTTGTTCCCAATGTCTTAGGTATCAACCTGATTGAGTGGAAAAAAAGGGGTGCGGGCGGAAAGAGCATGTTTTTTGAGCTCTCTGAGAACAGCATGGCAGCCCATATCTCTGAATTTCCTGTAGGGACTTATAAGAAAGCCCACCGCCACGGTCCGGGGGCTCATGTGACGATTGTGAGTGGAGAAGGCTATACACTGTTGTGGCAGGAGGGTAAACCTATTCAACGATACGATTGGGAAGTAGGATCGATGATTGTCCCTCCAGAGATGTGGTGGCATCAACATTTCAATGTTGGAAAAGAACCTGCAAAGTACCTGGCCATCCATGCAAGGTTTAGCCGAAAACACAAGAGCGGGATGAAGGACTGGAAGATAGATAAAAACCTGAAGGAGGGTGGTGACCAAATTGAATACGAAGATGAAGATCCGATGATCAGGGAGATGTTCGAAAAAGAGTTGTCGAAACGTGGTGTGGAATGCCAAATGCCTAAGCTTGAAGGAAGGAAATAGCTAAGTCTATGGGCATATGAGAGAACCTTGAAGGGAGGAATAGCTTTGGATCTGCATGTCTCAATCGATCAAATCCCCTACCGAATGCACGAAGAGTATGAGTTCGATTTCATTGAAGGATTGAGGGAAGAAGAAGAGCATCCGATGTGGGGAACCGAGAGAATTGAACTCAGAAGCGTAGGCATTGATATCGGCTCCTCAACATCTCACCTCATGTTTTCACGTTTAGTGCTTCGCAGACTGGGGACCAAATTGTCGAGTAGGTTTGTTGTGGTTAATCGTGAAATCACATGGAAATCAGAAATCCTTTTAACCCCTTATATCAGCAAATATCAAATCGATGTCAATCGACTTTCAGACTTCTTGGATCAGGCCTATCGGTCTGCCGGTGTGGATAAAGAACTCATCGATACAGGAGCAGTCGTTATCACAGGGGAAGCCTCCCGAAAGGAGAACGCAGAGGCTATAACTGCCCTTTTTTCACGGGAGGCAGGTAAGTTCGTATGTGCCACAGCTGGTCCCAATTTAGAAGCAATGATGGCTGCTTACGGATGCGGGGCTGTAAAAAAGAGCATCGATATGAATAACAATAAAACCGTTATGGTAGTTGATGTGGGGGGAGGAACGTCGAAAATCGCCATTGTTAAGGGAGGAATGATTCAGGAAACAGGAGCCACAAATGTAGGAGGAAGACTGATTGCTATGGATGAATCTAACAGAATAGTCCGTATTGAAGAGGCAGGGGAGTTGGTCGCTAAAGAACTCGGTATTGAGCTTTATTTAGGAAAATATTTAGAGGCAAAAGAAAAAGAAGCCATTACAACCCTTCTCGCTGATATCCTCTTTCAAACCATAGAACGAAAATCATTCTCTCCCTTAGCAGAAAGATTGATGGTTACACCCCCTTTAAACTATCAAGGAATAATTGACGCAATTATGTTTTCTGGAGGTGTTGGAGAATATATTTATGGGACAGAGACCAGAGATTATGGAGACCTTGGGCGTTTGTTAGGGATGAAGATCATAGAGCGTGCGAGGCGACCAGAATTTTGGATCCCTGTGGAACTCTCAGAGGAAAGGATACGCGCAACAGTCATTGGAGCCTCACAATACACTATTCAGGTCAGTGGAAACACGATTTTTGTGTCAGATGAAAAGATATTGCCAATAAAGAACTTAAAGGTTGTCTTTCCCCGTGTGGGAGAGACCGCTGAAGGGTTAATATCACAAAAAGTTGAAACTGCCATACGAGAAGCCTTTTTTCGTTTCGATCTCGTCGAAGGGGAAGAGCCTGTGGCATTGGCCTTCCATTGGCTGGTTGAGCCCCGGTACGAATTCTTTAGATCCCTCGCTGATGGGATTGTCTCTGCTTTAAAGGAAACCATCAAGAAGAAGATGCCCATCATCCTGGTCTTCAATTCAGATGTTGGGAAAAATCTTGGGAGCCTCCTACGCGAGGAGTTCAAAATAGATTCTGATATTATTTCAATTGATTTGGTTCATCTCCATGATTTTGACTATATTGATATTGGGCAGGTAATGGAAAAGGTCGGGGTCGTCCCCATTGTTGTAAAGTCGCTCGTATTTGGCAAACACGCTGAGGAGGTTTTAAAAGAGAGACAACTCAGAAAATCCCTCTTACATTAATTCCAAGAAAGGAATAAACTCTAAGAAATTTTAACAAATTTTACATGACGGTTTCGTCACCCGCGAAGTATGAAAATGCCCCCCACCTATTCCCTCCCCCTCGAGTGGGGAGGGTTGGGGAGGGGGTGATTAAGGTTATTTTCAAGGTAATCTAAGGAAAGGAGGAGTACATAATGATTCAATTAACTGATCTGATCGAAGGGGCGAAAAATTGTATAGAGAATGTAGCAAAAGTGAAGCCTGGAGAAGAGGTTTTAATCCTATCAGATACCACTGTTGATCCAGATGTAGTAGATGCATACAGGATTGCCGCAGAGCTGGCTGGAGGGAATGTGAGTGTCCTGACATTAAAATCTAAGATTGCAGGAGCAGGCCCAAATAAAATACTCGATGAAGGATATTTTGTCCCCTGGCCCAAGATGGCCTGGCATGCGATGGCGGCTTCTGATGTCTGTCTGAACCTCTCTTACTTTATCGAAGTCCATAGCCTTTTTGGTGCTGCCCAGACCCAATGGGTGGAGAAGTACATGGACCTTAAGGAAAAGTATGGAACTCGATTGGTCAGGGTCCAGATCAACGTGAAGGAGACTCTGGCCTCGGCCTATGCTAAATTCCCAGAATCTTTACTCCAGTTCATCGGGGCCACTGCTCATCAGCAGGTCCTGGATGCTTCGGAGGGCGATACGCTGAAAGCTGATGTGAAGCTGATTGATCCTGAAGGAACTGATCTCTCTTTCAAAGGATTTGGATTTGTCGTCACATGGAGGTTTGGAGGAGAGAAGGATGAGACAACCCCCTGGAAGGATTTTGGCAGTTATAATGTAGGTCTCCAACCCGCTCAACCAGAGCCGAATGCAAATGGTGTGATTGTTACCTCTGCTCTTCATACTGGGCCGATTCCACGGATGAAGATCACAGTCAAAGATGGTAGAGGAGTGAACATTGAAGGGGGAGGAGAGGTTGGTTTAAGATGGCTCAGGGATTGGGAGAAAAATAAGCATGTTAGTTCCAAAGGACGTGCATTCTCAGCTCACAAAGAACCTGGAATCAACTGGCTTGAAGAATGTATGTATGCCACCCACCCTAAAGCCTTCCGGGTAGAGAAGAAATACATATACGGGGGGACAGAAGCTGATCATAGCTGGTTTACGGGGTCAAGGAGAGCGGGGACACTCCATCTTGCTTTTGGGGGTGGTGTTGGAAAGGAGTATAAACACAGGGATGTAGAAATCTTCTTCCCTACCTTAACTATCAACAAGACGACGATCATTGAGAAGGGCCGTTTGAAAATATTGGATGACCCTAAGGTAAGGAAAGAGGCGGAGAAATATGGGGATCCAGATGAACTCCTTACCGAAGATTGGATTCCCGAATTTCCATCAGCAGGATAACCGCTCTGGAAAACCCATATCTATTTGAAAAACTATGGGGTCAGCGAAAAGGGAGGGGGAGTGCAAATGGAGTTAAAAGGCAAAACTGCCATTGTAACTGGTGGTGGACAAGGGATTGGAGAAGCAATTTCATTATGTTTTGGACGTAATAAAGCTAATATGGTTGTGGCAGATATCAATATAGATTTAGCCAAAAAGGTAGCTGAAAGAATAATAAAAGAATTCAATGTCTCGGCAATCCCCGTAAAAGTTGATGTTGCTAATCCATCTGAAGTTGAAAGTATGGTAAACCAAATATTTGAGAAGTTTGATAAAATAGATATATTGGTCAATAATGTAGGAATTTCTCCAAGAAACCCTAAAGGGGGGAGGACTCCAGTTTACGAAATTACACTCAATGAATGGCACCGTGTCCTTAATGTGAATTTGATGGGTCCCTTTTATTGCGCAAAAGCAGTGATCCCATCAATGATTAAAAATCGGAAAGGGTGGATCGTTAATATCTCATCTTCTGTTGGAAAAACAGGGAGTGGAGAGGGTTCTGCAGGGGCACACTATGCCGCTTCAAAAGCTGGCCTTATCAATTTGACGCAATCCATGGCAAGAGAACTTGCAGAATATGGGATCTTTGTAAACGCAATCTGTCCAGGATTGGTTGACACGCCACTGCGAGCCACATCTTCACCGGAGGTAAACAAAAAACTTATGGAGAAAATTCCTCTCGGGAGATTTGCAAAACCTGAAGAGGTCGCCCACGTGGTCCTTTTTTTGGTTTCTAACTCAGCAAGTTATATTACAGGCGAGATAATAGATGTAAACGGAGGACTCCTGATTGATAATTCTTGACCCCTTCGACGGCGCCAAGCGCCGCTCAGGGCTTACCCTGAGCGAAGTCGAAGGGTTGACTTTTTGGGAATCCAAAGTATATTTTTGAATGTCATAATTGTGACGTCATTAAAGTAATATGAAACCAAGGCATCGAATACTCATTATTGATCTATCAGAGAGAAAAAGTTTGATAGAAGAGATTCCATATCAGGTGGTTGAAAAGTTCATTGGAGGAAGGGGTTTGGGAGCAAAGATGCTTTGGGATTATGTCAAGCCCCAAATCGATCCTCTCGGCCCAGAAAATAAACTCATATTTACCGTTGGTCCTCTTCAGGGAACAGGAGTCTTTTTTACAGGTAGGACAATTTTATGCACGAAATCCCCCCTAACTAATATCTATCTCTATTCAGTCGCAGGAGGAAATTTTGGAATCAATCTGAGAAAGTGTGGCTATTCGGCACTGATCATTCAGGGAAAATCCGATTCCCCTGTATATGTCTGGATAAAAGATAGCAAAGTAGAATTTAAAGAAGCCGATCGGTTTTGGGGCATGATCACCACAGAAGCCCAGCAATTTATATTGGATGAGGTGGGGGACCCAGAGGCATCCACTGCAGTGATTGGACCTGCTGGAGAGAATTTATCACGAATTTCGGGTATCGTTACAGAAGGATCAAAGAGAAGGATATTCGCAAGGGGAGGCAGTGGTGCGGTAATGGGGAGTAAGTTTTTAAAAGGGATCGCTATTCGTGGAACAGGAGATATAGAAATAGGCGATCCAAGATCTATAAAGAGAATAAACACAATGATTAGCGAGGCCCTCAAAAACAATCCAGAGTACCTAAGGAGGTGGAAAACCTATGGGACGGCTGGAGATGTGGGCCTCCTTAATGAATTGGGTATATTTCCTACACGGAATTGGCAGACCGGTTTTTTCGAGAAATCTAATGATATCGATCCTAATTTTCATAGAGAGGATTGGGTGATAAAAGATACGACCTGTGGGTCGCTTTGTCCGATGTTTTGTGCAAAGATCAATCTTATACGCTCAGGGGAGTATGCTGGTTTTTTGAGTGAAGGGCCTGAATATGAAACGATATACTCCTTTGGATCCAATTGTGGAAATAATAGGTTTGATTCCATTATCGCAGCAGATAGACTTTGCGATGATTTTGGACTGGACACGATGTCAACAGGCGCTGTTATTGGATTTGCAATGGAGTGCTTCGAAAAAGGTTTGATCGGTGAGAAAGAAACCGATGGATTGGTGCTTAGATTTGGAAACCACAAAGAGATCGTCAATATGATTCGAAAGATCGCCTATCGCCAAGGTTTTGGGGACGTATTGGCAGAGGGGGTAAGAAAGGTATCGGAGCAGATCGGTAAAGGTTCAGATTTTTTTGCTATTCATTCAAAAGGCCTTGAATTTGGAGGGTACGAATGCAGAGGTGTCTATGGACAGGCATTACAGTATGCCATGAGCAATCGAGGAGGATGCCATCATGATCTTGGAAATCCAGCAAGGATTGAAATAAGAGATGGGAGTGGTTTGGAGACGAAGAATAAGGGGAAATTGCTCAAAGAGGCCATGATATCTCGAGTGATGTGTGACATTGGTATTTTGTGTACTTTCCCAAGACACGTCCTTGGATTGGCATTGGTTGCCAATGCCCTTTCCGCTGCGCTTGGTGAGACAATAACGGAACAGAGCCTGAGGGAAATTTGCGAGCGTATTGTCGCTATTGAACGTGCCTTCAATGTGAGAGAAGGAATTAGAGCAAAGGACGATAGGTTGCCGGATCGGTTGTTAAAAGAGTCAATGCCTGACGGACCTGCTAAGGGGTCTCGGGTTCCCTTTGAAATCTTGAAAGATGATTTCTACCGAGAATTTGGATGGGATTCAGAGACAGGCGCACCGACGAGAGAAACCCTGGAGAGATTGGGACTAAACAATGTGGCCGAGGAATTTAAGTCAAAATCTCTTGCTTGAAAATTGTTTGTGAATCAAACCTAAAATAAGGTGAGAAATATGGTCGGTATTTCAGCTATTGGTATATATTTACCTGCTTATCGCCTTTCCCGTGAGGTGATTGCACAACAAACAGGTGGGCCCTCTTTGGGTGGTGAAAGGACAGTGGCTAACTATGATGAAGATGCCATCACTATGGGTGTTGAAGCATCTTTGGAATGCATGGATAATTACGAACACGCTTGGGGGATACCTCTCAATGGAGAAATACTAAAGGGGCTGGTTTTTACCAGTACCAGCTCTCCTTACCTAGAAAAACAGGCCGCAAGTATTATGAGTAGTGTATTGG
>Ga0194111_10008189_pt1 | contig 11541 bp, 9 predicted proteins | sample TA2KigC300mmetaG_FD_146194 | JGI IMG/M metagenome (GOLD analysis project Ga0194111, IMG submission 146194) | Freshwater microbial communities from Lake Tanganyika, Tanzania - TA2015033 Kigoma Deep Cast 300m | ecosystem: Environmental > Aquatic > Freshwater > Lake | place: Tanzania: Lake... | reverse complement strand
GCCATGGGCTTCCGGGCGCGGAAGGCCGTCGAGGCTAAATACCATCCGGGCCGCTCCCTGGCCGAATACGAGCGCTTGTTCCGCTGACGCCCGCGGTCACCCTGGCCTCCTTCCTCCGCAATGGCCGAGAAAATGCATTTTTGATAGAATGGGAGAGATTCAAGAAAGGCCGAGAGTTCCATGCTCCAGTTCGCCGCGCTTTTCATCACCGCGCTGGCCATCTCCTTGCTGTCCACGCCGCTCGTCCGCAAGCTGGCCATACGGTGGGACGTCGTGGACCGCCCTTCCGACAGGAAAATCCACAAGACGCCCACTCCTCTCCTCGGCGGGATTCCCATCTTCCTGGGCTTCAACGTGGCCCTCGTTGCCGGCCTCATCCTCGACCCGACGGCCCTTCGCCAGGCGTATTCGGCCCAATGGGCGATGTTTCTTCTCGCCCAGGTTCTCGTCCTGGGGATCGGAATCTACGACGACAAGCTCGGGGCCTCTCCCGGCGTGAAATTCCTCTTCCAGGTGGCGGCGGGGGCGAGCCTTCTTCTCGGCGGCTTCGGCATCCGGCTGTTCACTAATCCCTTCTCCGGAACGACGATTTCTCTCGGCGGCTGGTGGATTCCGGTCACTCTCCTTTGGTTCGTGGGCATCTCGAACGCCATCAACCTCATCGACGGCCTGGACGGCCTGGCGGCGGGAGTGGCGTTCCTGGCGAGCCTGACGATCTTCGCCATTTCCCTGTTCTACCAGAAAAGCGGCGTCTCGATCCTGGCCCTCATGCTCGTCGGGAGCGTCCTCGGCTTTCTCCGCTACAACTATCCTCCCGCCCGGATTTTCCTCGGGGACTCGGGGAGTCTCCTCCTCGGCCTTCTCCTGGCGGTCCTGTCCCTCGAGGGAACGCATAAAGGGGCGGTCGTGGTGACGGTCTTGGCGCCGATTCTCATCCTCGGGCTTCCGATCCTGGACACGGTCCTGGCGATGCTCCGGAGGCTGGCCAGGGCGTTCTCCCGCGCTCCCCGGACGGGCGGGAAGACGGCGCTCCGGGGGGCCGTCAGCCGCAGCTTTTCGATGTTTGAGGCCGACCGGGATCACATCCATCACCGCATCTTGAAGATCGGCTTCTCCCACAAGCGGACGCTCTTCGTCCTCTACGGCGTTTGCGTCGCCTTGTGCATCCTCTCCTTCGTCGTCGTCTCGTGGAAAAACCTCAACATGGCCCTCTTCGTCGGGGCCGTCGTCGTGGCGATCTACATCGGGATCCGGAGGCTGCAGTACAAAGAGTTGAGATTCCTGCGGAACGGCATGTTCCTGAACATCCTCAACTTCCCGATTTTCAACAAGAAGATCTTCCAGGCCTTCGTCGACCTGATCTTCGTCGGGGGGGCCTTCTATCTGTCCAACCGGCTGACGTTCGGGCCGGCGGCCGCGGCCCCGGATTCGCTTTTTTTCCGGGCCTTCCCGGCCGTCCTCCTGATTAAAATCGTCGTCTTTTCCCTGGCCAAGCTCTACCGGGGGATGTGGAGGTATTCCCGGGCTGAAGACCTGATCCGGATTGTCAAAGCCGTGTTCCTCTCCTCGGCGGCCTCCGTTCTTCTCCTCCGGTTCGTCTATCAAGCCGGCTTCGGCGACCATGTGATCCTCCACATCCTCGATTTCTATTTCGTCCTGACGCTCGTCAGCGGGGCGAGGGTTTCGTACAAGCTGTTTTTTCACTACTATCACCTCGAGGAATACAAAAAAAAGATCCTCATCTATGGAGCTGGGGCGAAGGGCGCCTCGCTGTTGGCTGAGACGGTTTCCCAGAACGGGGCCATGGGGCGGGTCCTTGGATTCCTGGACGACGACGCGAACAGGCACGGGACCGATCACATGGATCATCCGATTTTGGGCGGGCTGGACGGCCTGGAGAGCATCTTGGAGGCGACGCCGGTCGACGAGATCCAAATCGCGACGGGACCGCTCCCGGACGAAAAGCTCAAGCGCCTCAAGGCGATTTGCGCGGCGACCCGGACCGACCTGCGGGAGTTCGTTCCCCGTTCCCCGAGGCGAGGCGACCTGGCCGACGCCCCCTCCTCCAACCGGAGCGAATCCACGTAGGCTGAGATGGGCTGGGGGAAAAAGGCCCGCGGCGCGCTGCTCGGGGCGGCTTATCTCGCCGCCCTGGCTTTCTTCTATGTCAAGTACGTCCCCCTCATCCCGGCGTTTCAAGCTTGTCTCGTTCCGGCCCTGGCGGCGGTCTTCTTTTTGACTCTCCTCCGGCCGCCTTGGGGACTGGCGTTGTTCGTCGGGATCGTCCCCCTGATCAACAACCTGCCCTACTTCTTCGGGATCACCGAGGACGTGCCCCACGCGCCGACGGCCCTTGTCCTTTTCCTCTTCTTTTTCGGCGGCTGGCTCATCCGGGACCGCCTGATCGCTCCGGTGCCGCGCGCCCGGGCGGCGATCCTCCGGCCGCTGGCCGGCTTCGCCCTGATCGTCGCCCTCTCGGCGGTCATCACCGCCCTCCGCTATCTCCATTTCCCCCCCTTGGGAAGCGATGGCGTTTATGAGCTGGTGACCAACGTCAACGGGGTGACGTCGGGGGGGGCGGTCATGAGCGTCCTCTTCCACGCTCTCAATTATCTCAGCGGGATCGCGTTTTTTTGGATCTGGCTTCGGACCGTACGAGATTTTTCCGGGGCGGTGCGGATCCTCAATGTCTTCCTCTTGTCGACGCTCGTCTCCATCGGATTCGGCCTTTTTCAAGTCATGTCCGACCGCACGCTGGGGAACAATCCCTACAGCATCCAGCAGTCGCTGGTCAACGCGACCCTCAAGGACGCCATGTCCTTGGCGGCGTTCCTGGCGATGGCGGCCCCGCTGTTTTTATGCTATGCCCTTGCCGCCCGAAAGGCCGTCCCGGCCGCGGGCGCGGCCTTGGCCGTCCTGGGGTGCGGATTGATCGTTGAAACCGGCTCGAGAAGCGGCCTGCTGGCGATCGCCGCGGCCATGCTGTTCGCCGCGGCCGGAGGCGCCGGGCTCTTCTGGAAACGGGCGCGGTCTTGGCCCCCCGGAAAAAGGCGGACGGTCTTCTCCGCCGCCGGGCTAGGTCTGGCCGTCTTTCTGGCCGCCGGGATTCTGGGGAAGGGCCGGCTCGTCCGTTGGGCGGGACGGTCGCCGACGGCCGTCCGCTTCGGCCAGATCGAAACGAACATCGTCCAATTTCGCCTGTCTTCGCTGTGGAAAATGGCGGTGGAAATGGCCCGAGACTTTCCGGTCACGGGGGTCGGGGTGGGCAGCTTCATCATCGAAGTCCCCAACTACTACCAAGCCCACAAGATGGTCTTTCCGACCGACACCGCCGAAAACATCGTCCTCCAGGTCGGTTCGGAGATGGGCGTCATCGGCCTGGGTTTTCTCCTTTGGATCGCGGCCTCGATCGTCCTCGAGATGGGTCGCGGGTGGAAAAGGACTCGAGGCGATCCGCCGAGGAGGTTCATTTATCTGGGATGCCTTTCGGCCCTCCTGGCCTACGGCATCATCGCCCAATCCCATACGTATATGGGGAGCTTCGAGGTCAAATACGTGGCCTGGCTGATGGTCGGCCTGATCTTCACTCTCGGGGGCCCGTCCCGGGAGCCGTCCGCGGAAACCGTCATATCCATCTTGCGGCCCTCAATCCTGATCGTCGCCGCGGCGGCCGTTTTCGCGGTCGTCCATCTGTGGAATTCCACCCACGGGCTTTCGTTGAGCCGCCTGAGCGGCGAATTCGGCGTCAAGCCGGATTTCGGATTCTTTCAGGCCGAAAAGACGGCGGACGGGCGGGATTTCCGCTGGGCGCGCGAGACGGCGGGTCTCGAATTGACGGAAACGAAGGGCGTCGTCCGAATTCCCGTCCACGCCTCCCATCCCGATATCCAGGAAAATCCGGTCCGGCTGCGCATTTACCTTTTCCAGGGATACTTCAAGAAGACATTTCTCCTGGGAGACGTTCTCCTCGACGACCGAGGCTGGAAAACATTGGAATACGCCCTGCCGCCGTCCGTGGCCGGGGACGGCCGGGCTTTACTCGTTTTCAAGGTTTCCCGGACGTGGGTCCCATTGAAAGCCTCGGCGACCCCCGACCCGCGCCGTCTCGGCGTCGCCGTCGGGACGATTGGATTTAGCCGCTGATTCGGCTAAAATAGCGTCTTCTCATCCCGAAAACGGACAAATCCGAGATGCCTCCGGGAACCTCGATGCCGCGGCTTGGCGGGCTTGTCGACGCCATCCTCCGCCGGATTCTGAATCTTTTGAGGGCCCGGTTCTATACTTGGCGGGGGCCCGCCTACGGTCTCCGCGAGGCCGTCTTTTGGCCGAAATTGATCGATTACTGGATCCGGAACGCCGAAGCCTTGGCTTTCATCCTCCGGGAAGCGCCGGAGGGAGAGGTCGTCATCCTGGACATCGGCTCCGGAGGGGGAGGACTCGGGGAGCTCGTCGGGCGGGCCGAGGACAGGCACCGGCTCCGGCTCATCGTCGCCGACTACGACAAGGCGAAGGTCGCCGCGGTAGCCCCGAGGCCTTTCATCGCCGGAAGGTTCGTCGCGGACGCGGCGCATCTGCCCCTCCGGACCGGGGCGGTCGATTTTGTCTCGTCGATCGACCTTCTCGAGCATCTCTCCCCCGACCGCCGAAGCGAGTTTCTTCGAGAGGCCCGGCGCGTCGCCCGGAGAGCCTCCATCCATCATTGCCCGATGGAAGGCGGGGAGGGGATGTTCCGGGCGGAAGAAGGAGACAAGCGGTTCCAGGACGCCCACCTCCGCCGGTTCAAGAGGCGGGAGGCGTTCACGGACGAGCATCTGGGCTGCCTGTATCCCGCTCCCGAGGAAGTCCGGAAAACATTGCCGGAGGCGACGATCCGCGGCGACCAGAATGCGGGAGTTTGGCTGAAATACATGATGTTCTATCGTCGGCCCGTGGCGGGATATCTCGCCGGATTCGCCTACCTCATGCGCTGGAGGCGCAGGAACGGGAGGCCGCCGTTCTACAGCGCCTTCATCACCGCAGCCGGAGAGGGGAAGCCGCGGTGACTTCCCTCCCTGCATCCGAACCCGAAGGCGACGAGGGCCTCCTCCTTAAGCATTTTTCCAAGAGGCTTGGCAAGGACATGCTCCATTATGCCCCGGCCCTCTTCATCCCCGCCTTTCTCAATTTGGTCGGGATCTTTATCTTCACCCGGGTGTTCTCGACCGCCGCCTACGGCCGCTACGTCCTCGTTTTCGCCACGGCCACGGTCCTGAGCATCCTCCTCGCCGAATGGCTTGTTCATTCCGGCCTCCGTTTCATCCCCAAGTTCGAGTCGTCGGAAGACCGGGGGCGGATCTTCAAGAATCTCGTCAGCCTCCTGGCGGTCGAGATCGGCGTCCTGGCGGCCTTATCCGTCCTGGCCTTTGCCTTCGGACGCCGGCTTCTCGGTTCGGCCCGGGGCCTTGTCCTCCTCGGGGCGTGGATCCTGGCCGCCATGATGGCCTTCAAGCTGGGAGTTTCGATGTTCCAGGCCCGGCTCCAGGCCGCTCCCTACGCCCGATACCAGATCCTGTTCGGCGTCGGACGGCTGGGTTTGTCCCTGGTCTTGATCATCCTCGTCTCCCGCCGCATCGAGTGGCTTCTCGTGGGGATCGCGGCGAGTTACACTCTCCTCCTAGCCCCGATGGCCGCAGAGTTGAGGCTCGGGCGGTTCTGGCGGGATTCGTCCCTCGCGGATTTCTCGATGACGAAGCGCCTGACGGCCTACGGCCTCCCGGTCGTCGCTTGGGCCTTGGGGACGGAAATCCTGATGGTCATGGACAAGTACCTCATCGCCCTCATCCGGGACGCCGATGAAGTCGGAATCTATGGGGCCAATTATGGCCTGGCCTTCTCCGGCATCGGAATGATCGCCATCCCGGTCATCATGGCCGCCCATCCGCTTCTGATCACGGCCTGGGAGCGGCACGACAACGTTCGGATCCGGGAGCTCATCTCGGACTTCTCGCGCTACTATCTCGCCCTCGTCCTGCCGCTCTTCGCCTTCGTCGTCCTGTTCCGGCGGGAGGTCGCGGCCATCATGCTCGGGCCCTCGTTTAGGGAAGGCAGCGTGGTCATCCCGGTCGTTTTCGCCGGCTATCTCGCCTGGAATTTCGGGATGTACGGCCACAAGGGCCTCGAGCTCCTGGAACGGACGGGGCTGATGTTCGCCCTTGTCGCGGCCTGCGCCGGACTTAACGTCGTCTTGAACCTCGTTCTCGTGCCGGTGTACGGGTACAAGGGATCGGCGGTAGCCTCATCGGTCAGCCTTTCATTCTACCCCCTCCTCGTCTTCCTTGTTTCGAAGCGCCGCCTGAATTTCCCCTGGCAGATCCCCTGGCGGTCCCTTTTCCGGCTCGCGGGAAGCGCGGGGCTGATGTTCCTTGGCATGAGCGGCCTCAAGAGAAGGCTCGGGGAAATGAACGTTTTTTTCCAGATGGCTGTCGTGGGCGCGGCGGGGCTCCTCCTCTATGGCCTGCTGGCCCTGGCGAGCCGGGAAATCCGGGAGGAGGAGAAGCAACTCGTCCGGCGTCTCCTCCGAAAGCGGCGGGTCCCATGACGGCCCGCGTCGCGATCGTCATCCTGCATTGGAACAACTATCCCGATACGGCCGCGTGCCTTGGGTCGCTGGCCGCCGTCGCCGCCCCGCCTTTCGCCATGATCGTCGTGGACAACGGATCGGAGGCCGCAATCGTCCGGCGCCTCCGGGATGATTACCCGGGCAACGAATTCTTGTTGATGCCGAGAAACGAGGGCTTCGCCCGGGCGATGAACGCCGGATTCCGTCGGGCCATTGAGCTAGGTTTTCCCTTGATCCTGTCCTTAAACAACGATACCGTGGTCACGCCTGGTTTTCTGGCCGAGCTCGTCAAAACGGCCGACGAGCATCCCGAGGCGGGGATTTTCGCCCCGAAACTCCTGAACTTTCGCGACCGGTCCCGTATCGATTCCGCCGGCCACGTGTTCCGCTGGGGGACCATCATCGACCGGGGTCATGGCCGAGTCGACCGCGGCCAGTTCGACCGCAAGACCGATGTCGTCGGCGGGTGCGCGGCGGGAGTCCTTTACCGGAGCGAGATGCTCCGCCAGGTCGGCCTGTTTGAAGAGAGCCTCGGGACTCAGTACGAGGACGCGGAGCTTTCCTGGCGGGCGATGAAGGCGGGTTGGAAGGCCGTTTTCGTCCCGGACTCGGTCGTCTATCACAAGCGGGGAGGGACGAAGAACAGGGATCAGGGCCTTCGATTCGAGCTCGAGGTCCTGGCCAACGTGCGCAATGTCGCCCGGACGGTCCGTCGGTACGGCCGGCCCGTAGATAAGGTCCTGTACAAGGCCGGCTTAGCCAAACAATCCTTGGCCTATTTCTTGAAGGGACAGCCGCGCGTCGCCGGGGCATATTTCCGCGCCCTTGCGGGACGCGATTGATTTCTGGGTTCTTGACATCGGTCCGCGGGCGAGGCTAGACTCGCCTCGTCATGGAGACCGCGCCCGAGCTGGTCGTCGAATCGAGCGCCCTTCACCCGCCCCTGAGCGGCGTGGGCCTATACACCCGCGAGCTTCTCAAGGCCTATGCGGCCCTCCCAGGCCATTTTCCCGTCAAAATCCTGGCCTATCGCTTCTTCCCGAGGCGGCGGCCGGGTCCTCAAGAGGCGTATCTCGCCGGACTGGCCGGGGAGCTCGGCGGCTCGGTGGAAGTCCGGCGCCGACCCCTTCCGAGCGCGGTCTACGCGACGCTCAGGCGCCGGGCCCTCCGGGTGCCTTTTCCCCTGGACCTATTCCCGTCGCGGCGGCCGAGGCTCCATTTCTTTCCGAATTTCGTCGGCGAACCGCTCGTCCGCTCCTTCTGCATCCCCGTCGTCTACGACTTCGGCTTCCTCCATTTTCCCGGGAAGCTGCAGAACCGGGACCATCTTTTCCTGAAGCGATACCTGCCGCGGACGCTCCGGCGGGCAACCCGCGTCGTCGTGATCTCGAAGTCCGTCGGGGCGGAGCTCGAGGCGAGGTACGGCGTCCCGCCCGAAAAAATCGCCGTCGTCCACCCCGCCGTCGATCCTGACGTCTTCCGTCCGGACATTCCCTCCGGCCGGAGGGAAGCCGTCCGGAAAGTCCATGGTCTCGATTCCCCCTACATATTTTCCCTCAGCACGCTCGAGCCGCGCAAAAATTTCGCTGGCCTTGTCGAAGCATACGCCCTCCTTCCGGAGGACATCCGGAAACGTTGCCCGCTCGTCATCGCCGGCGGCCGGGGATGGAAGAACGAGGACATCTTCGCGGCTTTGCGGCGCCTGAGCCTGGAAAATCGAGTCAAGTTCCTGGGCTATATCCCCGAGGAGGATAGGGCTCCTCTGATGCGGGAGGCGGAGCTTTTCGTCCTCCCCTCGCTCTACGAAGGGTTCGGGATGCCGGTCCTCGAGGCCATGGCCTGCGGGACGCCGGTCGTGACTTCGGCCCGGGGAGCCCTTCCCGAGGTCGGGGGAGAGGCCGTCGCCTATGTCGATCCCCTCGATCCGGAGACAATCGCCCGGGGGATCCTGTCCGTCCTCGAGAATCCGGATCTCCGGGAAAAGCTGACCGCGGCGGGATTGACCCGTGCCCGGGATTTTAGGTGGTCGAAGAGCGCGTTCGTCCTGGCCGAAGTTTTCGAAAAATCGGCGAAATAACATCCATTTTTTCCCCATAATATCGCACAGAAAGAACCTGAATTGATTAATGGGGAATAATGCCCCATATTATAAGAGGGAAAATACCACTTTTCTCTTGACAATTGATTTTTTGGGTGAATAGAATAGGACGAGGAAAGGAGCCTTTCGATTCGAATTCGGAAAAAAGCCCCTTTAGCCCCCTTTCCGCCATTCCGCCCGTATTGCGAACCCCTCTCTCTTGGCCGCCTCAAGCCCAAATGTTGGAGGAGAATTCATGAAAATCTCGAGGAAAGTCGCCTTCGAAGAAGACCTCGACCCCGGGTTTCTGGACGAAATCGAGCAGGCGTCCGGCAGCCGGGAAATCGAATCCTGCATCCAGTGCGGGACATGCAGCGGTTCGTGCCCGATGTCGGTCTACATGGATGTCCAGCCCCGGAAAATCATGGCCATGGTCAAGAACGGCTTCAGGGACGAAGCTCTCAGGAGTTTCACGATCTGGCTCTGCCCGTCCTGCTACACCTGCCAGGTCCGGTGCCCCTCCAGAATCAAGATCACCGACGTCATGTACGCCCTGAAGCGCAAAGCCATCCGGGAGAAGGTCTACCCGGCGAGGTTCGCCATCCCCGTCCTGGACCGGGAGATGACGCGCCTCATCGCCGCCCACGGCCGAAGCTCCGAGCTCTGGCTCCTCCTCCGTCTATATCTCAAATCCCGCCGTCCCTGGGCGATGTTGAAAATGGCCCCCCTCGGCCTCAAGCTCATGAAGACGGGACGGATGTCGTTCCGCCGGGAATCGATCAAGAATAAGGCCCAACTCCGCTCGCTCGTCAAAGCCGTGAAGGAAGGCGCCAGATGAGCCGCTACGCCTATTACCCCGGCTGCTCGCTGAAGGGGAACGCCCGGCCGTACGAAGAGTCCATCCTGCCCGTCTTCCGGGACGTCGGCCTGCCCCTGGAGGAGATGGACGACTGGAACTGCTGCGGGGCGACGGCCTATTTCTCGGTCGACGACACGATGGCCGCGGCGATCTCCGGCCGCAACCTCGCCCTGGCCGAGCGGGCCGATCGCGACATCATGGCCCCCTGCGCCGGATGCTACCTGACTCTCCGCAAGTCGAATGAATTCCTAGCCGGCCGGGATCCAAAGGCCGCCAAAATTCTTTTCGACCTCAAGAAAGCCGGCTGCGAATACCGCGGGACCGTCGCCGTGAAGCACCCCTTGGAAGTTCTCCGGAACGACGTCGGATACGGGAAAATCAAGTCTCTTGTCCGCCGCCCGCTGGCCGGCCTCCGGGTGGCGTCCTACTACGGCTGCCAGCTCGTTCGGCCGTTCACGGACTTCGACGACCCGGACCATCCGATGGCCCTCGACGACCTCCTGGCCGCCGCCGGGGCGACGCCGGTCGATTATGCCGCCAAGACCCGCTGCTGCGGCGGGTCCCTGACCGGGACGATCGAGGACGTCGGCCTGCGCCTGAACTACATCCTTCTCAAGGAAGCCAAGCGGAAAGGCGCCGACTGCCTCGCCACGATCTGCCCTCTCTGCCAATTCAACCTCGAGTTCGCCCAGGGCAAGATTGTCAAAATTTACGGCGACGACGTCCGCCTCCCCGTCCTCTATTTCAGCCAGCTCCTCGGACTGGCCATGGGAATCGATAAAAAGGAATTGGGCTTCGCCCGGTCGATCATCCCCCTGAAGTCGTTCTGGGCCAAGCTCGGCAACGGAGGTGCCCGATGAGCCGGAACGGACGGCCCCGGATCGCCGTTTTCGTCTGCCACTGCGGGACGAACATCAGCGGCAAGGTCGACGTCGAGGACGTCGTGGCCTTTGCCGCCAAGCTCGACGACGTCATCGTCGCCAAGGAGTACAAGTTCATGTGCTCCGACCCCGGCCAGGACTTGATCAAGAAGAGCATCGAGGAGCACGGCCTCGACCGGGTCGTCGTGGCCTCGTGTTCGCCTCTGATGCACGAGCCGACCTTCCGCGGGGCCGCCGCGGCCGGCGGCCTCAACCCGTTCTTCTTCCAGATGTCGAACATCCGCGAGCAGGTCTCGTGGGTGACCCTCAAGCCCGACGACGCGACCAAGAAGGCCAAGGCCCTGGTCTCCGCGGCCGTCCGCCGAGTCGCCCTCCATGATCCCTTGGTCAAGACCGAGGTCCCCGTCCGTCCCGAGGTCCTGATCGTCGGGGGCGGCATCGCCGGGATCACGGCCGCCCTGACCTATGCGAAGTCCGGCAAGAAGGTCTACCTCGTCGAGCGGGAGGCCTCGATCGGCGGGCACATGTCCCAGCTCGACAAGACTTTCCCGACCCTCGATTGCTCGGCCTGCATCCTCACCCCGAAGATGAGCGAGGTCGGAAAGCATCCGAACATCGAGCTCCTGACCTGGAGCGAGGTCGAGGAAATCTCGGGATTTGTCGGGAATTTCAAGGCCAAGATCCGGCGGAAGGCCCGCTATGTCGACATCGACAAATGCAACGGCTGCGGAGCCTGCTGGGAAAACTGCCCGACGACGGTGACGCCCTCCGAGCGGGTCATCCGCAAGGGGACGATGGTCATCAAACGCGTCCCCAAACCGGCCCCGCAAGCATGACCCTCCTCGAGATTCAGACCTTCCTCCAGGCCGAGTTCGTCGGCGGCGGGAGGAGGAATCCGGCCGAGGTCGAGATCGTCTCGGCCTGCGGGTCGGACCTCATGAGCGACGTCCTGGCCTTCGGCCGGCAGGGCGAGATCCTTCTGACCGGCCTGACCAACGCCCAATCCGTCCGGACGGCCGACATCATCGGGGCCGTGGCCGTCGTCTACATCCGGGGAAAGCGGCCCGACGAGGAATGCCTGGCCCTGGCCCGGGAGAAGGGGATCCCCCTCCTCACGACCCGGAAG
>Ga0194111_10008173_pt1 | contig 11557 bp, 9 predicted proteins | sample TA2KigC300mmetaG_FD_146194 | JGI IMG/M metagenome (GOLD analysis project Ga0194111, IMG submission 146194) | Freshwater microbial communities from Lake Tanganyika, Tanzania - TA2015033 Kigoma Deep Cast 300m | ecosystem: Environmental > Aquatic > Freshwater > Lake | place: Tanzania: Lake... | reverse complement strand
AACCGGGTCGACCAGCGCCATGATATTATTCACCGGCGTTTCCGGCGCGTTTACCGTTTGACTGCCGGACAGCCATTTGGCCAAGCCGCGTCCAACTCCCATCATGCCGAGCGTGACGATGAAGGGCAGCATCCGGAACCCGGCAATCGCCGCGCCATTGATGAGCCCAATGGCTCCCCCGGTCAAAACAGTCAACAGGATGGCCGCCATCGGCGAGTATCCTTTCACGAGCAACGTTGCTCCGACGACACTCGTGAGCGCCACAACTGACCCGGCGCTTAGGTCGATTCCGCCACTCACAATAATCAGCGTCATGCCAAGCGCGCTGATGGCGACGATCACGGTCTGAATCAAAATGATTTTAAAATTGGCGCCCGTAAGAAAGTAAGGCCGAACTTCGTTGCTCAGGCAGAAGAGACCGACAACGAAGATCAGACCTAGAAACGGTCCGAGGACATTGAGAAAAGATCTGAGTTTCGCCGTCCGTTCCAATGATGCCATCTCTCAATTCGAGTTTTGACTCGCGCGGTGGCCGATCGCTGCGCTGATAATGCTATGCTCTGTCCAGGCCGCGGCGGGTCGCACTTCGGACAAGTCCCCGCGGCACATGACGCCAATGGTATCGCACACCCCCAGCAATTCTGGAAGGTACGAGCTGACGAAAATAATCGCTTTGCCTTGCTGAGCCAATTGTCCGATCAGTTTGTAAATTTGAGCCTTGCTGCCCACGTCAATCCCGCGCGTTGGTTCATCCAGCAACAAGACCTTGGCATCATGATGCAGCAAGCGTCCCAGCGCGATCTTTTGCTGGTTGCCGCCCGACAATTCGCACATCGGCTGCGCCGGACTTCGCGCGCGCACATCAAGACGTTGCATCCAATCCAGCGTAACCCGATTTTGCCGGCGGCTGCTGATCCAGCCAAACTTTGCGAGCGGGCCGTGGCGCGTGAGAGTAAGGTTATCCGCCAAAGTGCGATTGAGCATAAGGCCTTCTTCCTTGCGGCTCTCACTCAGCAAACCAATTCCTTCCGCGAGCCGCTGGGTGGGCGAACAATGCGTCCGTTCGCGGGCGCCGACGAAAACAGAACCGCCAGCGAGCCGATCCAGACCGAAGCAAGCCCGCAATGTCTCGGTGCGGCCGGCTCCAATCAATCCGGCAATACCCAAGATTTCGCCCTCATGCAAAGTGAGGTCCACCGAACGGGGCTTGGTCTCACCGGCCACTGCCTTCAATTCGAAAACCGGTTTGCCGGACGTGTGAGGCGTGCGCGGATAAATCTCGTTAATCTCGCGGCCTACCATCAGCCGAATGATCTGATGAAGATTTGCCTCAGCCATTGGTCCTGTGCCCACGCTCTCGCCGTCCCGCAGGACGGTGTAACGGTCGCAGATTACCTGACATTCTTCCAGAAAATGACTGATGTAAATGATGCTAACGCCGCGTTCTCGCAGCCGGCTGATAACGCCGAAAAGGTTTTTTGTGTCCAACTCGCTCAAGCTGCTTGTCGGTTCGTCCATGATGATGATCCGCGACTGGCCCACAAGAGCGCGAGCAATCTCGACAATTTGCTTTTCAGCCGTGGTGCATCTGCCAACCGGCGCCGTCAGCGGAATGTTGTCGTGCTGCAGTTTGGCCAACGCCTCATGCGCTAAAGCCCGTCGCCGCGAGCGATTGAGCCAACCTAGCCGGGCCGGCTCCTCGCCCAACAAGATGTTTTCTTCCACCGACAGATGAGGCGCAAGATTCAGCTCTTGGTAAATCATCGCAATGCCACTCCGACGCGCATGCCACGGATTTGTCGAATGGAATAATTGGCCATCGAGTTCGATGCGGCCTGCGTCGGGAGTGTGAGCACCACTCAGAATCTTCATGAGTGTGCTTTTTCCGGCGCCGTTCTCGCCGATTAAAGCGTGGACTTCACCGGGGGCGACTTCCAGAGTGACCTCTTTGAGAGCGCGGGTGGCGCCGAAGCTTTTCTGCACGCCCATCATGCGCAGACGCGGCGTCATAGTGGCGAAAAGCAGTGAGGACATGTCTGCGTGTGCGGGCGGCAACGCTCGACATGCAATGTCCAGATTTTAACTTTCAACGAATGCTTCGTTTGATTGTTGAGAGTGAATGTCGGACGTTCCACGCTCTTGGAGCCGCCATCTCCGCGACTGCTAACTAAGCTCAAGCCGTTACTTCAGGTATTTGTCCAACGGCGGGTAAAGCAGTTCCTTCATCTCCGGCTGCTCCATATTTTCAGGCGTGACTAGCACGACGCCGGTATCAATGCGTTTGTCCACCTTTTCGCCTTGCAAATGTTTGAACATCGTCATGACCCCGAGGTAACCCATTAGCACCGGGTTCTGCACGACCAAGCCTTGAACATCTCCGTTCTTCATGTCCGCGACTGACTGCGAGCCAGCGTCGAAACCGACCATCTTAACCTTGCCTCCGGCCTTGCCGATGTCGCGCAGGGCTTTCGTCATGGCTATGGTCGGCGGTTCGCACGGACAGAAGATGCCGTTTACTTCGCGACCGAAACGATTGAGCAAATTCTGCGAAGCTTGATAGGCCGTCTCACGCGTAGGCCCGGCATATTGATCTGCGGAAATCAATTTAATATTCGGGTACTTGCTCTTAAGAACCTCCAGGAAACCCGCCTCTCGTTCCTCGGTGCTGGCGGAACCAACTGCGTACCGCAGCAGAATGACATTACCCTTGCCATCGAGCAATTTTCCGAGGTGCTCCCCGGCCAGCTGGCCGCCTTTGTAATTATCGGTCGCGACGAAGCTGACATACTTGTCCGACTTGAGGCCGGAATCAATGATGACAACCGGGACTTTGGCTTGAGCGGCATTCGCAACAGGTCTGACGAGCGCCTGAGAATCGAGCGGCGCGAGCACGATGCCATTAACGCGGCGGGTCATGAAATTTTCAACGACCTGAATTTGCAGATCGCGGTCATCCTCCTTCAAAGGCCCTTTCCAGATCACGTCAACCTTGTGACCTTTTCCGTTGAGCTCCTGGCGCGCTTTGAACGCGCCGGCATTGATTGATTTCCAAAACTCGTGCGTGGTGCCCTTGGGAATAACCGCGATCGTCAAAGGCTTGTCAGCGCCTTGGGACGCAAGGACCAGGAGTGTAAAGACAACGCAGGTTAATAAGAAGCGGGCCAGTGATTTCATCCGCGCACCCTATTGAACCTAATGAAGCTTTTCAATCATTTTGATGGATAGGAAGCGAACTTCGAGCGCTGGCCTCCGGCCCTCCGGCCCGGCAAGACTCGCAGCGGAATGTTCCGGGTCGGAGACCGAAGCTGCGGTTCATGGGGACCCTCGACGCCTTTTTGGCGCGCATTGCGCCAATGAACCGGAGAACGTTCAACGCGAAACTTTCAACTCTCAACCTTCAAAGAATGCATTCGTTGAAAGTTGAAAGTTGGAAGTTGATGGTTGAGCGTTTCCGCAGGAGATGTCTTTTGGACATGCATTGGGCCGGTGAACGGAGCGCAGCGTAAACGCCGCGCTCCTAGCGCTAGTTCATGGACAGCCTCGACGTCTTTTGCGGAGCTTCGGTTGTGAAGCTGCGAAGCTTTGGTATAGCACATCGTTGCTCAGGGTTGCCGGCGGACTTTCCAGATCATTCTTTCGACCGCGTCTTTGCCGCGTACTTTATCTCAACAGTTCCTGACCCGGTCCGCGTCATCCGCGAGATGAAACGGGTTTGTTCTCCGGGCGGCTACCTGATGGTGGCGCGCGGTGCGTTGCATCAACCAGTAGCTTTGAGGGAGGCTCATTACAGCGGCAATACCGCGCCCGAGCGTCGAGCACTAATTCCTAGATGCGCGAGACGAGCAGCTCTTTTTCGAAAATCAATTCCTTGGGCAACGTATCGCGAAGCGTCATGAACAATTCCTGGTGAAGCAAAATCTCCTTCTTCCATTCTTCCGAATTGATCGCCTGCACTTTCTCGAATTGCTCTGGGCCAAAACCTTGCAAGCCGTTCAAGTCAAAGTCTTCGATGCGCGGCATCCATCCGAGAGCGGACTCCTTCGCCCCGACACGTCCGCGACAACGATCGACAATCCACTTCAGGACCCGCATGTTTTCGCCGAACCCCGGCCAAAGGAAATTGCCACTGTCGTCCTTGCGGAACCAATTCACGTGAAAGATTTGGGGCGGGCTCTTCATGAGCCTCTGCATGTGCAGCCAATGAGCTAGGTAATCGCCCATGTTATAACCGCAGAACGGCAGCATCGCCATCGGATCGCGGCGCACTTGGCCGACGCCGCCCACTGCGGCGGCGGTCATTTCCGAGCCCATCGTCGCGCCGAGATAAACGCCATGACCCCAATTGAACGCTTGGAAAAGCAATGGGATGGTGTTGGCGCGGCGACCGCCAAAGATGATCGCGCTGATCGGCACGCCTTGCGGATCGTTGACCTCGGGCGCGACCACGGGATTATTCATCATCGGCACCGCAAAACGGCTGTTGGGGTGCGCTGCTTTTTCTTTGGATTCCGGCGTCCACCGATTGCCTCGCCAATCGACGCATTCGCTGGGGACCGGACCATCCTTGCCTTCCCACCAAACATCCCCGTCCGACAACAAGGCTGCATTCGTATAAACTGTATCGCGCGAGATAGTTTTGACTGCGTTGGGATTCGATTTTGAATTTGTTCCGGGGATAACGCCGAAGTAGCCTGACTCCGGATTGATGGCATAGAGGCGGCCATCAGGTCCGGGCTTCATCCAAGCAATATCGTCGCCCACCGTCCAAACCTTCCAGCCTTCGTAACGTTGCGGCGGCACTAACATGGCAAAATTAGTTTTGCCGCAGGCGCTGGGGAATGCGGCCGCAACGAATGTCTTTTCGCCCTCCGGCGACTCGACCCCGAGGATTAACATATGTTCGGCCATCCATCCCTCCTTGCGGGCCAGGCAGGAACCGATGCGCAACGCCAGACACTTCTTGCCCAGCAAAACATTGCCGCCGTAATTGGAACCGACCGACAAGATCGTGTTGTCCTGCGGAAAATGGCAGATGAACCGCCGCTCCGGGTTAAGGTCCAGCATGCTGTGCAGCCCGCGGTTGAAATCGGCCCGATTGCGGAGCTGTTCGTAAGCAGCCTTTCCCATGCGCGTCATGATCCGCATGCTCAGCGCGACGTAAATCGAATCGGTTAACTCCACGCCGACTTTGGTCAGCGGCGAACCGAGTGGCCCCATCAAGTAAGGAATGACGTACATGGTGCGTCCCTTCATCGAGCCGCGAAACAAGCTGTAAAGTTTCTCGTACATTTCCTTGGGCGGCGCCCAATTATTCGTCGGGCCAGCTTCCTCCCGGGTTTCCGTGCAGATGAAGGTGCATTGCTCGACACGAGCGACATCGTTGGGATTCGACTGATGATAATAGCAGCCCGGAAGTTTCTCCTGATTCAAGGTGGTCAGGATGCCTTGCTGAAGAGCTTGGGCAGTGAGCTCTGATTTTTCGCCCTCCGACCCGTCGCACCAAAAGATATTATCCGGCTGGCAAAGCGCAGCCATTTCGTTAGCCCACTTAATGACGGTTTCGTTCGACGTGTTGGCTTGCCCGAATTTTTTATCACTCATATCAAGTCGCAATTCGATCTGGGTTGTCATTCTCACTCGTCAGGCAAATCGCAGCCGGACTGTAAAAATTGACGGAAGCTAGCAACTGCCTTGGCGCATGGCAATCGACTTATGAAAAAATGTTTGCAACGCGGCGAGTGGTTCTGTAACGCGTTGATGATGCCGCGCAGATGGCTGAGCGGCCGTCTGGCTCGCGTTGAAAGGCATCACGCGGCCTAAACGGACTCGCACAACGGTCGCTTGACAGGTATGCGCGCGTCGGCTCGGATCGCGGCAACACAATCGCTCGTGGCAAATCTATGCAAGCAGCCCAGTTCCCTCACGAGATGTTCAATCGTTGGAAGCCATGCCGCCACGGGACGATCCTTTACAACGTCAATCACATATATATTGGACGCTCGCTCGATCTTTACGGAGAGTACAGCGAAGGAGAAGCTGCTTTGTTCCAATCCATTCTGCGATCAGGCGACGTGGTTGTGGAGGCCGGAGCAAACATAGGGGCACATACCGTCGTTCTGAGCCGCGCTGTCGGCAATAACGGTTTAGTGATGGCCTTTGAACCTCAACGACTCATTTTCCAGTCGCTTTGCGCCAACGCAGCACTCAATAGCCTCGCTAACATTTATTGTTTCGAGATCGCCCTCTCGGCCCAGCCTGGAACCATTGAAATCCCTGTGCTGGATCCGTATCAAGCCAACAACTTCGGAGGGCTCGCGCTTGAAGAAGGCCCGCGCAACGCGGCTATAGCAGTGACGACAATCGATGCGCTCGGCATATCCAATTGCCGTTTCATCAAGATTGATGTCGAAGGCATGGAGATGCAGGTCCTCAAAGGAGCCGCCGACACCATCGCGCGCTGTCGTCCGGCGCTTTATGTCGAATGTGATCGACCCGAAAGATCAACGGCTTTGTTGGAATACATGAAGTCACGTGATTACCTCAGTCACATTCATTGTCCACCGCTATTCAATGCCCCCGATTTTTTCCAAAATCCTGTGAATGTCTTCGGGGATGTTGTTTCGAAAAACCTCCTGTGTCTGCACCGCAACGACACCCTGGCCGTGCAGAACTTGCCGCGCGTCGCGTAGAACGAGGACGCCGCCGGGCGCTTGTGCGCCCTCGGAAAACATCTAACCGATGCGGCCGCACGGTTAACTGAGCCGCTGTGAGGCAAGTTGCCTGTGGAATATCCCGCCGATACGGTTATTATCTGCCTGTGATCGCCTTAATCGACTACGGGGCCGGCAATTTGCACAGTGTTGAAAAAGCTCTGCGTTTTCTCGGAGCCGGTATTCATCGGGTTAACCGCCCCGAAGAACTCCGCGAGGCGCGCGCAGCTGTGTTGCCGGGTGTTGGAGCCTTCGACGATTGCATCAATGCCTTGGCCAGGCAGAATCTGCTGGAGTTGACGCGCGAGTTCATCGCGACGGGACGCCCGTTTCTGGGAATTTGCGTGGGGTATCAGGCTCTCTTCGAAAAGAGTGATGAATTCAATAGTTGCGCAGCCGGGCTTGGCCTTTTCAAAGGCAAGGTGATTCGCTTCTCTGGCCGGAACGGTTTGAAGGTTCCTCAGATTGGTTGGAATCAAGTGGAGGTCACCAAGAGCGATTGCCCGCTGTTTCAGAGTATTCCCGATCGAAGTTACTTTTATTTTGTCCACAGTTTCTATCCACAACCCACTGACCGCTCGATCATCGCTTCCGTAACAGAATACGGCGAAACCTTCGCTTCGGCGGTTTGGAAAAATAATGTCTTCGCCACCCAATTTCACCCAGAGAAGAGCCAGAAAGTGGGATTACAGTTGCTCGACAACTTCGTTCGGCTTTGCATGCAGTAAGACGGGCGTCCCGCCTGTCTCTCGATCTGGAATCGAGACAGTGCGCAGCCCGGGCAGCGCGCTGCTGCCCTTGAATTAAGCACTGAGAGAGCGGTTCTTACTCCTGATCCTGATCTTGCTCTTGCTCCCCAAAAGGCTCGCGCCAACGAGATCATGATCAAGAGCAGGATCAAGATCATGAAACCAAATGGCGCCAGCGAGGGCTTAATTCAACGCCAGTAGTGCGCGGCCCGCCCCGGTTGTCAAAATGGGCAATATTACGCAATATTACACGAGGCACTTGTGCGCGTGGGAGGCGTTTGCTACGTTGATCGCGTTGGAGCAATAAGGATTGCTGGTCGGGTCACAATCAAACAACAACATTAACTGGACACAAGTATGGCTTACGAACTTCCTCTGTTACCGTATCCCAAAGATGCGCTTGAACCTCATATCGACGCCCAAACGATGGAAATCCACCATGGCAAGCATCACAATGCCTATGTCACTAACGTGAACAAGGCTATCGCCGGAAACCCTGACCTCGAGAAAAAGTCGGTCGAAGAATTGATTAGCAACCTCGACGCTGTTCCCGCAGATATTCGCAACGCCGTTCGAAATAATGGCGGCGGACACGCGAACCATTCGATGTTTTGGAAAACGATCGGTCCTAAGGCGGGTGGGGCGCCGGCCGGGAAACTCGCCGATGACATCAAGGCAGGGTTCGGGAGTTTTGACGGCTTCAAGGAGAAGTTCGAAGCGGCAGGGGTTGGCCGCTTCGGCAGCGGTTGGGCTTGGCTAATTGTAAACAAAGCCGGGAATCTGGAGATTACCTCGACAGCCAATCAAGATAGTCCGCTCATGGAGGGCACTAAACCAGTCCTTGGCTGCGATGTTTGGGAACATGCCTACTACCTCAAATATCAAAATCGCCGCCCGGATTACCTCAAGGCGTTCTGGAACGTCGTTAACTGGACGGAAGTCGCCAAATATTACGAAGCGGCGAAAAAGTAATCATTCCCCGCGCGACTGCCAATCAAGCGGATATTGTAGCAACCGAAGTAACGAGGCGTTGTTTTGGATGTAACGACGCATCCTGCAATAGAAATTTGAGCCTCGTCACCTCGGCTGCTCTGAGTGAACAGTTTTCAAGAATACGCTCGTATCTTCGCCGTAACGCTGCGAAGCGCGCGCGATAAAACTGTCGGTCAGAGGGCCGCAGCCTTTACGTGCGTTTACGCTGCGCTCCTGGCCGACAGTTTCAATCGGCCCCATGCTCGCGTACGGTGAACTGAAACTTGATGTCAAATTCCGCTGATGCCCGCCGCCGCTGGTTTGGGGCGTTTTTCCTGATCGTGGCGGGTGGATTGGTCATTTGGGGTCAAACCATTTTGAAACCTCATCTGGGCGATGGCATCGGTTTTCTTCTGTATTGGCTGACTTGTTTCGCCTTCACCGGGTTGGCCATCTTAACAGCGCTGCTGGACATTTGGATCATTCGCCCCCGTGCGCGCGCTTCGCAACGCGAACTCTTGAAGCAAACACTGCCCAAAATTGAACGCGAAAACGAGGAGAGTCACCACCCGCAGCCACGCAGCAACGCAGAATGAATCTTGAAGAACGCCCTTACCGGCGCTTATAGTCTGAAAAAGTTCAAAATGAACGCTCTTGCCACCGCCGAAGCGTTGCGCCCCCTCTCCGAGAGTCAAAGGGCGGCTCTCGTGAAGCTGTTAGCTGATGATGATATGGCGGTATATCACTCGATTCGCAGCAAGATTCTCGCTTACGGCCAGGAGGCCAGCCAATGGGTGCGGCCCCACACACTGAGCAGTGACCCAGTGCTGCGCAGGCGTGCGCAGGAGATCGTTCAATATCTGGCGCGGCAGGAGGCCGATAATCGCTTCCTCGCTTTTTGCCTGAGCCAAGGCGAAGATTTGGATACGGAAGAAGGTGCGTGGTTGCTAGCTCAGACTCAATATCCGGAAATCAATGTCGCTGCTTATCAGGCGCTCTTCGACAGTTATGCGGGCGACTTGCGCGAACGAATTGATTTTGGCGCGGGCGCCGAGGGTATTCTGGCGACGATCAATCAGTATCTGTTTGCCGAACTCGGATTTAGCGGCAACGAACAGAATTATTACGATCCAGACAATAGTTATTTGAATCGAGTCGCGGATCGCCGCACGGGCAATCCCATCAGCCTCTGTCTCGTCTATTTGTTTGTCACGCGACGCCTCAAGCTGCCGGTAGCGGGTATCGGCATGCCCGGACATTTTCTGACGCGTTTCCAATCTTCCACCGGCGAGGTTTACGTCGATGCCTTCAATCGCGGAAAGTTTTTGACCAAAGCCGACTGCGTCAAATATCTCCTCCATACCAGTCATGGCTTCCAGGAAGGGTATCTCGCTCCGATTACTTCACGACGCACCCTACTACGCGTCTGCTCGAACCTTCACCAAATCTACGGACAGCTCAACCTCGCCGAGGAGACGGCGCGGTTGCAGCGGTACATCGTGGCGCTTGCGAAGTGACTGCAGGCCTTCCTGGTCTTCTGACGGTTCGGTTGTAAGAGCGCCTCAAACCCGAGATGTTTAGGAATGGCGGCGCTCTCACGAGACGCCGCTACGGGAAGATGATTGGGGGAAAGACACGGAGAGAAATTCTGCCTCGCTTAGGCATTTGCACTGAGATTGCTTTCGCGGCAATGACATGGTCGCGGCATATTGAACTCTGTCTTGCGATTGGCGTCGTAACAAGTGCGCTGGCGCAATCCAATTCCATGCCAGTCAGAGCGGCGGGCGCCTTGGCAGTCCGCGACCCTTTGGACATCCCGTTCCGCCGCGCGCCGATGGGACGGTCGAGCCGCAGCATCGTGGTCTCGCTGACGACCAAGATCCACTTGGCGTTCGATGCCAGGCAGCTGCGCACGCACACCGTTTGGGAGGGAGCGCCACTCAATCTTTACGGTCCTCCTTCCAACGGCACAGCCACGCGATTCGTTTGCGATTTCACGGGTGACCTCATTTGGGAAGATCTTTCGCCGCAGCCTTGGGAATTCTTACGCCCTGGCGGGAGCGGCTTTGACACAGCGAAAAGTCGCTTTCTTGGCGTAAGCACCAAAGGCGGCCAAACGAGCTTTCTTTACGAAGTGGTCCCATCGTCGGGCACAACAACACATGTGCGCGAGACGCCGCGACTGGAGCAGGTTCTCTCGGGCTCGGCGATAGTTCGGCGCTTCGAAGTTGCGCCGTTGAGTGATCCTCTGCGCTACTCGCCCGTTTATGGTGTCGGCGAACCTCTTCCGCTGTCTGGCGTCGAGACCGCCGCAGCCATTCAACGGGAAAAGAACTTCCTCGTTGTAGCATTGCGCGGTCTCGCCGCGAACCTTACGGCCCATCGCGACGATGGCGACCATATTGTAGTCAGGCAAAGCGAGCGCGACGGCAAAGCACCCTACAGTGTCGTTCTGACTAATATTGTGTCGGATCCAAAAACGCGAATCATGCTCACGCTGCCGCGGAGCGTGACCGAGCAAATGTTTGAAGTCGCTACCCTGATTTGCGGCGATTCGACGGAAGCCATCAATCTGGCCAACGCATTCGCCGCCCTTCCCATCAAAACGCCGGGCGCGTCTTCACACGCCGATGGAGCGAAGGACACACCAACCCCGCAGCCCAAAGTTCTCCTGGCTGATCCTGCCTTCGTGGACAAACCTGCTGGCGACGAGTCGTTTGTCGTCGAGCATTTTCCGGCGCCGAAGGAGATCAAACTGTTAGTTGGCGGACTGGACGCTCTGCCGAATGGCGACTTGGCGATTTGCACTTACGCGGGCGAGTTTCAAAACGCGAGTGTGATGCGCGTGGCATTGGAGAAGGTTAACGGGGAATGGCAAGGCGCCGTCTTTCCATTCGTGAAGGGTTTTGCGTCTGGTGTGAATCGGATCGCATTCGGCCGCGATGGCAAACTTTACGCCGGGGGCTTGCGCATGGGCCATTGGACGAGCATCGCACCACAGCCACACTCACTCGACCGTGTCGCCTTTACTGGAAAAACCCCTTTCGAGATTCGCGACGTCCACGCGCAGCCCGATGGCTTCGCGCTTACCTTCACACAACCAGTGGACGCCAAGCGATACGGAGA
>Ga0194111_10008163_pt1 | contig 11564 bp, 7 predicted proteins | sample TA2KigC300mmetaG_FD_146194 | JGI IMG/M metagenome (GOLD analysis project Ga0194111, IMG submission 146194) | Freshwater microbial communities from Lake Tanganyika, Tanzania - TA2015033 Kigoma Deep Cast 300m | ecosystem: Environmental > Aquatic > Freshwater > Lake | place: Tanzania: Lake... | reverse complement strand
CTTTTTAGAGACCGAAAAGAATTTTCGCCGCATCCTGGGCTATCGTGATCTCTGGATGCTTAAGGCTAAACTGGAAAACGAGGTTGTCCTTGACTCTAAACAAAAGGCAGCCTAATCTTTATCAACCTTTAACCGCCATCCTCAAACTTTCAACTGAGTTTGGGACAGGCTCTATTAATGTGGGCTCACTATACAAAAGATCACACTGGAGCAGTGATAGAATTTAGATGCTTGCCAGAACTTGATAATCCTTTTTGTGCTGCAAGAAAAATAAATTATGTAGAGAATCCACCCATAATTGCAGGAATGGGTGAATATATTAAACATATAACGGGACAACAGAAAATAGACAACGATTCATTGTTTTTTGATATGATTCTTTCAAAAAGCATGCATTGGGAATATGAAAAAGAATGGAGGGTTTTTATACCTCCAGTAGACATGGAAAATCCAATAATACCAGTTGACGATTATGGTAAAGAAATATTAGAAAAATTGATTCAATTTTATCCGCAAGAAATTAATTCAATTTATTTTGGTTGCAAAATGAGCGAGCCGCAAGTGCAAGAAATTGAAAAATTGTTAAATGGTGAATTTTCACATGTTAAAAAATACAAGTGTATTCGAAACGAAAAGGAATATAAAGCCAGAAGTCTCCCCAGAGAAATTTGACTTTGGCTGCCAAGACTTTCAGAGATGGCTTTGTATCTAAAAGCCCTTAGAGTGGATAACACCACTAGATTTATGAAGAATACGGCAATCGTAAGGCCCCATGCCGCCGAAGATGAAGCGGGTTTGGCTTTAAACAATGTGGCATTTAATAGCGTTGCCACCCCAAAAACCATTAAACCATAAACCAGGTAGTCGATAATCATGGAACACCTTCCTCCAATACTGGTCAGGAACTAACTCGCGGCCAGGGATAGCAGGAATCTTTCACGGCCTGGTAATTGGCGTTCAAGGACGGCTCCATAAGAACAATCGCGGCCAGGCGGCGGGCCATGTAAGTGACTTCCCGGGCTTTGACTTCGAAGGTCTAATTTCCTTCCGGAGTGCGGGTGTCATTTTAATTCTTGAAATAATTCAACTGCAAGCTATCGGGTTATTCTCTTCATTTTTCATTAATTGTAAAATCCCCCTCCAATCCTAAATCCCGCAAGGCATTGTTAAGTTGCTGTTTCAAAGTGGGGTCCTGGGTTTTAGACCGCACCTTGACCTCGATTTCCAGGCTCTCGGGAGTCCCGAACCTCGTCAAAACCTTAATCCCGAATAAGTTCCACTTTTCCTTGGGCATGAAGCCTTGCCATTCAAGTTCACTTACCTGCGGCCCTGTTGCCGGACTCGGCACCGGGGCGTCAGTGGACCCTGCGCCAACCGGCGGCACAGGCCGTTCCACTTCTCCGGAAGGAGCCTCAGGAGATTCTGGCCTTACCCCTTCACCTTCCCTCTTTTTCTTCTCGGCTTCGGCCCGCCAGGGCAGTAAGAGAAATGTCTCGTAATTGAAGACGATCTCCGCCGGATTAATATCCTCCTTGATCCATACCCGGTCCAAGGTTTCCATGTCTTTGCCGACGCCCAGGCCGAAATCCCCCCGCATGACCGCCAGCAGGATCATTTGCCGCAGGGCTTCATCCGCCTTTTCCAGGCGGGTGAGGTGTCCCTGAAAAAAGGCTTCTCGCAGGCCTCCCAGGGACCAGGCCCCTTTCTCTTTAAGGGCAGGCGGCCAATTCCTCTCGACATAGGAAGGTCCTATTTCCCGGTTAAGCCAGCCGTCCTGCCGTAAGCGAGCCAGAATTGCTCCTGTAATAGTCCGGGCCTCACTGGGGTGCATCTGTCCCAAAGGGATGGTCTTCAAGGCGCCCTCTTTGCCATTCCATAGCAGCAGACGGTTATAGAGGCTCCATATTTTTTCTTCCACCACGTCTCTCGCCTTGCGAAGTTCCGTGGGCACCATGTTCCGGTCTTGAGGCTCCAATTCCCCCAAAAGGTCAGCTTGCAGGTCCCGATTAATGCTGTTCCAAGCCAGCAGATCGGACACTGCTTCCCGGAGCCGAAAACCTGACTCCGGCACCATCCAGAAGATGCCGCCTGGATAAAGGCGGGGGGATTGACCGCAATTTCTGGTCCATGCTGTCAGCGTTTCCATCAAGGCCGGGGAAAAATCCTCATCAGGGGCCAGAACTACCAGGGACAATACCGGGCGGTCGGCTATGGCGGTGGACTCTTTAGGAAACAGGGTCAAGGCAATTTCGGCCTTTTCCCGGAAAATCTGCTGGACTACCGCTTGCATCTGGCGGTCAATATCGTCCTGGTTGAGGGAGGCCTTCCTGTTTGCATGAATCATGCGGAGGTTGGGGTTATAGCCAAAGCGCCAGCCCACGGCCCCGATTTCCCGCAAGTAGTAGCACCGGGACGCCAGAGCTTGGACCGCCGTGTCAATCAGAGTGGTTTCGGTTTCGGGGTCGCCCAGGGAAAAACGTAAATCCGGCAGCGATGCTGCCTTATCTGTTGCCATGCCCCCGCAGGACTCAAAGAAAAGGGCTGTAGCCACACGCTGGTGGAGCAGGCCTTTCCCCACGCCGTTTTTCGTTTCTTTATCCAGGGCCAGGGCGTGGGAATTTTCTCCGGCAATATCATATTCAATGGCGGCTCCCAGGCGGTTTTCTCCTAACTGCTCAAAAATCTTGGCCCGAAAGTCCCGGTCCTCCAAAGGGGCGCTTCCCAAAGTAATCAAAGGTTCCCGCCAGGAGCTTTGGTAGCCGCTCCGAAAGGCCTGGGCGATCCACAGCCCCAACATCGCCAGGGTGCCCCTGGTCTGCTGGAAGGTGGGCAACGTCTGCCATTTTCTCTGGAAGACCGTAAGCGTGCCGGGGTGGAAAGGATAGCAAGCCTCAAACCGCTTGCGGATCACCTCTTCGGGAAAGTCGGCAAACTCTTTGGGCAGCCGATCCCGCCGGGTGAAGACCCACTTGGCATATTGCCGGGCCACGGCCTGTTGCATGGTTTTCCGGCCCATGTCCTCAAACAGGCGCCGCCGGATGATCTCCGAGATTTCTTCGGGGTCCGTGGCAATAAGCGGCATACCGATACGCCCCACCACCTTGGTCAGTTTGATCTGCCACTCATAAAGGGGCTGTGTCATTTCCGTGGGGGAGGCGGGGAGGCTGAGCAGGCCCACTGCCTTCTGAGAGCCGGCCAGGGCGCTGGTGAGGTTCTGGACAAAGGAGTGAAATTGGTCCGCCTGGTGGGGATAGCGGCCCACGTAGTTCAGGGTTTCGTCAAAGAGAATGAGAATGGGTTCGTTGACTAAAGAAAAAAGCTGCTGCAAGACCGCCGTGCCCGGAGCACTGGTGCGGGCTGCTTCCCCCAGGAGGCGGCGTCCGGCATCTTCGGCCAGTTGCCAGGCCAGGTCCAGCCAGGGAGTTTCCCGGCCCTCCCGAGAATCCCAGGCATTACCCACAAACACCGCAACCTTGGCTCGGGGCACCTCGGCTAAGCCGGTCACTGTGACCAGGTCCGCCACACCCTCAAAACTCCGGGCCATCGGGCCGGTTCTTGCCAAGTGAAAAAGGGCCGCCAGGGTGTGGGTCTTGCCGCCGCCGAATTGGGTGATGAGAGAGAGGACCGGCGCCGTGTTCACCGTCTCCCCGGAAAGGCGCCGGAGCACCATGGCGCAGTGATCTACCAGGGCCTTGCTGAAAAAGGTGCGATGGAAAAACTTGTCCGGCTGCTTGTAGTCGTCCGGGGCCGTGCCGTTCACGATCTGGTCCAGGTGCACGGCAAACTCACTGGGGTCCAGAGAGCGCCCCTTCCTGAGTTCTTCTCGGGGTCGGGCCACTTTATACCAGGGTTCCATGGCTTCTGCCCTCAATCACCTTGCAAGAGTCGGCGAATCAGTTCATCCCTGGAGATTTTCAAGTATTGCGCCACGTCCCGCAAAATTCCGCTCAAGGTGCCGACCTTCAAGGGCTTGTGTTTCGGGATGGTGAGATGGTGCTCCCCGCTTACGGCGGCTGTCAGGCGCATATGCCCGCCGGTCTGCCGGGTAAGGCGGTAGCCCACCTTTTCCAGGAGCTTTGCCAGTTGCTCTCCGCTAATATCCCTGGGAATCTTCATACTGCCAGCAGCTCATCTTTTACCAGGTGGAGACGGATTATTTTGGGCATCCTCTCTGCTTCAAAATGGCAGAGCACGGCGTCCTTCACCGCTTGTCGGATTTCTTCCAGGGTGTCGCCCTGAGTAAAGATGGAATGCCCCAGGGCCTTGGCCTCAAAGCCCCCTTCCGGGGATTCTTCTACGACAAAGATGATTTCGCTGGTCATGGTGGGTTACCTCATTTTCATCATGCCTTGCACGCCTTCCAGCCAACGGCGCTCCGGGCTTTTGGGAGGATACAAGGCGTTGAGGGACAGGGCCAGGCGTTCAAACCGCTTTCCCGCCAGGCGCTCTTCTTGGAGGAGTCTCTGTAAGGTCACGGTCTGGCCGGCGGCAAAGAGGAGCATGGCCCGGTGCACCCGGTCCAGGGTGGTCATTTCCTCGGGAGCCAGGGCCGGGCCTCGCCGGGGGCGGGCAGCCTGGGCAACGGCCTCGGGCATGTCAAACAGGGTCTTTTGGGGACGGCGCCGGGCCAGGGCCACAGGTTCAAAGTCCGCCCCTTCCCCCAGAAGAGCCTCCTTGCGGTCCACCACCGGCGTCAGGTGCACCACTCCCTTTTCAATGTTGACAATCCGGCGCTCCCAGTTCTGGTAATGGATGCCCATGGGCCGGGTGAGGCGGATAAATACGTCAAAGGGGAGGGCCAGGCCGCCCTTGGCCTTCTTGGGCTTGGCTTCCTCTTCTTCCAGGTCTTCCTCATCTTCTACTTCGCCCTCAGAGGCCGGAGCGCCATTCCGGTTATTGCCGTTGGTGCGGGTGCTTTGGAGGGTCCAGAGGAACAAAGCAGTGAGGCGGGCGTCTTCCTCAAAGCCTTCGGTGTCGGCGCCCCCCAGGACCTGGCGCAGGGCCTCCCGAGATACGGTTTCAAAAATATAGGCCAGGAAGCCCCGCTCCTGGGGTTCAAAGGCCTCGGGGTCCCCACCCAGGGGGACCGCATGACCTGCCGGGGTTTCCACCCGGGTGTAGCGGCTGTAAACCTCCAGGGCCGGGCCGATGCAAGAAAAGATGGCGTCGGCGCCCCGGATGCCTTCCTTATCAAGGCGCTCCATCCAAGTCCGCACCTTCCGGTCCATCTCAGCCCGCACCTCGGCCCAATCCCCCACTCCGGCCTCTTTGGGCCTTGGCCGGCAAACCAGGTGAATACTGCTTGCCAAGGCAGCAGACTCCTTAGCCCGCAGCCGAGCTCCCATCTCCGTGTGTATCGGCCATGAAGCAGTAATTATCCATCCCGCCTTTAACATCCCTGAAAGGAGGGCTTCCCATCCCTCCGTGGTTTTGTGAGCGAAGACAACTGAACCAATGCCGTCATCCCGCAAAATTCTGCGTCCCTCGGAGAAGGCTTTTCCCATTGAGTGCTCGTAGAACTTGGCGTCTTTGACAATGCCATTATCCAATATTGTCCCATCTTTAATGATCTCAGGATATTTGGGGGTTAGGGGATTATTTGGATCACTTGGATCATATAATAGCGGGTGTTTGGGTAGAGCCCGCTTAAGCCATACATAGAAAAAATCGGACAATCCGGCGTAGGCAACTGCATCATAATAAGGTGGATCAGTGAACCAAATTTTGCTGGAGGAACTGGGTAAAGGAGATTTGCAAGCATCAGCAAGAATGGCCTGCCCTTGGTTATGTAAGATAATTGAAAAATTATCAAGGACTTCTGAAACCCATTGAATAGCCCCTTCAAAATTACCAGGCCCATCTCCGAAGGGAACGATTTCACAAAAATCCCAAACGATTGGCAATGCTTGTCGTCTAAAAGTATTAGCTACCAACTGCTTGGGAACATGCCAAGCGCATAAACTACTTGAATAGTCCGCAAGTCTATCTATCAATAGGGAACATAGTTCACTGAGGGATTGGGAGACTTCATCCTTGTTGGAAATGGGTTTACAGGCTTTAACAAGGGTAGTTAGGGCCAGCTTCTGCCGGGCCGTAAATAACTCGCTGAAAATTGATGGTCCATACAAGGTGACCCAGAAATTACCTCTGTTATCAGTGTGGATCGGTTCTTCAGGCAGTGGGCAAAGCCCCTTCTTACCATCACGTTCCCATTCATCGAGAATCATTTTTAATTGGTACTGTGCCTTAAAAACTTTCTGGTAGTCTATTTCTCTTGGGAGTCGGTAGAATCGCCCTTGTTGTCCCGCCTGGATGGTGACCACTGCCAAGAGCCGGGCGCCGCCCTGACGCTGGCCTTGCTCATTAAAGGTCACATCGGCCCCTCCTCGCTGAGCTACCAGTTGCGCCCGCACCCTTTCTGGGGAAAGCGGCGCATTACAGGAGAGACAGCGGGCCTTGGCTCGGGACACCGTACCCGGCGGCACCTCTCTGTCTGCTTCGGGTTCAAAAAGCTCAAAGACTACTTGGGGAACCCCCTTATCAGCCTCGATTACCCGGTAGCGCAAGGCTTTCTTACGGTTGGCCTTCTTGCACAGCCAGAAGCTCCGCACCAGGGGAATCTCGGCGCCGCAGTGGGGGGCCTCGCAATGCACCGTCCGGGCCCAGAGGTAGGCGATGGGCCGGGCGCCGTCCGGGTCCGGGGGATAGAAAGGGGCCAGTTCCCGCTCCGTCGCCGCCTTGATTTCCGACCCCACCCGGCGCAACTCCTGGGCCAGGGCCGCCCCATGCCGGGGAATGTCCTCCAGCATCACCTTGAGGATGAGGCAGGCCACCGGGTTGAGGTCGCTGGCAAAGGCTTCGCAGCCCAGGCGCAGGGCCTCCAGTGGGATTGAGCCGCCCCCGGCAAAGGGGTCCACCACCAGGGGCGTTTCCTCCGGGTGGGCCGCCTTAATCAAGCCCCGAGCCGTTTTCAGATAAAGTTCATTGGTGGAATGGTCCCAGTTGGAAAAATCGGCGATGAAGTCCAGCAGGGCCTTGCGCAGATAGTCGTCGGCGCTGGTCTTTTTATCGCCCGCTTTCCCGGCGAATCCCTTGGCAGTGCCGGGCACCCGGCCCAGGAGCTTCCGGGCTTGCTCCTTAAACTCAGGAGGACACTGAGGGTCCCCCGGGTCCGGCAACAGCAGCCCCATGAGCACCGCCCGGCAAGCCGCCAGGGGCCGCCTGGCCCACCACAGGTGCAAGGTGGAAGGGTGCCCATGGCGGATGAACTTCTCCCGAGCCGCCTGGACACTCACCCGAGCGATGGGAAAGTCCACTTCAATCAGCCGCTTGCATTCTCGGGGGATCATAGCTTTACTTCCGGGGCATGGGGAGTTGCTCTTCAAAGAGCCGCATGGCTTCCGTGGTTGCTTCCACGGTAAGCCGGTAGTGATCCACCTTCCTTACCTCATGCCATTCCAGGCGGGCCGGGTCCGGGATGGGGTCCCGCACCGTGGGGTGCATGTCACAATCGGTGACCACGTAAAGCCAGTAAACGTCCCGCCGGTCTTCGGCTACCCGTTTTTCGTTGGGGGTCAGGCAGATGGTGCCGGTGTCCCCGCCAATACCCTTCACCTCAATGAGGCGGAGTTCGCCGGTGTCTGGGTGGAGGCTGCGCAAGTCATAGCCCAGATTTTGCTGGTGCACATCGGTGACCTTGCAACCCCGGTTTTCTTCATAGGCTGTGACCGCAGCCATGGCTCGGGCTTCGGTTTCCCGATTGGACACCAGGTTGGAAATCTCAGGCGCTTGCCGCTCCGGGTGGGGGAGCACCAGGGCCACGGCCAGGCGCTCCACGCCTTGGAGGACCATGGCTCGCTGCCGGCTAATTTCCATAAGGCGCCGGTCCCGACGCTGCTGCAACTCCAGGAGTTTTTGGGATTCAATCTCTATCAACCCTTCCGCCGCCGGGTCCCCCTGGTCCCGAGCCAGGATATGCCTTCCTAAAATCTCATCCCGCTTGCGGATCAACTCATCAAAGCAGAGGCTTACATGGCGCTTCACCATCTCCAAGTCCTGGTGCCGCTCAGCCTCCGCCTCGGCCAGAAAGGGCTGGAGGGCCTGGGTGAAGAAGAAAGCCTGGGACTCATTTTCATCCAACCAGACCTCGGGAATTGCGGCGGGAAACTCCTCGGGCAAGCTGAGGTCCAACAGATAGGTGGGCTCCCGCAAGCGGCGCACCCCGGCAATAGTGGTTTCCACTACAAAAAGTCGTTGGTGCAGGGTAGCGCCGGTGCCGTCGGCCACGGAAGCGGTGAACAATTCCAACAGGGATGGTTCTTCTCTTGGTAATTCATAGTAGAGTACTCCCTGTCGGAAGTGGGACCGGCTTTCCTCTTCGGTATGGCGGCGCACCACCTCAAATAGGGGATGGCCGGGGGTGATCCACTCAAAGCGGGGGTCGGCTTCGCTGACGCTGCGCTCAAAAGTAATGCGGTCATAGCTTCGGGCCAGGGGCAGGAATTTCCATTCCCGGCCTTGGGACAGGTGGTGCAGGAAGGCCGGTAGCCGCCCCACCCGGAAAGACATAGCATGGTCCCTTACCGCCCTGACCTCCAGCCCCAGATGATCCACGGCCTCTTTGAAAAAGCGATGGATGGTTTCCGGGACGATCCTACGCTCTCGGGCTAAGGCTCGTTGCTCCACCAGCATGGGGAGGTTAAGGCTGCGCTTCGCCAGACCTTCCAGGGCGGAATTGCAGATGCGCTCAAACTCTTCCTTGTTAACCAGAACTTCCAGGCGGGCATGAAGTTCTTCTTCTCCCCGGATTCCAGCATAAAACTCCCGAAGGAGCTTTTCCATCTGGTTGGCGGGCATGACTTCACCCACTACGTCAAAGACCGCCTCGTTCTGCAAAGCAACTTGAATTTCTTTGAGCCTATCGTAAAGCCTTTGCAGGACCCGGCCTTCCACGGTGTTGCGGGCAAAGAAGTTGAAGATCAAGCAATCATGTTTCTGCCCATAACGGTGGATACGGCCCATGCGCTGTTCCAGGCGGTTGGGATTCCAGGGAATGTCGTAGTTGAAGAGAATATTGCAGCAGTGTAAGTTGATGCCTTCCCCGGCGGCTTCCGTGGCGGCTAATACCTGGGTTTTCAGGTCCCAAAACTGGCGTTCCGCATGGAGGCGGGTGCCGGGTTCGTCCCGGCCTCCCGGTTTCATACCACCATGGATGAACCCCACGGTTAAACCCCATTCCCGAAGCTGATTCACCAGGTAATCCAGGGTGTCCTTGTATTCCGTGAAAATGAGCAGGCGCAGGGAGCGGTCGGCAAATATCCCCTGCTCGGTGATATGCTGGCGCAGGGTCTTGAGCTTGACTTCATGGAGGCTGTCTTCCACGGCCTGGGCCAGGCCGATGAGGACTTCGATCTCCTGCAACTCGGCCTCCAGTTCGGGTCGGCGCCGGGCCAGGGTAACCTGCTCCAACTTCTGTTCCAGGTCCTCCCGCTCGGCGGCGTCCATTTCCTCCCATTCTTCTTCGGGGGGAATATCTGGGACCGGGAGGTCTTCAAAGGTGATGGCCTTTTCCAACTGTTCTTTCAGCTTCTTATGGCGGCGCTTAAGAGATTCTTTGAGGGAATGGGTGGAGCTTGCCATGCGCCGTTGATACATCGCCATAAGGAAGCCGATGGCCCTGGCCCGGCGGTCATCCCCCTGCTCGGCAGCCCGGCGGGATTGAGCTTTCACGTATTCCGTGACCGCCTTGTAAAGGTCCAGTTCTTCGCCTTCCAATTCAAAGGCTACGGCATTGGTTATGCGCTTGGTAAAGAGCTTTCTGGCTTTCCAGGCGCCGTCGGGTTGGCGCTCCGGGAAACTCAGCATGGCTTCTTTGGTGCGGCGCAGGTAAAAAGGGGCCTCCCGGCGTTGCATGGCTTCCTGGATAGAACGCACGTCAGCATAGGCCTCTTGGTCCAGGAGTTGGAGGAAGAGGCAGAAGTTTTCCGGGTCGCCTTTGTGGGGGGTGCCGGTGAGCAAGAGGAAATGGGCGGTTTTGTCCCGCATTAACTCGCCCAGGCGGTAGCGTTCGCTCTTGTGTTCGGTGTCCCGAGCGGACATGCGGTGCGCTTCGTCCACAATGACCAGGTCCCAATCCTCTGCCTGGTGCACACTGGGCAACACATAGTCCAGCTTAGCCAAGTCCATGGAGGTGATGATCTGGTCGTGCTGGTTCCAGACGTTAACGGCATAGGCTTCCCGGAGCCGGGAGCCGGTCATAAGCTCAAAGTTTTCCTCAAAGCGGTCCCGCAACTCCCGGCGCCACTGGAAGGAGAGATTGGCCGGGCAGATGATAAGGGTGCGCTCCACCAGGCCCCGAAGTTTCAACTCCTTGAGTAGGAGGCCGGCCATGATGGTTTTCCCCGCCCCGGCATCATCCGCCAGGAGGAAGCGGCATCGCCAGGCCTTTAGCATGTGGTTGTAAACTGCGTCAAGCTGGTGGGGCAGAGGATCAACTCGGGAGATGGAAAGGCCGAAAAAGGGGTCATATTCATACGCCAAACGGATACGGAGAGCTTCCAGGCCCAGGAGAAAGAGTTTGGCGTTCCCCTGGAATCCCGTTTCTCCAACCTCGATTTCCATTTGCTGTAAATCAGCTTCGGTAAAGAAAACCCCGCCCCGGAACGCCTTGGTTCGCAGCCCTACCAGGTCCACCTGAACGTACCCATTCCCGACCCGAGGTTCGTTGATAACCCGCATGGGTTCATCGAATTTCGGAGTTTTGAGTATGTCACCCTGGTTTATGGCTGGAATTGTCATTAGATGATTAAGCAAACATCATGGCCGGAAAGTGGCCTCGATTTGAGACATCAAAATTCTTCGAGAGAGATTTCCATGGAATTCATCAAGCCGCCACCCTGGGCATCATTATGCCATGAGTAGGGTGATTTTGGTTAAAACTTTTTTGAACGATGATCCGGGGTTTCCTTTTTGGCGACCCTGATCTCTAAATACCCCCTAAAAAAGCGTGACACGCTTTTCCTGGCGTGATCACGCTTCCACTAAGGGAAGGGGAAGGGGGTGCCTGGGAGGAAGTGAGGGAAAGGGGGTTGATCCTGCTCTTTGAGTTGCCCCGAGATACAAAAAAACTCCCTCCCAGGTGGCCTTTTTTTGACGATTGGGAGAAGGACCAGGGTAGAGTAAGGGGTCGATGGTTTTCATCGAAACAGGCTTTCTTAACAACGGCCTGAGGCCGAAAACGGGCCATTCCAGCAGACACCACCTCCCCCTGAGGTCATGAGAAGGTCCAGGAGAGGCTATCTGCTCCCGAAGCAAGGGATAGTGCTCCCCCAAAAGGCGGCGCTGACCCGCCTCGGACAGGACTTTTGACTAAAAATTTTTGGCCCGCGTTTCTGCCAGGGGGGGGTCTTTTTCTGTGGGAAGAGCAGCCAGGGCCGGAAAGAGGGGGACGAATTTTCTGGTATTTTTCGGATTGAAATTTTGAAAAATCTTCCGTGCGGGTCATAAAGTATAGGGGGGGTAGGAGTCCCGTCTCCGGGTTTCCCTTTTGGGCCGGGAAGAGGGGC
>Ga0194111_10008162_pt1 | contig 11569 bp, 10 predicted proteins | sample TA2KigC300mmetaG_FD_146194 | JGI IMG/M metagenome (GOLD analysis project Ga0194111, IMG submission 146194) | Freshwater microbial communities from Lake Tanganyika, Tanzania - TA2015033 Kigoma Deep Cast 300m | ecosystem: Environmental > Aquatic > Freshwater > Lake | place: Tanzania: Lake... | reverse complement strand
AAGGATTTAGTAAAAGAATTTTGTGAAACTATAATCCAAGAAAAATTAAACCTGAGCTGGTGCTGCCCTGCAGGTGTTAGGTTAGATACATTAGATAAAGATATCCTTAAATTGATGGAAAGATCTGGATGCCATTCTTTGGCTATAGGAATAGAATTTGGATCTCAAAGAATCCTAAACTTAACAAAAAAACATTTGACTATAGAAAAAATCAAAGAGAAGGTTGCATTATTTAAGGATGTGGATATAAAAACATCAGGATTTTTTATGATGGGATTTCCTGGCGAAACTAAAGAAGAGATATTGCAGACCATAAAGCTATCAAAAGAATTAGATATAGACCGAGCGCAATTTAATAATTTTATGCCTTTACCCGGCAGTGAAATTTATAACGAACTTAAAAATAAAGGTTTGTTAAAAAGAATAGATGCAGACCATTTCTTTGTACACGATGTTGCTTATGTTCCAGAAGGTTTGACTAAACAAGAAATTAAACGATTACAAAGAAAAGCTTACATCGGATTTTATCTAAGGCCAAAAATAATATGGTGTCTGCTTAAAGAGATCAAAACTCCTGGGCATCTATCCCGACTGATAAAAAGATTCCTTGATGGTTTAAGATAAAAATACCGCCGAGGCTGGGATTTGAACCCAGATATCCTTGCGGAAACCAGCTAACCTGGAAAATCTCTCAAGGCTTACGCTTCTTAATCCATATGGATTAGAATTGGCGCACTACCAGGTTATGCGACCTCGGCATAAGAATACCTAATAATCGCAATTTTATAATTGTTTCGTATCTTGCAGCTTTGCCTTAAGAAAGTAGTTTATATTTTTTTAATATGAGTTTGGCATTTAGCATGACTTCCAACCTTCTTACAGATTAAATTTACAGTCTTTTCTGCCATGAGCCTTGCTAAAGACATTTTACCGCCCGTAATAGTGATTAAATTATCTATTCCATCTTTAGTATGATCAATTAAGTAATAGCTTCTAGATATATTCCTTCCTTCTTTATTTTTGTTAGATACTAAGGGTCTTACGGCCCTTATAACTTTGGTAGGTTTATCTTGGGTTATTTCTGGCATCACTTGATTAAAGCTCATTTTCATTCTCTTTTCTAAATCTGGCTCTTCTTTTAGATCGTTAGGACTTTCTATATTTGTTGATGTGGTGCCTAAAAGGGCAATTTTACCATAATTCAAATACGCATCCCAGTCTTGTGGCATCCTAAGTACGTGTATGCTTAGTGTAGACTGTGATTTCAGAACTAGAATGGATCCTTGGTTGTAAACCATAGGGATGTTAATACCTACTTTTTGTGTGACATAATTAGCCCACGGGCCTGTAGCGTTCACAACAAAATCTGCGGATATCTCCGCATTGTTGAATTTTATTGTTTCAATCCTGCCTGATTTTATACCAAAACTTAGGATTTTACAAGAGCCATAAAAATCATCAACATCAGTTATACATTTTTTGAGATAGTTAACAACCCATATCATGCTTCTTTCAGGAATTTCATAAGCCTTACATACCATTTTTCTGTTCAGGCTTGGCACTTGATTAAATGCGGAGTTAAGCGGGACTTCGTCACAAGGTATTCCTATTTTTTTAGCGTTTTTGATTGCTTGTTCAGCATATTTGATGTCTTCTTCTTTGTTTAATAGGACATAAAAATTTCTGATTTTAGCGATACAATCAGGAGCTATATTGTGTAGTATCTTATGTTCATTCCAGCACTCACGCGCTAGTTCAAAGTCTTTTACAACATATCTCATACCTGTTAACACTGTTCGATGATTGTTCAAACTGGTTTCAGAACAAATGTGCTTATTTCTTTCTATAAGTGCCACTTTGAACCCTCTAAGTTTAAGATCTCGAACTAGGGCACAACCCGTTGCTCCCGCTCCGATAATTGCAACATCATATCTTTTCATCTTTAAATAGTTCTTTAGCACGCTCTACATCGTTTATTTCGTCTATCTCTATCCATTTCAGGGATTCTGAGCTTATCACTTTTACCTTCCCGGGATACTCTTTTAATAATTCTGAAAGAGGTTTAGAATACCAAGTGTGAGGGTATTTATTCTCTTTTAACTTTGATACAAACTTTTTGAGAAACTCTCCACCTAACAGGCATATGCTTATGAATATTCCTTCCCCTTTGACGTTCTTACCATACTCAACAGCACACCCATCCTTGACTTTTACTTGAGCATCCTCAGGGGTGATCTCTCTTTCAAAGTCTACTAAAAACGCATTTTGAAGGTGTGGTTCCAAAACTTTATCAAGCAATGCCTCTTCGAATACTACATCCCCATCTATTATCAAGACTTTATCGCTTTTTAGTTTGGCAAATCCTAAGAGAAGGCTATAAGTGTTGTCTGTTGTCGCGTAGTCTTCATTCTCCACTATCTCTACTTTATTATACTTCTTAGCAACTTTCTCAATCTGCTCACTCAAGTAGCCTGTTACGATAATCACATTAATACCTTTTTTACATAAAAGCCTCAATTGCCTATCCAGGATTGTCAACCCATTAACATCGATAAGTGCTTTTGGATTTTTCTCAGTAAGAGGCAAAAGCCTAGTTCCTTTTCCAGCATTTAGTATTATAGCATTCATCTTTACAACCCCCTTTAAACAAGATTTGTTGTTAGTTCTGATTAGAATATTCCATTATTTAAACTTTTTTGATTTAAACTATGGGTAAATATCCTTTTAATTTCAGCTTTATTAGGTTTGATTATACCCCTATTAGTTATTATACCCGTTATATACTTGGCGGGTGTTACATCAAAGGCAGGATTTATAGCTTCAGATCCTGGTGAGGTTACGAGAATTTTTCTGATATTCCCGTCTCCATCAGGCCCTGTTTGATACAAGACCTCTTCAGAACTTCTTTCTTCGATAGGGATTTCCTTGCCGGATTTACAGTTTAAGTCAAATGTGGTGACAGTTGCCGCGATGTAAAAGGGTACACCAAATTCTTTTGCTACAATAGCTTTCTCAAAAGTACCTATCTTATTAGCAGTATCCCCATTAGCTGCGATTCTATCAGCACCAACAATGACCATGTCTATTTTCCCTTTTGACATTAGATAGGCGCCAGCGTTGTCAGGTATTATAACATGGGGGATGCCTTCGTTTTTGAGTTCCCAAGCAGTAAGCCTTGCCCCTTGACCTCTAGGTCTTGTTTCATCTGCGTAAACAAAAATTTTTTTCCCACTCATATGAGCTATGTATATCGGAGCTAAAGCGCTTCCGTAATCAACAGAAGCAAGCCAACCTGCGTTACAATGGGTGAGTATATTACAACCATCTTTTATCAGTCCATCACCATATTCCCCAATTTTTTTACTATCTTCAACATTTTCATCGGCTATCCTTTGGGCCTCTTTAACTGCAGCATTTCTCGGATTGTTAGATCTTTTTGCAACATCATAGACACTATTTGTGGCATAAAACAAGTTTTGGGCAGTGGGCCTTGAAGATTCAATATCTTTCTTTGCTTTTTCAACATACTCCCAGAATTCATTTTCTGGCGCACTTAGAAAAGCCTGAGCTAACCCGAAAGCAGCAGTAGATCCTATTGCGCCAGCTCCACGAGTAATCATCGTTTTGATAGCCTGACAAGTATTAGCATACGTTTTGGCTTCAAAAATTTTGAATTTAAAAGGTAAAAGATTTTGTTCTATTAAAAAAACTGAAGACTCTTTCATCCAAACTGTCTTATAATGTTTATTATTAACTTTCATTTTGATTATCTCTTTTTAGAGCTACTAGAGTTGTTTAAAATTTTATTAAAATTTCTTTAAATTTGTTTATTCGCATACGTTATTAAGGGTTTCTGATGGGATGTTTCACTTTTATAGCCCATTCTATTAAAAATCTCTTTAAGCTTGAAGCAAGTCTGTTGTCCATTAACAATATGATAAGAAGCGATAGCGAGTTTTACATTATCCCTTTTAAGAGTATTTTTGCAACCCTTAATCGCTTCAAGTTCTGCGCCTTCTACATCCATTTTTATAAAATCAACCTTCTTGATACCTATCCTTTTTAGCTCGTTATCAAGGCTGACTACAGGTACAGGTATGATTGGGTCATTGATATTCCCTGAAAAAAATGATGAGCCTAATCCTTTGGCCTGTAATTGTAATGTAGTATCTTTGCTCCATAAACCCTGATTTATCACTTTTACGTTTGTTGCTTTATTTACTTCTAGGTTGTTTAACAACATTTTATAGTTTCTCGTATCTGGTTCAAAAACTATAACTTTCCCTTCACTTCCTACGAGATTAGACGCTACTAAAGTGAATAATCCAATGTAACCCCCTCCGTCTATAACAATATCACCTTTTTTAGGTCTGTACTTTTTTAAGTAATCTTTAATCGAAGTTAAATCCCTTTTTATAGCATCGTAAGGGTTATTATAAAATTTAAGATTAAACTCATCGAAAGATACCACAAAACAGTTCTTGTAATAAATCCTAAAATCATTAGTTTTAAAACTATATAAAAAACAACGGATCTTATTCTTTAAGGAGCATTCTGGAACAATTTTAAATAACTTCTGTAATATCATAACAGATTAAGTATCTTCATCCCTTTTATTAAGTTTTTGTTTTTTCTTAAGAATTTTTATAGATTCTAACGCAATTTTGATAGCGTTATCTACACCCTCACGCACTTTTTTAATATCGGTTAACTCGTATATCCTACTTGAGTTTTTAGCAACTTCTTCTAAAGGTTCGGGGGTATTAACAACTAAAATTGCTCCAGATTTTGCACCTCTTAGTTTAGAGACGAAGAATACTGCAGAGCATTCCATTTCAGAACTTACTAGGTCTTTTATTTTCAAATCTGCCAGTTTTAAGAATGATTTAGTAGACTCATAAAAAGCGTCATGTGTTCTATTTACACCTGTGAAAAATTTAACTTTCATCTTTTCAGCGGCTTCTTTCAAAGCGTTAACCACTTCTTTGTCAGGATAAGCAAAATCGCCTAAAGGTTCATATTCTCGGGTTGTCCCATCTGTTTTTGTTGCAGCAATAGGTATTACTAAATCACCTGATTTCATCCCTTTGAGTAGCCCTCCACAAGTCCCTACTCTGATAAAACCTTTCACCCCTATTTTAGCTAGTTCTTCAATAGCTATTGCAGTGGAGGGGCAACCTATACCTGTGGAGGTAACAGAAACATCCGTATTCTTGTATTTGCCTGTACATGTTCTGTATTCGCGATTGTACATTACCTCTCTGGAAGAATCTAATTGCTCTATAATAGCATCTATTCTTTTAGGATCTCCAGGTAATAAAACCCAATCAGCTACGTCGCCCTTTTTGCACTTTATGTGAGGTTGTAATTTTACCATATTTAATCAACACTGTTTAGTATTTTTTTTAAAAAATCGTAAGCGCCTTTAGTAAACTCTTTTTCGGATATGAAACCATTAAGATGAGCTACTTTAGACTTGACTTTTTCAGAAGCATTCGCTGGAGCTCCACATATGTCCGAAGATTCAAACATTGGCAAGTCTGATTCTCCATCACCAAAAGAAGCAATAGTATTTGAACTGGCAACCATTTTCATCTTAAAACTCTTGTTTATACCCTTTGGTGTCATCATTACATTACCATACGCTGTGTCTATACTGATTTCATAACCTGCACAAAATCGGTCTAGCTTTTCTTTAGTCTTAATTAATAAGCTTTTATTGTATGTTAACTTTCTGCATTTTAAAACTCTCGGGTGTACAGTCATAGTGAATTTTCTTGTTCTTTCACAAAAATAAACAACATCATTCTTTTTGAACTTCTTGATAAGGCTGTTAGGCGAATTTATCAATAAGTCCGTATCAACAAACTTAACAGTAGACTCGCTTCCTTCTAAAACTTTTGACAGCTTACCCTTGTTCAAATGGCTACATACGTATTCTATTGCACATTTATTAGGGTTGTAAACCTCTGCCCCATTTTCGCAGATTATTAACCCATCAAAACCAATCTGCCTGTATACCCTTAATATGCTTTCCCTAGATCGGTTAGAGTTTATATGGAACTTTATACCTCTCTTTCTAGCTAATTTAACAAGCTTAACGAATCTCTTCAGTTGAATATTAAACTTAAATTTGTAATTGACTAGGCAACCATCGATATCAAAAAACATATCAATCATTTTGGCAAATCCTTCCTTTTAAACTCTAAAAAATAACTTTGAGTACCATTGCTATTCTTTCTTATAGGTTTATAAACTACTTGGTATTTATCACTTAAAATCTCTATCACCTTGGTATTATACCTCATACAAATATCCTTAACATCCTCTGCGTACCCTTTTGGAATGCTTGCCCATTCGGTTAGATTTTCTTTGTAAGGAATTATTATAGTATCACTTGATTTAAAATCCTCAAACTCTTGTACCCCCCTCATCTTTACCTTACGGCCATCAAAACCAAACAGGTCCCTTATCTCAACCCATTCCCCAAAATCGTAATCATTAACAGCTACGACGTCAACTTTTTCTTCTTTTAATATATTAGCTGTGATTCTCTTGTCGCTTATAGCTAAGTATACCCTCTTAACGTCAACGCATTTGTTTTTTAATCTTCTAATCTCGCTTTGTAAAGTTTTACCTGTGAAAGCACCTATATCAAAAACTATCACTTCCTTGCCTTTATACTTTTTAGCTATCTTGTTTATTTGCTCGTTCAAAACAGAAGATATAGGCCTGGGTCCAATCTCTTTATCTTTAAAATAATCTGGACTTGTAAGCCTTGTGACATTGTATATCTCATCAGCTTTGTCAGTTAAATAAATATCATCAAAACTTATAAGTGGTCTTTTATCAGCCATTAAAAGTCCACATACACTTTTATTTATCTCTTCTTCGTCTAAAACAATAAAATTAAACTTCTTGTCTAGGAATGGCTTTAACTCGTCCACGAATTTCTCTTCCAGTATATGTATAGCCTTTTTTATCGATGAACTTAATACCAGACCGTACCTCTTCTCAAATAAGAGTGCTAGCCCTTTGCTTAGGATATAATCTTTTTTCTTTTTTTCCATTTTTTATGAAAAACTACTCCTGGACATGTTTTTTAGGGATATAACCTCTTAAGGGGCTTAGGAATCTGATAAGCCACTTTAGTTTATCTTTTATACCACTAGTCTCTTTTTAAAAGTTTTGTGCATAGGTTTATATACCTCTCTAAGATTATAGCGAATAAAAATTTGAAAAAGGTCCCCCAAAAGTTTTTAAAAGGTGGAGTATTAAGGTTATTTAAAATGTCAAAAAAGACTATTTTATTATACCAGCCAAAAATAGAAGAAATAGACATACCTCCTAGAGATCCACCATTATCCTTGTTAGCAATTTCAGGTCTTTTATTAGAAGCAGGGTATGAAGTAAAAATATTTGATGCTATGCTCGATAAAAGCGCTCAAGATAAAATCTTAGAAAACTTAGACAAAGCAATTTGCGTAGGTCTCAGTGTTTGGATGGGTTACGCAATCAAGGATAGTCTAGATCTTTGTAAAAAAATAAGGCAGGCTAAACCTAAAATACCTATTGTTTGGGGGGGTTGGCACCCTACTCTTCTTCCAGAACAGAGTATAAAAAATCCGTACATAGACATCATCGTTAGAGGTCAAGGTGAATCTACATTTCTTGAGCTTGTTAAAATCTTAGAAAAAAAGGGTTCTTTATCAAAAATTAAAGGAATCACTTACAAACTTGAGGGGAGAATAATTAACAACCCAAACAGGCCAAGAACCCCTCTTGATGATATACCTCCGATGCCATACAATTTAATCGATGTTAAAAAATATTTAAATAATACGGTTGGGAAAAAAACTATAGCTTATATATCTAGCCAAGGTTGTCCAAATGGTTGTACGTTTTGCATAGACACTGTGCTTTATGGGCATCCAAGAATGGAGCTTTCTGCAGAAAGAGTTTTAGCAGATTTAAAAAATCTCATAGAAAATTATGGTGTTGATAGTTTTATGTTTGTAGATACTAATTTCTTCTTTGATAAAAATAAAGTGAGAAAAATATGCAAAGGAATTATTGATAACCAATGGAACATTCAATGGACTGCATTTGAAAGAGCAAATAATTTTTTAACTTTCAATGATGAGGATATAAAAATAATTAAAAAAAGCGGATGTAAACTGCTAGGGATTGGAGCAGAAAGTGGCAGTCAAAGAATACTCGACCTTTTGAATAAAGGATTAAAAGTCGAAGAAATAATAGCATTTACTAAATTGTGCAAGAAGCATAATATTGGTATTAGGTTTGATTTTATAGTGGGACTTCCATACGAAACAAGAGAAGATTTTAAGAAAACATTAAGTCTAATAAAAGAAGTTTACAGGATAAATAAAAATAATGAATTACATCTCCCGTTTTATACGCCTTATCCCAAAACCGCTTTATACAATCTTGTAGTCAAAAAATATGGCTTTGAGGAACCAAAATCATTAGAAGAGTGGATATCCTATGACCCGAACTTTAGTGAAATGAAATGGGTTAGTAAACAGTACAGGCAAGAGGTACAAACCTTTTTGTTTTACCTACAACTAGCCTCATTAAATGACCATTTTCAAAAAAGGATAAATCAATCTAAGTTTAAACTACCTTACTTATTGATGCACAAAATATCCTCCTTTAGGGTGAATCATAACTTTTTTAGAATCCCTCTAGAGAAAAGAGCATATGATCTATTCAAAATTTTTTTTTAGACAAACTTCTTCAAAATCTTATCCAAATCTATCCTTAGCCCTAATTTATTTTTGATAGAATTTAAAATCATTATATCCTCTTTTTCAAATGATTTGGTTAACAATAACAAAATGCAGTAAATAATTAAAAATAGGGTTGCAAACATTAGAATGTGCAAAATATTAGATAAAAGGTAGAGTTTGAAAAATATCATTAAAAATAATACAACCCCTGCTGAGCCAACAATCCTAAAATAGTTAAACCTAAACGGATTAATCTTAGTGGTATGATGCGAAGCAACAAAATAAATTATTGCACCTAACACATGAGAGCACCCTGTACCAATAGCTGCACCAACAATGCCATAAGGAGGTATCAGTAGGTAGTTTAATACCACATTAAAAACTGCCATGCTTAGTGCTGTTAAGAATATAAGTTTAGTTTTTTTCAATACAAATAAGACATCCTTGGAAGGCACCATAAAATTCCCTAATAACAATGCAGAAGCTAAAATTATTAAAGTAAAAGTGCTTGCAGTGAAACTATGGCCTGCTAAAAACATTTTGTCTATAATATAGGCCTCTCCGAAAAGGACATTTATAATCTGTTTTGAAAAAATTACTAAAAAAATAAATATTATCAAATTTATTTTCATAATCCATCTAACAACGGTTCTGTAAACTATCTTAAAAGTTTCCCGGTTATTTTGTGCGTAAATTTCACTTAAAACTGGAAAAAATAAAGTTCTTATTGCTGAAGGAATTAAAAACAGCAAATACGCTGTAGGTAAAGCAACATTATATGCCCCTACTGCAATTGCAGTTTTCATGTTTCCAAGCATTAATGTATCTGTCCATTGTAATATCAAAAAAACAGAATTGGATAATAATATCGGAAAAGAATAGGTAAAAAGAGTCTTATTCGATTTGATTGAGATTACGCGCGTTTTTATTATTGGAAAAACTTTTTTTTCTAAAAAATAAAAAGATAAAACCCAGCTTACAATTACAGATAAAAGATAAGCAATCGTTGCACCAATAACATTAAATCCTAGATAAACTGCAACCAAAGTGAGCATAACTTTAGCGACATTTTCTCCTAAACTTTTAGCGATAACTTCATATTCTACTCTTTGGAACGCTTTAATTGCACTTAAAAAAAAGGTTCTTGAAACATCAAAGGGGATCATGATTGCGAATATTTTGAATAAAACACTAAGTTCTTTATTATGGAACATGCTAACAGCAATCCAATCCGAGAAAACAAACCATACTGCACCTAATAGAAAACTTAAAGGTAGACCAAGTTTTAAAGCAGAGGTGATTATACCTTTTATTCTTCGTTGATCATTTTTACCTTTGTAGAAAGCAGCGAATCTTATCACCCCTTCACCCAGTCCTAAAGATGATATTGTTACTAATATGCCAAAAACAGCTAAACTAATAGAAATCAGGCCGTATTGTTCTGCACCTATCCTTGCAACTACTAACCTGTAAGCATACCCTAAGAGTTTAGAAATAAACAGGCCTATTGAAATGATTCCTCCTCCTTTTACAATCTTTCTTAAAACACTATCAAATTTCTCTGCCACATTGTTATTATAAAGAATATGAGTTTAATAATCTTTTGAAAGAATTATGCTCTATCTCAAAATTTTTTTGTTAAACACGTTGATAGATGTAACAATTCCCGATATGCTCTTGCATTCAACTATAATTTTGCCATCAAACTCCGGGATTTTTAATACTTTTAACAGTTTATAAAAATTTAATTTACCTTTACCTAGGGGGAGGTGTAAATCCTTTTTTGAATTATTATCCGATACATGTACATGATCTATCTTCATATCTTTTAACAGTCTAGTCTGGCCAGTCAATTCTGAATGGCCAAAATCTAAACAAAAGCCTAACCATGGGAACTTTTCCTGAATATATTTTATATCCGAGGCTTCTGAAAAAAGATTGCCAAAATCTAAGTTTTCCAATACTATTTTAACATTGCTGTCTTTTCCATTTATAAAAAGAGGTTCAAATGTTCTAACAAACTCTTTAAGAAAATCTTTTCTATCACAAAATCTTTTAAAACGAAAATACCCTCTTGGAAAAACGCCCCCATGCATTACATAATGCGTAGCGTCTAATTTTTCTGCAACTTGAAACCCTTTTTCAATCTCTTTAACTTCGTATTTATTGTAGTAGAATTTCGGGTTTAATACAAAATTCCATAAGCAATGTCTTAATCTTAAACTGATAGGGCAATGCATAGAAAGGTCTATATCAAATCCTCTGATGCTTTTAACTTCTTGAGAAACATATCTCGAGTCATATGTTAGTTCTATAACTTTTATTCCATGTTCACAATATGCGTTAACCAAATCCGATGGTTTTGGAAAAAAATCTTTGCATAATGCTCCCCCTAATTTCATGTATAAAAACCTCCTAATTGGGTAATAATTTTTTTGAAAATACCATAAACTATTTAAATTTGTTGTTCCTAAAAAACCTTAAAAGGTAAGCTTATGGTAGATTCAATCAAAAAACTTAAGAGAATATGCCAAAGACCGGACAACCATAATCCTGAATGGTATAAGTTTGAAAAACAATGGAGGTATATAGACCTACGAGTGACGTGGTTGCTGTTACACACCCAGATTACGGCAAATCAAGTTACAATTATAATGATTTTATTAGGATTCATTTCAACAATTCTTTTTGGTATGGGTAGTTACTGGTATAGTATCGGGGCTGTTTTAATTCTTCAATTAGTATACATTTTAGACGGTGTAGACGGAGAGATCGCAAGGTATAGGAAATCGCAGTCCACAGAAGGAGTTTTCTTAGAC
>Ga0194111_10008159_pt1 | contig 11571 bp, 13 predicted proteins | sample TA2KigC300mmetaG_FD_146194 | JGI IMG/M metagenome (GOLD analysis project Ga0194111, IMG submission 146194) | Freshwater microbial communities from Lake Tanganyika, Tanzania - TA2015033 Kigoma Deep Cast 300m | ecosystem: Environmental > Aquatic > Freshwater > Lake | place: Tanzania: Lake... | reverse complement strand
GAGAATTGGCCTGGAGCAGCACCCTGCTGGGCGATCTGTTGGTGCTGGGGGCCGCCCTTTGCTGGGCGCTGTACACGGTGCTGGGCCGTCGTGTGGTGGCCCGGCTGCCCCACGCGGTGGCCACTGCTCACACCATTGTCTGGGGAACACTGTTCCTGGCCCCGTTGGCCTTAGGGGAGATTCTTTTGCAGGGGGTGTCGTGGCCCTCAGTCAAGGGCTGGGCGGCGCTGCTTTTCCTGGCGGTGGCAGCTTCGGGGTTTGCTTTCTTCCTGTATCTCTTCGCCCTGACCAGCCTGGAAGCTGGGGAAGCATCGGTGTACGTCAATTTGTCGCCGCTGGTGGCCTTAGTCGCCGCCCGCCTGGTTCTGGCTGAGCCTATCGCCTTGCTCCAGCTCGTGGGAGCCGCTCTGGTGCTTTTGGGGGTATACCTATCAGAGCGTGGAGCATGGTAGCTATGATCCGACAACGGCTTCGCCTAACCTTTGCCAAAGGCGAGGAGATAAAATACATCTCTCACCTGGATTTGATGCGGCTGTGGGAGAGGGCTCTGCGCCGGGCGCGAGTGCCTCTGGCTTATTCTCGTGGCTTCAACCCCCGGCCCCAAATATCCATCGCCGCTCCCCTGCCTGTGGGCTTCACCAGCCGAGGCGAGGTGATGGACGTCGTCCTGGAGCGCCGCATCTCTCCCTACAACTTCGCCCGATGCTTGGCGCCCCAGTTGCTGCCAGGCCTGGAGCTGCTCTCCGTGGAGGAGGTTTATCCACAGTTGCCCTCTCTGCAGTCCCAGGTGCGTTCGGCAGAGTATCGGGTGACAGTGGCCTGGGATGGTTTACAGGAGGAGATGGAGGAGAAATTACGAGAGTTGCTTTCGGCTGAGCAACTGCTGCGCCATCGCCGGGGCAAGGGCTACGACCTGCGCCCTTTGATCGAGGACCTGTGGGTGGAGGGGAAGGAGGCTGGCGGTTGGGTGTTAGGGATGCGTCTTCGGGCTGGGGATGAAGGCACCGGGAGGCCTGACGAGGTGCTGGAGGCCCTGGGCCTGGCCGAGGAACCCTATGCTGTACAGCGTGAGCGGCTCATATTTGGCCCAGTGTCAAGCTAGGGGCGCTAATTACATTCCTTTGACCGTCAATAGAGAAATGATTTCTCGTGTTTGATCGTAACTACTCAGGCTGTCATTGCGAGGAGGCGGTTTTTGCCGACGAAGCAATCTACAATTCGCAAGTTGGGGATTGCTTCGCAAAAAACGCTCGCAATGACAACAGAGGCTGAGTAGTTACGTTTGATCAAAGTAAGCAAACTTGTATTGTTGGGAAAATGGAGTATAATTGGCTTACGGTGATACGGGAGTGGTTCGAGGTATGCACATCATATACACCCGTCATGCTAAACAGCGAATGATTCAGCGGAAGGTTAGCCCAGAGCAGGTTGTCGAAGCGATAGAGGCGCCGGATGAAATCCTGCCCGGTGACAATGGGGAGGAAATCGCTGTCAGACGGTACGGTATTCGCGAGGTACGCGTTGTGTACGAAGAAGTAGATGTGGATACGGTTGTAGTTTACACTGTGATGAAATCACGTGTGCGTGATTGGAGATAAGGAGCATAGAAGATGCAAATAGATTACGATCCCCAAGCAGACGCAATCTACATTCGACTACGGACAGGCGAGGTAGACGACACGCTTGAAGCCGGCAAGTACGTTTACGTAGACGTTGACGAAAACGGTGTGCCTCTGGGTCTGGAGATCCTGTTTGCTGGGCGTATGCTGGCAAAGGAAGATATGACCAGTGTAACGGTAAACATTGGCCGGGTGGCTCAGGTAGGCTGAACCGTTTTGCGCGGTGGAAAACGCGGGTGGTTATGTCATAACTCCAGTTCCCGCGAACGCAACCTTGACAAATAGGGGAAAGGCTAGTATAATCACCGTCGCAAATTCACTGAGATCGTATGGGAGGAAAGAACAGTGTACGCTGTTGTTGAAACAGGTGGAAAGCAATACAAAGTCAGCGCGGGCGAAAGTATAAACGTAGAGAAGCTGCCCTTCGAGGTCGGAGAGCAAATAGAGCTGGACAGGGTGCTCCTGGTGGCCGATGGTGAAGAGGTGCACGTGGGACAGCCCACCATCGAGGGGGCCAAGGTATTAGCCACCGTGACCGACCACGTCACAGGCCCGAAAATCATCGTTTTCAAATACAAGCCCAAGATACGCTATCGCCGCAAGAAAGGGCATCGGCAAGGCCACACTCGCCTGACAATTGACGAGATTGTAGTGTAGTTTCAGAATGAAGGAGGTGTATAGCTATGGCTCACAAAAAGGGAGGCGGGAAAACCCGCAATACGCGAGATAGCCAGTCTAAGCGCCTGGGCGTGAAGAAGTTTGGCGGCCAGAAGGTGCGCGCGGGGAACATCATCGTGCGCCAGAGGGGCACCAAATTCAAGCCCGGCAGGAACGTCGGCTTGGGCAAGGACTATACCATCTTTGCTACCATTGATGGCTTCGTGAAGTTCGAGAACGGGCCACGGGGCAGGAAAATGGTCAGCGTCTACGCGGAGAATTCATAGAGAGGGCAACCGATGAAAAAGGGTATTCACCCCGAATTTTATCCTGACGCCAAGGTGATATGCAGTTGTGGCCACACCTTTACCGTCGGCTCAACTAAAAAGACCATCCGCACGGATATCTGTTCGGCCTGTCATCCCTTCTTCACGGGCGAGCAGCGGCTGGTGGACACCGGCGGCCAGGTGGAACGGTTCATCAGGCGTCTGGAGAAGAGTGAGGAGCTTAGGACCGAGGAATTGACTCGTGTAGAGGCCGAGAAGATCGAAGAGAAGGCAGAGCAGGAGACCGCCGAGTCGGCGGAGTGAACTGCTGGTAGCTCTGAGAGCCAGTTGATAGGCGAGGGCGGGTCTCTGTATCTGCCCTTTTGTTTTCTGATGGAGGGGACTGTGTACCAAAGGCAAGGTGGCGGTTGGATCGAGGTGATCTGCGGCAGCATGTTCAGTGGCAAGACGGAGGAATTGATCCGTCGCGTCAGACGGGCCCAGATAGCCAGGCAGAAGGTGCAGGTTTTTAAGCCCCGTCTCGATAATCGTTATCAGGTCGAGAAGGTGGCCTCTCACAACGGCATGCACCTGGATGCTGTCGTCGTGGAGGAGGCCAAGGACATCCCCCAGTTGTTGGACTCTGACACCACCGTGGTCGCCATTGACGAGGGGCAGTTCTTCGATTGGACCATCGCCGATGTCTGCGACTCTCTGGCCGACAATGGCCGGCGAGTGATCATCGCTGGTTTGGACATGGACTTCCGCGGCGAGCCCTTCGGTCCCATGCCCCTGCTGATGGCTCAGGCCGAGAGGGTGGACAAATTGCAGGCCATCTGTGTCGTCTGCGGGGCGCCGGCCAGCCGCAGCCAGCGCCTCATCAACGGTCGCCCCGCTTCCTACGACGACCCTATTATCATGGTGGGGGCAAACGAAGTCTACGAAGCTCGCTGCAGACATTGTCACCAGGTGCCAAGGTCAAGTTCAAAGCTCAAAGATCAAAGCTCAAAAGAAATGACCTTTGAGCTTTGAACTTTGGATTTTGAGCTTTGAGTGGATTGTCTGTTGGAGGTGGGAATGCTTAAAGAAGATGTGGCCGAGGTTCTCATCACCGAGAAGGAGTTGCAGGCCAGGATTGCCGAATTGGGCAAAGCCATCTCGGCCAACTACGAGGGCAAGGACCCGCTGTTGGTCTGCGTTCTCAGGGGAGCGGTCGTTTTTTTGTCCGACCTCATCAGGCAGATCACCATCCCTCACGAGATAGACTTCATGGCCGTCTCCAGCTACGGGGGCACGCGCACGGAATCCAGCGGCATCGTGCGCATTCTCATGGACCTCACGACAAATATCCAGGGGCGCGAGGTGCTCATCGTGGAGGACATCGTGGATACCGGTTTAACTCTGGCCTACATCATTGAAAACCTCAAGACGCGCCGCCCTGCCAGCCTGCGGACCTGTGCCCTGTTGAATAAGCAGGAGCGCCGCCAGGTGGACGTTCCGCTGGACTACGTGGGCTTCGTTATCCCCAACAAGTTCGTAATCGGCTATGGCCTGGATTACGACGAGAAATACCGCAATCTCCCCTTCGTCGGCGTGTTGAAGCCGGAGGTTTATATCGAGTAACAAGTCAATGAGGAAATAGAAATGCCGATTCCTTGGGCCTGGCCGGCGTGGGAGTCGGCGTTTTGTTTTTCAGGGGAGGGAGATCGTTTTTCAAGGGAACGCCTGCCGCGTCCACTGGAGGGGGTCTACGTAGACGCCACCTACCCGGATCTCCCAGTGCAGGTGAGGCCCGGTTGATAGCCCGGTGCTTCCGACGTTGCCGATGGGGTCACCCTGCTTCACTTCTTGCCCTGCCTGGACCACAAACTCCGAGAGGTGATAGTAGCCGCTGTAGACACCCAGGCCGTGGTCAATGATCACTGCCTTGCCCCGCACGGTCAGCTCCTCGGCCAGGGCTACGCGGCCGCGCCCGGCGGCGAGCACCGGTGTGCCTGTCTCCGCCCCGTAGTCTACGCCCCCGTGATAGCTCGTCGGCGGCCCGCCGCTGTAGGAGCGCCGCGTGCCGAAGGCCGAGGTGACTCGCACCGCGCCATGGAGGGGGACTCGAAACAGCTCTTTCCAGAGTTGTTGGCCACTGAATACCCCGACGAGCTGGTTTAGGCGCTCGTTCTCAGCCCTGACCAGGGCCGGATCGAGCAGCTTGCTCGTCTCCGGCGAGAGGACTATCTGCTCTATAGCGAAGTCGCCTGCTATCACTCGTACGAGTTCGCTCGCCGTGGTGGTCTCACCCGTGCCATCGCTGGCGGTGAGTTTCAGCAAGTATGGGCCGGCCTGCGCGGTGGCCCCGATGCCCACCAGGGCCCAGTATCGGTTGTCTTCTCCCACGAAGGTTAAAGGTCTATCGTCGAGGGTACCGGTCACGTGCACGGGTGTGTCGGTCTGAATTTTGATGGCCAGGGTTTCCCCTTGGACCACCGGCCGAGGCTTTAGCTCCACGGCGACGAAGGGTGAAGGCAGGGGCGCGCTTGGGGCAGAGCCGGGGATGACCAGCCGCTGGCTCACGTAAATGAGGTCGGGATTGAGGATGCTGTTGAGTTTTGCTATGGCCTGGGTGGTGGTGTTGTGGCGACGGGCGATGAGGGATAGGGTATCGCCGCGCTGGACGACATAGGTGGTGGGCTGGTGCGAGGGCGTCGTCTCGCTGGCGGGAACGGTTAGCCGTCGGCTGATTTGTATCCAGCGAGGGTCAACGATGTCGTTAGCCTGGGCGATGGCCTCAATCGTGGTGCTGTAGTGCCTGGCGATGGAGAACAGGGTCTCGCCTGAACGGACGACGTGAACGACGGTGGGCCCTTGGGCCATAGGGGCTGGTGGTTGGGCGGCTTGAACAGGAGGAGCGCACAGCGCCGCCTGGGTAGCTATCAATATCGCTACGAAGAGCCTGGCCCAGCGGTTTAATAGTTCCATAGGGTGAAGGCACCCCCCTTCTCCGAAAGGTAGGTCAGGATACTGCCGTAAGCCGGATCGGGGCCGATCTCGTTCATGGTTTTTCTTATAGCCTGCTCCAGCGTCAGTTTTTCCGCAGTCAGGCCGTGCAGGAGATGTAGAAGTGCCTGGTCGTTGTGGTGCAAGTCCACCCACTCGTTCCAGCCGACGACGGCTGCGGCTCCTCGGTCAATGAACGCCTGCGCCAGGTCCGGCGTGCCCAGGCTCTGGCATCCCCCGAGGATGATCAAAGTGTTATCGAAACGGCCTGTCATGTCCTGCCTGACGAATCCGGAGACGATAGCGAAGTAGAGGGGAGAGTTGTCGTCGTAGAGAAGCCTGGCCCGCCCGATGCGGTTGGTCAGTTGTTCCTTGACGTACCTGTTCTTGTCGTATATCTCTGAGGTAAATAAGAACACCGGGCCGCCTGGGATGTTCTCATTGAGGATGTTGGTGGCGTGGGTGCGAATCAGAATCAGCTTGTACCCCTTCGTGGGCAAGGTTCTGTAGAACTCGATCGTAACCTCTTCCCCCGCGTAGACATCAACGCTGAATCCGGCCTCCTTCAAATAGGACAGGGCCTGGCCAGCAAACTCCGGATTGGGATTGGTTAAAGCTATCTGGTCCACCAGGGCTGCTTTTCTGGTCTCAGGCTGCGGGGTAGGGGTGATTTGCTTGGGGGAGGAACAGGTGGTAGTGAGGATGAGTACGAGAAGGGCCAGGAACACGGCTATTGATCTTGTCCAAAGTGGGCAACCCCTTCGAGATTGGACTCCGCTATCCTCTTCTACCTTGGCGCTTCTTTTCATTGGCTAGACCTTTTTGTATCCCTCTGCTTTATCTCGTGTATCGCCTACAAGTTTGGCAGTCAAGCTAATCTTACCACCCTTTGGGTGAGTAGTCAAGCATACAATGGCTAAGCAAACTACGTTTTGACATATCTGATTCTTGGTGCTATAATCAAATGAAATCGGTTGACAATTAAGGCACTGTTGTTTCTCCGTGCAAAAGTCAGAGGTGGGAGGTCATGAAGATGCCGACTATTTTCCTAGTTTAGATTGGGAAGAATGTCGGCTTTTGTTTTTCGGAGCGCCACTTATTTGCGATGCATCCAGAGATATAGATTCGTCAATGGAGGTGTAGTGATGAAGCGTCTATTTATTCTAGGGTTAATACTCTCTATGATCATCACTTCCTGGGTACCGACTTCCTTGTCTGCTTACGGCCAGGCTGATGTGCCTATCGCTCACTTCAATACGAGACTGACGAACAACGCGACACGGGACTCGGATCCGGCTTGGATCGGCCGGGAATTCCAAGACCCTATACCTACGTCAACCAAGACAGCCACGCCTACCAGAACCTCAACAAGTACACTTATTACACCGCCTAGTCAAAATATCGCTTACTTGCCTATCATCATGAAGAACCATGGCACGTATGTGGAGATACCTGATACCACCAAGGTGTTATCAGAAACAACGACTCAGCACCTATCCTCGATATCCGATGATGGGGCTGTGTTTACTTTCTCGGAGATGACGCCAGAACTCGAAGCTTTAGAATTAGGCGATGTAATCGTCGGCGGCGTGACGGATCTTGCGCCCAATGGCTTTCTACGTGAAGTTACCAACGTTTCAACCGCAGATGGTCAGGTTGTAGTTGCAACTAATCAGGCTACCCTTGAGGAGGCAATAGAGGAGGGCGTGATTAGAACCCATAAAACTCTCACTCCAGGCGATGTGCGAGGTGGTATGCAAAGGACAGGGGTTGCTCTGAACACGGGTCCTCGAGTACTTGATCAGGACCACCTCGATATTAGCCTTGATAATGTCGTGCTTTTTGACGTCGACGGGGATCCGGCAACGACAAACGACCAAGTGAGGGCCAATGGCCAAATCGCTCTTGAACCAAGCTTCGATTTCGAGATGGTGATCAAGAATTTTCAGATAGATCAGCTTGCCTTTACAGTTAACGCAGTGGAAAATGCTGAACTGGGGATCACGGCTGACATTAGCTATCCCGCTATCCATAGAGAGATGGAAGTTGCACGTTACTACTTCACACCGATCCCCGTGTCCATAATTGTCATTGTGCCGGTGTTGACCGTCAATGTGGGCTTAGACGGTAGTGTGCACGTGGGCACTTCCACAAGTGTAAGCCAGCAAGCGACACTGACAGCCGGTCTCAAATATGAGGATGAGGAGTGGAGCCGAGTAAGTGATTTCTCAAATCAGTTCCAGTATATCCCTCCAACTCTTTCAGCTAGTCTAGCTCTAAAACCTTACGCTGAAGCTGAATTAGCGCTCATGATCTATGGAGTAGCGGGACCTTATGCTGAGATCACTCCCTATCTGCTGCTTGAAGCAGACATCAACGCCACGCCCTGGTGGGAGCTCTATGGTGGTCTCGAGGTTACCTTAGGCGTTAAGATTGAAATCTTCAGTCGTGTGCTTGCGGATCATGAGGCTACCTTGATAGATTTTGCAGTATTACTGGCACAAGCAGAGACATTGATACCAACCTACACTCCCACACGGACAAAGACACCAACACCCACTAAGACAGCTACACCAACTCGGACACCTACCAAAACAGCGACACCGACCAGGACTCCAACTAGAACTAGCACACCTACAAGAACACCAACCAAGACAGCCACTCCGACTCGGACACCCACCAAAACGGTGACGCCGACTACAACTCCAACCAGAACACCTACACCAACCAAGACAGCTACTCCAACTAGGACACCAACAAGGACACCTACTCGAACAGCTACTCCAACCAACACACCTACTCCAACTAACACACCAACGCCACAACCCGGTGGGGAGATCAAATTCAGGGGAACAGCAACCGACTGGCGTTGCGTTTCTTTTGATCCTATTGGTGTCGTATGTTCATGGATAGTAGAGGTTGAAGAAGTGCTTTCCGGCCCACCAATTAGTGGGCAAGTGAGCGTGCCCATAAACAGGCTATTCGACCCTTGCTATGGCTATGTAGACCCCAATGTAGATTTGGGAGATCGGGTTGAAGTGTATGGAATGTACAATCATGAGTACGAGAGTGTAGATATATGTGACTCTGCTAGTTACTATATCACTGAAGTATAAGATGAGTCCAAGGCTAAATTCGAGGGGGCCGCAGCTTGCGATGAGGGTGATTGGTACAATCCGGGGGTTCCATATTTCAGGGCGGGCGATTGTGTTGAAGTATACGGGACATAAAGTTCCGACGGCTCTGCTCTTGCAGTTTAGCCAGCGTTTCTTGCAAGTTTTGCGGCACCCCTGCTGTGAACTCCAGGCAGCAGCCTGCTACAATAGATCGATCACTGCCATCTAACTCACCTCGGTCACAATAACATCCTTCGCCCCGGCTAATCGCAGCATCATCTCCACGCGGCTGCGCGTTTCCTGAGTGACCAGGGCGATGACGTTGCCTCCACGCCCGGCCCCGGAGAGCTTGGCCCCCATTGCGCCCCCCTGACGAGCCGCCTCCACCAGGCCCTCCAGCTCCGGCGAGGAGACGCCCATGAGCTGGAGCAGGCGGTGATTTGCATTCATGAGTCGCCCCACTGTCTCGATCTCTCCCCGTTCGATGGCCTGGCGCCCCATCTCAGCGAGGGTCCCGATTTCGTGGAAGAGGTCCTCGTACTTCTCTCGCTCCCTTTCCCAGGCCCGGCACACATCGCTGACGACTATCCTGGTAGGGCTGGCTATCCCGGTATCGGCGATAGCCAGAAGAAAGGGGCGCTTGACCGAGAAAATCTTCACCTTCTGGTTCTTGATGAAGTAGACTGGCTTCTCGAAAGCGATGACGGTGTTATCAATGCCGCTGGGTGTGCCGTGGTGGATCTTCTCGGTTTCGTATACCAGGTTGGAGATGGCCTGGGGGCTCATCCGGTTCTCGAAATGCTTGCCGAGGGCGCGGACGATGGCCGTGGAGACCGCCGCTCCGCTACCCAGCCCCCGCGCCATGGGGATAGTGGAACTGACGGTGATGGTCAGGCCTGGACTGAGCGTAGCGAACGTCTCCTGTTTCTTCTCCACGCCGATATGCTCCAAAGTGCTGACCACGATGGCTAGCAGAGCATCGTCGGGTGGTGCTTGCTCCAGGGAGTAGCTTTGCCCCAGGTCGGCGGCGATGATGGTGATGCCCTGGCTCTCAGAGCCCGCCTCGACCCTGGCCTGGGCCTTCACCTGGGTTACCGGTATAGCGATAGCCGGCTGGCCGTAGACCACGGCGTGCTCACCGAACAGGATGACCTTCCCTGAGGCGTAGGCAACCGTCGAACTTCCAACTTCCAACTTCAAACCTCTAGCTTCCAACGAAATACAAGATCACTATCACGGCCAAAGCCCAAAGGCCGAGAGCTATCATCATGGGCAGATCGCTCAGGAAGATCTCCTCGGGAGTGCCACCTTCGCCCCTGACGTGGATCAGGTAGAGATAGCGGAACAGGCCGTAAAGGACGAAGGGGATGGTCAGCATCATGGCGTGGTTGGGGGGCAGGTTCGGGGCGGAGAAGGTATAGAGAGAATAGGCGATGATGGTGGCCGAGGTGACGACGGCGATCATTTGATCTAACAAAGGGAGAGTGTACTCGTTTAGACTGGCGCGGTGCTCGTTCGCGTTTTCCGCCAGCAGGATTAACTCGTGGCGTCGCCTGCTGATGCCGATGAATAGAGCCAGCAAGGTGGTGCAGACGTAGAGCCAGGGGGAGATGGGAACAGAGATGACCGCTGCCCCAGCCACCGCCCGCAAGACAAAGCCGGCGGCTACCGTCAGCACGTCGAGAATGACGAAGTTCTTAAGGACAAAGGAGTAGACGATCATCGTCAGGAAGTAGGCCAGGGCCACTAGGCCAAAATAGAAGTCTAGCAAGAAAGATAGGGGCAGGGCGATGAGCGGGATCAGCGCTCCAGCGGCAATAGCCACGGAGGGCTTCAGTTGTCCTGAAGGCAGGGGGCGCAGGCGCTTGGTCGGGTGCTGGCGGTCCTTTTCGATGTCCACCACGTCGTTGACGAGATAGACTGCACTGGAAAGGAAGCAGAAAAGGATGAAGGCAGCAATGGTCTTAAGCAGAGGGATTGGTGTGAACAGCTCTTTAACAAAGACTAAGGCGGTGAAAATGAACACGTTCTTGGGCCACTGTTTGGGCCGCATGGTTTTGAATAGGTTCTTCAACATGTTTTCCATCCCGTTTCGCCAACCAGAGCAGCAGGATGGAAAGTAACTTCCGCAAGCGTGAAACGTGATGCGTGAAACGTGATGCGTGAAACGTGATGCGTTATTCACGTTTCACGTCTTCACGTTTCACGCTAACTGCGTCGTTGGAAGTTATATTTCCATTGGCTGTTCTGGTTTCACGTATTCAGTATGCAGCAGCTAGATGATACCAGATTATGCCGATTTGGGCAAATCACAGCATGTCATTGCGAGCTCCGCGTGGCGGGTTGGCGTCACTCATTGGGTAAGAAACTCCAGGTGTCATCGCGAGGAGCGGGTTTTGCGGTTGCGAGGAACGAAGCAAAGCGATCCCCAATTCGCAGGGTGGAGATTGCTTCGGCAAAAAGCGCCTACTCAGAAACTTCCCCTCACCCCTGCCCTCTCCCCACCCCCACCCAACCTCCCCCGCAAGCAGGGGAGGAGCGGGCGAGGGAGCAAATCCCCTCTCCCTCGCAGGGAGAGGGTTAGGGTGAGGGTGAGGGTGGGACGTTTCTGCCCTTTAGAATGGTGGGCCGCGCCATGGCCGACTACCCAGAAACTTCCACCTGTCATTGCGAGCGAAGCGAAGCAATCCCCTACGTCGCAAGCTGGAGATTGCTTCAGGCGCAAACCCCGCGCCTTCGCAATGACAGGATGGGCGGTGGTTTCTGTCCCCTACGGATGGCGCGATGCGTCATGGAAAACTCGCAATGACACACCCGCTGCTTGACTTTTTCACCAGTTGTGATTATCCTATAGCTGACGTGAAAATAGGCAAGACGTGGGACAAGTTGCGAACTTGTCCTACGACGCATTTTCATGTATTGTGG
>Ga0194111_10008143_pt1 | contig 11589 bp, 10 predicted proteins | sample TA2KigC300mmetaG_FD_146194 | JGI IMG/M metagenome (GOLD analysis project Ga0194111, IMG submission 146194) | Freshwater microbial communities from Lake Tanganyika, Tanzania - TA2015033 Kigoma Deep Cast 300m | ecosystem: Environmental > Aquatic > Freshwater > Lake | place: Tanzania: Lake... | reverse complement strand
CAGCTCTCCGGCTTCGATCGCCTTCAGGGCATGGATGCGCCCGCGGGGCGAATCCATTTCCGTGCCCAGCACCCGGTAGCTGGCGCAGGTGGGCAGGCAGAAGCCGCAGTGCACGCAGGGGTCGGTGGCGTTCATCCCCCGAAGTGCTGGATCACGGCGTCGGCGAAGCCGCTGCAGCTCACCGGCTCCACGGGGGGCTCCATCAACCGGGCCAGGTCGTAGGTGACCTCGCCATTGGCGATGGCGGCGCTGAGGCCGGCGGTGATCAGGTCGGCCGCCTCCTGCCAGCCCATGAACTCGAGCATCATCACGCCGCTGAGGATCACCGAGCCGGGGTTGATGCGATCGAGGCCGGCGTGCTTCGGCGCCGTGCCGTGGGTGGCCTCGAAGATGGCGGCGTTGTCGCCGATGTTGGCGCCGGGGGCCATGCCCAGGCCGCCCACCACAGCGGCCGCCGCATCGGAGATGTAGTCGCCGTTGAGGTTGAGGGTGGCCAGCACCGAGTAGTCAGCGGGGCGGGTCTGGATCTGCTGGAAGATGCTGTCGGCGATGCGGTCGTCCACCAGCACCATCGCCTTCCACTGGCCGTTGCTATGGCTGGCGCCGATGGCGTCGAGTACGCCCTGCACTTCGGCATCCACGCCGGCCTTCTTCTCCGGCGTGAGGCTGTCGTAGCCGGGCTCGATCATCCGGGCATTGGCCTCGATGCTCAGGCCGGGGTTCTTGTCGAGGTTGCCCAGGATCCAGCTCTCCCGCTCGGTGATGCACACATCGCGGAATTCCGTGGTGGCCAGCTCGTAGCCCCAGTCGCGGAAGGCGCCCTCCGTGAATTTCATGATGTTGCCCTTGTGCACCAGGGTCACGTGGCGCTTGTCGCCCTCCAGGCGCAGGGCGCGCTGGATGGCCTTGCGGATGTGGCGCTGGCTGCCGTGCTTGCTCACCGGCTTGATGCCGATGCCGGCGCCCTCGGGGATGCGGCGCTGGCCGAGCTTGCCGTTGGCCGGGATCACCACTTCGTTGAGGTGCTGGATCAGATCGAGGCACACCGGATCGCTGGCTTCCCACTCGATCCCCATGTAGATGTCCTCGGTGTTCTCGCGGTACACGATCACGTCGAGGTCCTGGGGCCGTTTGTGGGGGCTGGGGGTGCCCTCGTAATACCGGCAGGGGCGCACGCAGCAATAGAGATCAAAGATCTGGCGCAGGGCCACATTCAGCGAGCGGATGCCGCCGCCGATCGGTGTGGTGAGCGGGCCCTTGATCGCCACCCCGTAGGTGCGGATTGCCTCGAGGGTGTCCTCGGGCAGGTACTGATAGGTGCCGTAGAGGTCGCAGGCCTCATCACCGGCGTACACCTTGAACCACTCGATCCGGCGTTCGCCGCCGTAGGCCTTGGCCACCGCGGCGTCCAGCACCTTCTGGGTGGCGGGCCAGATGTCCACGCCGGTGCCATCGCCGCGGATGAAGGGGATGATCGGATCGTTGGGCACCACCGGCTGGCCGTTCTCGAAGCGGATGGCGGTGCCGCTGCTGGGGGCGGTGAGCTTCTCGAAGCTGGCGGCGGGGCTGGTGGCCATGGGCTTGTGCTGACCGGGGGCGGCGCGATCGGTGTGGCGAGCCTAGGTTTCGGGCATGCAGCGGTTCTGCTCAGGGGAAACGGCATGAATGCCGCCGACCAGGTTCGATCGTTGGCCCAGGCCCAGGCGATCGCCTCGGTGGCGGCCCTGTTTCGGGCGCACTTCCCTGATGCCCGCGCCAATCTCACCCCCTGGCGCGACGACCCCCTCACCCGTGCCTTCGCCGAGCAGGACAGCCTGGATCTCTCCTTCCATCTGCCCGGTTGGAGCCCCCGCAGCCAGTGCCGCTCGTTTCTGGTGCAGTTGCGTCTCCAGCACCCCCCGGGCTTGGCGGGAGGCTCAAGCTCGCTGGCGGGCTCAACCAGTGGCGAGCGGCCGCAGCTGCTGGGGGTGACGGTTCGGGGTCTTACCTACGAGAGTGAGCGCTGGCGGCTGGCCACCGTGGGCGACTGGCAGCCCACCGGCAGCCATCTGCCCCAGGCCGAGGTGACCCAGAAATTGCAGCAGTTCTGCCGGGAGTTGTTCGACCTGTTTGCCGACTCCACCACGGCCGGGCACTCCGAGGCGGCCTGAGCGCATTGGCAGGCACGGATGGCCCCAGTGGTGTTGGTTTGATCGTGCCGTTGTGAAACACCGTGTTAAACAGTTGGCAAACGGCTCTTGGGCGAACCTCCCCCCTGGCGGCACGCGCCTGGCGCGCTGGTGGCGTAACCCTTCGCAACCTTGTTGCTCGCCTGGGCAAAGGCCCCGCCTAACCTGGCCCCTCGCCCGTGCAGCGCCCCCGACTGATGGCTGTAGCCCTTGCTTCCCAACTGCGTGAAGGCACCAAAAAGGCCCACACGATGGCGGAGAACACCGGCTTTGTGAGCTGCTTCCTCAAGGGGGTAGTGGACAAGGCGAGCTACCGCACCCTGGTGGCCGACCTCTATTTCGTGTATTCGGCGATGGAGGAGGAGTTCGGCAAGCTCAAGGACCACCCGGTGGTGGGTCCGGTGGCTTTTGCTGAGCTCAACCGTCGCGAGAGCCTCGAGCAGGATCTGGCTTTCTATTTCGGCGCGGATTGGCGCAGCGCCGTTAAGCCCACACCCGGTGCCCAGCAGTACGTCGAGCGCCTGCACCAGGTGGCGCGGGACTGCCCGGAGCTGCTGGTGGGCCACCACTACACCCGCTACATCGGCGATCTCTCCGGCGGTCAGATCCTCAAGAACATTGCCCAGAAGGCGATGAACCTGGGTGAGCATGACGGCCTGCGCTTCTACGAATTCGACGCGATCCCCGACGAGAAGGGCTTCAAGGCCAACTACCGCACCGTGCTCGACAGCCTGCCGATCGATCAGGCCATGGCCGATCGCATCGTGGAGGAGGCCAACCACGCCTTCCACCTCAACATGACGATGTTCCAGGAGCTGGAGGGCAACCTGATCGCCGCCATCGGCAAGGTGCTGTTCGGCTTCCTCACCCGCCGTCAGCGCGCTGGCAGCACCGAGGCCGTCGCCGCCTGATCGCCCGTTTGAGGCCCCTCCGCTTTCTGGTTCCCGGCACCACCGGCAGGTTCCGCTGCGGGGGGTTGCTGGTGGAGCAGCAGACGGCCCGGCTGTTGGCCGATCTGGTGCCGACGGAGCTCGTCACCTACCGGCAGCGGGAGGAGGGTTTGCCCTTTCTCTCCGACCTGTTGCGGGCTGAGCCGGTGGGTGGTGCTGAGGCTGCGCAGGTGCTTTGGATCGTCAGCTGGGGCTTCGATGTGCCAGGGCAGTTGCGGGCGTTGCGGGCCCGGCCGGCGGCCTATCACGCCCACAGCAGTGGCTATGGCTTTCGCTTGCCGCCCGGGGTGCCGGTGCTGGCGGTGAGCCGCAACACCCTGGGCTACTGGGGTCAGTGGGCCAGCCGCAATCCCCTGTTTCTGGTGCCCAATGCCCTGGAGGCCAGCTGGATCGAGCGTGGCGATCGCCCCCTGAACCTCGGCGCCCAGCCAGCGCTGGGCGGTCGCACCATTGATGTGCTCGTGCAACGGCGCAAGTGCAGCGCCTACGTGCTGGAGCAGCTGGTGCCGGCCCTGCGGGCCCGGGGGCTGCGGGTGGAGGTGCAGAACGGCTGGGTGGAGGATCTGGTGGGCTTGTTCAACAGCGCCACGGTGGTGCTCTACGACTCCGCTGACCATTGGCGTTGCAGCGGCGTGAGTGAGGGCTTCGGCCTGCCGCCGGTGGAGGCGCTGGCCTGTGGCTGCGTGCTGTTCAGCAGCTTCAACCACGCCCTGGCTGACACCCTCGATCCCGGCGGAATGGCCCACCAGATCGGCGCCGGCACCCTGGCCGCCGATGTGGAACGGATCACGGCGGCGGTGGCTGATCCCGCCGCCTGGCTGCCGCCGCCGCGCCGGCTGGAGGAGCTGCTGGATGAGCTCAGCGAGCCGCGGTTGCGGGAGCGCTGGCGCCAGGCCCTCACGGGCATCAACGCTCACCTCGATCGCCTGCAGGCGGGTGACGCACCGCTGCATGCTCCTTCTCTGGTGCGGCTGCGGCTGGAGCGCTGGCGGCAGCGGTTGCGCAAACGGCTTCCCGCTGGTCTGGCCCGCCGGCTTGCCTAGGGTCGGCCCTATGAGCGCTTTCCTCGCCGGCCTGAATGATGCCCAGCGCAAGGCGGTGGACCACCACACCGGCCCGCTGCTGGTGGTGGCCGGCGCCGGCAGCGGCAAAACCCGGGCCCTCACCCACCGCATCGCTCACCTGATCGGTCACCACGGCGCCGATCCCGCCCATCTGCTGGCCGTCACCTTCACCAACAAGGCAGCTCGGGAGATGAAGGAGCGGCTGGAGCTGCTGCTGGCCCAGAAGTTGGCCCAGAGCCAGTTCGGTCAGCCCTGGAGCACCTTGCCGGCGGTGGAGCAGCGCCAGCTGCGCTCGCGCATCTACCGGGAGGTGATCAAAGAGTTGTGGATCGGCACGTTCCATGCCCTGTTCGCCCGGCTGCTGCGCTTCGACATCGACAAGTTCAAGGATCCCGAGGGGCTCAGCTGGACCCGCCAGTTCTCGATCTACGACGAGAACGACGTGCAGAGCCTGATCAAGGAGATCGTCACCCAGGAGCTGCAGCTCGACCCCAAGCGCTTTGAGCCCAAGAAAGTGCGCTGGGCGATCAGCAACGCCAAGAACCAGGGCTGGATGCCCGAGCAGCTGGAAGCCGATGCGGGCGGCCAGCGGGGCAAGTTGATGGCGGAGACCTACCGGCGCTATCGGCGCGCCCTGGCCGCCAACAACGCCCTCGACTTCGACGACTTGCTGCTGCTGCCGGTGCAGTTGCTGCGCCAGAACGAGCAGATTCGCGACTACTGGCACCGGCGCTTCCGCCACGTGCTCGTGGACGAATACCAGGACACCAACCGCACCCAGTACGACCTGATCAAGCTGCTGGTGACCAACGGTCGCGAGCCTTCCGACTACGACGACTGGGATGGGCGCTCGGTGTTTGTGGTGGGTGATGCCGACCAGAGCATCTACAGCTTCCGTGCTGCCGATTTCACGATCCTGATGGGCTTCCAGGACGACTTCGGTGACGGGGCCGCCAGTGAGACCACCGCCACGATGGTGAAGCTGGAGGAGAACTACCGCTCCACCGCCACGATCCTGGAGGCGGCCAACGCCCTGATCGCCCACAACTCCGAGCGCATCGACAAGGTGCTGCGGCCCACCCGCGGCGAGGGCGAGCTGATTTCCCTCACCCGCTGCGACGACGAGATCGCCGAGGCCGAGGCGGTGGTGCATCGCATGCGCATGCTCGAAGCTGCCCACCCCGATCTCAGCTGGGGCGACATGGCCGTGCTCTATCGCACCAATGCCCAGAGTCGGGCGATGGAGGAGTCGCTGGTGCGCTGGGGCATCCCCTACATCGTGGTGGGCGGGCTGCGCTTCTACGACCGGCGCGAGATCAAGGACGTGCTCGCCTACCTCAAGTTGCTGGTGAATCCGGCCGATACCGTCAGCCTGCTGCGGGTGCTCAACACCCCCAAGCGCGGCATCGGCAAAACCACGATCGAGCGGCTCACCGACGCGTCCAACCAGCTCGGCATTCCCCTCTGGGATGTGGTGAGTGATGCCGAGGCGGTGCGCTCCCTGGGGGGGCGCTCGGCCAAGGGGCTGCTGCAGTTCTGCGAGCTGATCAATGGCCTTCAGGCCTGCGCCCAGGACATCGCCCCCTCGGAGCTGGTGCAGCGGGTGATGGAGCAGAGCGGCTACGTGGCGGAGCTGATCGCCGATGGCACCGACGAAGCCGAAGACCGGCGCCGCAACCTCAATGAACTGGTGAACGCTGCCTTGCAATACCAGGAGGAAAACGAGGAGGGCTCCCTGGAGGAGTTCCTGGCCTCCGCTGCCCTGGCCAGCGATGCCGACAGCAAGGACACCGACCAGGACCGGGTCACCCTGATGACCCTGCACGCCAGCAAGGGCCTGGAATTTCCGGTGGTGTATCTGGTGGGGATGGAACAGGGCCTGTTCCCCAGCTACCGCTCCCTCGAAGACCCCTCCGCCCTGGAGGAGGAGCGCCGCCTCTGCTACGTCGGCCTCACCCGGGCCAAAGAGCGCCTGTTCCTCTCCCATGCCAGTGAGCGGCGGCTCTGGGGCGGCATGCGCGAGCCGGCGGTGCCGTCGGTGTTTCTTTCCGAGCTGCCCAGTGCCCTGATCCAGGGCGACATTCCCCACAGCGGCGGGGCCGCCATCCGCCGCGAGCAGCGCCTCGATCGCCTCACCCGCGTCGATCGCGATGAGGCCCGCCAGGTGGCCGCTGGCGGTGCGGCTGGGGCCCCGGCCAATGCGGTGCGGCGCCGGGCGGTCGGCAAAACCTGGGCCGTGGGAGATCGGCTGCGGCACAGCAGCTTTGGTGAGGGTCAGGTGACCCACCTGTTCGGCAGTGGTGAAAAGGTGTCGATTGCGGTGAAATTCCAGGGGATGGGACCCAAGATCCTCGACCCGCGCCTGGCCCCGATCGAGCCCGTTTGATGCCCCGCGCCGCAGAGGCCTAGGTGGAGATCCCCGGCATCCCCGCCCCTGTGTTGATGGCCCTGCGCCGGGCCGGCTCCGGATCCGGTGCGGCCTCTGTGGCGCTGGTGGGCGGGGCGGTGCGCGATCTGCTGCTGCACCGGGTGCACAACGATCCCTGGCGGGGGCTGCCCGATCTGGATCTGGTGGTGGAAGGCCGGGCTTCGCAGTGGGTGGCGGGGCTCGTGGCGGCGTTGGTGGACCAGCTAGGGCCTGGGGTGGTGCAACGCTGCCAGGAGCACGGCGCCTACGGCACGGTGGAGCTGGAGCTCAGTGTGGCCGGCGAGCCGGTGCTGCTGGATGTGGCCACGGCCCGGCGGGAGAGTTATCCGGTGCCGGCCGAAAATCCCCAGGTGAGCTTTGGCTGCCTGGCCGACGACCTGGCCCGTCGCGACTTCAGCATTAATGCCATGGCCCTGGAGCTGGCCAGTGGCACCCTGCTCGATCCCCATGGCGGCCGCGAGGATCTGGAACGGCGCCAGCTGCGCTTCCTGCATGGCGGCAGCGTTCGCGACGATCCCACCCGCCTGGTGCGGGGTGCCCGCTATGCGGCCCGGCTCGGGCTGGAGCTGGAGTCCGCCAGCACCGAGCAGGCCCGCGTCACCCTGGCGGCCTGGCCCTGGGGCTGGCGGCTGGGCGATCCGCCGGGTCAGGCGCCGGCGGCCCTGGGCACCCGGCTGCGGATGGAGCTGGAGCTGTTGTTGGAGCGGGAGCCGTGGTTGGCGGCGCTCACGGCGTTGCAGCGCTGGGGTGCGCTGGCGTTGCTGGATCCGGCGCTGCAGGCGGATCGCACCTGGCCGCGGCGGCTGCGCTGGGCCCTGCGGCTGGGGTTGCCCCCCTTGGCGGCGCTGGTGGCCGGTGCCGCCGATCCGCTGGCGCTGGCGGAGCGGCTGCAGCTGCCCCATCGCCAGCACCGGCTGCTGGTGCAGTGGTTGACGCTGCGGCGGCGGTTGCAGGAGCGGCAGGGAGATGGTCTCCCGGTATTGGTTGAACACTGGTGCGCCCTGTTGGAGGCGCCGGGGTGCAGCCCCGAGGGCGTGGCCCTGGCGATCGCTTGCAGCACCGGCCCGCGCCGGCCGCTGCTGCGCTGGTGGCAACGTTGGCGCCAGGTCAAGGCCGCGTCGACCGCGGCAGATCTGTTGGCCGCTGGCATGCGGCCAGGGCCTGAGCTCGGCCAGCGGCTGCGGGAGCTGCGGGCCGAGAGGCTGCGGCTGGAGCGGCTTTAGCGTGAGCGCATGACTGATCCGGTGCGTGATCCCTGCGTCGTGGTGGCCGTGCCGGCCCGCCTGGAATCGGCGCGGCTGCCGGGCAAGGTGCTCGCCGACATCGCCGGCAAGCCGATGCTCCAGCACGTGCTGGAGCGCTGCCGGCAGGCCAAAGGCGTGGCGGCAGTGGTGGTGTGCACCGATAGCGAGCAGGTGCGCGCTGACGCCGAAGCCTGGGGCTTCCCGGTGCTGATGACCTCCCCCGACTGCAGCTCGGGCAGTGAGCGCCTGGCCAGCGTGGTAACGGAGCTGGTGGCCGCCGCGGGTGGCTCGTCTTCAGACACGCTCGTGATCAATGTGCAGGGGGATCAGCCCCTACTGGATCCGGGGATCATCGAGACGATGGTGGCCCAGTTTGTGGCGCTGCAGCGGCCGCCGGTGCTGACGCCGGTGTATCCGCTGGCAGCCGACAAGCTGCACGATCCCAACGTGGTGAAGGTGTTGCGGGCCCGTGACGGCCGGGCCATCACCTTCTCCCGCAGTGCCCTGCCCCATCTGCGCGGCGTGCCGCCGGAGCAGTGGGCCGACCACACCACGTATTGGGGTCACGTTGGGCTCTATGGCTACCGGGCCGATGTGCTTGCGGGCTGGATGGCCTTGCCGGCCTCCCCGCTGGAGGAGCTGGAGAAGCTCGAGCAGTTGCGGATGATCGAGGCCGGAATTCCCCTGCTCACCTACGCAGTGGACCAGGACTGCCTGTCGGTGGATACGCAGGAGCAGCTCGAGCAGGCCCGGGCCTTGGCCCAGGCCCAGTCTGAGTTTTAGGCGTTAGGCGTTGCCCTCGCGCCAGCCGTCCCGGTTGAGGGCTTGCCACAGCCCCCGGTGCTGCAGCAGGGCTTCGGCCAGCTCGCGCACGGCGCCATCGCCACCCCGCCGCAGCAGCACCCAGTCGGCCTGGCGCCGCAGGCCCGCGGCCCCATCGGCGGGGCTGATCAGCAGGCCCGCGGCGGGGCGAACCGTGAGGTCGTTGAGGTCGTCGCCGATGAAGGCGGTGTGCTCGCGCTCCAGCTCCAGCGTGGCCTGGAGTTGGCGCAGGGCGCTGAGCTTGTCGCCCACCCCCACCAGACAGTGGCTCACCTGCAGGTGCCTGGCCCGCTGCTCGATGGCCCCACTGCGGCCGCCACTGAGAAAGGCGACTTCGATGCCTGCCCGCTGCAGCATCCGGATCGCCAGGCCGTCGCGTACGTCGAAGCGCTTCACCACCCGGCCCTGCTCGTCGTAGTGCAGTCCCCCGTCGGTGAGCACCCCATCCACATCGCACACCAGCAGCTGGATCTGGCCCAGGCGGGAGCTGAGCAGGCGCCGCTTGAGGCGCGAGCGCAAACCCAGCCGGCTCACAGCGTGCTCACCGCCATGCCGTCGGCCACCGCCGCCCGGATGGCCAGGAGCTGGCGCAGCAGGGCCTCCAGGCGATGCAGCGGCACCATGTTGGGGCCGTCGCTGAGGGCTTTGTCCGGGTTGGGATGCACTTCCAGGAAGAGGCCATCCACGCCCACCGCAACCGCTGCTCTGGCGAGGGGTGCCACGAATTCCCGCTGGCCGCCCGAGGTGGTGCCCTGGCCGCCGGGCTGTTGCACCGCGTGGGTGGCATCGAAGATCACCGGGCAACCCAGGGCCTGCATCTGGGGGATGCCGCGGTAATCCACCACCAGGGTGTTGTAGCCAAAGCTGCTGCCCCGCTCGGTGAGCCAAAGGCGGCCGCTGGCGGGATCCAGCCCGCATTCGGTGAGCTTGTTCACCACCTGGGCCATGTCCCAGGGAGCCAGGAATTGGCCCTTTTTCACGTTCACCACCTTCGCGGTGCCGTCCACGGCCTGGGCCGCGGCCTCCAGCAGGTCGGTCTGGCGGCAGAGGAAGGCTGGGATTTGCAGCACGTCCACGGCCTGGGCGGCGGCGGCGGCCTGGTGGCTTTCGTGGATGTCGGTGAGCACCGGCAGGCCGAAGGTCTGCCCCACCTCCTGCAGGATCGCCAGGCCCTCCTCGGGGCCCGGCCCGCGGAAGGATTTGCCGGAGCTGCGGTTGGCCTTGTCGAAGCTGGCCTTGAACACGTAGCGGATGCCGAGCCGATCGGTGATGGCTTTCACCTGCTCGGCCACCTGCAGCACCAGATCGCGACTTTCGATCACGCAGGGCCCGGCGATCAGGGTGAAGGGGATGGCCGTCATGGGCGCTCAGCGGCGGTGCTGGTGGTGAACCCAGCCTGCACCAGATCGTGCAGCCGCAGTAGGCCCAGCAGTTGGCTGGGCTGGGCTGGATCCACCACAGGCAGCACCGAAATCGCCTGGCGGGGATTGCGCTCCATCAGCTCCAGCGCCGCAACGGCAAGGGTGTCGGGCGCCACCGTGATCGGGTTGGCGGTCGCCATGGCGCCGGCGCGCAGGGCAGCCCAGCGCTCGGGGGCATGGCGTTGCAGGGTGCGGCGCAGATCGCCGTCGGTGATCAGACCAGCCAGTTCGGCGGGGTTGTGGGCCGCCTGCACCCAGGCGGCGCCGAGGCTGCCCTTGCCGTTGCTGCCTTCGGTGAGCCGGCCGATCACCTCCGCCAGCGGCGCTTCGGGTGAGAGGCCCGCCAGCTCGCTGGCCGGCACCATCAGATCGGCCACGGTGAGGGTGAGCTGGCGGCCGAGGGAGCCGGCGGGATGGTTGATGGCGAAGTCTTCCGGCGAGATGCCGGCCCGCTCCATCCACACGGCCGCCAGGGCATCGCCGATCGCCATCGCCACCGCCGTGCTGGCGGTGGGGGCCAGGTTCAGCGGGCACACCTCCCGATCCACCGCCCCATCGAGCACCACGTCGCAGCCCAGCGCCAGGCTGGAGCCCAGGCGGCCCACCAGGGCGATGCGGGCGGTGCCGCGGCGGCGCAGGTGGGGAAGGATGGCCAGCAGCTCTTCGGTTTCGCCGCTGTTGGAGAGCAGCAGGGCCACGTCGTCGGAGGCGACGATGCCCAGGTCGCCATGCAGGGCGTCGACTGGGTTGAGAAACACGGCCGTCAGGCCGATCGAGGAAAAGGTGGCGGCGATCTTGCGGGCCACGATGCCGCTTTTGCCCACCCCCGTCACCACCAGCTTGGCGCGGCGCTGCCGGCAGCCTTCCAGCAACTCCAGGGCGGCCTCCACCTGTTCGCTGCTGAGGCGCTGGGCGACGGCGGCGATGGCCGCAGCCTCTTCCTCCAGGCAGCGAGTGAGGGCAGACAAGAGGTCGGGATCAGCAGTGACATCATTCTCCCTGCCGGGTCGCTGGGGCGGTGCTCAGGGGTGCACCCGGCCGATCACGGCCGCCTGGAGGAAGCCCGCCTGCTGCAGCGCGCCGAGGGCGGCGTCGCATTGGTCGGGGGGAATGGCTCCCAGCAGGGGGCCGCAGGTCTGGGGGTCGATCAACAGGGCGTGCTGCGCCGCGCTGGCCGGGCCTTGCAGCTGCACCCGCTCCCCCAATAGGACCAGGGCGCTGGCATTGGAGGGAGCCAGGCTGCTGGCCCAGCCCTGCTCCAGCAGCGCCAGAGCCCCGGGCAGGGCTGGGATCGCGGCAGCCTTCAGCGTGACGCGGTAAGCGTCAGGGCTGGCGGCCAGCATCTCGCCCAGGTGGCCCAGCAGTCCGAAGCCGGTCACGTCGGTGCAGGCCCGGCAGCCGTGGCGGGCTAGGAGCTCCACCAGCTGCGCCTGGCTCTGCTGCATCTGGATGAGGGCGGCGTCGATCCACTGGGGTGCTGCGGCCCCGGCCA
>Ga0194111_10008136_pt1 | contig 11600 bp, 8 predicted proteins | sample TA2KigC300mmetaG_FD_146194 | JGI IMG/M metagenome (GOLD analysis project Ga0194111, IMG submission 146194) | Freshwater microbial communities from Lake Tanganyika, Tanzania - TA2015033 Kigoma Deep Cast 300m | ecosystem: Environmental > Aquatic > Freshwater > Lake | place: Tanzania: Lake... | reverse complement strand
TGGCCGCCGCTGCTCTGCCGGGGGCGGCCGGCCACCATCGTGGGCACCGCCGGCCCCGACGTGCTCGTCGGCACACCGGGCGACGACGTCATCGCCGGCCGGGGAGGCAACGACCTCATCCTGGGCCTGGGGGGCGACGACCTGATCTGCGGCGGCGACGGCGACGACCTCATCTGGGGAGGCGACGGCGACGACGAGCTGTGGGGCGGAGAAGGCAACGACCGCCTCTACGGGGAAGCCGGCGCCGACCGCCTGTACGGAGAGGCAGGGAACGACGTCCTGTGGGGCGGCCCCGGACCCGACTTCCTCTCGGGCGGCGACGGCGACGACACCCTCCTCGGCCACGAAGGCGACGACCTCCTCATCGCCGGCCCCGGCCGCGACTACCTGTGGGGCGGCACCGGCAACGACGTCCTGGTGGGCTACGGGCCCGAGGACTCTCTCAGCGGCGACGAGAACGACACCTGCCGGGCGGGCGCGGTGATGGTGGCGTGCAGTTGAGCTGCCCGGGGCCCTCCGATGCCCGTCCACCATGCTCCGGGCTGGGGCCTCAGTCGGCCGGTCTCTGGCCCGCCGACCGGCGCCGGCGGTAAGCCCGGGCGTGGACGGCGTTGCCGCAAGCCGTGCCGCAGAACAGACCGGACTGGTTCTTGGACCGGTCGTAGAACGCCCAGCGGCAGGTGTCGTTGCAGCAGACCTTGAACCGAGGCCAGGTGCCGTCGGCGGTAGCCGTGTAGAGGATGGCGAGGAGACGGGCCAGCGCGCCGTCCACCCCCCGGCCGGCGGCCGCCAATCGGGCGGCTCCGTCCTCGCCTAGGCGGACCACGAGGGTAGCCCCCTGCCCCACGGCGTCCACCTCCTCGGACGCGGCCAAATCCACCCGGCGGTCGTGGTTGGCCTCCCCCAGGCGACGCAGTGCCTCCCGGAAACGCAGGGCTCGGCGGTGCCCGGCGCCGTCCACCGTCTCTCCCGGTTCCAGAAGGCCGTGCTCGACGAGCCACACCCGGAGTGTCTCGGGCGTCCGCGCGGTATCGCGGCGAGAATCCAACTCGACGGTGTTCACGAAGGCGCGTAGCGTTTCCAGGTCCCTCGGAGCCTCGCGGCTCATGCCTCAGCCTCCTTCATAGGAAGCCACCATAGGCGCGACCCCGCTAGCCATCACCCCTCCTCGTGCACCCCGCTGCGGTCCACGGTCGCTCCGGCCACCCAGGTCCCGGCGGCCACCAGGGCCCGCCCCACCGCCCGGCGCAGCGACCCCGCCGCGACCGCCCGGCCGACCCTCACCCGAATCGCCTTCCTTTCCGCCGCCGCCTCGCGGTGCAGCTCACGGATCCGTTCCCGGGCCAGTTCCTCCGCCAACAGGAACTGCATCTTCCGCCTCCTCTGCCGTCATGTCTAACAGCAGTTTAGCCCTGACTCAAGTCAGGTGTCAACGACATTAGGACATGACGCATCTGCAAGGGAGGTGCCTCACCTCCCCCAATAGGCCCAGTTGCGGGATCGCACGTGGCGCACCTCCTCGGGCCAGGGGTGGAAGCGGCGGGCTACCAGATTGGTCACCCCGTCGCGATGCTCGACCACCCCCTCGAGCACCACCCCCACCGACTTCCGGGCCACCTCGCGGTAGGTCTGCCACACCGCGGGGAGCACCACCACGTTCAGCAAGCCGGTCTCGTCCTCCAGGTTCAGGAAGATGACCCCTTTGGCGGTCATCGGCCGCTGGCGGTGGGTGATCAGGCCGCCCACCGCCACCCGGCGTCCGTGCCCGCCGCCCACCACCTCGGCGACGGTCAGGCACCTGCGGGCCGCCAGCCACTCCCGCACGAACTCCACGGGGTGGCGCACCGAGACGCCGGTGGCCCAGAGGTCGGCCCGGGCCTCCTCGGCGGCGGTCATGGCCGTCAGTGGCGGCGCCGCGGCCCCCTCGGCCAGGGCGAGGCGCCCGGGTCCCAGGTCGGCCAGGGCTCCCGCCGCCCACAGACCTTCCCGGCGCCCCACCCCCAGGGTCGCCAGCGCCCCGGCGGCGGCCAGGCCCTCCAGGGCCTCCACCGTCAGTCCGGTGCGCTGCGCCAGGTCCACCACCCCGGTGAAAGGGCCCTGCACGAGGCGAGTCCCTTCGAGGCGAGTGATCTCGGCTTCACCCAGGCCCCGCACGTAACGCAGGCCGAGGCGCACCGCGGTGGCCGGGCGCAGCGGGTCGTCGGCCAATCCCCTCCCCCTCCGCCACGACAGCCCGGCCACCGTCACCACGTCCTCGGGATCGGCGGCGAGGGGGACCACGGTGCAGTCGAAGGCCGACTCGTTCACGTCGGGAGGCACCACGGTCACCCCGTGCCGTCCGGCGTCGGCGACCAGCGAGTTGGGCGAGTAGAAGCCCATCGGCTGGGCGTTGAGCAGGCCCGCCAGGTACTCGGCGGGCCAGTGGGCCCGCAGCCAGGCCGACATGTAGACGATGTAGGCGAAGGACACCGCGTGGCTCTCGGGGAAGCCGAAGGAGGCGAACCCCTGCAGTTTCTCCCAGATCTCATCGGCGGCCTTCCCGGTGATCCCCCGGCTCGCCATGCCGGCGTAGGTCTCGGCCCGCAGCTTGGCCATCTCCTCGTCGGAGCGCTTGTGGGTCATCGCCTGGCGCAGGCGGTCGGACTGCCCGGGGGTGTATCCGGCGCAGACCCGGGCCAGTTCCATCAACTGCTCCTGGAAGACCGGCACCCCCAGGGTCTTGGCCAGGATCGGCTCGGCCGCCGGATGCGGGAACTGCACCGCCTCCTCCCCGTTACGCCGCCGCAGGTAGGGGTGCACCGAGTGCCCCTGGATGGGGCCGGGGCGGATGAGGGCCACCTCGACGGCCAGGTCGTAGAAGGTCTTCGGCTTCATGCGGGGCAGGGTGGCCATCTGGGCCCGCGACTCCACCTGGAAGACCCCCACGGTGTCGGCCCGGGTGAGCATCTGGTAGACGGCCGGCTCCTGGGGGATGGCGGCCAGGTCGAGGCGCACCCCGTGCACTTCCTCGATAGCGTCCACCGCCAGGTGCAGGGCGTTGAGCATGCCCAGGCCCAGCAGGTCGAACTTGACGATGCCCATGGAGGCGCAGTCGTCCTTGTCCCACTGCAGCACCGAGCGGTCCTCCATGCGCCCCCACTCCAGGGGGACCACCTCCCACAGCGGACGGTCGGCGATCACCATTCCCCCGGAGTGGATGCCGAGATGTCGGGGAAAACCGTCGAGGCGGCGGCAGGCGTCGAGGATCAACCGGCCGCTGCGGCCGGGGGGCAGGTCCACGAACTCGGGGATGGCCTCGGGGCGGCGGGTGTCGAGGTACTTGGTCAGGCCGTTGACCTGCGCCTGGGTCAGGCCGAAGGCCTTGCCCACATCCTGCAGCACGGAACGGGCCCGATAGGTGATCACGTTGGCCACCATGGCCGCCCGCTCCCTGCCGTAGCGCCGGTAGCAGTACTGGATCACCTCTTCGCGCCGTTCCGCCTCGAAGTCCACGTCGATGTCGGGAGGCCGCCCCCGCTCCGCCGAGAGGAACCGCTCGAAGGGCAGGCCGAGGCGGATGGGGTCCACCCGGGTCACCCCCAGGCAGCGGCACACCGCCGAGTCGGCCCCCGACCCCCGGATCTGGCAGTAGATGCCCTGCTCCCGGGCGAAGCGGACGATGTCCCACACCACCAGGAAGTAGCCGGGGAAGCCGAGTTCCTCGATGACTCCCAGTTCGTGCTCCAGGCGGGCCCGGGCGGCGGGGTCGACGGCCTCCGGCCCCTCTCCCGGGTACACCCCTCGGGCCCCTTCGAACACCAGATGGCGCAGATACTCCGTCTCACTATGAAAAGCCCCCGGCATGGGGAAGTCGGGAAGGCGGGGAGCCACCAGGCGCAGATCGAAAGCCAGGGCTTCCCCCAGTTCGGCGGCCCGGAGCACCGCCCCCGGGTAGCGGGCGAGGCGGCGGGCCATCTCCCCGGGGGACTTCAGACACCGCTCGTCGGTGGCCGGCCAGAAGGCGTGCCCCTCCTCCAGCGAGCGCCTGCCCCCGACAGCGGCCAGCACCTCGGCCAGGTCGGCCTGGGAGCGGTCGTGGTAGTGCACATCGTTGGTGGCCACGAGCGGCAGGCCGAGGCGCCCCGCCACCTCGGCCAGCAGGTCGTTGCGGGGGTCGTCCTCCGGCATGCCGTGGTGCCACACCTCCACGAAGAGGCGAGCGGGGAACACCTCGCGCAATCGGGTGGCAGCCCGCATCGCCCCGTCGAGGTCCCCCTCCTGGGCGGCACGGGGCACCGCCCCCTGCCGGCAGGCGGTGAGCGCCACCAGGCGGCCCGCCGCGGAGGCCTCGGCCAGGTCCTCCCAGGAGTACACCGGGCGGTCCTTCTCGCCGCGGAACTGGGCCCGGGTCGCCAGGCCGCTGAGAGCGGCGTAGCCGGCCGGGTCGGGAGCAAGCAGCACCAGGTGGTCGGTGGGGGGCAGACGAGTCGGCTTGGGGCCGTGCAGGCGGTGGGTGCGGCCCCGGCGCCGCCCACCCTCCCCCGCGGGGGCGGGGAAGGCGCCGCCGGCCAAGCCGGCCGCGGAGGGGGCAAGACCGCGCCCGAGCGCGGCCTCGCCCTCCTCTTGCCGTGCCATCCCCACCTCCACCCCGTACACCGTCTTCAGGCCCGCTTCCTCAGCCGCCAGGCGGAACCGGGGAGCCCCGTACAACCCGTGGTGGTCGGTGATGGCCAGGGCGGCGTAACCCAGGTCGGCGGCCCGCCGCACCAGATCGGCCGGGAAGGAAGCGCCGTCCAGGAAGGAGAAGTTGCTGTGGCAGTGCAGTTCGGCGTACCGGGCCATGGGAGTCTCTCAGCCTAGTCGAACACCTGTTCGACTGCCGGGCTCAGCCCTCCACGACCCCGCACACCCTGAGTCGATCCTCTCCCCGGTTCGCCACCTCGAGCCTCGCCCCTCCTGCCGGTGGCGCCGCCGCGGCGACCACCATCCGCCCGGCAACCAGGACCTCTCGTGGAAACACCCCGAAGCGGTCTCGCCATATCAGCCCCACCGGAGCCGACTCCCCCCGGCGTCCCACAAGGTGGAACCTGCCAGATGCCACCACGGCGAAGCGCCGGCGGTTTCCGGGTTCCATCCCGACGCAACCTTCGGACCCTTCGCTCACCGCGAGCGCCGGGACGGCCGGGGCCAGGTCGCTCCGCCCTGGGACGAGCCGCAGCCGCGGGCGCGCCTCCTCCCAGCCCGGCCATGGCTCCGGAGGTGCCGGCGCCCAACCGTCGGCCAGGAACTGCCTCACGCCGGACACGGTGAGGGTGTATGCCGTCTCGATGCCCAGATGGTGTCGGAGCCCAATGCCACCGAGAGCCGGCTCACCCGACTGCAGCGCCTGTCCCAGGACCTCCATCGCCACCCGGCCTTTCAGCGACCACGCCTCGAAGTCGTCGGTCTTGAGCACTCGCTGCCACCCGTTCACCCCTACGAGCAGGCCGCCGATCAACACCAGAGCCGGCACCCGGCCTCCGGTCGGCCATCGGGTCGGGAGGCGCAGCCGGGGCACCAGGGCGGGCACCGCCAGCAGGATCATCGCGTAGGCGTAGCGGGCCCGGTCCACGGGCTGGCCCGCCGCCCCCCGCAGCAGGCCCACCATCAGCAGATACCCAATGAAAGAGAAGAAAAACACCAGATCGACGCGCCGCAGCCTCCGTTTCCAGGCCAACCATCCGAGACCTGCGGCCAGGAGGACGCCAATCCCGGCACCGGCCGCCACTCCCCAGCCGTCGAACCCCAGCAGCCGGCCGGTGCTGTTGCCCAGCAGCCGCAGGATCTCCCCCGGCACCGCCGCCAGGTTCCCCCAGTCCATCCGTCCTTGCTCCGCGGTGGCGCCGCGGGTGGCATACCACGCCCCATACACCACCACCGCCGGGAGGAAACTCCACCACCAGCGCCGCAAGCCCCGGGTGACGGCAACGGCCCCCAAGCAGGCCACCACTCCGGCAACTCCGACGCTGCTCGACACGATCATGACCAGCAGGGCCGCGGCAACCAGCACCCGATCCCGCACCGAGGGGGCGGCCTCGCCGTCGAGGCAGATCGCCACCCACAAGAGCAAGGCCAGCGCGATGAGGCCCCCGATGACGATCGAACTGAGAAAGGCCGATACCCCCAGGAACAGCACCACCAGGAAGGCGATGAAGGCTACGCCGCCGTCCGACCCCCGCCGCAGCAGCGTGCGCCACAAGAGCAGGGACAAGCCGGCATGGCCTACCAGGTGCGGCAGGTAGTACCAGGGCCAGAAGTCGAGGCCCACCGTCGCGTAGAGGAAACGGTGCAGGCCTACCGCAGCCACCTGCAGATGCCCGGCGTGGGGCCGGATCCACGACTCCAGCGACCCTGCCTCCCGACCCACCAGGAAGTCGAAGACGTCGTCGCGAAACCACATCCGCCGCCCCACCCAGAGCATCAGACCTACCGAGACGGCGGCCGCCGTCAGGGCCAGGACCCACTCCAGACACGCCCGGCGATCCCTTTGATTGGAGGAGACGGTCAAGGTGCTCTTCTCGAAGAATCGACGCAGGCCGCGGCCACAGGCTTCCACCGCGGGCGACGGGACCCCGCCACGCTACACCCCAAAGCGCTCGCGCCACGCGGCGACGTCGCCCATTGAGGCATTGCCTCCGCAGAGCACCAGAACGGCGTGCTCCCCGAGGCGACCTCGTACCGCCTCGGCGGCGGCCAGGGTGCAGGAGGCCGCCGGTTCGGTGAGCACCTTCGCCCGCTCCAGCAGGAAGACCAGGCCGGCCACCGCCGCCTCATCGGGCACCACGATCACCTCCTCCAGCCAGGCGCGGGCCGCCGCCAGCGTCCCTGCCGACACCCACGGGGCGGCCAGCGTCTTGGCGATCGAGGTCGGCTGCAGCTCTACGGGATGCCCGGCATCGAGGGCCAGGCGCATGGCGTGGCATCCCAGCGTCTCCACCCCCCACACCCGGGCGGCCGGCACCAGGCCCTTGACCGCGGCCGCCACCCCCGTCATGAGGCCCCCGCCTCCGATGCTGACGAAGACGTCGGTGAGATCCGGGGCGTCCTCGACTACTTCGAGGCCCAGGGTGCCGTTCCCCGCCATCATCGCCGGGTCGTCGAAGGGATGCAGCACCGCCAGCCCCTGCTCTCGATAGGCCTCGGCCCCGGCAAAAGCCTCGGCGATGGATGGGGCCAACTCCACCTCGGCACCGTAGCCCCGGGTGGCGGCGAGATAGTGCGCCGGGGTGCCCTCGGGCATCACGATGCGGACGGGCACGCCCAGTTCCCGGCCGGCGTAGGCCAGGCCCTGGGCGTAGTTCCCCCCGCTGACACCGACGGCGCCGCGCCCCCGCTCCTCGGCGGACAGGCCGAGCAACTGGCTGAACACCCCGCGCGGCTTGAACGAACCCGTCTTCTGGAACACCTCCAGCTTCAGCGAGACCCGGGTTCCCAACCGCTCCGACAGGCTGCGGCTGCCCACCAGCGGAGTGCGGTGCACCCGGCCTTCCACCCGCGCCGCGGCGGCGCGCACCTCGGGCAAACCAATCGGCAGCATGCCCCCACCCTACCGGCCGCCGAGGGCACCACACCTGGCAAGATGGGGGCGATGCGTCACGCCTTCGTCTGCGGCTACTCGCGCTCGGGGACCACCCTGCTGGCCACCATCCTCGACTCCCACCCCGGCATCTCGATGGGCTACGAACTGGTGCCGACGAGGCTGCCCGACCTCCCCACCGCCCGGCAGCATCTGCGGCGGGCCCTGGCCGAGGACCCCGCCGATCCCGCCGCCGTCCTGCGCCGCGACCCCGCCACCGAGGAACTGGGCCTCTTCGTCATACATGCCTCCTGGGCCCTCGTGCGTCCCGCCGAGCTGGCCGAACTGCTCGAGGCCGAGATCGCCGTGGGGCGGTCCGATGCCTCCCGCACCCGCCGGGCCGCCCGCCTCGCCATGGCGGTGGTGGAACGCAAGCGTGAGCAGGAGGGCGCCGGGCTCACCGGCTTCAAGGTGCAGACCTCCCGCTTCGGTGTCTTCCGCCGCCTCTTCCCCGACTCGGCGTTCCTGGCAATCGTGCGCGACCCGCGCGACGTGGTGGCGTCACAGCAGGGCCGCGGGTTCGCGCGGTCGGTGGAGCGGATCGCCACCCACTGGCGCGACTACTACCAACGCTTTTCCCGCTTCGCCCTCCTCCACCCCCGCCGCAGCCTGGTCGTGCGCTACGAGGACCTGGTGGCCGACCCGGAGCCCCAGTACGCCCGCATCTTCGGCCTGCTCGGCCTGGCCTACGGCGACGAGGTGCGGCGCTACTGGGAGTCGAAGGCCAGCGTGCACCGCACCCGCCACAACAACGCCCCGGCGGTGGGACGCGAGCCGTTCACCTCCAGCCTGGGCCGTTGGCGCCGCGACCTCGACCCCGCCGACCGGGCCACCGTCGAGCGGCTGTGCCGGCGGACGATGACCCGATTCGGCTATCCCCCGGACTGAGTAGCTGTTGGGGAAGTTCGCGCCGGTAGCGGGCGGATTGTCATGTTGTGGTGGTTGCGGGGCGGTAGGGTCCGGCGATGGGCACCGATGAGCGGCAGTCCAAGGGAACGTGGGGGTCGCTGCCTGCGGATCTCAGCGACGAGGAGTGGGGCCTGATCGCCGATCTGGTTCCTACCTACTCCGGTGGTGGCCGGATGGGCCGGCCCGCCAAGTGGCCCAAACGTGAGATTGTCAACGCGGTCTTCTATGTGGCGGCTACCGGATGCCAGTGGCGGGCCCTGCCTTCCCACTATCCCCACTGGAACACGGTGCACCGTTACCATCTGGCCTGGAGCCGGGACGGTACCTGGGAGCAGATCGTGGACCGGCTCCGTAGCTTGGTGAGGGTGAAGGAGGGCCACCAGCCTGAACCCTCGGCGTCGGTGGTGGATGCCCGAAGCGTCCGCGGCGCCTCCACCGTTGGTTCTGCTACCAGGGGTTTCGATGCCGGCAAGCGGGTTTCGGGACGCAAGACCTTCGGGCTGGTCGACACCTTGGGGCTGCTGGTAGCGGTGGTGGTCATGGCCGCCAATCTCTCCGACAACGCCGGAGGGGCCTTGGCGGTGGACCGGGCGGTCCCCAAGTCCCGGCGGCTGCGCAAGGTGTGGTGCGACGCCGGCTTCAAGCAGGCCTTCGCCACCCACTGTTCCCGGCTCGGCATCATCGCCGAGGTGGTCAACCGGATCTCCGCCCGCTCCTTCGAGGTGCTGCCCCGACGCTGGATCGTGGAGCGGACCTGGGCGTGGCTGGTCAACCACCGACGCCTGCGCGTCGACTACGAACGCGACCCCGCCGTGGCCGAAGGATTCGTCTGGGCCGCCCACGCCCGGCTGCTGCTTCGTCGCCTCACCCGACCGGTCAACCCCGACACGCGCTGGGACAACTAACGCGACAGCTTCTGAGACCGCTCGCCGGCCTCACTCCCGGCGACCGGTTCCTCCCTCCTGGCATCGTGAGCCGCCACGGCGAGTGCCAGGCCTTCCTCACCCAGTTCCACCGCCAGGTGCAGCCCCCATCCCTGGGCGAAATCCGGCGGCTCCCAGGCCAGCCACCGCATCGCTCTCAAGGCCTCCCCAAGGCGCTCCGCCTCCGCCGGCCACTCCAGGTCGGCCAGGGCGGCAACCGCCCACCAGGCCGCCGCCCGTCCCGCCGCCGTGCCCCGCCGCCGCCCGTAGGCACCCCCGCTCGCGGCAGCCCAGGCCAGCCAGGCCAGGCCGGCAGCGGCGTCGACCTCGGCCGCCGGAACCTCTCGCCACCCCAGGGCGGCCACGGCCGCCTCGGCGCTCCCCTCAACGAGGCACACCTCGACCCGCCCGTTGGACTGCTCGGCCCAGGGCCGGGCCAGATCCCGCCACGCCTCCAGCGCCGTCTCATCCTCGACGGACGGCCCCGCCCGAGGTAGAACCCCCGGCTGCAGCGCCGGGCGGGCGGGCGAAGGGAAGTCGGCGCCGTCGGGCCGGAAAACCGCCGGGGCATAACCCCGCTCCCAGGGCTGCAGCACCAGCGGCAGGTCGAGCACCCCGGGATCGACGCTGCCGTCGGAGGTGAGGTCCTCCCCCCGCACCACTCGCTCGCCGGCGGCCAGGGCGCGTGCCGGGCCTGCCGGGAGATGCGGCGCCAACTCCTCCCAGCAGTGGGTGCTGGCCGCCACCTCCCACAGCGGGCCCAGAGCGAAACGGCCCGCTCCCGCCACCACCACCGGCCCGGCGTAGGGACCGGGGGCCTCGAGGGCCAGGCGGTACTCGGCGTACTCGGCGGCGGGCCACAACTGCAAGCCGCGCTCCAATGCCGCCCGGGAGCGATCGCGCAGCAACACCAGGCCTTCCCAGTCCCCCGCCGCACAGAGGTCGCCCACCAGGCGCACCAGGCCGTCGAGGTCGCCCTGCCCGATGAGAGCCGTCAGGCGCGACCCAGACCCGGTCATCCGGATCCTCTCCTGCCGATCCCCGGCCGCGGCTCGCCGCTCTCCGTCTGCCGGCGCCGATGCCCGTACACGGCCGCCAAGGTACCCGATACCGAGCGGCCCGGGGCGAGATCCTCCGGCGCGCCCCGAGCCGCACCGACCTGGCATCATGGCGGCCTCGAGGCCCGGGAACACCGCCATCGCCACGCTACCCCCCATCCCTTTCAATCGGCCCGCCCTGATGGGGAAGGAACTCGACTACGTACGGCGCGCCGCGGAGGGCGGGCACACTTCGGCGGCCGGGCCGTTCTCCGCACAGGCGGCCGCCCTCCTCCGAGAGGCCCACGGCGCCGCCGACGTGATCCTCACCACCTCCTGCACCGACGCCCTCGAGATGGCGGCCCTGCTCCTCGATCGCCGTCCGGGGGACACGGTCATCGTGCCCTCCTTCACCTTCGTGAGCACCGCCCTGGCTTTCGCTCGCGAGGGCTTCGGCCTGGTCTTCGCCGACGTGGAACCGGAACACCTCGGCCTCGATGCGTCCCACGTGGCCTCGCTGCTGGACGAGCACACCCGGGCGGTGGTCGCCGTCCACTACGGCGGTATCGCCGCCGATCTCCCCGGCCTGGCCCGGGCCATCGGGGACCGTCCCGTGGACCTGCTGGAGGACAACGCCCACGGCCTCTTCGCCACCTTCCGGGGCCGGCCGTTGGGGACCTTCGGCCGCCTGGCCACCCTGTCGTTCCACGAGACCAAGAACTTCACCTGTGGCGAGGGAGGCGCCCTCGTCCTGAACGAGGAGCGCGACCTGGACCGGGCCCACCTCCTGCTGCACAAGGGCACCAACCGCCGCGCCTTCATGCTGGGCGAGGTGGACAAGTACTCCTGGCACGACCTGGGATCCTCCTTCGGGCTCTCCGAGATCAACGCCGCCTACCTGCTCGCCCAGTTGGAGATGAAGCAGGCCATCCTCACCCGCCGGCGCGGGGTCTTCGATGGCTACGAGCGCCGACTGCGGCCGCACGCCGCCGCCCTCGGCCTCACCCTGCCGGAGGTGCCCCCCGGCGATGTCCCCGGCTACCACCTGTACTACGTGCTGCTGCCCGACCGCCCGACGCGCGATCGGGTGCTGGCCGCTCTACGATCCTCGGGCGTGATGGCCACCTTCCACTACGT
>Ga0194111_10008111_pt1 | contig 11622 bp, 13 predicted proteins | sample TA2KigC300mmetaG_FD_146194 | JGI IMG/M metagenome (GOLD analysis project Ga0194111, IMG submission 146194) | Freshwater microbial communities from Lake Tanganyika, Tanzania - TA2015033 Kigoma Deep Cast 300m | ecosystem: Environmental > Aquatic > Freshwater > Lake | place: Tanzania: Lake... | reverse complement strand
TATTTCTCACCATGATGGCCCTGTTCAGCGAGATCGAGCGGGATTTAATCTCGGCCCGCACCCGGGAGGCCCTCAAGGCCCGGCAGGCCTCCGGGGCGAAACTGGGCCGCCCCAAAGGGCCGGGCAAGAGCAAACTGGACCCCTACCGCCCCGAAATTGAGGCGCTCCTGAAAAGCGGCTCCCGCCTGAACTTCATCGCGGCCCGCTTTAATGTCACCAACTCCACCCTGATGAATTGGCTCAGGAAGAATAATATTGACAGGGCGGCGAGGCCTTAAAGTGCTAAGCCAGATAAGACAGTCTTTTGGATTCGAATTCTTTAGTTGGACAACCGCTTTTTTCCCGTAACCGCAAAGGCCTCATGCTCCTGGACCACAACAGCCCCCTTATGATATTGCGATACCTGTCCACTTTGACGGCGGAAGAGGCAATACGCATCCAGCAGGGGGTGGTGTTCCAAGGTTGGACGAGGCCGCAGCCTAGACGGCAACCGGCATGATCTCTTGGGCTACGCTGGCAAAAAGGGTATAATTTAAAAAATGAGTTGGAGCTCAGCATGCTTCTTGCCAAACTATGGGGGGATGTCCTTTATGTTAAAGAAATTCACCGCAATCATCACCAAAGAAGAGCCATGGTATGTCGCCCGGTGTGTGGAATTGGGCGTGGTTAGTCAAGGGAAAACGATTGCCGAAGCCCGAGCGAATCTCAAAGAGGCGGTAGAGCTCTGGTTGGAAAGTTTTGGCACCGATGAGTTACCGGAGAGCACCGGATAAATCATGCTGTATCCCTAAAGAGTAATAATTGTGAAAATACAACACGCATCCGATAGTCATGCAGGTAACTCGGTCACCAGACACACTGTTGCCGCAAGACTTGACGAAATACTACCTCCATGTTCCAGAGATTATTAACCTGGTGGCGTTGGTTCAAAGGGGGAGCTGCATTACCATCCTTTGATTGGCTGGGCCGGACACGGACTCTGGCGCAAGCGGGCCAGTGGCAAGAGGCCGTAATGACGTGCCGGTATTGGACCAAGGAGCAGCCTCGTAATCATCTGGCCTGGCAGCACCTGGGGGTGGCACTGACCAACTGGGGGGTCACCCGGGAAACCGGCCAGGCCCTGTTAGAGGCCATGGCCAAGGAGGGGTTTACCACCCGTCTCCCTTATTGGACTGACCGTTTAGACTTGGCAGCCGATACTGATCCCCTTCTGGAAGCGATGTTTGCCCTCCGGCAGGCATTGCAACTGAAGAGTGATGACGCGGCCAGTTGGTATGCCCTCGGGGAAGTCTACCACTACTTCAGCGATCAGGCGGGGGTACGGGCGATTGCCGCCATCCTGGAGCGCTATGATTCCCACCAGGCGGCTCAGCTTCTGCGGCTGCTGGACCAGGACAAACGCTCAGAGGACTGAGCCGCTTGCTAAACGATCTCCAACCGGCAGGTGCCGGAGACGCTGCGGTTCTACGGCCTGGCCGAGGCTGAGCTGGCCCCGGCTGGCTCACTCTTGCATTGAGGCATGGGGAATAACGAACAGATATAATCTCTCGGGGGAGGAAAAAGCATGACATTTTTCTGGTATAGATAAACCGCGGGTTTCCGCAGCCTCGAAACAGCAAAATATTAGACAAAATGATAAAGCTGGTCAAAACCGGATATGGCCCCCGGGGCTGTGGCTGCATGGCTTGGCCGACGACGCTTTGTAACCTGTTACGTAATAGGTTATCATAATTATGATAGGCAGCATAAAACACAAAGGATTGGCCACCTTATACTATGACAACCAGACCAAGGGGGGGAAACAATCCCTGGTCAAACGATTGCGTCAGATTCTTGCCTTGCTTGATACGGCCTTTACCATTGAGGACATGAACCTGCCGGCTCTCAGGCTTCGTCAACTCAAGGGCGATCTGGCCGGCTTTTTTGCCGTCTGAGTTTCCGGCAATTGGCGGGTTATTTTCCGGTTTGAGACTTGCCAGGCCTACGATGTTGATTTACCCGATGATCATTGGGAGCATCCTTTCATGAACATGCAGACCCCCCCGCACCCTGGCGAGATTATTCGGGATGTGTGTCTCAAGCCCCTGGGTTTGACTGTCACCCAAGCCGCCCGGGGACTAGGCGTGACCCGCAAGACACTTTCCCTGTTGTTGAACGGCCATGCGGGAATATCTCCGGAGATGGCCGTCAGGCTGTCCCAGGCCTTTGGCCGTAGTCCGGAGAGCTGGCTACAGCTGCAGATGCAGTATGATCTGGCTCAGGTTTACAGATCGGCCAAGGAGATCAGCCTGAAACCGCTCTATGCTGCAAACCGGCCGCAGCAATCAAATCCCGCCAACACCTGATGGCCACCACACGGCGGCTAATCCGGCGCGGTTTGAGAGGTTGTGGCGGTTGGAATGAGGATTAAAGATTTATGCGCCAGATACTTGACCTAACTACGGCCAAGCAGTATAAACTATGAATGATGCTGCTTTCGAATGGGATAAAATCAAGGCCACCAAAAATTACGCCGCTCATGGCGTCAGTTTTGAAATGGCCCGGGGTGTCTTCAAAGACCCTTTTGCCATTGAATGGCTTGATGATCGTGAGCCCTATGGCGAAGACCGGTTTGTCATCATCGGCATGGCGGAGGGCCGCCTGTTGTATGTCGCCTATACAATGCGAGGCGATGTGATCCGCATTATTTCGGCCAGAGGAGCCGAACCCTATGAAAAACGACAATACCACGAAGAAAACACGCGCTAAAGACGATTGGCATCGTTTCGACGCCATGACCGAAGCCGAGCGCCATGCCGCCGCCTTGAGCGATCCGGACGCGCAACCTGTCACGCCCGATAATGCAAAGCAAATGAAACGCACACCGCAGGTAAAAGTCATTCGCCGGGCGCTTGGCCTCAGCCAGGAGGAGTTTGCAGCGCGTTTTCATATTCCGCTCGGCACTTTGCGCGATTGGGAGCAGAGGCGCAAGGAACCTGATGCGGCGGCCCGCGCCTATCTCACGGTGATTGCCCGCAATCCCAAGGCCGTGAGTGACGCCTTGCAACCAACTCCATAAAGGTCTCCAGCACCTTGATCTGCGTGTCATCAAATCATGCCTGGCCGACCAGGGGGCGGACACGCGGCTCATCCAGGACTACATGTGGGGCACCGGAACATCCAGCACACCGTCAGGTACACCGCAACCAACCCGGCAAGGTTTGAAAAGCTGTGGAGATAACGGGGATGGCGGTGATGACAAAGGACTTTTGGGGGCAGGGAGCACACTCAACCCCAGTTCCCCTGGTCTGCCAGTCCTGGGATCAATTCTCCTCCCTGCCGATCCCTGCCAGGAGTGAGCCATGGATAATGCCTCCCTTTTTGCTTGGCTGCTGGCATCGCATGATATTCATATCAAGCCGGGTCCTTTTTTTAGCATTGCACCACCCCCTCTAAGTCCTGACTTTGATTTTGGACGCATTGAGGGCATGCTGCTGGGCCTGGCCGTGGGAGATGCTCTGGGCAACACCTCGGAGGCAATGCTGCCGCAAGAGCGCCGGCGGTATTATGGGGAAATTCGGGACTACCTGCCCAATCGCTATATTCAGGGACAGAGGGTGGGCCTTCCTTCGGATGACACCCAACTGGCCTTCTGGACCTTAGAGCAGATGCTGGAGGATGACGGACTTGTGCCAGACAGAATGGCCTCCCGCTTTGCCCGAGGCCACATATTCGGCCTCGGCGCCACGGTAAGGCAATTCCAGTTTAATTATCATAGCGGTCTGCCCTGGTATCGCTGTGGCCCCCGTTCGGCGGGAAACGGCGCCTTGATGCGCATTGCCCCCGTCCTCATTCCCCGTCTGCGGCGACCGACATCAGATCTCTGGATTGATGCGGCCTTGGCAGCTATGATCACTCATAACGACTCCGGCTCCATCGCCGCTTGTCTGTCATTTGTTTATCTGCTCTGGGAGTTGATTCGGATGACTAACCCCCCAGAACCGGAATGGTGGTACCGAACCTATATCGCCGTTGCCAAAGAGTTGGAATTGAGCCGCTACCGCCCCCGTGGTGGAGAATATCTTGGTTTTCATGGGCCCATCTGGGAATTTGTAAAACTGGCCATTGAAGACGCGTGGAACCAAAATCTTTCCGTGCTGGAGGTGGACAGAAGATGTTATTCCGGGGCTTACCTCCTGGAAACCGTACCCCTGGTGCTGTATATCCTCATGCTGTACGCCCATGACCCTGAAGAAGCTATTGTCCGCGCCGTCAATGACACCAAAGACAACGATACTATCGCCGCCATTGTCGGTGCGGCCGTGGGAGCCCTGCATGGTCATCATCGTTTGCCTGATCGCTGGCTAATGGGTCTCTTGGGTAGAACCGCGGCAGACGATGATGGCCAGGTCTTTTCCTTAATTGCTTCGGCCCGGCGTCGTTGGTGGACATAACCTGGTAACAAGCCAACTTTATGACTCATGAGGAGTATCATGGAGCTTAGCAAACGTTACCGGGGCGCCCTCTTGGGTTTAGCGGCGTGTGATGCTTTAGGCACCACCCTGGAATTCAGTCCACCCGGAACCTTTACGCCCATCACCGATATGGTGGGGGGAGGCCCGTTCAATCTTCGCCCCGGCGAGTGGACTGACGACACTGCCATGGCCCTCTGCCTGGCCGAGAGTTTGATTGAGCGGCAAGGATTTGACCCCCACGACCAATCGGTCAGATACCTGCGGTGGTATCGAGAAGGATATTTGAGCAGCAACGGCCGGTGTTTTGACATCGGCAACACCATCCGCCAAGCCCTGCACCTGTTTGAGGAAACGGGACAGCCATGGTCCGGCTCCACTCAGCCGCGCTCGGCCGGCAACGGTAGCCTCATGCGCCTGGCGCCGGTACCGTTGTTTTTTGCTCACAGTCCTGAGAGGGCCATAGAACTCTCCGGGGAAAGTTCCAGGACCACCCATGGTCTAGATATGTGTGTGGATGCCTGCCGGTATCTGGGGGCTCTTATCGTGGGGGCCGTGTCCGGAGCCGAGAAAGATGAACTCTTAGGCGGGCGTTACAGCCCGGTGCCGGACTATTGGGAGGGACGCCCCTTGGCGCCTGCCATTGCTGAGGTGGCCCAAGGGTCTTTCCGCCATCGCCAACCGCCGGAAATCCAAGGATCGGGCTATGTGGTTCGATCCCTGGAAGCGGCCCTTTGGGCCTTTTACCAGGGCAATTCCTTTGAGGAAGGCAGCCTCTTAGCCGTGAATCTGGGGGATGATGCCGACACCACAGGCGCTATCTACGGCCAACTGGCCGGCGCTTACTACGGCGAGGAGGCCATCCCGCACCGCTGGCGCCGCCAACTGGCCCATCACGATCTCATCTGCCGGCTAGCCGAGGGGCTGCTCCGGTAAGCGCTAGGCGTTCTGGATGAGAAGACTGCTGCTGCAATGGAGGCGGGAGATTAAGTTCTTACCCTCATTTTTTTCTCCCAATAGCCAGAGGTAGAGTGATGGGGGTCTCCTTAGTCATTATAACCAGCCAACATTTTCAACGCCTCCTCCCTGACCATCTCTATTATTTCTTTCGGCTCAATACCCCTGGCCTCGCGGCCAATGCGCATAACCCAATGAAATATTTCAAAGCGGTTGCTGACCACGATCAGTAGGTTGAATTTCCCCTTTAAACGCCTCCACTCCCTGTCTCCGGCTCATATTAAGTTAAGCCAAGGCTCTCCCTCCCGGGTAAGTTGATTGCCTCTGCTTAGTCATTATTATTTGTTCTCTGGAACGATTGGGGATGACAGCGGTTGACTTTTGTTCTGGGTATAATATTGTCAGATAAGATGGGAAAGGAGCCGATAGTGATCTTACAGAAAGTCAGAGCTCAGAAAAATCAGGCATTGTGACTGCTAACCGGTTGTATCTGCCACCAAATCCGAAGTAAACTTAAGTGAGGTCTGATGCTGCTCAAGGATAAAATATTGAGAGCCAGGGTCTCCGGCTGGCTGCCGCTTTCACTCTTTTTAGCTCTCCCGCTAGGCTGTCTACCTGCCGCCGATATCCTGGAAATCGCTCCGCCCTGCACTTGGTGCGACTATGTCAATCTCTGTGGGGCACAGCTATGAACCTGACTTTGATCAGCGCCAGCGCCGGGTCCGGCAAGACCTACAGACTGACCGGGAAGCTTGCCGAGGCCCTGCAGCATGGCGTAGAGCCCGAGGAAGTCCTGGCAACCACTTTTACCAATAAGGCGGCTGTGGAACTGCAAGAAAGAGCCCGCCTCAGCCTGCTTGCCAAGGGCGAGTGGGAAAAGGCCCAACGCATCTTTGATGGCTACGTGGGGACCGTGAATGCCGTATGCGGCCGCCTCCTTAAGGATTTCGCCTTCGAGGCCGGACTGTCGCCCACTCTGGATGTGCTGCCGGAGGGGGAAGATCAGGTCATCTATGAAAAAGCCATTACCCTGGTAGTGGAAAAACACGCACCGAATATCGACCCGGCGGCACACCGCTGCGGCCTGGAGAACTGGCGGCATGAAGTCAAAAAAATCAGCGATCTGGCCAGAACCAACCATATCGCCCCGGAGCAGCTAAAGGAAAGCGCGGCTCATTCCTGGGCCACTTTCCAAAAACTCCTGCCCCGCCCCAATCCAAAGCTTACTGCGGAGCATCTGGACCAGGCCCTGATGCAGGCCATTACCGCAGCCCTGGCTAATATCCCCGGCATCCGAGATGAGACCAAGAAAACTCAAAAAGTCATCGACGAACTCCAAAGAATCCGCCGCCTCCAGTCCCGCAACCCGGAGTTGCCCTGGGTGGAATGGGTCCGCCTGGCCAAACTGGAGCCTGCGGTCAAGAGCCGGGAGATTGTGGCTCAGGTGAACCAAGTTGCCTCCCAACACTCGCGCCACCCTCGTTTCCAGGCCGACATCAAGGGCATAATCTTCAAGCTGTTCGCCTGCGCCGCCGAATCCATGCAGGCGTTTGCCGATTTCAAGATACGGCAGGGGCTCATCGATTTCGTGGACCAGGAAAGCCTCTGTTTTGAGCTGCTCAAAAATCCGGAGGTCCGGGCCTTTCTCCGGGAACGATTGAAGCTGGTCCTGGTGGACGAGTTCCAGGACACCTCTCCCATTGAGTTGGCCATTTTCCTCCGCCTGCTCCGGATTGTCGGCCAGGCCGTCTGGGTGGGGGATCAGAAACAGGCTATCTATGGCTTTCGCGGCACCGATCCTTTGCTGATGGATGCGGTCATTGACAGCCTGATTGATCCAAAAACCTTGGAAATCTTGCCGAATTCCTATCGATCCCGCCCCGGTTTGGTATTGTTCACCAATGCGGTTTTTTCTCAGGCCTTCGAGGCCGTGGGCATCCCGCCGGAAAGGGTGCGGCTGCACCCCCACCGGCAAGATACCCACCCGGCACTTCCCCTCAATGTCTGGTGGCTGCAGGCGAAAAATACTTCTGAAGAGGCCGCCGCCATGGCGGCGGGGGTGGACGATCTGTTGGAAAAAGCCCGGGATTTTCCCCTCTTCGACAAGTCCGCCAACAAGCTTCGCTCCCTGCGCGGGGGTGATGTGGCCATTCTTTGCCGCACCAATGCGAAATGCGCTGCGGTTGCCGCCGCCCTGGAGGACTATGGCATCAGCGCCTCCCTGCCCCGCCGCGGCCTCCTGGCCCAACCGGAATGCGTCCTGGCCCTGGCCTGTCTGCGCTACCTGGTGGACCCCCAGGATCGCCTGGCTGTGGCGGAAATCCTCCACTATACGGAAGACCCCGCGGACCCCCAGAAATGGTTCCGGCAGTGGCTGGCAAACCCCAAGAACGGTCCGAAAAGTTCCTGCGCCATCTTTCCTAAATTAGATAGTCGCCGGAAGAAACTTATTCATTTAACCCCCGGCGAGGTGATGGAACTGGCCTTATCTGCCGGGGAAGTCCGGGATCGGGTGGTGGGCTGGGGCAGTGGGGCCAAGCGGCTGGCCAACCTGGAAGCCCTCCGGGGTCTGGCAGTAACCTATGAAGATCACTGCCTGATAGAACGGGGAGCGGCCACCCCGGCCGGGTTAGTGACCTTTTTAGCCATACAGGTCGAGGGCGAAGAGCTGGATAAACAGGAAGAAAGTCATGATGAACACACCGTCCAGGTCTTAACCTACCACCGGGCTAAAGGGCTGGAATGGCCGGTTGTTATATTGGGCGATTTGCACACCAAAGAAAAGAGTAATCCCTTCGGGGTGCACGTCAGCCCCTCTGAGAGCGCCTTTGAGGTAGAAAATCCCTTGGCCGGCCGCTGCATCCGCTTTTGGCCATGGCCTTACGGCAGCCACAGTAAAGGGATCGGCCTCAACGACGCCATCGAGAACTGCCCGGAGCAGGCCTGGGTCCTTCGGCAGGAAAAAAAGGAACTAACGCGGCTCCTGTACGTCGGCATGACCAGAGCCCGGGATTACCTTTTCCTGACGGCCCGGGAAAACAAAGCCGATTCCACGGCCTGGCTGGACGGGCTCTTCGACCGGAGGGGCCGCCGGATAGTTTCCCTGCCCACTGAGACAGGCAAAAAAGACATTACAGCGGCAGGAAAAAATTTCCTGGCGCAGGTTAGTTCTTTTCAGCCGCTGGAGTCCCATAGTAATGCCAAGCCGGAACAGGTGTTTATGTCTCCAGGAGTCCCCCAGGAGCAAACCTTTCCCCCGGCTCGCCTGGCGCCCAGCCAGTATGAAGATCCTGGAATTAAGGCCAGCATCGTCCGCTCCCTCTCCCTGGGGAGCCGCTTACCCCTGGTGGGAAAACCCGATATGGCCCGCCTCGGAGAGGTGCTCCACGCCTTCCTGGCGGCCGACGATGCCTCGTACGCCAGCCAAGACCGCTTTAAGATGGCCCAAACCATCCTGGCTAACTGGCAGACCGACGGGATTGCACCGGAAACGCTCCTCCTGGCCGGCGACCGGCTGTGGGATTTCATCCACCGGAATTTCGGCAAAGACTGCCCCTGCCGCCGGGAGTGGCCGGTTCACCTGAGGCTGGGCCAGCAGAAACTCAGTGGCCGGATAGACCTGCTCATTGAGACCCCTGCGGGCAATATCATCATCGACCATAAAAGTTTCCCCGGTCCCCTCAGCAGATGGGAGGCGAAGGCCCTGGACTACTCCCCCCAGTTATACCTCTACCGCCAGGCCATGGCAAAGGCGACGCACCGGGCCGTGGTGGCGACCTACATTCATATGCCTGTTGCTGCGGTGATGTTGGAGCTTGATCTTTCGGCGTAGTTGGGCAAGAATCAAATAAGTTGGCATTATAACAAGAATAATAATGAGGAGCACCCCAATTGAACCAAGAGGAATTTGAAAAAATACTGAAAAAGAGGAGATTGGAGTTGAGATAACTGAGTCTAAGGAACTCTTAAGCAAGATAATTAAGGTATCCGATGAGTTAGGATTGGAAAAAAACTGGGGAGATGGGAAAGTTCGAGGCGGCTTCAATCCCAAATTTTTAGACGAACATAATAAAAAATATACGCTTTTTGAACTTACACCAACCCCAGAAGGAATGGCTATTAAATTAGAAAATTTGAATCAGATCTCATCATTATATAGCGATAAACAAAAAATTAAAAAGATAATAGAGTATATAAAAGAGATTAGAAAAGCCATTAATATTGATTATATAGCACATAAGTATTCGTTATCCTATAATAATAAAACATACTTAAACAACCTTGATAAAAAATATCTAACAATTCCTGCTAACAATGTGTTTAAGAATATTCGATTGCGATGGTTACTTCCAAGTTATCTATATGGCAGGCCTATGGATTTTTTTACTCCCCTGGGTAATAAGAATTCATCGGGACCCGACGATGTTGAGGGTTAATCCATTCATCTATGGTGGGTTCTCTTTTCTTGTGATGTTTTTGGGAGTGCTTACAGCAGTTAACTTTTTCGTTTCGCCTTATATGTCAATCTGGGGATTAATGGGAGAAAATACAATGATGTATGCTATTATCTTCCTTGTGGTTTTGATACTAGGAAATTTGGGAAGAGTAGCTATCATGTCCAGGCTTATAGAATAGTATTTAATAACGATAGAATATCAATAACATATTTTTTTAAAAGATTAAGGTTAACTGTATTAGTGAAGATCCACAAATCTAATTATATATTGTTTCAATAATCATAAAAAATTTTAGGATAATTTATAATGGACCAAGACAAGATTTTAGATCACTTAATTAGGCTTTTATATATAATTCGTAACGTAGCATGCCATCGCGCACTTTCAAAGTACAAGAGCGATTTTAAACAAAATTACTGGATACTTATTTTTAATAATTTCTTGGATATTTCAATATTAGAGTGGTGCAAGATCTTTGGTTCAAAAATAGAACCAACTCATTGGAGATCATTAGTTGATAATCACGATTCCTTTCGATTAGGTTTATTAAAGGCGCTAGATATAGATAATTCTAACTGGGATGATTACTGGAGAAGAGTAAAAAATTATAGGGATAAATTTGTCGCTCACCACGAAAATAGTCCTGGCATAACTCATTATCCAGAATTAGATAATATTATAAAATCTTCTTTTTATTATTATAGTTATTTGATAGAAAAATTAAGGGAAATAGGTATTTATTATGAACCTGATGATTTAAGTGATTATTATGAACATTTTTTACGTCAGGCTTCAAAGTTTGCTGATATGTCTTATCAGGTGACTAAAGATATTGAAGAGAAGGTATATTGATCTAATGCTTAAGGCAGGATATTATAGAAATGGAGGGTTAAATGCGATATTTTTAGAAAAAAGATATATTTTAGCAGCAATGTCCGGTTAAGTTTTTGCATATATGTTTTTTAACCGCTCATGTTCACCGATGAAATTATTTCCAAGTTTGAGCTCACGAGTCTCATTTATGATTTTAATGCGTAATTCCCTTACTCTTTTAATGGAAACCCTTTCCTGATAATGCTTTTGGCAATAGATGGTTAGCAAGAGAAAGGTTACAAGACCGGCGACCATTTGAACCATAAAACCGTAGGCGCTTCTGGCAATGAGATGGTAGACATTAAGGTGCTGCTTCCACCAGCCGAAGAATTTTTCGATCTCCCAACGGAGTTTATAAATCAGGGCGATTTGTTCGGCGGTGAGATCATAGCGGTCGGTTGCGACCCAATATTCTGCATGGCCGATGCGGTAACCGACGAGTCGGAGTTTTTTTTTAGTCTGATTTACCGAGGGCGTACCCAAAAGAACGATGGCGTCAAAAAAGACAATGCTGTCATCTGGTATTTTTCGGCTTTCGACGACGGTCTTTCTGGTATTGGCCTTAATACGACAGACAAAATGCTTGCCTTCTTCTTGCCATTGATCAAAATTTTTGTGGCATTGGTAGTACCGATCCATGACGCCGGTCTGGCCGGGAGAGAGAATACGGCTCACAAAAGGTCTCTCGTCACCCTTGCCATTGGTAAAGAATATCTTGGTAGGGATAGACTGATTGATGTTAAAGCCAAGGTGCACCTTGGCCTTTTTGGCGCCTTTGCGGTAATCGGCCCACGTCATGGACAGCACGGCATCAATCAAGGAGCCATCAATGGCAACTAAATCACCCAATTCAGGATGTTCCGCGGGCACAGCCTGCGTGGCTT